>Ga0302324_100022800_pt1 | contig 12150 bp, 8 predicted proteins | sample Palsa_T0_1_FD_201949 | JGI IMG/M metagenome (GOLD analysis project Ga0302324, IMG submission 201949) | Peat permafrost microbial communities from Stordalen Mire near Abisko, Sweden - Palsa_T0_1 | ecosystem: Environmental > Terrestrial > Soil > Palsa > Peat permafrost | place: Sweden: Abisko...
CGCTTGAGCCGTAGCGCCAGGGCCAGCACGGCCTCGGCCTCCGACCGGTCCATCGCGCCGATCGCTGCCGACAGGTCAACTGCGCCAGCCAGCTCGCAGACCGAGTTTCGCGATTGCGTGAAGTACCGGTGCCGCAGCCCGGGCATCTCGTTCGGGAGCCCCTCGCACAACCCGAGAAACGCGCTCTTCGCCGCCCTCGTGGCCTGATCCCGCAGCTCGGCATCGCTGATGCGAGCCTCGTGGACGCGCACCGCGATCTCCCTCGCGACCTTGTAGGCGTCCAGTTTCTGAAATCTGAATCCCTCGTCGTTCCGCATTTTCCGCGCCTCCTTTCACCCACGGATGAAGGAGGCGCGGAAAATGGAGAACGAGCGGGTCGTGTTCGAGGGTCGCGATCGGGTTCGACGGTCGGGTTCGAGTTCGCGGTCGAGTTCGATGGTCGCGGTCGGGTTCGACGGTCGAGTTCGGGTTCGCGGTCGAGTTCGCGTTCGGAATCGCGGTGGATCGCCTATCCAGCGCCCTTGAGAGGTCTCAGCCCGTCGGCTCAATGATTCTCGACCCGCCCTCGGTCGCGAATGCTCGGGGTTCGAGCCGGGGCCACCAGGGCCGGCCCGTCGAGACGCGCGTCGTTGATGGCGAGCTCGACCGGGTAGACCTCGAGGTCCGCGGCTGACAGCCCCTTGACCCCGGCCCGCAACCGTTCGGGATCGCCCTCGCGGGGATCGAGCCAGGGGAGAAAGCTGTCCACCCCGAGAACCAGAGGCATGCGTCCGTGAACCCTGGCCAGCGAACCGCTGGCTTGCTTGGTCAGGATCCCGAAGGTCCCCTCCAGCTCCACGGCCGCCAGGGCGAACCTGCCGCGCCGGGGCTTCGCGACGAACGGCTGCCGGGGCTCGCTGTCGTCCAGCCACTCCACGAAGGTGGTGGCCGGAACGAGGCAGCGATGGCTTCGAAAGAGCGGCGCAAACAGCCGGTGCTCCGAGATTCGTTCGGCCCGCACGTTGATCAAGGGTCGCTTGATCTTCTCGGTCCGCAGACCCCACAGGAGGCTGCGCAGCTCCGGCCCCGACCCGCGGTCGATCACCACCGAGAGTTTGCGCCCCGGGGAGAGGTTGTAGCCGGTGACCGGCGGATCGACGATCGAAAGGGCGGGGAAGTCCTCGCGGAGCGACTCCTCGGAGCCAACGTAACCGTAGCGGCCGCACATCGTTGGGGGAGAGTATCTAAACGCACGTGCAGGAGGGAAGATGGAAATGGGAATGGTAGAGCGCGTTCCTTCCGATCGAGTTGGACCCCGTGCCGCATTGGGAGTATTTCTCTCGCAATGTCCCGGACAATCCTCTCGCCTGCCTTCGCACTCTCGGCGTTCCTCTCCGCCTGCTCGAGCGGACAGACCTTTCAGCCAACGACCGGAAGCAGTGGAACCACCGGGGGAGCGGGCACGACCACGGGAGCCTCGCTCGGAACCGTGTCGACGGTCGTGAGCTTCCTGCAGAATGAAAGCTGCTCGGGCGCACCCGCCAGCCTCGCGATCGACTTCTCGGGAGACCTCTTGACGGTTGCCGGGATGATGCTCCTGAGCGTTCAGCCCGACGGCGGGATAACGGAGGTCCTCCCTTTCCAGCTCGGCGTCACGGCGGTCGCGGCGAGCTCCGCCGGAACCTACCTCACGGAAGGCATGCCGGTCGCGCTCTACACCGAACAATCCTTCAATCAGACATTCCTCAGCGGCGGAAGCACGGTATGCCTCGACGGCAGCGCCGGGGAGGACGGCGGCATCGGCTTCGCCTCGGGCCGCGCGATCGCGGCCGACGCCGAGGCCAATGTCTATCTTGCCGACTGGAGCCAAACAGAAGCCGGCTGCACTCGCATTCGCAGGGTGGACTTCGAAGGAAACAGCACCACCATCGCGGGGACCGGGGCGCCGGGCTACATGAATGGACCAGGTTCCACCGCCCAGTTCTTCGAACCCTCGGGAGTCGCCGTCGACCGGCTGCGCAACGTCTACGTCTCGGACTCTTTCAACAACCGCATTCGCATGGTCGGACCGGACGGGACGACCAGCACCGTGGCCGGCAACGGCACGGCCGCCTTCGACGATGGCGCCGGCCCCCCCGACACGCCCACCTCGGCCACCTTCAATCTTCCCACTGGCATCGCGGTCGACTCGTCCGGGAACATCTTCGTCGCCGACACCAACAACAACAGCATCCGCATGATCACGGCCGACGGAGGCACCACCACCCTCGCCGGAAACGGCAAGGCGGGCTTGGTCAACGGAACGCTCGGCAAGGGCGGAACCACCGAGTTCAGCTTTCCGATCAGCGTCGCGGTGGATTCGAAGGACAACGTCTACGTGGCCGACTACGGGAATTGCGCCATCCGCGTGATCACGCTCCCGGGCTCTCCCTGAGCGCTCATTGACCACCTGAGGCGTTAGGCCATGGCGAGCTCAAATCTGCAGCCCGGCGAACGAGTCCTGGCCGAGGTCCGACTCTCCTGGCTCTTCATTCTCGATTCGTTCGGGATCTTCCTCGCGACGCTCCTGACCCTCGGCCTGGCGGCCTACCTGCGGCGGCAGTCGAACCTGCTCCTGGTGACCAACCGCCGCTTGATCCAGACGCGGGGAATCGTCGAGCGAAGCGTGACCGAGATGTATCTCGGGCGAGTCGCGCAAGTCGAGGTGAACTCCGGGCTTCTCGACCGCATGTTCGGGGTCGCGAGCTTGACGATCATCGCGCTCGACCAATTCGTTTTCAAGATGTCGCCGGTGGCTGGAGGCGAGGCGATCAAGGACCTGATCATGACCGCGGCCAACGAGGCCAAGGGGTCGCCCGCTGCGGCGGCCATCCCGGCAGCGGCTGCGGCGGCTCCCGCGACGGGCAATTCGAGAGACGAGATCCTGGGCGCGGTCGAGAAGCTCGGCCGGATGCGCGACAGCGGAGTGCTCTCGGAGGCGGAGTTCCAGGCCAAGAAGAGCGACTTGCTGCGGCGGTTGTAGGCGGGGCGCCAGAAAGCTCTGCAGAGAGCTCCTGATTGCTGTGGCTCTGTCTCGCGAGAGTCGAGTGCGTGCCCGTGCACGGTGCAGGCTTTGCGCAGCATAAAAAAAGGCCGGACTCGGTACACCTCAGATTCCGCCAGCTAGCGGCCGGCGTGCGCGCAACATCAGCGAACCAGCCGGGAACGGCTCTGCTCTCGTCGATCCGTGACAAGCTTAGCAAGCAAGGGCGGCGCCACACGCAACACGCAAGCCCTCGCATTTCCGCGGGTCTGGTGTCCGATCCCTAGACTACGAGAGTTGAAAATTAGGCACGCAGACGGGCACGGGCACGCGCTCGGCTTCTTGTTAGTCCAAACCCTCTGTGCCGCTCGACCCTCCTACTGAGCAGCGATCCATTCCCGGACCACCGCCTCGAGCACCGGCAGCGGCAGCGCGCCGTGACCAAGAATCGCGTCGTGGAAGCCGCGGATGTCGAAGCGCGTTCCCAGCCGCGCTTTGGCCTCGGCCCGCAGCTTGAGAATCTCCTGCTCGCCCACCATGTAGCCGAGCGCCTGGCCGGGCCAGATGATGTAGCGGTCGATCTCGCTGGCCGCGACCTCGGGAGGGTCGGTCGTGTGCGCCATGTAGAAGGTGAGCGCCTGCTGGCGGGTCCAGTGCATGGCGTGCAGACCGGTGTCCACCACCAGCCGCACCGCGCGGAGCGCTTGACCGGAGAGCATGCCGTAGCGCGCCACCGGACTCGAGTACAGCCCCAGCTCGTCCGCCAGGCGCTCGGTGTAGAGCGCCCAGCCCTCGATGTAGGCGGTGCTGCCGCCATTGCGGCGAAAGGCCGGCAGGCCCGTGAGCGATTGCCCGATGCTGATCTGCAGGTGATGGCCGGGCACGCCCTCGTGGAAGACGGTGCATTCCTGGTCATACAGGGTGCGGGTCTCGGGCTTGTCGGTGTTGACGTAGTAGTAGGCGGGGGTCAGGCCGTCGTCGGGCGCCTGCTGGTAGAAGGCCGCGCCGGCCGACGCCGCCCGCCAGGACTCGACGGCCTTCACCTCCATCGGCCGCTGCGGCATGGTCCGGAAGTCGCGGGGCAAAGCCGCCATGGCCCGGGCAACCGTCTTGCGCGCCCAGCCCAGCAAGTCAGCCTCGTGGGTGAAGAACTGATCGGGCCGCTTGCCGATCGAGGCCTCGAAGGCCTTGAGGTCCGGAGCTCCATCCGACTTGCCACCAAGCTTTGGGGGCGCGTGCTCGCTGCGGGCGATGGCCACCTGCTCGGCCTCGATCTGCCCGAGCAGCGTCAGGCCCTGCTGGTGAAGCTCGGCCGGCGTGAGCCGCATCCCGGTGTGCATCCGGATGGCGGCGGCGTAGCAGGCGTCGCCCTGGGGCAAGACCCACAGCCCGGGCTGCTCGCGGGCTTTGGGCAGCACCTCGGCAGCCAGGAACCCGCGGTACTGGCGCATGGCGGGCAGCACCGAGCGCTGGATGGCCTCGGCCAGTCGGCTCACGACCGCCGCACGGCGGGCGGCCGGCAGCTGCTCGAGCTTGTCCGGCGGCGGCAGGAAGTCCGAGTGGGCGGCATCCTTCTTGAGCAGCTCGTCGAGCTCGTCGATCGCGAGCTGGACGTTCCGGCGCGGGGCGACCTCGCCCCTGGCCAGCCCTTCCCGCAGCGACGCCGCCTGCTGGCCAAGGGCGCGCCCCACCTGGCCGAAGCGAGCCACCAGGTCGTCGACGCCCTTCTCGGTGCCGAGCGGGTAGTACATGGCGGTGAGCGGGAAGTTGACCTGCGGCCCGCTGAGCTGGTCGACGGTCCAGCGGTCCGCATCACAGACCTGGATCTCGCGCGTGGAGTCGAGGAGATCGAGGAGCAGCGCCTTGGTGAGCCGGTCCTCCGGCGGCAGGCCCTCGTCCGGAATCTCGCGGGCCTCGCGCTCGATGCCGATCAGACCGTCGAGGAACCGCGCGCGCCCGGCTGACGAAAGGTCGTCGAGCTGATCATCGAAGCGGTGATCGCCAAGGGTGGTGGCCGAGAGCGGACCGCCGCCGCTCTCCCCGATCCAATCGAGCGGGGCCGACTTGAGATTGAGAATCCAGTAGCGCTCCGACAGTGCCGCGAGTCGCTCCGAGGGGGTGCCCGAGGCTCTGAGAGAAGTGACCGGATGTTGCGCGCCGGCGCAGGCGGCGGAGCACAGCAGGGCAAAGCCAAGGCGAGAGCGGAACATGGCCTCTCCATCTCAGGACCAGCCCCCAATTTCACCTTCTTTTCGCTGCCGAGGAATCCCGGAAATCGGGAAACTCCTGAACCTCTCTGGCCCCCCTACCCAAATGGGGGTCGATGGCTAGCTTGGATCGAGCTCGCTTTCACCCTGAACTGAGTGCGCATGGACCCCTCGGTCTCGCCGACCGGCCGGACAGCCATCCTGGTGGTGGACGATCAGCCGGAGAATCTCGTCGTGCTGCGGGGCACGCTCGCGCGGCCCGAGTACGACGTGGTCGAGGCGGCCTCGGGCATCGAGGCTCTCAAGAAGAGCCTGCGGCAGGACTTCGCGGTCATCGTGATGGATGTGCTGATGCCGCTGATGGACGGGTTCGAGACCGCCCGGCTGATCCGCCAGCGGGACGCCTCGAAGGACATCCCCATCATCTTCCTGACCGCCGCCGACACTGACGTGGCCAACCTCTACAAGGCCTATTCGGTGGGGGCGGTCGACTACCTGGTCAAGCCGGTCGACACCAACATCCTGCGCGCCAAGGTGGCGGTCTTCGTCGACCTCTACCGCAAGAGTCAGCGCATCCGAGCGCAAGACGCCGAGCTGCGCGAGAAGGAGCGGCTGCTGAGTGCCGAGGCGCTGCGCGAGAGCGAGAACCTCTACGAGGCCACCTTCAACGCCTCGGCCGTGGCCATCGGGAGCTGCGCCACCGACGGGCGCTTCCTGCGAGCCAACCAGCGGCTGTGCGACACCCTGGGGCGAACGCGCGAGCAAGTCCTGCAGCTGCGCCTTCAAGATTTCAGCCATCCCGACGACGCGGCCGAGCTGGCGAGCACCCTGCATCGCCTTCTCGCAGCTGGCCTCGACAGCTCGCGCCGCGAGAGCCGCTACTGCCGCGGCGATGGAGAGGTCTTCTGGGCCAAGCTGGCGGTCTCGCTGCTCCGGGATGCGAGCGGTAAGCCCAAGCACTTCATCCTGGGGCTCGAGGACGTGACCGAGCGGCGCCTGGCCGACGAGCGTCAGCGCTTCGTGGCCACCGCCAGCGAGCAACTGCTCAGCTCGCTCGACTACGAGTCCACCTTGAAGAGCGTCGCGCGCCTGGCGGCCGCCACCGTCGCCGATTTTTGCATCGTCGACCTGGTGGCGGAGGGGCAGGTCCAGGAGCTGGTGGTGGCGCACCGTGAGCCCGCCCGCGCCAACGAGCTTCAGAAGCTGCGGCTCCGACTGCCGGCCGTGCTGGGTGAGCAATGGGACAGCGGCAAGAACGACCCCCAGCCCGAGCTGGTTCCGAACGCCGTCGAGGAGCTGACCCGGAGGTGCGCCTCGGATCAGGAAGCCCTCCTGCTCCTGGAGCGGCTCGACCTGAGCTCGGCCCTCCGCGTCCCGCTGGTGGCGCGCGACCGCAGGCTCGGTTCGCTGGCCTTCTGGAAGACCGGCAGCTCGCGCCCCTATGACGCAGCCGACCTCCGCATGGCCGAGGATCTGGCGCACCGCGCCGCCTTCGCCATCGAGAATGCCCGGCTCTATCGCGAGGCCCAGGACGCGGTGGGGGCGCGCGACGAGTTTCTGTCCATCGCCTCGCACGAGCTTCGCACTCCGCTCACCCCACTGCAGATCTCGCTGCAGCGCTTGCTCACCAGCCGCAACGGCACGCCGCCGATCGAGCTGCTCTCGGGTGAGGAGCTGCGGCGCGCGGTGGTCCGCTGGGACAAGCAGGTCCGGCGCCTCAGCCTGCTCATCGACAATCTCCTCGACGTCTCGCGCATCTCGGCCGGACGGCTGGACCTCAAGCCCGAGGCCGTCGACCTGGTCGAGGTGGCGCGCGAGATCGTGGCGCGCCTCTGGGGCGAGGTGGCCGACGCCGAAACACCCGCCACCGTGCTGGCCGAGGCCGGGCCGGTCGTCGGGCAGTGGGACCCTTTGCGCGTGGAGCAGGTCGTGATCAATCTGCTCGCCAACGCGCTGAAGTACGGCGGCGGGAAGCCGGTGACGGTGACCGTGAGCCGCAACGAGCGCTTCGCCTGCTTCGAGGTCCGCGATCAGGGCATCGGCATCGCGGCCGAGAAACAGGCCAAGATCTTCGAGCGTTTCGAGCGCGCGGTGTCCTCGCGGGTCTACGGGGGGCTGGGACTCGGGCTCTACATCGCGCGGCAAATCGTCGACGCCCACGGCGGCATGCTCGAGGTTTCGAGCGATCCCGGGCGCGGCTCGGTCTTCACGATGCATCTCCCGCTGGGAACGCCCCCGTCGCTGCCCGCGGTCGCCCAGCCTACTGTGGCGCGCTGATCACGATGTCGGACACGGGCGACGGCCCGAAGACCACGGCGGGCGGAGGCGAGCTGTTGAGGCATCCCAACCCCACCAGCGTGACTCCCGCCGGAAAGTACTCTTTGTTGAGGGCGCCTTGGTAAAAGGGCGGCGGCTGCGTCATGGCTCCTCCATGCTGCTCTCCCTGCAGCACGTTGTCGATCGCGCCGGCCTGGCTCTGCGGGCAATCATTGCCGCAACTCGGGACGGAGCCGTCTTCGGTCCAGCAGATGTAGTCGTAGTTCGGGACCTGGGCAGAGGGGGGATCGTCCGGATTGGGGGCCGACTTTGCCAACGTGATTTGTAGCACGCCGCCGTCGGGGGGTATCGCCAGCCCGGTGGCTGGGTCGCTGGTCATGGGATCGAGCAGGAGTTGGTAGGGCCCGCTGGTGGTGACCGTCGAGGCCGTGAGATCGCTGGGCCCGCAGGCGATCCCCGAGATGAGCTCCGAGTAGCTGTGGGAATTGCCGATCTGGAATGACCCCACGACCCCCCCACCGGGCGTGATCGGCATGCCGGCGTCGCACGCTCCCGACGGATCGCAGACGGGCATGGACGAGCCCACGACCACGCACAGCGTGTCGGAAGAGCCGGCGTTCAAGTGGTCGTCCACCTCGAAGGTGACGTCGTAGTCGAACGAGGTCTGCTTGGCCGGCCAGAAGCCACCGTCCTCCTCGGAGTTCTCAGCCAGGATCGTGGGTGCGTTGAGCTGAATGTCGTAGGCGATCGTGGTCACGGCCGACGGCAGGTAGCCGGTCTTACACCCGATGACCTGGAAGGTCGTGCTGGTGAGAAAGCTCTGGATTCCGCCCGTGGCCTCACTGACCAGGCCAGTGGAGCCGGTGCCGGTCGCCGGCAGGGGCCCCGCGCCCGAGGAGCAAGTCGGGGCAGCCGCCGGTGCCGCGCCGACCGTGTACCACATCTGGACGTTGCTGGTGGACGACAGCGTCGCGGTCGAGATCAGTGGATCCAGGGGAGTGGATCCCTCGAACGGCAGGGTGGCGGGTCCGGACGGGCCGGACATGCTGGGGGCCGCCACCTGCATGACGTAACTGGCCGAGGAGCCGTCGCTGGGCAACACGCCCGGCAGGCAGGTGATGGCCGCGAGGGTGACCGCCCCGGTGCCGGCCTTCGTGAGGGTCCCGTCGATCGGGATCTGGCTCACGCCGTTGTAGGTCTGGGATGTGCCGGTACAGCCCGCGTCCGTCAGGTCACAGGTGGGTTTCGAGCCATCGGTCGTGAAACAGACGGTAGCGCCCTGCACGCCCAACGCGATGGCCTTGAAGTCGTTGTTGGCGGTCTCGCTCGCGGGGGTGATCATCGGCGGAGCGACCGGCTCGTTCGATCCGCCCGTGGTCGCTGCCGACCCGCCCGTCGTCGTTCCGGAGGACGTGGATGAACCCGGCGTCGAGGACCCGCAGCCGAAGGCCGCCGCACTGGCGAAGCCAAAAGACAAGAACAGGACGCTTCGTTTTGTCATGTGATCCTCCGGGGTCGCATTGCCCCGCTCGGGTATTCAGCGGATTCAAGCCAAGCTGTCAACAGTGGCCAGCATAACGTCGAGGTCGAACGGCTTGCGCAGCAAGGTGGTGCCCTGCGGCAATTGCTTGCCGGGATTGACGGCCGAGATCACCACCACCGGAATGGAGGCGATCTCCGCCTGCCCCAGCTGCTCGTCGCGAAACTGCCAGCCGTCCATGACCGGCATCATGAGGTCGAGAAGAATCAGCCCTGGACGGTACCCTCCCCGCAGCTGAGTCAGCGCTTCACGGCCGCTGGCGGCGCAGCTGACGTCGTAGCCCGCATCCTGCAAGGCCTCGGAGAGAACCGTTCGAATGTCCTCGTCGTCGTCGACCAGCATCACCCGGCGCACGGTGCGGCCCTCCACGCTTGGTTGCTGGCCTGTCGTCATGCTGGTCCCTTATAGCCGTCCGCTCCCTTATAGCCGTCCGCTCGTGCTCTTGTCCCTCCGCAGTAAAGATTCTGATTGGTCGAGGTTCCATCTCGGGAGAGTCGTGTGCGTGCCCGTTTTGCGTGCACGTGCACGTGCAGGCTTTGCGCGCGACCTAAGGGGTCGGACTCGGTACGACCTCGGATTCCGTGAGCTTGCGACCGGCGTGCGCGCTATGCGTCTTGTGGCCGCTTGCGGCCATGCCCTACAGTGATCCCCTTCTCACGAAAGGCAAATCCATGCCCCCCCAACCAATCCCCGACGGCTACCACACCGTCACCCCCTACCTCACCTGCACGCCGGTCAGCGAGGTGGTCGACTTCCTCAAGCGGACCTTCGACGCCACCGAGACGGTGCACATGGCGGGACCGGATGGCCGCCTGATGCATGCCGAGGTCAAGGTCGGGGACTCGATGATCATGCTCGGCGAGCCTTCCGCCCAGTGGAAGCCCATGCCCGCCGCCCTCTACCTCTACGTGGCCGACTGCGATGCGACCTTCAAGCGAGCGCTGACCGCCGGGGGCGTGTCGGTGGCCGAGCCAGCCGACCAGTTCTACGGCGATCGCCACTGCGGCGTGCGCGACGCCGCCGGCAACCTGTGGTGGATCGCGACCCACAAGGAGGACGTCTCCCCCGCCGAGCTGAAGAAGCGCCAGGAGGAGCTGGGAAAGAAGCAGGCCAGGAGCTGAGGACAGAGATGCTGATTGGTGGAGGTTCCATCTCGGGAGGATCGTGTGCGTGCGCGTTCTGCGTGCACGTGCCGGATCATGCGCGAGACGGAGTGGGGTCGGACTCGTCGTTGCCTGAGTCTCCGCGAGCCTGCGGCTGGCGCACGTCCAGCGCCAGCGACGCCACCCGCAAGCTTTCGAATTTCGCGGACTTCGCGTCCGACCTCTGACCACGAGAATTGAAAACAGGCCACGCACACGGGCACGGGCACGGCTTCTTGTTCAGAGCTCCGTGCAGAGCGACCAGCTAGCTGAGACACTTCAGCCCACTACCCCTTCCGCACGGGAATCCGCGTCGGACCCACCTTGCCGATCAGATACAGGTAGGTGTGCAGGGCCGACCCCTCCTCCTCGAAGGGGTCGAAGAACAACGACCGAACCTCGGCCTTGCCGATGCGACCTCGCAGGAGCGCGTAATAAAGCTTGTCGCCGAGTACCTGCCCCAGCACGCGCGTCACGGCGTGGAACCGCTCGGGGTCGCGCAGCGTGTAGAGGCGCTGGACCTCCGGAACGCGCTCGCCGGCCTCGAACCGCTGATGCGCCAGCACCGCCTCGGCGACCTCGCGATCGAGCCGGCTGGTGTTCGGCCGATTCAACCTCGCCAGCAACTGCGGCCGGTGCTGGGCCTTGCGCCGCGGGTTGACGACCTTGCTGCCGAAGAACCCCAGCGCCTGCTCGAGCGCCGCGGCATAGAAGGCGTCCACCAGTCCGCGGGGCTCCCCATCCTCGTCGGCGCACAGGTGCCACAGGTAGCGGCCGGCGACCTCGGCCGCCCGGTTCAACGACGACTCGGCCAGGTAGACCGCGCGCAGGTGCGGCAGGCAGAAGCTCTCACCGGTCAGGATGCGGCGGCTCAGCATCCGGAACTCGCGTGGGTTCTCGCGCTGGAGCCGGCGGAAGAGGGCCAGGTTTCCAGGCGAGGCGATCTCCACTTCGGCGAGCGGCTGCGGCGGCGTGATCTCGATGAACTCGGCGAGCATGCCGCCGGCCTCCCGGAAGTGCACCTCGGGCGTGACCTCCTCGACGCGCTCGCCCAGGGCGGTGGCCTCGACCCAGTCGAGGTAGGACTGCTGGCAGACGAGCGGCGAGCTGTTGATGAGACAGTAGGTGTGCGCGTCAATCCGCACGGCCTCGGCGGTCTGCTCCTGGCCGAGCCGCTCGAGCTCGAAGTAGATCTCCTCGCAGTTCTGGTAGAGCGTGAGCGGTCTTCCCCCACGGTCCCCGATCCAGGGAGGCAGGGCGGCTGGCAGGTGCGAGGGGGCCAGATGCAGCTGACCCATCAACACCACCGGCAGGTGATCGGGATGGGTCTGCATCGCCAGCGCCAGCGCCTGCGCCGCATAGTGATCCCGGGCCTTCAACGAATCAGGCCCGCCGGCCGGACTGTCGATGGCCGCGATGGGCAGCCTCTCCGTTCGAGCCAGCTCGAAGAGGGGTCTGAAGTTCGGCCAAAGATCAAAGGGCTGCAGCTGCCGGTAGCGAATGGCGCCGAGAAACGCTTCCTCGTCGAGCGTGCCGGCGAGGTAGGCGTCAACCGCGGCCTGGTAGCGGCCCTGCACGAACTCCAGACCGAGCAGGAGCAGGACCCCGCGCGACAGGAGCTGCCCGGCGAGCTTGACGGTGCTCCGCTGGGCCTGGCGCAGGGTGTGGTAGTCGCCGACCAGCACCAAGGGAGCCTGCGCGGCGGCGTTGATGACCTCTTCGTATTCGACGATGGCGTCGAAACGGCGCACCGCACGCTCGTACTGGCGGCGATAGCGGCGAAACTCACGACTCTCGGGATCGAGGGTGGCTTCGATGCGCCGCCGCTGCTCGCGGTAGAGACGCTTGTGCAACGCGATCAGCTGCCCGCGCGGTCCGGAGATCGGCTCCCCCTGGAGCTCAGAGCGCGGCTGGTCGCTGGGCGGCACGACCAATCTCATTGCGCGGGTGGGGCGGGGGGCGGCGGCTCCAGTCGCGCCCGCA
>Ga0302324_100022801_pt1 | contig 12149 bp, 8 predicted proteins | sample Palsa_T0_1_FD_201949 | JGI IMG/M metagenome (GOLD analysis project Ga0302324, IMG submission 201949) | Peat permafrost microbial communities from Stordalen Mire near Abisko, Sweden - Palsa_T0_1 | ecosystem: Environmental > Terrestrial > Soil > Palsa > Peat permafrost | place: Sweden: Abisko...
GCGCATCTCGCGGCAAACGATTACGTGGGGTACTACGGGCAAGACAACTCCGGCAACATAGGTAGCGCGGCGGGATTCTGCCAAACGAACAATTCATTCCGGTCCAACACGACCGCCTTCGCGCTCGGTTCCTACGTAGTTAACGTGCTTGAGGCCGCGTGCAACGTGGATCTGATTCGGAACTACTATGCCTCGTCCAGCGGCAACGCGTGGCCGTCTGCGCAGGCGCTTAATCTGGGCAACTCAATCAGCTACGACAGTGGCGGTTACAATCGCGGCACACTGAATCTGTCATGGCCCGGACCGCAGGGGCCGCTTTCCGACATGTGCCTCACGCTGGCCGCGCAAGCGACGTCGGCTACGATGCTATCAACGCTGAGCCGTGTCCGGATCGACGTAAGGCTGTGACCATGCGCATCCCCGTCCGCATCCTGACGAGCGTGCCGCAGGGCACCGCCAACCCCGCGATCCCGACGGCGCGAGTCAACGCGCCCATGAGCGCACGCCAGCTCGGGCCGACGCTGCCCCGGCTCCAGTACCAGAGTTTCGCGCAGAACCGGCAACAGCGGGCCGTTCTCGAGGCGACCCAGCAGGTCAAAGCGCGCTTCGATGCCGATCAGGTCGTGGTCCCGGGCGTCCCGTTCCTGCCCGAGGTGATAACGATCGTCATGCATCGCCTCGGGCGCGCGTACGTGGGCGCATACGTGATCAATGTCGTCCCCACTACCGCGGGGTCAATCCCGTACGGACTCGGCTTTCTGATCATCCCGAACGCGGACCCGCGTACGAACATGGCGCAGGTGCAGATCCAGAGCCTGACGCTCTGCACCGGTGACGTGGTGGTGTACTGATGGCCGTACTCCAGTACCCGTTCAAGGGCGGACCCAACCAAAAGCTCGCGCGGGAATACCTCGATCCGAACGCGAACATGGTCGACGTCGTGAACGGCGTCTACAACGCGGATGACACGGTGGATAAGAGGCTCGGGATCGCGCCGCTCGCCAGCGCCGTCCTGTCCGGTTCCGCCATGGGCGCCCCGGTCAAGATGCTGTCTCGCCAGTCCGAAGTGCTCGTGACCGATGGCGACGCTCTCTACGGCTACGCTCCGGACGGGGCGACGCCTGGCTGGACCGAGCGCGCGCTTGTCCCGCCATGCGTCGCCACACGCACGCCAGCGCTCACACTGCCCGGCAACGGGCAGGGCCACACGATGGCCGAGGGCGCCGGACGGCGCATGATCGTGTGGCTCGATGCCGTCGGCAACGTCTACTACGCGTTGCAGTCGATCGCCTCCGGCTCGTTCATCGTTCCGGTCACCCAGATCAACACGAGCGCCGGGCCGCCCATTGTCGTTTTTGCGGCCAACACGTTCGTGATTTTCGCCGCGATCACTTCGACCACGAGGATCTTCTACTGGTCCTTCAACGCGAACGGCGTGAATCTCACGTTCGGCAACCTCGTCACGGACTGCGAGGCAGGGCAGCCGTTCGACGCGAGCCCTGAGGTCGGCGGCCCCGGGATCCTCTTCTTTTACGCGCAGGAGGATGCGGACGGGATCTCCAGTTCGCCGCGGTATATCCGGCTGGAGTCCCTGCCTCTTCTCAGCATCGGCCCCAGCGCTGTCCTCGTCAATTACCAAGGGTCCGGCTCGAACGTCACGAAGATGGCGTGCCGGTACGACGCCCCGCTGGGCGTGACGTGGTTTTTCTGGAGCATCCAAACGAGCGGCGGGCTCCTCCAGTACGTCGCCAGCGTATACGTCGCGGCCACGTGGGCGCCCATCACAGCGTCCTTCACGTTCACGACGGCCATGCCGTCCTACGCGTCGAATCAGACTCCGTTCTACCTCGCCGTCGAACCGCTGAGCGCAGCACTGGCGGTCCTTCTTGCCGGCGTGCGCGCCGGCCCAAACGTCGCATTCACAACGCAGGTTGCGTTCAACAACGCCGGATCTTCCGCGACTGCGGCGGCGCAATACGGGGCCGAGCTGACGGCGGGGGGCGAGGTCTCTGCGCTCTTTTCGGGCCGCCCGTTCCGCGCGGCCGTGGGGGTCCATACGCGTTGCTACGTGCCGGTCACCGTGTCGCAGCAGAACACGCCGACGTCGGCCTATTTCCGGAGCGTCCTGCTCATGGACACCGGGGCGTACACCGCGAATGCCACCGTGCGCGCCCGCGTCGCCGCTACGCTGGCGCCTCGGCAAGCGGCGCCCGGAGGCGATGGCGTGGCGGTACCGAGCGGCATCGGCACCCCCGCGTCAGGCACCTTTCGCAGCATCATCGGCGTCGTGGAGGGCGAGGAGTTCAGCATTCTGACGGCGAGCATCTCGCCGCAGGTCTCGTGGTACATCGCGCAGTGGGATTTCACGGACGCGACCGCGTTCCAGTATTGCGAGAGCAACGCGGAGTCCTACGTGTCGTGCGGCACGCCCGCCGTTCTCACGTCCACGGCCATGACGGAGCTGTCCTTTTTTTCGTGGCCGGTGATTACGAGCCTCACGCAGACGACGGGCGGTCAGATGACCTTGCTGGGCGTCTACCAGTACGCCTTTTGCTGGGCGCAAGTGGACGAGTCTGGATTGATCCACCGCAGCGCGTTCTGGACGCAGCAGGTGACTCTGGGCGGCACCAACGACGCCGTGCAGATCGTCGCCGTCGATCTGCCGTTTACGAGCCGGTATGCAACGAGTACGGGGCCGCTCGGGGGGGCCACGTCGCGCCAAGTCTACCTGGAGATCTACCGATCGCAGGCGAATCAAACGATCCTCTATTTCGACGGGACCATCGCCAGCAGCCCGATCGACACGGCGTACGCGACCCCGCTGACGGCAACCGACAACACCGCCGATGCCGCGCTCGCGACGAGCGACTTGCAGTACACGACCGGCGGCGTCCTCGACTCGATCAACCCGCCCTCGTCACGCGCAATGATCCGCCATGTGGACCGGCTTTGGATGATCGACGATACGGGCCTCGTGATCTGGTACTCGACGAATTTCAACGCGGGCGACGCGCCCTACTTCAACGAGTCCCTGACTCTCTCGTTCACGCAGGAGCCTCTGACGGCACTCGCGGACATGGACGACAAGATCGTGGCCTTCTCCGCGACGTCGATCTGGTACGTCGAGGGGTACGGGCCCGCCGTCACCGGGCTCGGCTCCGACCTCACGACCGCCGTCAAGGTGCCGACGGACACGGGCGCAGCCGACTGGCGGAGCGTCGTCACGGTGCCGACCGTCGGCCAGTTCCCTGGCGGTGTGTTTTTTCAATCGCCCTCGAACAGCCTCCTCTACCTCCTTGACCGGGGTCTCTCCGTGACATGCGTGGGCAAGGTCGTCCAGGAGTGGTTTCAGGCCACCCCAACGACGCCGGCCGTCACGGTCCTGGCTGCGACGACGGTCCCGCTCACGACCCAGATCCGCTTTGTCCTCTCGTCCGGCTATGTCGCCACCTACGATTACGTGCAGCAGGCGTGGTCGCGCCAGCTCTACCCGCCCCCCATCGTGCACGCGATCGTGCCAGTCGGCGGATCCTGGACAGCGGCCGGAAGCGACGGCTTCGTGTACGCGGAGCTCCCGGCGTCGAGCGCGGTCCCGTGCTTCGATACCCTCTCGTCGGGGCTCCAGCAATGGATCACGACCACGATCACCCTCGCCGACGTCAAGCCGGGAGGCCTCCAGGGCGCGGGGCAGGTTGAGTTTGTCCAGGGTCTCTCCCGCCAGCTCGACCCGTGCGACGTCCACGCGACCCTGTTCTATGACTACGCCTCGACCTCCGAAAGCTGGACCTTCGCTTATTCGGCCCTGCATGCGCAGTCGACGAGCCTAGGCCAGTGGCGGATCTCGCCGTCGGCGACGCTCTCGCAGCCGATGGCAGTCCGGCTCCAGGTCTCGGACGCGCCGCCGACCGGAGGGGTCGCGGTAACGGGCCAGGGGATGCGCTGGCTAGGCGTCGCGTTCAGCCTCTCGACCATTGGCCCGGTCTATGACAAGCTTGGAGTCGGGGTGAAGCAATGATCCTTCTGCGCGCCACTCTCGTCACGATCGCCGCGCTCACGTGCGCCGTCGCCGCCACCTGCCTCGGGGCGGCTCTCCTCGGGTGCGCCGGCCGCGTCGAGCCCTCGCCTCCGACGGACACGTGCGCGCGCTACGAGACGGGCAACTGCATGGCCGAGTGTGAGGATGCCGGAGGAACCGAGTGCGCCCGCGCCTGCGCGGCGACGGAGTGCCCGTGAAGCTGCTCGACCCGTCGACGTGGGGGGACAGCTCCAAGGATATCTTTCGGCTGCGGCCCGGGATCAATCGGAAGTATGCGGACGGTGGTACAACGTCGACAGCGCAAGCTGCCGCCGCTTTCGGCACGGGTCCGAGCTACCAGTACGGCAATCTCTCCGGAGATCAGTACGCCGGAGACCTTGCGACGCAGTACAGCGGCGACGCTCATGGCGATCAGAACGCGACGGCGGCGCAGGTGCAGAACCCGAACGCGCAGGCGAACGGGGGCCGCTCGCAGGGCGTCATCAACTCGGAGCAAGGAACAGCGGGCGCTCTCGGCGGACTCGGGAGCTTCGAGACCTCGATCGCGAACGGCACGGGTCCGAACCTGGCGCAGGCGCAAATGAACGCCTCGACGGATCAGAACATCGCGGCGCAGCAGGCGGCAGCTCACTCCGCGACCGGCTCGCTCGCGTCCTCGGCAGCGAATCGCAACGCCTCGACTCAGGGCGTCGCGATGGGGCAAGGGGCGGCCGAGCAGAGCGCGATCGACACGATCAATCAGCAGACGGCCGCAGCGGGCGCCGCAGGCTCGCTCTACGGTGCCCAAGGGAACGTCTACGGCCAAGAGGGCACGCAGGCGCAGGGGATGAGCGCGATCGACGAGCAGACGGCGCTCGCGAATCAGCAGGCCGCGCAGCAGACGGCGCTCGCGAATCAGGGAACAGACCTGAACTACGCCGGCATGCAGGCCAACGTTTACGGCCAGCAGCTCGCCGGCAACGAGGCGCAGGCCAACAACGCGCTGGGTCTGAGCGGTCAAGGGCTCACGCAGCAGCAGATCACGAATCAGCAGAACGACGCCATGTTGGGCGCAGGCACATCCGGCGCTGGCGCGCTGCTCAGCCTGGGGCTGCTGGCCGCCGCCGACGCCGACCTACAGGAGCCCGGGGGTACCGCAGCCTGGACCCTCCGCGAGGAGAGCGGCGGCCCCGGTCACGATCCGTTCATCCTCGCCCTGGACCGCCAGAAGGGCCGCGCGCTCAAGCTGGCGACCGAGCCGCTCTCGCGCTCGGAGCACGAGCAGGCGTTCCGCGAGCCGCACGGCGCCGGCCCGCTCGGCGAGGACGATCCGCGCCGACAGCACACGGTCGCGAATGACATGCAGATGGCGCAAGGGCGTCCCATGTTTGGTGCGCAGCCGCAAGCAGGCCAGCTCGCGGGCGCTCCCGGATACGGCCCTACGACGCAGGCTCAGATGGCGATGCGGCCCGCGGATCCGTCGATGGCCGCGCGACCCGACATGCAGCCGGCTCCGCAACAGATGCGACCCATGATGCAACAGGCGCCGATGCAGATGGCGCAGGGGCGCCCCATGCCCATGCAGCAGTTTGCCCAGCGTTCGCCGATGCAGGCACAGATGGCAGCGCGGCCGATGGCGCAAGGTCAACCGATGCCGATGCAGCAGCGCGCCCCTCAACAGGCCATGCCGATGCAGCGCGGCTTTGCGGGCGCGCAGCCGGCCTTCGCGGACATGGATCTCGCCCATGGCATGCACGGCCATTTCGCCGACGCGCCGATCGGGCCGTCGAATTTCAACGACCCCGCATCGCTCGCCCGTCTCGCCCAAGCTCAGACCCAGAGCGACGATCCTCTCGCCGCGTCCTACTCGAACTTCAACGGCGGACAGCCTGCGTCGGCGCAGGCTGTCGCCGACGCGACCGCGGGCTGGAAACCGTTTGCCAGCGGCAAGGCGGCGAAGGCAGCAGAGCGCGCGACGGAGATCGCCGACGACCCGCTCGTCACGGTCCCGAAGTCCGCGCCGCAGCCGAATCGCATGGCCGGCATGTCGCCCGATCAAGCCGCCCGGATCGCGCACGATCGCGATCCCGATTCCCCGCTCGTCGGCGGCGCTGACCACGTGGATCCAAAGGACCTCGTCAAGCAGCAGCCGATCGCTGGGGCAGCGTCGGCGGCTGCTGCGCCGGGTGCCGGTACCGTCCCAGGCATGGGAGGCGTCCCCGGCAAAGCCGGCTGGGTGGCCAACGCGCCCCCGGGGACGATCGGCGCCGTTCAGGCCACGGAAGGCGCTGAGCGCGCGGCCGATGAAGACGCGGCCACCGCGAGCCAGCACGCGATCGAAGACGCGACCGTCGGGCACCTCCAGCGCGCCGACGTCCTCAAGACAGGCGCCGACGAACAGGCCGCAGCGACCGCCGCGCACGACAAATTCCTGACCGAGCAGGAAGCGCGTCGCGACGCGCTTAGCAACGACGCGAAGAAGGCTGGCGAGGCGTACGGGTGGAAGCCGTCGACGGGTACGCGCATCGCGTACGGGATCGCCGCAGCCCTCGGCGCGTTCGGGGCCTCGCTCGGACACGGGCAGAACGCGGCGCTGGAAATCATCAACAGCGCGATCAACCGCGACCTCGACTCGCAGAAGCAGGCGATCGAGGCCAAAAAAGGCAAGGTGTCCGACATGGACACGGCCCTCGCGCAAGCCTATCGCCGTTTCGGGAACATGGATCAGGCCATGGCGGCGGCGCGCTCGGTCAAGCTCCAGCAGGTGGACGAGCAGATCGCAGCCCACGGCGAAGCGTCACAGGGTGAGTCGCAGAAGGCGCAAGCGGACGCAGCACGGGCGGAGGTGGCGCGGAAGCAGGCGATCGAGGACTCCAAGCTCTATGCGCACGTCACGACGGGCGGCGCGGGCGGCCCTATCGCGAAGATGTATCTGGAGTACGCCAAGGGCGAGCTGTCCAAGCAGGGCGGCAAGGCGATGAGTTACCCCGAGTTCGTCCGCGCGCTGAGCGGCGCTGGGGGCGCGTCTCTCGCCGAGAAGCCAGGCGCGGGCAAAGTCAACCCGAAGGCCGCAGCCATCGACGCGGCACTGGCAACGCCGACGCATGGCCTCGACTTCTGGGACCGCAACGCGCCAGACTTCCTCCGCAGCTCAGCGAGTCTCGCAAACGAGCGCGGGCTTGCTGCCCTGGGGCGAGCCGCGACCGCCGCCGTTGGCCGCGCGCCCCCGCTCACGATGGGCGCCTCGGACGTGAACAAACAGGTAATCGGGCGCCCCGACGACGCCAGCGTGACCGCGTTCAAGAACCGGGCGCGCGCGACGGCGGACTCGATGCGGAACGCGGCGACGGAAGGTCAGCCCGCTGACCTGGCGACGCCGTGACCCGCGAGCGCGCCGAGTCGCTCCGCGTCGAGCTGGCCATCCGTCTCGCGCACCGTGAGGGCAAGCCAGAGACGTGGCGAGACTGCCTCGTCGCCATAGCCCGTGCACTCGACGTCGCGCTCGGCCCGGTCGAAGCGATCCCGGACGAGGTCGAATGAAGCTCTACCAGCTCGACACCGGCGCCCCTGTCGACGTCCCGGACTCCGACGTCCCCGCGGCCCTGCAAAGCGGCAAGGTGGGTCTCCCCGCCGGCAGCGCGATCCCCTACCAGGACGAGGACGGGTCGATCAAGTCGGTCCCGATCGAGCAGTCGCACACAATCGACTGGTCGAAAGCGGCAGTCGTCCCGCATTCGGCCCTCGAAGCGCAGGAGCTCCAGGCGTCTCATGGAGGCGCCCTCGAGCAGGCCAAGGCCGGTCTCGAGGGCCTCGCGTCCGGCGCGACGCTGGGGGCATCCGACGTCCTGGAGGGCCAGGCGCTGGGGAACACCGCAGACATCGAGGCGCGACGCAAGGCGAACCCTTGGACGGCAGGCGCAGGGCAAGCCGTCGGCGCCCTGGCCCCGTCGCTCCTGGCCCCGGAGGCTGGCGTAGGAGAGGTCGAGGAGGCGGGCGCCCTGGGAAGCTTGGCTCGCATCGGCGCGGCGCCTACGCGCGGCGTGGGACTGGCTGGCGGGGCCGTCGAGGGCGGCATCCGGGATCTGCTCGGCGCGGGCGCCGGAGACTCGTTCGTCGCCGCCCTAGCCAAGAACGTCGCCGCTAAGGGCGCAGGTGCGGCTACGGAGGGCGCGATCTATGGGGCGACGCAACATCTCGACGAACAGATGCTCGGAGACCCCGACGCCAATGGGGAATCTCTGCTCGCTGCCACCGGGCATGGCGCTCTCCTCGGCCTTGGGCTTGGGGCGGGCCTCGGCGCAGTTGGTGAGCTGGGCGGCGCAGCTTTTGAGCGAGTCGTGCCGCGTCTACATGGGCTTGCTGGAGACACAGCGGCTCGCGCGGTCTCGCCGGGCGCGGAGGCGGCGCTCGAGCACCTCCCTGGCGGAGCGCGCGCAGCCGGGCAGCGGCTGATCGACGACGGGATGATCCACGCAGGCGAGACCTCGGAGCAGATCGCGGCCAAGCTCGGGCCGGCGGCGGACGAGGCGGACGCTCGAGCGGCGAAGATCCTGGCAACGGCAGACGCCGCAGGGACACCGGGGCCTTCCCTTCGCGCGATCGTGGACGACACGGAGAAGGAGATCGCGGCGCTCAGAGAGACACCCGACGGCGAGGAGGCCGCGAAGGCGCTGCGGACTCAGCTCGACGCCGTTACCGAGGCTGCCGGCGTCCCGAAGGATTTAGGGTGGCTCACGCCCTCTGCTGTCCCCGGAGCCACAGGCGAAAGCGGGAAGACTGGCGACGCGGGCGCCTTTTTCCGTGGCGATCCCGGGCGCGACGAGCGGATCCACGAATATCTGGGCTACGGCTACCTAGAAGCGAACGAGTACATGCGCGGCGGCCCGGCAGCTTACGCCGTCGCGCACGGGCAACCGGCGGCCGACGAAATGGGCCAGTACGTCGCGAAGCTCAACGCCGACCTGTCCAGCGCGCCGAACAAGGTTGCGACGGTGCATCGGATCACGTCGATGACGCCGGAGCAAGTGCAGTCTCTGCGCGCCGGTTCCGTGCAGACCGAAGCTCCGTGGTTTGTGACCGAGGATGCGTCGAAGGTGGCGCAGCTCAAGGGCTCCGGCTTCGATGCTGGTGAGGGCACACCCGTACAGCTCAAGATCGAGGATCATCCGGTATCCGTCTCGGACCTCGGCAAGAAGCGCCCGGGCGAGGCTCTGATCCCCGCCGGCACGGACTTTCAGGTCGCGAGCCTGCACGAGGAGAACGGCGTGCTCGTCGCGACACTCAAGGACGTCTCGCAGAAGGCCGCGGCGGCCCGGGCGCGCATCGGATCGTCCGCGACGGACCTGTCCGAAATCTTCGGCGTGCACATTCCAGAGATGGAGCCGAGCGTGGATCGCGCGGCCATCATTGACGCTGCTCGCCTCCCGTTCGCCAAGACAGCCGATCTCGTCCCGACGCTCGAGGGCCCGCTCAAGGCGATCGTGCAACGCGAACTAGACGCCGCGGGCGCCAAGGCCGCGGCCAAGCTCGGCGGATCGTTCCTCGACGAGTACAAGGATGCGAAGCTCGCTGCCGCGCAGTACCGGGCGCTGGCATCCGCGCCACCTCCGGGCAGTCGGTCCGTCAAGAAGATGGCGACGGCGGCGGGTCTCGGCCTGCTGACTCACGGTCCCGCCGGGGCCGCGGGCGGCCTTGCGCTCGGGCTCGCGAAGCAGTGGGCCGCCGAGCGCGGACACTCGACCGCCGCCGTCGTGCTGGACAAGCTTGCAGCCCTTCGCGGCGTTGAGCGGGCTGCGCAGACGGTCGATCGCAAGTTCGCCCGCGGCATCGCGGCCCTGCTCCCGGGCGCCGAAGAGCGCGCGCCACTCAAGGTGAGCATGGTGACGCACGCCGCGGGCGAGGAGCCGTACGCGGCCCGGGTCGCGGCCGTGCAGCGGGCGGCAGCCGATCCGGGCGCCGCAGCCTCCGCGGCCGTCGGGGACATCGCGCAGCACGCGCCGAAGGTCGCCAAGGCGTTCCAGTCGGCCGCGGTCCGTGCGACGAACTACCTCGCCGGCCTCGTCCCGAAGACGACGCGGGCGCCGTCGATCACGCCCCAATTCGACCGCCCTTTTGTTGCCAACGCCGCGCAAAAGGCCACGTTCAACCGCGCGTTCGACGTCGCGCACGATCCCGCGGTCGTGCTTAAGCGCGCCGCGGAGGGCCGACTCACCCAGGATCACGTCAAGGCGATGGCACAAATCTACCCGGCGCGCTATGCTCGGGTCGTGCAGCAGGTTCACGAGCGGCTGGCCGACCTCAGGAAGCCCTTGACGACGGCACAGAAACAGACGATCGGGACATTGCTCGGCCGCGGACCGGATCCGGAGATGACGCGCCGCTACCAGGCCGCATACCAGGTCGAGGCGCCGAAGCCGACCGGTCCGCAGCAGCCGCAGCACGAGAACAAGCCGTCTCCGCACGCGCCGCGGAGACCGATCACGGCGCCGGCTCGAAACGCGGCGCTGAACGTCGGTAGGCCGATCGGATCGTAGGGCGCCATGCTGGCGCCGGTGGTGTGACGCGCAAGGGGCCCCGTTCGGGCCAGCAGACTGGAGCCGCGCTGGCTCGCGACGCACCCACCCACCAGCACGGAGTCTCGTCATGCCCTTCGCCCCCGCCGTCCAGAATCAGCGTGGCGGAGTCGTTCACTCGAACGATCCTGTGACCATCGTCGACTACCCCTCATACGTCTCGATCCAGGAGTGGGCCGGCGCGCAGAGCACCGCCTTCGGTGTCTCTCCGCCGCTGAACTACCCCCCCATTGGAACCGGGATCGCCCAGACCTACGGGACCGGGACCACCGACGACTCGCTCGCGATCAACGCGGCACTCGTCGCGCTCGCAGGTACCGGGATCGCGCTCTACCTGCCCGGCGGATCGAACATCTACCTCGTCACCGCGAACGCGATCGTGAACGCTGGCGGCGTCGCGGTCCTCTTCGGCGCGGGCGCCACCTTCACGGGCACCTACGCCGCGACACTGACCGCCATGGGCACCTACGTCGGCGGCGTCGTCACCGTCCCGATCACCTCGACCACGCAGACGCTCACCGCAGCGCAGGGCATGGCAAGCAAAGTGATCCTCACAGGATCACTTACGGCCAACACGACGGTCGTCTGGCCGCTCAACATCGGCCTCGAGGTGGTGGTGGATCCGACCGCCGTCGTGTTGAACGCCCACACGCTCGGGGCCGTCGTCAACGGCAACACGTGGGGAACGACCCTCGGCGCGACGAACCTCGCGTTCCTGACGATCGGGCCCACGAAGTTCTACGGCGCGGCGCTCACCCCGTAAGCGCATGGCCATCAACGCGACCTACGTCGCCAGCGTGACTCTCCTCGGATCCGGCATCGGATCCGGCGGCGGGCCGTTCGTTGCGGACACGCAGCAGACCACGCCGACGAATCCGAACGCACCTGCGCCCGCCGCCGCGCAGCTCGCCGTCGGAACGAACACGATCCTGGTACCGTCCGGCTTCACCGTCGCCCGCGCCATGCTGCTCCCGCCGGCAGGCTCGACGAACGCCAAGACGCTCAAGGGAGTAACCGGCGACACGGGCTTCACCGGCTGGTACGGCGGCAGCATGACGATCCCCGTCATAGCCGGTGGGACGTTCGTGATCGTCTCGACGAACGCGGGCGAAGAGGTCGTGATCGCGTACTCGTGAGGCCACCACCATGGACAGCGCAGAGATCCTCAACGCAGCGAAAATCATCGCTCCCTACGCGGGATGGGTCTCGGCCCTCTACACGTCCGGCGCCGCAGCGTCGCAGGACCTGAGCCTGTGCGGCCAGCAGGGCGTCGATCCGGACCTGCTGCCGGACATTTACTCTCCGTTGATGGGCCGAGGTTCCGGGAACTTCACGGGACTCCTGGGAAGATACGTGCGCCTCTCTGCGGTCGGCGCCACGATCTGGGTCGTGCAGGGGCCAACGCAGGCGAGCGTCACCGGCGGTAACGCGCCCGTGATCCCCGTCACCACCGCCAGCGTGATCAACGGTGCCGGCGTCCCGGAGCCGATCCCGAGCGGCATCTACGTCGACTGGTACGTGACCGTCTCCACGCGCTGGATCGGCTTCATCGGCAGCGCGGC
>Ga0302324_100022803_pt1 | contig 12149 bp, 6 predicted proteins | sample Palsa_T0_1_FD_201949 | JGI IMG/M metagenome (GOLD analysis project Ga0302324, IMG submission 201949) | Peat permafrost microbial communities from Stordalen Mire near Abisko, Sweden - Palsa_T0_1 | ecosystem: Environmental > Terrestrial > Soil > Palsa > Peat permafrost | place: Sweden: Abisko...
GCCCCGCACTCCGGCACAGCGATCTCACCCCGCAATCCAATGCCGTGAAGGGCTCCTGTCCTAGGAGCTCTTATTGCGGCAGCGACATGCGGGCAGCCTACTACGGCGGAACCGCGCTGACCGGCGCCGGCCAGACGCTTGGATTGCTCGAGTTTGCCGGATACGATATCGCCGACTTCAATACTTACTTCAAGAACGTTGGCCAAACCAACAAGGTCCCTATCCATGGCGTCTCGACCGATGGAAGCTCCCTCAAGTGCCTGTCTTCGGGAGGCTGTGACGATAGGGAGCAGATCATTGATATGACTCAGGCGGTCTCCATGGCTCCTGGCCTGAAGGGCCTGTATGTCTACGTGACGGCCAACAGCGACACCGCCATATTGAGTTCCATGTCCACGCATACTCCGCTCGATGCGCAATTGAGCTCTTCGTGGACCTGGGAGCCTTCAGACCCACAGGCTGACGACCCCTACTTCGAGAAATTTGCGGCCCAGGGGCAAAACTACTTTCAAGCGGCCGGCGATAGTCGCCGCTATACAGCGGATTCGCAATTTGTTTGGCCGGCGGATTCCGCTTACGTCACGACCGTCGGTGGCACGAACTTGAAAGTTGTCAGCGCCGGTGGCCCCTGGAGCTCGGAGACCGTGTGGTCCGACGGCGGCGGAGGATACTATTCGCCCGATGCCATTAAGATACCCGTATGGCAACGGCACGCCGGCGTGATTACGGCGGCTAACAAAGGCTCCGAGACTTGGCGAAACTCTCCGGACGTGGCCGCGGAAGCCAATTTTGACTTTTACAGCTGCGCTGACCAAGAGCCCTGCGAAGAAGATTGGGGCGGGACCAGTTTTGCCGCGCCCATGTGGGCCGGCTACATGGCTCTCGTCAACCAACAGGCGGTTGTCAACGGTCATCCCGTCCTTGGTTTCGTGAATCCGGCCATTTATGCGCTCGGAGTATCGAAAGAATATGACGGCGACTTCCACGACATCGTTACCGGAAGCAACGGCTATCCTGCCGTAAAAGGCTACGACTTGGCGACAGGTTGGGGCAGTCCAAAAGGGACTTCCCTGATCACAGCGCTGGCTGCGAATTAACAATTTGCGGAAAAACGAGGTTTCGTATCAGGACATCGCTTCAGCGATACCACAATTCCTTCAAATCCGTCGCCCCTTTAGGGCCTAAGCGTCGCGCTTTCGAGCCATCGCTTTCGGGTGTCTTTTGGTTAGTAAGTCACTGAGTTTATGGTGACCCTGCCCGATGAATCCGTGTTTTCACCTGGCGTTATGGGCAAATCGGAGGCAGCGGCTGGCCAGCCGCCTAGTCCCTTAGGATATTACCTCGGTAACCCCGCGCTTGTTCTATTCTTCTTTCGGAGTATTCGGTGTGATATAACGCCGTTAGCTGCTCGTTACGCTTGTTGAGCTGGGAATCAGTTGGTCTTCTGGTTTTGTCATCCTGGCTTAGTTTTCTACCTTGTTTTTGCCTTTGGATTTAGAGCGCAAAGCGACAGCCAAGAGGAGGAGTCGTGACCGAAGCGCGTACCGGAAAAAGATTTCCGCTGCACTTGCCGATCAAGATACATAAGGAAGATGCCACGATTGAAACCGCTGGCATGACCGGCGACCTGAGTGCCGCCGGTGTGTACATCCGCGCCGACGCATCGCTTGAGGTCGGCTCGCCCGTCGAATTTGAGATCACGCTTCCGCCTGAAGTCACCGGCGGCAAGGACGATGTTGTGATTCAGTGCCGCGGTCGCGTGGTGCGGACTGATGAGCCTAACGCCAGCACCGAACCCGGACACAGCCGGGGCGTCGCTTGCGTAATCGACTCTTACGAGTTTATTCGCAATAGTTAACCGGGGAGCGATCTAACTGGAACAGATCTAACGGAGACGGATCTAACGGAGAGCGATCAATGCTGAAACTTATTCTGGCCGACAATCAGGCAATTTTCCGAGCGGGCATCGCCAAAGTGCTGGCCGTGGAAGACGAGATGCGTATCGTGGCGCAGGCCCAAACCTCCGAGCAGATGTTCATGGCGCTCGACAAATTCCGCGCCGCCGTGCTGATTATTGCCGGAGGCTTTCACTCGGACTTCAACTCGGTTCTATCCGCAGCGAACAAGAACAAGACGCGCGTCGTCGTCCTCGCCGATACCGGCGAAAGCGCGCAACGCTACATGGCGGCGGGCGCCCACGGCGTCGTCTATCGCAACGTCACCAGCCCCGCGCTGGTCGACTGCGTGCGCAAGATTGCCCGCGGCGAAAACTGGGTACAGGATCTGGCCGTGCCGAGCGAGTTGACCGAGAACGATATGGTCGGTCTGCGCGTCCGTGACCGCTTGACGGCCAAGGAGCTACGCATTGTCGCCCTCATCGTGCAGGGCTACAAGAATAAGGAAATCGCGACCCAGTTAGGCACTACCGAGCAGGTGATCAAGAATTACCTGCGCAACGTCTACGACAAGATTGGCGTCTCGGACCGGCTCGAACTGGCGCTCTTCACCATTCATCATCGCATCCTGAACGAAGCCGCCGCTGCCACCGCCGCCGCCGCCGTTCCGCCCGCTGCGCAGAGTGCCGGCGCAAGCAACTGACTCGCTTCGAAAGATGGACGCCCTGCAGGCGTCCGCGTACGGACAGCCGCCCTCGGCTGTCCAAGCCGAGCGCAGCTCGGCGGCCGTCAATCCGCGATGACGGCGCGGTGGGATCGCTGAGGTCAGCCTTCCCGTTCGCAGGTGTAACAAATTCAGACGACAAAGCTTGGGGTACCTGTCCTTTTGACTCACCAAGCGACCAAGTTTGAGCAAGCCGACAAAGAAAAGCCCCGCACTTCAGCGGGGCGCGTCGTTACATGAGGATTAATCTCAATCCACCGTGCCCGTCAGATTTGTGTTGTGGGCTGTTGCCGGCCAAGCAGTCCCGCAACCCGCCGCTCTGAACAGATGTAACGCCAACAACCTCATGATTCGGGTTCATACGCCAGCCATCGCTTGACGCTTGCAACTATTTGCAGATTGACGGGGCGACAGCCGTCGAACATAATATCGCGCAAATTCGGGTAGTTCTGCCCGCAGTTAATCACAGCGGGAGGATTCTCACAGACTTGATCCCGCAGCTTTCAAACGAAGCCTCACCCGAGAACTCAGAGCACGATGAGAGCGACGTTTCGGCACAGAATGAGAGAAACCATTTTGAACCGGGATTCATAGCAATTGTAACCACAGCCCTTTTCAACAAGCACCCGTCCGGCCCTAGCGCGATCGCAAAACAACCCAACCCGCGACAATTTGTCCTCTGGCCTCAAAGGCACGGGACAACCCGTCCCAATTGCGCGCGGTACAGTTCATTAGTGTCTGGAATGAGTTACTTAGAGAATCTCCTCCTGGCACCAGGATTGCACCTAAAAGAACGATTGCTAAAAACTTACTTTTTGGAGCTCCCCAATGACGCAAAATCTAGCCCCGGTGACGCAAAACGTAGTCCCGGTGAAACAAAGCCTGGCGCAGGCCTCGCACTGGCAGGACAGAACGGCAAAGTTGTCTCTCAAATTCTACGATAATGTCTTACGGGAAGTGGCCCTGAGTGGGGGCGTGGTCACGATCGGCCGCCAGCCCGACAACCTGCTCCGGATCGATAATCCCATTGTCTCTGGGCACCATGCCAGGATCTTCTGGGAAAACAATCACTACGTTCTTGAAGACAACGAAAGCTTCAACGGCACCTACCTCAACAATCGCACCGTTTCGAGGGCGGTGCTTAGCGATGGGGACGTAATCGTAATCGGCAAACACCGAATCGAATTTCACAGTGCGGCGGGAAAACGCGATGCCTCGTCCTCGTCCGTGACCCAAGATCGCAGCAGCGGCTGGCAGGCTCAAGTAGAAAAAGCCGGGCCCCCGCAACTGGAAGCTACCATGGTGCTGGATACCAACAAGCTCAAAGAACTGATGGCGAAAATGGCCTCTGGCGCCGCGCCCGTCCGGCCGTCGGGTATCGCGCTCGTGCCCACCTCGGAATCGAAGGTGGTGAGGCGGCGACAGATAGGCATGGTTACCATCGTCGCCGGTCGAACCAACCGGCAGCAGTACCTTCTCTCGAGCAAGCTCTGCGTGATTGGCAAATCCATGATGGCCAGCATTCGGCTGAAGCGATGGTTTGCTCCGCGCGTCGCCGCCTCGATTCACCAGCGGGAAGACGGATACTTCCTCGTGCGGGCAGCAAAGAACATCCGGATTCGAGTCAACAATGCCGAAGTAACCCAAGGCCAACAGGAGCTCAAAAGCGGCGACCAATTTGAAGTCGCTGGAATTGTCGCCAAGTTTGGCTATGAAAACGGGTAAATCTTGACCGGCACGGGGGCCGTAGCCCTATTGCTGTCGGCTCGCCCCAGGGATGGATGGGGATGATTGGCGAAAGCAGGAGTGGCTGTTGAACTGTTGAAAAACCCCGTTCTCTGAAAAGTAGTCAAAATAAAATTACGTCAGGATGACCTATAAGCGATCTTCTCCAGACTTTTTCTGTCCCGCTAATTTCGCGGTTTTGACTAAGAAACTTTTTTAACAGCCACAGTTGTAGTTATGCAGTCGGTTATTCACTCGAATCGACGATTTACTCAATCGTCGTCGCCGTCATTATCCGGAGGGGTTGGCGGGCCGCTCTGAGCCTGCGCTCCCAGGAAGAAGCTGGCGGGTTCGAGCGCCGGAACTGGGGTGTAGGAACGCAATGAGCCTGTGAAGAAGCTCCTCAGGTCGGAGCCGGCGCGCGCGTCGGCGACCCCGAGCGCGCCCTCACGTATGCCATAGATTCCTTCGATCGTGCGAAGAATGCTGCCAAAGTCGTAGGTCTCGTTACTGATGAAACCCCGCGGCGTATAAGCGGAAACCACGACCAGCGGGACACGAAAACCATATTGGTAGTCGCCCTGGCAATTCTGTGATGTACAGGGCAGCGGGGAGAGAAGCGGAGGGATCTGATTGTCCGACCAGCCTCCCCAGTCGTCCCAAGTCACTATGATAGCCGTGTTGCTCCACAGATTCTGGTTGGCGTCGGCTGTTCCCGGAGGACATGTGGGATTTTGTCCGATGGCGTTGATAACCGCCGCCACCCACGAAGGGCCGTAGTTTTTAGTGCCCCCGGCATGGTCGGACCAGGAGCCATCCGGAATCACCCAGCTTACTCCAGCAAGCTGGCAGTTCGTGATGTCCTTCAGGACGTTCGCACCCTTGAGTTTGACGTCGACGTTAGTGATCCATTCCTTACCTGTGCACTCCAGTTTCCCGGTGCTTGTGGGTTCCGGTACGCAAATAGTCTGGATGGCATTCGGTGCGGTCCAGATGTCGCCAGCGTCCGGCGCATAGTACTTCCAGCTGACGCCAATGTTGTCCAACAGACTTGCCATAGTCTCTTTATCCTGGCCCATAGAGCAAAAGCTGCCGACATTGTCAACGATGGTGTTGGTTAGCTTGCACTCCTGGACGGAATCGCCGGCATAAGGAACGCAGCCGGGGCCGGGCGTGCCGAGCGAGGGAGAAACGAGCGCGCTGGTTGCGTTAGGCCAGGCAAGACAACCGGCAGGACTTGCGGATGGAGAAAAAACCTCCGCGACGAAGGTAGAGACGGCGTCCTCCGCCGCGGATCGCGCCGATGTTCCACTGAAAATGAATTGATGGGCAGGGTAACTGGGTCCCTGATTCGTCTGATACATGAAATTTGCCCAGCCGTACTGTTCAGCGAATGTCAAATACGGACCGAGCAGGGAACCGGCCGATTGGTTCCAGTTGGTGACCGGCGGGTTGGCCACATAGGCGTAAGAGTTGTTGTTGGCGTTACGGATATGCCAGGCGCCATCGTTCCGGCAAACGTACCCATTGGTCGGGTCCGCATCGCACATGGCTATAAAATCGGAATGCTGGTGATTCGGGTCGGGACTGCCCTCCAGCGGAACCGGTGTTAGTGTAACCGGTAACACTATGCCCGACCTGCTGGAAAGGCCGCAGGGCGAAATGTCATAACAGCTTGTGGTCACGGGACTGGGCGTGCATGCAGCCAAGCCGCTGGCTCCTCTAGGAATGGGACATTGGGGACTTAAGAAATGGAAAAGATTATCCGGCGTGCGATTCTCCTGAACCATAACGACCACATGAGTGATTTGTGGGGGGAAAGTGACTGCTGGAGTGGGCTGGATCGTGGATTGCGCCATCAGGGTCCCGGGAACCATCAGGGTCCCATAACTGATTCCATAACTAAGGAGCAGCGCAAGAGACGTGCTTGTTCGCATAAGTAGTAGTGCTTCCAAACAAAGCTTTGCCTGTGCACGCCCCCGGGGGACTGGCGCTGCAGGTAAAAGCGAAACAGGAAACTCGCGTAGACGCGAGCGGTGGGAGATTGCTTTGAATCTTACACTGTTTTCCTGGTCAGTCAAATGGTTTTCTACGCAATTGGAGTCATTTCGGGAAAGACCTTTCGCAGCCAAGCCTCTCGCAACGGGCGTTCCGGCGGCCAAAAAATCGGCACCCACCGATATTAGTTACCTGAGAAAGGTTACCCGAAGTTCAGGCACAAGTTGTCTGAAGGAGGCTAAGAGTTTGTCAATTTATTGTCCCGATTGTAACAAGATTGTAACAACGCCAAGTTGTTAGAGAATGCTGACTACGAGGAGGGAGTGCTCTCCGGGTTGGGGTGCACGACTAGATTGTGGTGCCGGCGGCGAAGCGTACGGCGGCGCTGCGATTCCTGGAGTGGCGCGGCCGCGGCGATTGCGCAGAGAAAGTAAAACAGCGCCGCGTTTGCCGGAATTTGCAGATTGAAGTCGAAGAAACTGTGAACCAATATCCCCACACAGCCGAGGAGCGCCGCAACGGTGAGCGCTCCGCTGGCGGTTTCGGTCCCGTCGCTCTTCGTCAAATTCTTGAGCTTGCGGGCAGCCCCAAGGAAGACCAGCGCCAGGAACCAGATCGCAATCGCGAATCCTGCAAAGCCGGTCTCGACCAGCAGTTGCAGATAATCGTTGTGCGCTTGATTGACGAAAAACGTTGTGTAAAAGCTGCGAAATTCCGGATAAACAATAGGAAATGTGCCCAGTCCCCAGCCGAGGAACGGCTTCTTCAGCAGCATGTGCAGGCAATCGCGATCAATGGCAAAGCGGGTCCCTCCAGCGATTTCCTGGCGGGCCTCGGAATGAATACTGAGTAAGCGGCGAGTGACTTCATTGCCACCCATCCAGACAAGAAAAATGATGACAAGGGTCAGGAACGCGCCCAACATGAGAGGTTGTTTCCATCCTGCCTGGCGCTTGCGGAGCAAAAGCACTCCGAGGACAACCATCTGGGCGCCGAACGCCGCCATGCCGCCACGGGAACCAGAAATAAAAATGCTTGCTGCCATGAGCGCCGCCATTCCCGCCACCACGATCTTGCGGTTGCCTTCGGTGAAGCGAGTCGCCGCCAATACCAAGGGGAAAGGCGTCAGCATCTCCATGAGACCGGCATAGTGATTGTGGTTTACATAGGGTCCATAAATGGTCCCACCGTGTTCGACGCTCCAGATCCAGTACAGCTTTCCATTGGGGGCTAAACCCTCGAGCACCGCAAAGCAAGCCACCACGGCGCCATAGGCAGTGAAAACCTTGGCCATCAGCTCAAATTGTGAAGATCGGCGAAGCGTTTGCGTGGCCACAAACACGAGCATTCCGTAGGCCGCGTAGAGCAACAAATGCGAGTACGTCACCTGACGATAGGCGGTAGTCCCAATCCACTGTTGCAGCAGCGCCAGGACGAAAAAAGCGGCCATGGGACGGTAGAGCGGTTGATCGGAGACATCAATTTGACGGTTGATCCACTGGCGGTACGCCCAGAGCGCAAAAAGCAGCACGGAGCAGGTTTCCAGGACAAAAACAGACCACGGCTCGACGGCTCCGAACGCCAACGGACCAAACAAGAGCACGCCGCAGGTGCCGGCGAACAAAGCGTTGTTGGTAAGTCGCGGTTCTGAGACTCTAGCGACGGGCGCAGGTTCAGGCAGCGGTGCCAAGGCGGAACTCACGGTTTGTCCTTGGAGTTGGAGTTGGAATTGGAAATAGTTTTGGGGTGCCCGGATTGCTCTCGCGATTCATGCGGAGAATCGTCCGCGGAATCATCGGAGGAGGTCTCGGGAGAGAGTTCGAAATCATCGAGCAAGAGTTTGCCGCGAATCGCAGCTCCGGCAGGGACGCGTTCGATGGCCAGGCGCAGCAGCGTGGTCGAGTCTGGAGTCGTCACTTTGGAGTGAACTTCCTTCCAGAAGTTGGCGTCGGTGAGCGGATCGCTGGCAAAGAGCGGAGCATTGGAATAGGCATCGCGCAGCACGACCTCAGGACCACCGGCTCCCTCAAACTCCGCCGACTTGTAGTAAACGGAGAAGTCATAGCTGGTTGCGCCGTGCACGGGAATGAGCTGAGATATCCCGGCGTCGTTAATTCCGGGGCCCTCGAAGGTGAGCGAAAGCGAGCGATGCCCCTGGTGGAAGTCGCTCGGATCGAGCACGGGACGGACGCCGGTGCGATTTTCGTAGATCCAGTCGAAGCCGCCGTTCAAGACGTCGAGGCTGAAGTCCCCGTTCACGACGAGGTTGTCGTCGGTGGCCTGGTAAGCGGAGAGGCCGAGAGTGTCGGCGGATTTTTCCCAGGCAGACATGGCGGCCTCAGGGCGATGCGCCGCAATGAGATAGTGCACGAATTCAAAAAGATCGCGATTGGAAAATTTCTCATGTAACTGGGAAAGGTGGTCCCAGGTCTTGATGGCGGCATCGGTTTCCTGCTTGCTCCTCAAAAAATTGAGAAAGGAGATCAGGCAATCTGCACGAGCGGGGATGGCCTCACGGAGGAGCACATCGGCATCCGGACGAACGCGCCAGGAGGCGGTGATCGCAGGATCGACCAGTTCGATATCGTTCTCGATGACCACATGGAATTCCTGCAGCGCGCGGTCGATGTCACCATCAACCAGAAAGAAGTTAGCCGATTCCCAGGCAACATCGGGCGCGGTAGGTTCGGCTTGCAAGGCGTGCTCCAGTGCGGCTCGCTGTCCAACACTGTCGCCGGTGACTTCGTAGGTGCCGGCGAGATCCAACCAATAATGGGCATCGTGGGGATTGAGGGCCACGGCGGCGCGAAAGTTTTCGATGGCCGATTGAGGATCGCTGGCGACAAAGGCGAAGTAGCGTCCGAGGCGGTGGCGATAATCGGCGTTTCCCGGCGCAAGCCGCACCGCGAGTTGGAGTTTGGACAACTCGGGCCGCGCGGCGAAGAGGCTGGCGGCAAACTGTTGGCCGCTCAGGAACAAGTCGATGCACGCGAAAAAAACCACAGCCGCCGCGAACTGCCAACGCCGCCGGCTTGAAAGTGCTATGGCCATCGTGTGTTTACCCAATCTCCGGTAATTCTTTCTGCGTGCCAGCACGCCCCCGCCATGAGCCCGCTAAGTATCCCCTGGCGGCGACGCGAATCGGGCGTTCTCAGGTAGCAGCTTTGCCAGTTCGTGGTCATGGGACGATTGCGGCATGAGCCTGGTTTTGTCGTAAAAGCCATAGCGTGTAGGCTGGACACGAACGACTCTTTCGACCAGCGGACTGACGCCGGGAAACTGCGAAAACACAGTGCGACCGGCAAAGCTGCCATCGCCCGCCCCAAACTCGCCACCGACTGTAATGCCAGGTCAACGTAGCGTTCGTTCCGCATCAAGATGCAGACAGCGTCATTTGCCATAAACACATCTCTGGTAGTCGCAACGATCTCGCAATGTGCTCGCCAATCAACCCGCCGTCAGACCGCCTTCGGTTCCGCATGTTTTTGTTCGCCGGGAGGGTCTTCCTGATAATACTGTCCGTACTTCCCCTGGTATTCGTAATAGTAGTAATAATCGGGCGAACTCAGATCCACGGCGTTCAGCAGCACGCCAGCTACGTGAGCATTCACCTGCATCAAGATGTCGCGGGCGCGGCGCAGGGCCTGTTTCGTGGTTTGGCCGGAGCGAATGACGAGGATGGTGGCGTCGGCTCGCGGGGAGAGCACGACCGCGTCGGTGACCGAAAGAGTAGGAGGAGTATCGATCACGATGTGGTCATACAGCCCGCGCAGTTCGGCGATCAAATCCCGCATGTTGGAAGAGGCCAGCAGTTCGGCGGGATTGGGAGGTGGTGTGCCTGCGGGCATGATGAAAAGATTCGGCAGAATCGGAGATGTGGTAATCGTCTCTTCCGGGGTGGCGGTTCCGGTGAGGACGTTGCTGAGACCGGAGCGCGTGCCCATAAGCAAGGTTTTGTGAATACTGGGGCGGCGCAGGTCGGCATCCATGAGGAGGACGCGAACCCCTTTTTGCGCGAGCACTATGGCGGTGTTGATGCTGGTGGTCGTCTTGCCTTCCTGAGGGCGGGCGCTGGTCACTACGATGACTTTGGGCGGCGCTCCGAGGTTGGAGAGCAGCAGCGAAGTGCGCAGGGCGCGATAGGATTCAGCCATTTGGGATTGGGGGCGAACTTGGGTAACGGTCTCCACAACTTCCTTGGAGACCTGAGCGGGGGTCAAAACCAGGCGCTTGCCATAGGCTCCACGAGTGCCGGCTTTGGAGCCGAGAGGAATCATCCCGAGAGCAGGAAGGCCCGATAGCGCGGTCGCTTGCTCGGGGGTACGGACGGTGTTATCCATGTTCTCGAGAACGAAAGCCAGGCCCACGCCGGAGATGAGGCCGAGTACGAGCGCGAACGAGAGGTTGCGCGGGACGTCCGGTTCGCTCGGAGCGGTGGGCACGCGGGCCGCATCGATGATGCGGAAGTTATTGGAGCGCAATCCGGCGGTGACGCCGGCTTCTTTCAGTTTTTCCAGCAGGCCTTCGTAGAGTGTTCTGTTGCTGTCGAGGTCGCGCTTGAGGATGCTGTACTCGATGGCGCTTTCGTTGAGCTTGTTGGCTTCCTGCTTTTGCTTGTCGAACGCATCGCGCAACATATTCTCGCGCTGCAAGGCGGCCAGGTACTGTCCCTTGAGGTGGTCTACGGCCTTGTTGGTTTCCAGTTGCAACTGACGGTCTATCTCCTTCAGTTGACTATTGAGCTGCAGAACCTTCGGATACTGGGGACCGAATTGGGTGCTGAGGTCGGCGATCTGGATTCCGAGACTAGCTTGTTGATCGCGCAACTTGTCAAGAAGGCCCGACTGGGCTGTACTTCCGCTTCCGGTGGTGTTCGTAACGATCGCCGCGGCAACCGCGACCGGGTCATTGGATTGGGTCTGACGGTAGACCGCCTCTTTCTGCATGCGGTCAGACTCGGCCTGGGTCATCTCCCGGTTAATTTCGCCGAGTTTTTCGGTAATGATGTTCTGCTTCTCATCCGTGCCCAGAATCTCATGGTCTTTCTGGTAGCGTACGAGCCTCTCCTGGGAAGTTTCGACCTTCATCTGCAGGTCCACCAGCTGTTTGGAGAGCCAGTCGGAGGCTTGCATGGTGGATTCAAATTTGGTCTTGAAATTTTGCTCGACATAGGTGGAGGCCAGCGTGTTTACGGCGGCGGCGGCGAGCTGTGGATCAGGGCTGTGGTAATGAATCTCAATAATCCGGGTGTTGGGGATGAGCGTGACGCGGAGACCTCCGCGAAAGCTGGAAAGCAGAGACGACGTGCGGTTGGAATCGGTCTGTAGCGAATCGGCCATCAGGTTGGACTGCTTGGCGTCGGCGTGACCACCGAACTCGGGACGCTTGTCCAGATTCAATTGCCGGATTACCTGCAGGGCCATGAGATCGCTCTGCAGAATGCGCACTTCAGTGTCGAGATCGCTCGGATCGTAGTAGTCGAGAACTGGCTGCGAGTCTTTCAAGGTAATGAGGTTGTTATCGGATTTATTGATGGCGATGCGGCCCACCGCTTCGTAGATGGGAGTCTGGCGCAGGCTGGCAATGGCGACGACCATGAAGATGCCGGTCAGCACCGACAGAACCATCCACTTGCGCTTGATCAGAACGCGGAAATATTCTCGGAGTGTGGATTCCTGCGCCGGCAGTGCGTTATAAAGTGCGGAGCCCAAGGGCCTGAGGAATTCCGCCGGTTCGTTGGCATGCAACCCGCGCACCCCATCACCACGCGAAAGGTTAGCTCTTGGATCGTTGCTTCTTGGATCGTT
>Ga0302324_100022807_pt1 | contig 12148 bp, 8 predicted proteins | sample Palsa_T0_1_FD_201949 | JGI IMG/M metagenome (GOLD analysis project Ga0302324, IMG submission 201949) | Peat permafrost microbial communities from Stordalen Mire near Abisko, Sweden - Palsa_T0_1 | ecosystem: Environmental > Terrestrial > Soil > Palsa > Peat permafrost | place: Sweden: Abisko...
GGCATCTGGATCGTGCGCCGGCTCCGTTCGGTCTTCAGGTCCTCCAGGACCAGGCGCCGCTTCCCGGTCGCCGGGTCGGGAGCGCCTTGAGGCACTTGCGGAGGCGGATCACACCAGCAGCGAAGTCCACGTCTTCCCAGCGCAGGCCGAGCAGCTCGCCGGGCCGCAGGCCGGTCATCAGGGCAGTGACGATGTAGGCGCGCCAGAAGGTGTTGAGCGTTAGCCCGAGGAGGGCCCTGATGTCTTCCAGGGTCATCGACGCCTGCCTCATGCCCACGCTCGGCGAGCTGCTCGACCAGCAGGCCGGGCTGCTCCACGCCGCCCTCGCCGACCGCGTGTACACGGACGGATTCGAGCGCCAGCTGGCCGAGAACCTGATCGCCGCCATCCCGGCCGCCAAGCGCGGCGAGGTCCTGGAGCACATGCTCGAATGGGACCACCTGATGCCCCGCGTCATGGCCGTCGACTGCCTGCTTGACGAAACCGACGACCGGTCCTACGAGGCAGTCCTGCTGCGGACCGGGATCGGGCGCGTCCGGCTAGCCGTACGGATCGGGACTTGGACCGTACGAGGGCGCCCCGGCCTGCAGATCCGGCAGCGGCTGGATGTGCGGCGCCCACTGCCTGCCGTCCCACCAGCGCAGTACCTGCTGGCCTCCTGGGTCCAGCTACCATCCCGGCGGTGGTCCCGCTGGCGGCCCATCTGCCGGCGGCCCGGCCCTGTGACTTGGCATGGCTGCGCTCCCTCCCCTGCGCGGCGACATTGCCGTGCTGCCTGTGAGGAGACGCGGGTAACGGGGCGAAGGTGTGCAGAGGGTGCGAAGTCGACGTGGTCCTGTTGTTATCCCGTGACCGGGCTTACCGCCATGTCCCGTTCGACTTCGCCGCTTCCCTGGCTTCCTTCGTCGTGCGGTGCTCGTTCTGGATGTGGTCCGCTCCCCACCGTCCGGCACCCCAGCGGATGACGCGCCCTCCCTGGCAGCCCCCGCACTTGCGGTGAGTCCAGGGGAACAGGGCGCTGTGGTGTTCTCCTGTTCCCCCGCATGCGCGGTGCCTCGTGCGAGGGTGAAGGCGCAGCGAGGCGATGTAGATGACGAACAGGATGACCGCGGCGAGGATGAGGCCGAGGAGGCTGCCGAGGGCGAAGCCCACGATGAGGATGCCGATGAGGATGAACGGGAAGTGGCTCTTCTGCACAATTCGCACGATAGATGCAGATGGGCGGTTGGTCCAGACCTGCGTGGACGAGTGTCCAGAGCTGCCAGTCGCTCGGATTGGCAGCTATCCCCGTCACTGCTTCCTGTCCCGTGATCCACCGCCCTTGGTGCGGCATAGCGCCGCCGCGCCGGATAGAACTGCAGGAAGCGGTGAAATTCACCACTTTAGCGGGTGGTACACCCCGAGCGCACCGGAGCTCAGGGCAGAACTCCGCTACCGCGTGCCATCGGGGCGTACCTAGTGCCCTTTAGACGGGCGCTGGCCCTGCCGCCACTGTACGCCGGGATTACGGGACCGTCAGGCCGTGCCTGGCTCCTCGTCTCCGGCCTCGGCCGTGGCACAGGGGGACGCCTCCCGGACCCTCCGCCGTCCGTGCAGCAGGTGGAAACGGTCCACTGGATCCGCCATGATAGCGGCCCGGCGGGTGGCTTGATCGGCCTTCCTGCGCTCCCAGGCGCTCGCCGCCGTGCTGTCCTAGCCGTTCTTGCGTGTCCCCTCCATGTTCAGGAGACGCCTTCGCCCCGGTATCGGTGTACTTGCCGGGCTAGGCGGCGGACCCAGCGTTTCCGGTTCCGTCCTGCTCTTCCCACTGCTGCTCCTCCACCTTGGCCAGCGCATCCTGCAGCGCGGCGAGGGCGAGCTGCCGTTCCAGCCGGCTCGGCCGGCTCGGCCGGCGCCGCCACGCCCGGAGCCTGTCCAGCACGTTCACGCGTAACCCCTATCCGCCGACCATCCTGCGGACTACCCGGAAGCAGGCCTGTCATGTCCGGGCAGCCGGATCTGAGGCCAGAACCGGCACCTGCGTGCCGGGCTACTCGCCGGTAGATCCGTCCGTCCGTGACGGATTTCGCGTCATCCCGCCACTGCTTCCTGCCCCGTGATCCAACGCCCTTGGCGCGGCATGGCGCCGCCGCGCCGGAGCAAGCTGTAGACGCTTTCGTGCGTTTCGCCGAGGTCGGACGGGACGGCGCGGACGCGTGCAAGGGCGTGACGGAGCTGGCCGCCGAGGGGCTCGAGGATCTCGATAGCGGCCTCGCACAACCGGACGCGCGCCTCGGCGTCGGCGATCGCGGCGGCCTTGCGGCCGTGGCACCCGTCGCACGGATCGCCGGCGTGCATGGCGCGGGCTGCGTCGAGGGCGCCGAGCGCGGAGTCCAGTGCGGTGACCGCCTGGTCGTGGAGCTGCCCGGCAGCCTTGAGCCGCTCGGCGATGTCGTCCTCGGCTAGGGCGCTGAGGAACTCTCCCTCGCTGACGTACCGGGTGCCGGGCCCGCGCCCGGCGGCGTACACCGTGACGCCGTCGACGCCGAGCGCGGTGGCGGCGCCGACCAGGCCGGCCAGCGCATCCGGATCGAGGCCGGCGCGGCGGGCGCCGCCGAGTATCCCGGTGACCGTCTCGGCCGTCTCGCCGACGTCGGCGAGCTCACGCGCCCGCGCGAGGAGCCGCCGTTCGTAGTCGCTCATGTGATCGTCCTTTCGTTCACGGAGGGTGACAACTGGGGCCGAGGGAGGGGCCGCGTGGGGCTTGTAAACCGTCTTGTCAGATCGGCCTCTATAGGGCCCTAGACGGAGCCCAGCTGGCGGGCACCGGCGATCTTCGCGTTGAGCCCGGCGGTCTCGTCCGCGTCGTCGGCCAGCTCCAGTCCGAGCCCCTGGCCGCCGGCGTCGTCGAGGCCTGCGTCGGTGCGGCCGGTGTCGTCGGGGAGCGCGCCGGTGATCTGCCCCCACAGTTTGGCCATCCGGGCGAACCCGGGTTCGGGAACGTAGGGTCGCTGCCGTGCAATTCGGTCGGCGACGATCCGGTCCAGGTCGTGCGGACTAACCCGGACCGATCTGCACTACGCTGGCCACGTCGGACCATGAATTCGACGGCGGGATTCATGTTTATGGGTACGACTGTCTTACCAGGATGAGTAGCAGGCCACACGCGCAGGAGCTCGTCGACAAATCCCTGACCCACATCTGTGACACCGGCGAACTCGACTTCTACGATGTCGAAGTCGGCAGCTAGCCCGTCCAGCAGCCGTCGTGCTTCGCTACGTGACACGAAGGCAGTGCCGATTTCGAAAAGCTTGACGACTGGGCGCGTCCGAACGAAGGCGCTGTCCTGAGTGAACTCTTTGAAGACATCGGCAAGTGCGCGGCTGGAATGTGGATCGATCTGGCACTGAACCGAGGTGCCTGCGGTCGCCGGGACCGTTCCGAGCGCCTGATCGTGCCGGAGGTTGTCCACTGTCCAGCGCACTTCGGACGAAGTGAGCACGAATAGGTCTACTGCCTTGGAAGTGAAGAAGATGCCTTCGCCCGTGTGTCGCGCAGGATCGGTGGTGCGTTTCCCCTTGGACAGTTCTTGCACGGCTTCAAATTCGTTACCCAGATGCAGTCCTTCGGAAAGTTTGGTGAAAGCCCCGATCCCCTTGTCCTTGATCTCGAAGCACCACTGGTCGGGGCTGATCCACAAGGTGATCGTTGCGGTTTCGCTCCCAGAGTGGTCGATGGCGTTGTTAAGCATCTCCATAAGCGCGTAGGCCATGATGCGCGCCGCGTGGCTATCGACGTCGAGCCCGAGTTCGAGATCGCCAAGGATACGGCGCCAGACCTCATGCTCCGCTAGGCCCAACAGGGTGAGCTCATGCCGCCAGGTTGGATCACCTGCCATCGCCAGCGGCGACGGGACTTCTATGAGGGCCCGCCGGGTTACTGCGGCCCGCACGGCGGCCAGATCGAATAGCCTGTGGCCGCCGCCAGTTCGCGTCGAAGGGATTATGCCCGTGTCCGCCAGTTGGCGGATCCGGCTCGGTGACAGGCCTAGCTCGCGCGCGACGTCAGCGATCCGAACAGGTTGATCCGGTATCTCAGCCACGCCCATTCCTTGCCTAGAACCTACACCTACACTGTAGATTCTAGGCGAAAACTTACACTCATAGTGTAGATTTTGGGAGTCGAGGCTGTAGATAGAGGCGTTGACCTCACCACAGGCTCACTGTAGCTCCGAGGACTCTGGCCAGCCAGTACCGGCTGCCCAGCACGGGCGAGTCAGGCGTCGTACGTTGGCTTGGCCACTCTCGCAGCCTTGAGGAAGGCGGCACCGTGCGGCTCGGCTGTTTCTTCCCGCCCGCCCCGCAGGGCGGGGTCGCGCCGATCCTGCGGGCCGAGCAGGTCCTGGGCCGCCGCCTGGACCCGGTGGTGTGGTTCCGGTCCTGGGACACCCGGGAAGGTCCCGGCCGGTTCCGCCCGGAGCACCTGGACGGCCTGGAAGACCGCGATGTCGTGATCACCTGGGGACCGTGGCGGTCAGGAGCCGGCCCGGACCAGCCGGAGTACGCCCCGGCGGGGGCTGCACCCCGCGCGGCGGCAGCAAGCCCGCCTGGGTCCGCGGCATGCTCGCGTGCGCCCCGGAGTTCCCGCGCCTGGACGCCGTGCTGTGGTTCAACGCCAGCAAGGAAACAGACTGGCGGGCCACCGATCCCCGGCGGGTCGCCGCGGCGTTCCGGCCGCGCTGATGTCGCGGCGGCCTCGACTAGCCTGTAGCAGGACAGATCGACCCATCGCAGCGGAGGACGCCATTCACCGGCTGGTTCTGTGGAACATCGACCTGACCCTGGTCGATGTCATCAAGGTGACCCGGGCGGCCTACGCCGAGGCGTTCCCGGCCATCACCGGACGGCCGCTCGTCAAGCTGCCGCAGATGGCGGGCCGGTCGGAGTCGGAGATCTTCTTCGACGCGCTCGCGCTGAACGGCGCCGACGTGAGCGCGGGCGGTACCGCGGAAAGCCTGCTCGAACCGTTCAGCGCCGAACTCGCCGCCGCCTTGCGCGTCCGGCGAGACGACCTCGTCCGCGACGGGCAGCTGCTGCCAGGCGCGGCGCAGGCGCTGGCCGCGGTGGCCGGGCTCGACGGCGCGGTGCAGACCGTGCTGACCGGCAACAGCAGGCCGGGCGCCGAGCTGAAGCTGCGCGCCTTCGACCTCGATCGCTTCGTCGATTTCGACATCGGCGGCTACGGCTCCGAGGCTTATCCCAAGGGCACGCTGCTGCGGGTCGCGCGGCAGCGGGCGGCGGACTCCCGCGGCGTGAGCTTCGGCGAGAACGCCACCGTCTACGTGGCGGACTCCCCCCGGGACGTGGACGCGGCCAAGATCGGCGGCGCCCGGTCGCTCGCGGTGGCCAGCGGCCGGGCCAGCGCGGCCGAGCTGCGCGAGGCGGGCGCCGACGCGGTGCTGCCCGACCTCACCGATACCGCCGGGCTCGTCGCCCTCATCACCCGCCTCACCGGGCCGCCCGGGTAACCGGCATTCCCGAGGCCCCACGGCCGCCGCGCTGCGCCCCGCAGTTGCCAGCCGGGCCGTGATGCCGCGATGCTGAGAGCATGAATGCGAGCCAGGAAGACCTGACCAGCCGGGGCTACGGCGCGGTGCTCTGGGAACCCGACGACAAGACGGTCCGTGACGCCCGGATCACCCGCTTCATGACCTGGCTGGCCGACGGCCGCGGGCCGCGGTTCGCCGGCTACGAGGAGCTGTGGCAGTGGTCGGTGACGCACCCGGCCTCGTTCTGGGCGGCGGTCTGGGACTACTTCGAGGTCCTCGGCGAATGGGACCACGACGCCGCGTCGGTGCTGACCGGCGGCACCATGCCGGACGTGCACTGGTTCTCAGGAGCCACGCTGAATTACGCCCGTAACGCCCTGCGAACCGCCTGGATTGATCCGGACCGCCCCGCCATTATTTTTGATTCTGAACGATCACGGGCCGGAGCCCTCACCTACGCTCAACTCGCGGCCGAGGTGGCGCGGGTGGCCCGCGGCCTGCGCGCGCTCGGCGTCGGCCGGGGCGACCGGGTGGCGGCGCTGCTGCCGAACGTGCCCGAGGCGATCATCGGCCTGCTCGCCACCGCGAGCCTGGGCGCCATCTGGTCCTCCTGCTCGCCCGATTTCGGCGCCAGCAGCGTGACCGACCGGTTCGCCCAGATCGAGCCGAAGGTCCTCATCGCCTGCGACGGCTACGGCTACGCAGGCAAGGAGTACTCCCGCGCCGCCATGCTGGCCGAAGTGGTCGAGGCCCTGCCCGGCCTGTCCGGCGTAATCCTGGTAAACGTGTTGTCTCGGGGGGACGATCCCCCCCAGACCCCCCCTGCTCACGAGGGGGCTGCCCGCCCCCCCGTACCCCCCGGGCCCCCCGGGGGGACTGCCGTGGCGTGGGAGGACCTCGGCGCGGCCGCGGCGGGCGGCCCGCACGAGCCGGAGTTCGAGGAGGTGCCGTTCGAGCACCCGCTGTGGGTGGTGTACTCCTCCGGCACCACCGGGCTGCCCAAGCCGATCATGCACGGTCACGGCGGCGTCGTGCTCGAGCATCTCAAGGCGCTCGCGTTTCACCAGGACCTGCGGCCGGGCGACGTCTTCACCTGGTACACCACGACCGGCTGGATGATGTGGAACTACCTGGCCGGGGGACTGCTGGCCGGCGTCACGATCGTGCTGTACGACGGCAGCGCCACCTACCCGGACACGGGCCGGCTGTGGCAGCTGGCGGCCACCCACGGCGTCACGTACCTGGGCGTGGGCGCGCCCTACCTGGTCGCGTGCATGAAGGCGGGCCTGGCTCCGGGCGCCGACGCCGACCTGTCCAGTCTGCGCGGGATCGGCTCGACCGGGTCGCCGCTGCCGCCGGAGGGGTTCGACTGGGTGTACCAGCGGGTCAAGCCGGACCTGCTGCTCGGCTCGTTCTCCGGCGGCACCGACGTGTGCACGGGTTTCGTCGGGCCGAACCCGCTGCTGCCGGTGCGCTCCGGCGTGATCTCCGGTCGCTGCCTGGGCGCCAAGGTGGAGGCGTACGACGATGACGGCAAGCCGGTGATCGGCCAGGTCGGCGAGTTGGTCATCACCGTTCCGATGCCGTCGATGCCGGTCGGCTTCTGGAACGATCCGGACGGTGCCAGGTACCGGGAGAGCTATTTCGATACCTATCCTGGCGTCTGGCGGCACGGCGACTGGATCGAGATACGGCCCGATGGCGGCTGCGTCATCTACGGCCGTTCGGACGCCACCCTCAACCGCGGCGGCGTCCGGATGGGCACCAGCGAGTTCTACCGCGTGGTCGAGGCGTGGCCGGAAGTCGCCGATAGCCTGGTGGTGGATACCGGCCGGCTCGGTTCCGACGACGGTAAACTGATCCTGTTCGTGGTGCCCGCCGAAGGGTGTGAGCTCGACGATGACCTGAAGGGCAAGCTGCGGGCCGCGCTGCGGGCGCAGCTCTCGCCCCGGCACGTGCCGGACGAGATCCACCAGGTGCCCGGGATCCCGCGGACCCTGTCCGGGAAGAAGCTGGAGATCCCGGTGCGGAAGATCCTGCTCGGCACCGAACCGGAGCGAGCCGCGGACCCGCACTCGCTGGCCGACCCGGAGGTGCTCGGTTTCTTCGGCAGGTTCCGGGCGGGCGCTTCTTAGTTACCTAGAGAAACGGCTCTGTGTTACTTAAAGAAATCGCACGGTCACAATGAGGTGGCAAGGTGCTCGGGCCAGAGAAATTCGGGATGAACCGCGGTTGTTGAGCAAGACGGCGGACCAGTAAGTGGACACAAAGGAGTGGACGCGATGCCGGACAGCGTGGACGCGATGCCGGACAGCAAGGTAGACGAGGCCAGGGAAACCCTGCTGGCCCAGGCGGACGAGGCGTGGCCGGACGACCCGGCCCTCGACCCCGAGGTCCTGGGCCGCAGCGGCGACAACGTCTCCGGCTACCTGCAGGCTTACTATCAGCGCATCGCGACCGAGGACCTGGCCCCGCCGGCCCGGATGGCGGCGGTCGCGCAGGCGCACGCGCAGCTGGGCCTGCGCCGGCCGCAGGGCCGGGCGCTGGTCCAAGTCCGCGAGCCGGGGGAGCAGGACCGGGTCGGACCGGCCCGCATCGTGGTGGACATCGTCATCGACGACATGCCCTACCTGGTCGATTCGGTCACCACCGAGCTGAACCGGCACGAGGCCGAGATCCGCCTGCTCGTCCACCCGGTGCTACGGGTCCGCCGCGACGTTGCAGGCACCCTGCGCGAGATTCTTGGTGTCTGCGGGGACGACCCGATCCCGTGCGTAACCGTCGACGGCTCCGAAGAGCTCAACGAGTCCTGGATCCACGTGGAGCTGGGACCGCCCGGGGACCGGGTCAGCCGCGACCAGCTCGCGGCGGACCTGCGCCGCGTGCTGGACGACGTCCGGGTCGCGGTGGAGGATCAGCGCCGGATGGGCGAGATGGCCCGCAGCCTGGGCAACGACCTGGCCGGGGCGCCCGGCCGCGGTGACGGCCTGGGCGGGGCGCCGGGCCGCGGTGACGGCCTGGGCGTGGCGCCCGGCAATGATCTGGCTGGTCTTGAGGGGGTTGAAGGGTCCGAGTCCGGCGCGCTGCTGCGCTGGCTGGCGGATGGCAACTTCACCTTCCTCGGCTACCGCGAGTACGACCTGGTGCCCGCCGCCGGCGGTGTCGGCCTGCGCCAGGTACCGGGGACCGGGCTCGGCATCTTGCGCCACGACCGGCCCGGCGGCGACGAGGTGACGCCGCTGTCGTCCCAGGTCGCGGCCAGGGCGCAGGACCCCGCCGAGCGGCTGGTGCTGGCCAAGGCCAATTCCAGGTCCACCGTCTACCGCGCCAACTACATGGACTACGTCTCGGTCAAGAAGCTCAGCCCGGCCGGGAAGGTCACCGGGGAGTTCCGGTTCCTCGGCCTGTACACCCACGCGGCCCATAACGCGCCGATCGCGGGCGTCCCCGTGCTCAGGCGCAAGCTCGCCCAGGTCCTCGCCGCGGCCGGGCTGTCCCGGGACGGCCATGACGGGACGGACCTCGTCGAGATACTCCAGGACTATCCGCGCGAGGAGCTCTTCGAGATCTCGGCCGCCGAGCTCACCCCGATCGCGCTGGGCGTGCTGCGGCTGAGCGAGCGCAAGCAGACCCGGCTCTTCCTGCGCCGGGATCGGTACGGCCGGTACATGTCCTGCCTGCTGTACCTGCCCAGGGACCGGTACACCACCGAGGTCAGGCTGCGCGCCCAGGGCATCTTGATCGAGGCGCTGCACGGGGTGTCCGCCGACTACAGCGCCACGGTCGGCGACTCGGCCCTAGCCCGGCTGTACGTGGTGGTCCGGGGGGAACGGGGACGGCCGGTGCCGCAGGTGGACGCGGCGGCTCTGGAGCGCAGGCTGGCCGCGTCGGTCAGGTCGTGGGATGAGGACCTGGCCGCCGAGGCGACCCGGGTGCTCGGCGAGGAGCGAGCCAGGACGCTGCTGGACCTGTGTTCGGCGGGCATCCCCGAGACCTACCAGGCGGACGTCAGCCCGCAGGACGCGGTCGACGACCTGACCACGATGCTCGGCCTGCGCGAGTCGCAGACCGAATTCGCGGTGCGGCTGGTGCAGAAGCCGGAGCGGTGGACGCTGGTCGTGTACCGGCTGGGCACGCCGATCACGCTGTCGAAGGTGCTGCCGCAGCTGCAGCACATGGGTCTTGAGGTCGTCGACGAGCATCCGTACCAGTTCACCGGACCGTCCGGCCACGGTTCGTTCTGGATATATGAATTTGGTCTTCGGGTTCCGGCCACCGCGGCCGCGGGCGGTAGCCAGCAGATATTCGAGGACGCGCTGACCGCGCTGTGGCACGGCCAGACCGAAGACGACGGGTTCAACGCCCTGGTCCTGTCCGCGGGCCTGAGCTGGCGCGAGGTCAACCTGCTGCGCGCCTACGCGAAGTACCTGCGCCAGGCCGGGACCCGGTTCAGCGAGGACTACCTGCAGCGGGTGCTGCGGTCCAACGGCGCGATCACCCGGCTGCTGGTCCGGCTGTTCGAGTCCCGGTTCGACCCGGCCAGGCAGAACGGCGTGTCCGAGCGCTGCGAAGCGATCACCGAGGAGATCCGCGGCCAGCTCGACGAGGTGGTCAGCCTCGACCACGACCGGATCCTGCGCTCCTACCTGGCCCTGATCGACGCGACCCTCAGAACTAACTACTATCAGCGCCCTGGGTCTCAGTCGTATCTCGTCCTCAAGCTGGACCCGGGCAACGTGCCCGGGCTGATCTCGCCGCGGCCCAAGTTCGAGATCTTCGTCTACTCGCCCCGGCTCGAGGCGGTGCACCTGCGCTTCGGCCGGGTGGCGCGCGGCGGGCTGCGCTGGTCGGACCGGCTCGAGGACTTCCGCACCGAAGTCCTGGGCCTGGTCAAGGCGCAGGAGGTCAAGAACGCGGTCATCGTCCCGTCCGGGGCCAAGGGCGGCTTCGTGTGCAAGCGGCTGCCCGATCCCGGCGACCGCGAGGCGTACCAGTCCGAGGTGCTCGCCTGCTACCAGACGTTCATCGCGGCGATGCTCGACGTGACCGACAACATCGAGGGCGACAAGGTGGTGCCGCCGCCGGGCGTGGTCCGGCGGGACGGCGACGACCCATACCTGGTGGTGGCGGCGGACAAGGGCACCGCGACGTTCTCCGACACCGCGAATGAGGTGGCGGCCCGGTACGGCTTCTGGCTGGGCGACGCGTTCGCCTCCGGCGGCTCGGAGGGTTATGACCACAAGAAGATGGCCATCACCGCCCGCGGCGCCTGGGAGTCGGTGAAGTGGCACTTCGCGGCGCTGGGGCGCAGCCCGGACACCGACGACTTCACCGTGGTCGGCGTGGGCGACATGTCCGGCGACGTGTTCGGCAACGGCATGCTGCTTTCTGAGCACATCAAGCTGGTCGCGGCGTTCGACCACCGGCACGTGTTCATCGACCCGGATCCCGATCCGGCGGCGAGCTTCGCCGAGCGCATGCGGATGTTCGCGCTGCCCCGGTCCTCGTGGGCGGACTATGACCAGGCGCTGATCTCGCCGGGCGGCGGGATCTGGCCGCGCGCCTCCAAGTCGGTTCCGGTGTCGCCGCAGGCCCGCACCGCCCTCGGCATCGACGCCGGGGTCATCGCGCTCTCTCCGGACGACCTGATCTCCGCCATCCTGGCCGCCCCCGTCGACCTGCTCTGGAACGGCGGGATCGGCACGTACGTGAAGGCCAGCTCCGAATCGCACGCCGAGGTGGGGGACAGGTCCAACGACGCGGTCCGGATCGACGCCACCCGGCTGCGGGCCCGCGTGGTCGGCGAGGGCGGCAACCTGGGCTTCACCCAGGCGGCCAGGATCGAGTACTCGCTGCGCGGCGGGCTGATGAACACCGACTTCATCGACAACTCGGCCGGGGTCGACACCTCCGACCACGAGGTCAACATCAAGATCCTGCTCGCCGACGCGATCCGGGACGGCGTCATACCCGCCTCGGCCCGGCACAAGCTGCTGAACGAGATGACCGACGAGGTGGCCGCCCTGGTGCTGCGGCACAACTACCGGCAGAACATGGCGCTGGCGGTGGCCAGGGCCCAGGCCCCGTCGCTGCTCCACGTGCACGTGCGGTACCTGCGCAAGCTGATCAGGGATAAGCGCCTGAACCCGGAGCAGGACGTGCTGCCCAACGAGCGGGAGATCGCCGATCGGCGGTCCTCAGGAGCCGGCCTGACCAGCCCCGAGCTCGCCCTGCTGCTCGCGCACACCAAGATCTCGGCGGGCGAGGACGTGCTGGCATCCCAGCTGCCCGACGACCCGTACCTGCGCCGGGTCCTGGACGCGTATTTCCCTGAGCCGTTGCGGGCCCGGTTCTCCGGCCGGATGGAAGCCCATCCGCTGCGCCGGGAGATCATCACCACCGTCGCGGTCAACGAGATGATCGACACCTCGGGCACCACGTTCTTGTTCCGGCTGATCGAGGAGACCGGCGCGTCGGTGCCCGACCTCACCCGCGCCTGGCTGGTCGCCCGCGAGGTGTTCGACCTGCCGGCGTTCTGGCGTCAGGTCGAGGAACTCGAGGGATCCGGGGTCGGCATCGCGGCGCAGATCACGCTGCTGCTCGAAGGGCGCAAGCTGACCG
>Ga0302324_100022809_pt1 | contig 12148 bp, 15 predicted proteins | sample Palsa_T0_1_FD_201949 | JGI IMG/M metagenome (GOLD analysis project Ga0302324, IMG submission 201949) | Peat permafrost microbial communities from Stordalen Mire near Abisko, Sweden - Palsa_T0_1 | ecosystem: Environmental > Terrestrial > Soil > Palsa > Peat permafrost | place: Sweden: Abisko...
GACGGTGGTGAGCGCGGTCGACAACACCGGGGTGCTCGCCGCCATCGGCGGGACGCTCACGTTCGATGAGGCGGTCACCGGGACCGGCAAGGCCGAGATCGATGGCGGCAAAGCCGACTTCGCCGGGACCTTCACCCAGAACGTCGCCTTCCTTGGCGTCGGCGGCGGCACGCTCGAACTCGCCCACTCGGAGGCCTACACCGGCGAGGTCACGGGCTTTTCCAAGACCGGGACCACGGCGCTCGATCTCGAAGACATCGCCTTCGTCAGCGGCACGACCAAGGCGACCTACAGCGGCACGACCACGTCAGGGGTGCTCACGGTCTCAGAGGGCGGCCACATCGCCAACATCACGCTCGAGGGGAACTACACCAAGAGCGTGTTCGCCCTCTCCAGCGACGGCCACGGCGGTACGACCGTTGTCGATCCGCCGAAAGGCGTCGGCGCGGTCGCTTCCTCGCGGTTCATCGAGGCGATGGCCGGCATGGGTTCAGGGGCTGCAAGCCCGGTTCACGCGACGACGCTGGCGCCCCGCCCGATCGAGCCGATGCTCATGGCTCCGGGGCGCTCCAGCTTTGCCTGAGCCTGCGCATGGGCGCGGCGCGGATGGGGTCGGCTGGGTGACCCTCAGAGGGCTCAGGCTCGCCGAGCATTACTTGCCGGGGTGCGGCTCGTCTCCCGCCCAGGCCCAAGCCTTGATCTTCCAGACATCACCGCTCTTGCGGAGCGCAAAGACCATTCGCGCCGGCTCGGCCATGGCGACGCCTTTCTGGTCGTAGGCGTAGACCGCCTCGGCGACGACGTAGGCCGTATCGCCGTCAACCTGGGTTCGGATAGTCTTCCCCAGTGTCACGCGGTTGCCGCTCTCTCCGTCCGCCTTCGCCTCAGCCATCAAGGCTCCGGCCCAGGCTTGAAAGGCGCCGGGCCCCCGCCATTCGTGCGGCGCCATCTCATCGACGATGCTGACGTCGTCGGTGTTGGTCGCCGCCGCGGCGGCGGCGTCGCCACGGTCGAACGCGTCGATGACCTCGGGCACGGTGCCCGCCGGCGTTGTTCCGGCGCCCGCCGTGCCGCCCGCCGCCAACATCACGGCCAATGCAACGAACGCAGTCTTCATTGGGTCCCTCCCATCGCTTGGACAAGCTTCACGACGCTACACTCAGCGCTGAACTGCGACAACGATACGGCCGAGCACGTCAGTTCCAATCGAAGCCGATGCGCCCGCAATCACCGTAGCCTAAGTTGGCGCTAGGGGGCGAAGATGGGGACCGACCAGCGGTGCAAGCTTCGCGAGACGTGGATCGCCTGGCTCGCGTTCTGCCTGCTCCTGTCTGGGCCTGCGGCCGCCCAGAGTTGCGCGCCGCCGTCGCCCTGGAGCGAGGCCAACGCCCGCCATCGCCGACCGGAGGCGGAAGTGGGGGCGTGCCTGAAGGTCAACGCCTGGCAAACCCGCAACCTCGACGTCCCAATCAGGTCCGCCGTCGCCGGTATCGTCGCCCAGTGCGAGGTCCGAGGAGGCGAGCTTGGACCAGCACGCTCGAGGCGGTAGCATTCACCTTTGCGACGTGGCGGGAGGGGGAGAATGCGGAGCGCGTGGCTATTGGCGGGCGCACTGAGCGCGGCGGCGATCGCCGCCGGGCCGGCGATGGGCGACGACTCGACGGCAGGGCTGGCGAGCGGCGGCCTGGTGTTCCTGAAGTCGACGCAGATCGAGATGCAGAGCGAGACGCTCTACATCTCGAACAAGGCGATCCGGGTCCACTACACCTTCGTCAACAGGTCGCCTACAGCTGTCACCGCAACGATGGCTTTTCCCATGCCGGACGTCACCATCGACGGCCCGGAGGGCGCCCCGACGATCCCGCGCGGCGCCTCCGACAACTTCCTGGGCTTCACGACCACGGCGGACGGCAAGACCGTGAAGGCGACGCTGCAGCAAACGGCGGTGTCGATCGAAGGCGGGGTCGACCGCACCGCCTATCTGAGAAGCCTTGGCGTGCCTCTGGCCGTCTACACCGACGCGGCGTCGAAGGCGATCAACGCACTGCCCAAAGCTAAGCAGGACGCACTCGTCAAGCTGGGCCTGGCCATGCCGTTCGATCAAGACGTGGGCAAGGGCACGGAGCATTTCCTGATCCCAACCTGGACCGTCCGGTCTCGATACGTATGGAGCGAGACATTTGCTCCAGGGCGAACGGTGACCATCGAGCACGACTACACGCCATCGGTCGCGACCACCGTGTTCGTGCCCTGGGAGACCGACCCATCGGCGGACGCCAAGGCCGAGAGGACGTTATACTGCGTGGACGATGCGTTCGCTGCAGCGGTCGCCGAGCTGGCCAAGGGCCGCCCAGGCGACGAGGAGCACATCGACTACGTGCTGCTCACCGGCGCCAACTGGAAGGGACCCATCGGCGATTTCGGCATGACCGTCGATAAGGGTGCGGCCGACAACCTGGTGAGCTTCTGCGGGTCGGGGGTGACCAAGACCGGTCCGACCACGTTCGAGGTCCACTACAAGAACTTCACGCCGACCGCGAACGTGTCGGTCCTGCTGATCCCGGCTCACCCGCAACCGACAGACTGAGGGCTCGCGCGTCACCTTCTGGCCCAGATAGGCGCCGCCGCGGCTCGAACTTACGGATGGTGGGCGGCGAACTCGCCGACCCGGCCCGGAAGGCCGGAGTACATCATCTGACCGCGGATGAACCCGTCGGCGCCGAGGATGCCGCTTAAGCGTAGCGCGCCGCTCGCGCCGCCGGGCGCGTCCGGTTTCAGGTCGATCTGCCAGGATACCGCCAAGCCGTTCACCGTTCCCGCCGCGGGGCCGATCGCTCTTGGTCCCTTGCAGCTGCCAGCCAAATCCGCGCCAGCCTGCTGGAACACGCACGATCCGGTGACCGAAAACACCACCGGCGTGCCGGTCGGAATTGCTCCCTCGACGATCCAGACCCCCCCGAAATCCGCCGCCGTGGCGGCGCTGAGCGGGAAACCCAGGGTCGCGCCGGCCAGCAGCGCGGCGCGTACGGAGACCATCTTTTTCATAACGTCCCCCTGTGATCGGCGCCGAGGCCGGCGCCGCCGGCCGCATCGCTACCACGCCCAAGATTGTTGCGCCACGGGGACGCCTGGGTGGTCTCATGGACCGCCGCTATCCTCTGGTCGCGGCGATCGGCCCTGCCTGTTCGCTTCGCCCGCACGTTGGCGGCCATGCTGGGCGACCGCGACGCGGCGCTCGACATGCTGGGGCCTGGTCCTGGAGCGCGACACCGGCAAGCTACTGAGAGATCTCGCCACCGATCCTGATTTCGCCGGCCTGCGTGGCGGTCCCAGCTTCCAGGCCACGGCCTTCGCGGCCCCCGTTTAGGCGGGCGACCGAGAGTCTGCAGTGGGTAGTGCCGGCAGGGATGCTTCGCGGACCCAACGCGGACATGCGCGAACGCCTGACGGTGTGATTTCCAGGAGGGCGGTAGGGCACGAGCGTGCCAGCGCGACAAGGTCAGTTCAAGCCAACTTAACTTGCTTTGCAAGCCCTCCGACCCCGGGCGATTTGGCGCCGTCTCAGCGGGAGGAGGGTTCCATGGGCTGGCGTGCACCTGCGGATGCGGAGATCGCGGCGCCGGACGTCACGGACACGACACCGGAGAACCAGGCGGCGACCCTCCGCAACCAGGACCAGGTCTGGCCGGTGCGCGTCATCCGGTGCGGCGAGGCGGTGCGGCCGCTCCCACCGCACGCCCGTTCGCTCGCCGACCTGACCTTCGAGGTGGGCGACCTCCGCGTCGGCCTCAGCGACTACATGGCCCGCCGCCGCACGGCCGGGCTCCTGATCCTGAAGGGTGGCGAGATCGCGCTGGAGCGATACGGCATGGGCAACGGCCCGGAGAGCCGTTGGACGAGCTTCGGGACCGCGACGTCGATGACCTCGACGCTCGTCGGCGCCGCGCTCCACGATGGCGCGATCGGCAGCCTAGACGATCCCTGCGATCTCTACCTGCCGCAGCTGCTCGGCTCGGCCTACGAGGGCGTCACCGTCCGCAGTGTCCTGCGGATGTGCTCGGGCGTGGCCTGGCGCGAGGACAACGATTCCAACGGACGCTCCGAGGTCCATCGCCTGGGCCGGGCCATGTGGAGCGGGCGCCCAGGCGCCATCCTCGACCTCCTGTGCAGGCTGCCGCGCGCTCAGCCGCAGGGCGTCGTCTTCAATTACTCGACCGGCGAAAGCTGCCTGCTTGGCGCGCTGGTCGCGGCCGCGACCGGGCGACCATTAGCCGACTACTGCGCCGAGACGATCTGGGGGCCTGCCGGCATGGAGGCCGACGGGCGCTGGCAACTCGAGTCCGAGGGCGGCCTGGAGCTGGGCGGTCTGGGAGTCAGCGCCTGCCTTCGCGACGTCGGCCGCTTCGGCCAGCTGGTGCTGGAGGACGGCGAAGCGTTCAGTGGCCGACGGGTCCTGCCGCCCGGCTGGCGCGACCTCGCCGGCCAGCCCGACAGCGCGCCCACCGCCTTCGGTCGGCTCATGCCCGGCTCCCCCGCGGGATACGGCTACCACTGGTGGGCGGTCGGGCCCTTGCCGGGCGGCGTCAACAACGGCGCCTTTCTGGCGATCGGCGCCTACGGCCAGTACATCTTCGTCCATCCGACCGAGCAGGTGGTCGTCGCCATCCAAAGCGCATGGCGTCAGTCTCGAGACAGGGACGCCGAGATCGAGACCGTCGCGCTGCTCCGGGCCGTGGTGCGCGCCCTCCGACCGGAGCCGGCGTCGTAGGCCCCGGCGCGCCGCCAGTTCGCGTCTCAAGACACCGCTGCCACGAGACGCTCGAGGACGGTGTCCCACGGCCGCGCGAGCACCACGGGCAATCCATACCGTTCCGCTTCTTGCCTGAGCCATAGGCCGTGTAGCCAGCTGACGTGGGCGCGCTTGACTTGCGGGCCGGTTGCCGGTTCGCGCGACAGGTAGTTCGCGAGGAATTGCTGTTCATCCGGCTCATGCAAGAAGGCGCCACGAACCCGTCCGTCCTTCGCCTGGCTCGAAAAGCTCGCTTGCGCCGCCAGCGCGGGAAGAATGAAGTCCCCTTCCAACACGACGGGCGTCGAGGCCTCCAGGTGATTGGCGATGACCCCCTCGAGCCCAGGCCTCATGGCGTCGCTCTGCTCGAGCAGATGCTGGATGATCTCGGCCGCCGAGAACTGCTCCGGCGCCGGATGCGTTCTCCAGAAGTGGATCGCTGGCTGTTGTTCGACGGTGGTCATCCGCTCGAGCAGAGCCTGGAAGTCGTCCACCTCGGTAATACCGACACCGAAATAGCCGGCCAGCCGATAGCTAACGGCTGTCTTCCCCACCCCGGACGGTCCGCCGAGGAGTAGGACTTGCCATTGCCTCGCAGGCCGCGCCGCTGATTTGTCCACGGGAATCCCGCCCATCCGCACCTCTCTCGTAGCGGTGTCGGCGACCCGTCGAAAGAGGCAGCAAGGCGCCTGGACATGCTGGCGCGGCGAGGGGCGCGCGCTTAAGCTTGGCCAGGGATCGGCCTGGGAAAAGTGCGCCATGTCCAGTGCCGCCGCGCCGGTCAAGGCGCCACATACCTCGGTCTTCCTGATCCTGCTGATGCCGTTTGGGGTCTCTTCGGGCTATGTCGGGGTTACCCTGGCCTTCCTGCTCGCGGCCCACGGGATGAAGGCCGCGGCGGTCGGCTCGCTCATAGCGCTGGGTGTTCTGCCGCAGACCTGGAAGGTGCTCTGGGCGCCGGTGGTCGACACCACCCTGAACGCCAAGACCTGGTATGTGCTGGGCGCCTTCTTCGTTGGCCTGACGATCATCGCCATGAGCGTCATCAAGACGCCGATGGCGGCGATGCCGCTGCTGGGCGCCCTGGTGGTCGTCTCTTCGATCGCCTCGACCCTGACCAGCATGGCCACCGAGACCTTCATGGCCAACCTCGACCCGCACCTGCAGGGGCGCGCCAGCGGCTGGTCGCAGGCGGGCAACTTCGCCGGCGGCGGGCTGGGAGGCGGCCTTGGTCTGGTGCTCGCCCAGCATGTTCACGCCCAATGGGTGTCGGGCGGCGCCCTTGGCCTGATGTGCATCGCCTGCGCCGCCCCCCTGGCGCTGCTCACCGAGGCCGATCGGACCCACATGCGGCCGAGCCTCGGCGCAACCCTGCGCGAAGTGCTGCGCGACGTCTGGTCGGTGGTGCGCACGCGGGCCGGACTGCTGGTGATCGTCCTGATGCTCCTGCCCCTGGGATCGGGCGGCGCCTCGGGCATCCTGGTCGCCACCGCCAAGGAATGGCGGATGAGCGGCGATCTTGTCGCCCTGGTCGGCGGCGTCGGCGTCGGCCTGGTCTCGATCGTCGGGGCCCTGCTCGGCGGCTATCTCTGCGATCTGATCGATCGGCGCACCGCCTATTGCATCCTTGGGTGCCTGGTCGCGCCGGTGCTCATCGTCACCGCACTGGCGCCACGCTCGCCGCTGGTCTGGGTGGCCTCGTTCCTCGTCTATGGCGCGGTGATCGCCGCCTGCTACGCCGCCTATTCGGCGGTGGTGCTGGAAGTGATCGGTCGCGGAGCGGCGGCCACCAAGTACAACTTCATGGCCTCGGTCTCCAACGTCCCGGTCACGGCGATGCCGATCGTCGACGGGTTCCTGCACGACAGGGCCGGGACAAACGCGATGTTCTTCGGCGAGTCGGCCCTCAGCATCGCCTCGGCGATGATGTTCGCCCTGCTGGTCCTGGCCATCCGCAGATGGGGTCCTGCCCGCCCGCCAACGCGAGCGGCCCAGGGCTAGTCGTCAGTCCGGCCAGGCCAGGCGGGAAGCCGCGCGCCGGGCGCGGCGGTCGGAGACGGAGCTCGAGATGATCTCGTTCGAGGCGAGCGCCCGATCCAGTTCCTCGACGAGCCTCGTGGCGACGATGCTTTCCTCGCCGGGATGGAGGTTGCAGGGGTCCATCAGGAAGTAGCCGTGCTCGATCTCATGGTCGCGCACGATCACGGGGCGGCTTGCCGAGGCAAGCCGGTCGGCCAGGTCCCAGGCCGTGATGTGCGCGAGGTCAGGCTCCACGGCCACCTGCAGCCGGTCGAGGGGGTTGTCGGTGGGGTCGGGAACGATGGCGGCGGTCACGCCGGGCCGCCCCCGCAAGGTGTCCCGCCAGAGATTGAGCGCCTGCGTCTCGCGGGCGCGGACGGCGGCATGGTCGCGCCGCTCCCAGGCTTCCAGCGCCGCGATGGCGCCGGCGATGCCCTCCTTGCCGACCTTCATGCCGCGGCCGATCCCGCTGTTCTGCAGGAAGGTGGCGCGAACGAGATCGCGACGCCCGGCGACGATGCCACCGGTCGGGCCGCCCAGGAATTTGTGCGAGGAGTAAAGCGCCAGATCGGCGCCTGCGGCGAGCGGGCCGCGCAGGTCGTATTCTGATGCGGCGTCGACGATGACCGGTACGCCCTGGGCGTGGGCGATTTCCGCGAACTCCGCCAGTGGCGGCATGCCGTGGCGCACGGTGTGATGGGACACGACATAAAGGGCCGCCGCCGTGCGCTCGCCGATGGCGCCGGCGAGCTGGTATGCGTGGGCCGAGGTCGCCTGACCCACCGGCGCGACGCGTGCGCCGGCGAGGCGGATGGCCTGCTCGACCGGGGCGCCGTAGGAGACCATGTGGCCCGCGAGGATCACGACCTCGTTCTTCAGGCCTGTCGTGTCGGGCAGGCGCTCGATGGCGGCGAGGTCGGCGCCGGTCATGGCGCCGGCTACGCCCAGCGTGATCCCCGAACTGCAGGAGGCGGTCACGAACCCCGCCTCGGCCCCGCAGAGCCGGGCGATCGTAGTGCTGGCCTTGCGCTGCAGGTCGTCGATCTCCACGAACTCGCGAAGGATGGCGCTGACGGCCTCCACCACCTCTGGCGCCACGATGGACGCGCCCAGCGACGTCATCGTTCCCGAGACGTTGATAACGGGGCGAACCCCCAGCCGGGCGCGGATATCGGCGGCGTTCATTGTCTCCACATCACCGCCAGTGTTCAGCCGGCCGCAGGCTGGCCGGATATTGGGTGACGTACTGAGCGAGCCTCGGGCGGTCGCCGGTGTTGGGCGATGCGCCGTGCGGCAGGGCCGAGTTCCAGATGATGAGGTCGCCGGCGTTGGCGGCGATGCGCCGCGCCTCGGCCGAAAGGTCGACACGGCGGGGATCGACGCCCTCGCCCAGGCGCCCGAGCCAGGCGTCGATGCGCTCGTGGAAACCCGGGACCGCCTCGAACGCGCCCTGCTCGGCTGTGGTATCGGTGAGGTAGATCATTCCCTGGACCTGGAAGATCACCGGCGGGACGAGGCTGATGTCCCAGTGGAGGCGCGGGCCGGGGAACTCGACGCCCGGACGGACCGGTGGGTTGAAGCTCACCCGGTCGAGGCTGGTCCAGAGGTCCGCCGTTCCCCAGATCTGCGCGAACGCCTTCAGGAGCCGTGGCGAGGTCCGGCCGGGCGTCAGCGCCGGGTGCTGGAAGAGCTGGACCATGATGCCGTGGTCGGCGAGCCGCCAGGTCGCCGGATCGCCGGGGTCGGCGCCCACGGATGACCAGACCACGTCGGCCAGGTCACGCACCTGGTCGGGCGTGATCACCGCCGGAACGATCACGTAGCCGTTTTCGTCCCAGGCGCGCAGCGCATCCTCGCCCAGCACCGGCGCCGCGGCTTCGACGGCTTCGATGCGTCGCCGCACCGCTTCCGGCGCTGGCGCGCCCGCCGCCACGGCGTCGAACCGGCCCAGCGCCTCGCGATCGAGGCCGCCGGCGCGCGCGTCGGACCAGGCCAGGAGGTCGGAGAAGGCCTCGAAGCGCGGCAGGAGTTCGCGCAACTCTTCGGCCGCCACGCCCAGGGTATTGAGGGCGATGCGGTCGAGGGTGCGGTCGGCGCCGCCCAGCCGACGCCGCTCGCCGCCTCTGGCTCTGCGCCAGAGAGCTTCGACCCGGTGGGCCGCGACCGACCCGGTCACCCCATCTTGAAGACGCATACGCTATTGCCGTCGAGATCGCCCCGTTGGCGAGGGTGGCGAGATCATAGACCTGCCCGAGCACGGCCGGCGAGAGGCGCCGCCGTTCGCCCGCGACGCTTCGATTGTCTGCCTTGGGCGGGGTGGTAGACCCCGGGTTAGCCGGCGGTTGCGGCTCGATGTTGTAAGGAAGAGGACATGCCCTTTGTCGAGAGCGCAGGCGCCCGTATTCACTGGGAGGCGCAGGGGCAAGGGACGCCGGTGTTGCTCATCATGGGCCACCTCTACAGCGCCCGGATGTGGTATCCGCTGCTGCCGGCGCTGACGGAAGATCACCGGGCGATCTACTTCGACAACCGCGGCACCGGCGAAAGCTCGACGACCTCAAAGGTGACGGTCGCTGAATTCGCCCGCGATGCCCTCTCGGTCCTGGACGCGGCTGGCGTAGAGCGCGCGCACGTCTATGGCGTCTCGATGGGCGGCGGCATCGCCGGGGAGTTCGCGATCCGTTACCCTGAGCGGACCCTTTCCCTGATCCTCGGGTGCACGATGATGAAGACGGCGGAGAAGCCCGGCGCACCCTGGATCGCGCGGCTACTCTACCGTCTTCCCCACGGCCTCTTTCGAGCGCTGCTGCTGAGCCGCATGACGGTCGCGTCTTACGGCTCCTCGGCGCCGGCAGATGCCGTCGCCCGCGACATGCAGGCGCTCGCCGAGGAACAATTCACGATGCCGGGCGTGGCGGCGCAGGCGGCGGCGATCGCGAGCTACGTCGCGAGCCGCGAGGCGGTGGGGCGGCTCGGCATGCCGGCGCTCGTCCTGCACGGCGATGAGGATCGAGCCGTCGATGTCAAATACGGCCGCGAGTTCGCCGCCGCGATCCCGGACAGTCGACTGACGATCCTGAACGGCGCCGGACACAACTACCTAGTCGCGGCCGGCCCGCAGTCGACCGCTGCGGTGCTCGAATTTCTCGCGGACGTGGATCGCCGGCCTACGTCCCCCGAGCCGGGTTGAGCTTCGGTCGCGCCGGGCCCCACTCTCCGCAGGCTCGAGGAACCGGCCGGCGGACTGAGCGACTAGGCCGGGTACTCGAGCGAGGGATACCAGTCCGCGCCGCGACCCTCGGGCGTCATGTCGAGCACCGTCCACAGCGGCGCCGGGTCGGGCGCGCCGCGCGGGTCCTGGCCGGGGTCGCTCGCGATCATCTCCTGCGACCAGAAGTGGCGGATCGCGCCGTCCCTGCGGGTGAAGACGGCGGCCCCGCCGCTATCCAGTCCGCCGTCCGGGCTTCCGGCGTAGTCTCGCGTGAAGGCGTCGTTCAGGGCGCTCGCGAGCCTGAGGTTCTTCCAGCCCCGCTGGCGCTTTACCGCCGCCAGCCGCTCCAGCGGCGAGCGCGCGACGACCACCAGCGACACCCTCTGAGCAAGGTCGTCGGCGTTGCCGTCCCAGGCGTCGAGCAGGTTCGTGCACATGGGGCACGGCCTCTTCCTCTCGGGACCAAACATGTAGTTGTAGACCACCAGCGTCTCCTTATCGCCGAAGAGGCCCGCGAGGTCACTTGGGCCGTCTTCGGTCTCGAAACGATAGTCGCCGGTAACCGGACCACCAGGGGGCAGCGCCCGGCGCATCGCCGCCACCCGCTCGATCTGCCGGCGCAGCTCGATCTCCTCGGCGAGCAGCGCCTGTCGCGCCACGCGGTACTCGACGCTCTCGTTTGGCATACGAATGGGATTGTCGTCGGCCAGCTGATCTGCGGGAACCAGGGTCTCGGTCTTGGCGTCCATGGACGGTCTCCGGAAGTCTCTTATCGAAGACGAGTCTAGCATGTCCGAACCGACACGGCCCCCCGCGTATCTTCGTCGGGCCGTCGGGGTTGTGTCGGCGCCAGTTCTTGGTTGGAGACGAGCGATGAGCGCGTTTTCGTCGATGGGCGCCGAGCCGGCCCCTTGGTGTAAGGCTGGCGCCGCGAAGCCGGCGCGAGACGAAGCTGCCGGCGCGGCCGTCCTCGAGGGCGCAAAGGAGCCATGATGGACCGCTCGAGCCTGACACTGCTCTCGCGCCGCGGACTGATCGCCAGCTCGGCCGCGGCGCCCGCCGCCGCCATGGCCGCAAGCCCGGCGAGGGCCTCGTCGTCGGCGCCCGCCAGTGCGGCCGAGCAGGCGCAGAAGGCGCTCGCGGCAACGCGCGGGACGAAGCTCGTCATCCTGGGGTCTGGCGGCGGCCCGACGCCCGGCCGGACGCGCCAGATGACTCCCACGTGATGGTGAGCAACGGGGCGGCCTATGTGCTCGATTGCGGTCTGGGCGTCACCGACCAGTTCGCGCGCACCGGCATCTCCTTTTCGGCGATCCGCTCGATCTTCGTCACCCATCACCACCCGGACCACAACATCGAGTATGGACCGCTGCTCGTCATAGGCTGGATCCAGGGCATGCCGCTGACGGTGCGCGCCTACGGGCCGCCGCCGCTGTGGCGGATGACGCAGGATTTCCTACGCGCCTACAAGGCGACGATCGACTTCTGGGCGCAAGACATCAAGGTGACGCCGATCACCACCGTGGATGTGCAGGAGGTCTCGTCCGCCGGACCGGTGATGCGGGATGAGAACGTCGCGGTGACGGCTGTCGTCGTCGATCATCCGCCCGTGAAGCCGGCGCTGGGCTACCGCTTCGACTTTCACGACCGCACGCTTGCGTTCTCGGGCGACACCACGCCGCTGGAAGCGGTCGCCCGGATGGCCAGGGGCGCCGACGTCCTGGTCCACGAAGCGATGTTGCTGCCTGAGACCGAGGCCTACATGCGCGAGGCGATCGCCAGGGGGCGGCCGGGTCGCCTGACCGACTACATGGCCCACATGCGGGCCGATCATTCGCCGGTCGAAGAGGTGGGCCGCATCGCCGAGGAGGCGGGGGTGAAGACCCTGGTTCTCTCGCATCTGGTCCCCGCCTCCGACGCCATCAGCGACGAGGCCTGGCGCGCGCCGGCCGCCAAGCACTTCACGGGCGAGATCATCGTCGCCCATGACCTCATGGTCGTGTGAGTTCTGGCGCTGACCGAAGTCAGGCGTTCACGAGTCCTCAGGCTGACAAGGCCCGGCGCCCCAGGTCGAGGAGTTGCGCCTCGGTAGTGGCCGATAGGTCGACCTCGACCTCGTCCACGACCTT
>Ga0302324_100022810_pt1 | contig 12148 bp, 12 predicted proteins | sample Palsa_T0_1_FD_201949 | JGI IMG/M metagenome (GOLD analysis project Ga0302324, IMG submission 201949) | Peat permafrost microbial communities from Stordalen Mire near Abisko, Sweden - Palsa_T0_1 | ecosystem: Environmental > Terrestrial > Soil > Palsa > Peat permafrost | place: Sweden: Abisko...
CTGACCCAGACGCTGAAGGACCGCTACACGATCGTCATCGTCACCCACAACATGCAGCAGGCGGCGCGGATTGCCGACCGGACGGCCTTCTTCAGCGTGGATTCGGGCAGCGGCGTGCTCGTCGAGTACGACGACACCGACATCATCTTCACCCGGCCCACCGACGTGCGCACCAGCGACTACGTCCGCGGGCGATTCGGCTAGCCCGTGGGCCGCCTAGGAGGCGGCGATCTCGCCGGTCGAGACCTGAGCGACGAGCGGCTGGCCGCACTGCCAGCAGAAGGCGGCGCCGCGGCTGTGCAGCGCCCCGCAGACCCCGCAGGATCCGGCCGCGCCGGTCTGCTCCTGCTTGATGATGCGGTCGACCTCCGCCAGTTCGGCGTCGACCTCCTGGAGCACCGCGGCCCGGCGCACAAGCACATCGACGCGGATGTGGTCGCGGATCGCCATCTCGTAGACCAGGCCGCCGAGGTCCCACTGCAGCTCGGCCACGCGCTGCGCGAGCTCCTCGCGGCGCTGGGCCAGATCCACGGTCCCTGAGGCGCCCTCCGGGCTCTCGGCCGATGCCGGTGGGTTCACGCTGCCGTTGACCGGCTCAAACGGTGAGGTGTCGTTGTCGGCCGGCATGTCCTGGAGCCAGTTCATGGGCCGAAGAAGTTACCGGTGAACTTGCCGTTGTGGTAGCCGGGGCGGTTGGGCCCGGTCAGCGGCCGGGTGGTCTCGATCGCCTTGATGGTCGTGGAGGTGGTGGCTGACGAGCTCGTCTGCACGGTGGTGGCCTTGGCCGCCTTGCTGGCCTTGCTTGCCGCCGCCGCCGCCGCGGCTGGGGTGACGGCCTTGGCCCCGGTGGTGCCGGTGGCGGTCGAGGGGGTGCCGGCCGCTGCCGCGGCCGGGGTGCTGGCCCCGGCCGCCACGGTGACCACCTGGACCGGCGGCGTGCTCTTCGAGGCCGAGGCGTTGCCGGCGCGGCCGATCAGCACCCCGACGCCGAGGGCGAGCAGCAGCACGCCGATGCCCCCGATGAACGCGCCGTTGGTCGACATGGGCCATCGGGACGGGCGGTCACGACCGGTCGGCGGATCGTCGTACTCGACCGTCGTGGCCGCCACGGGCAGGTCTGACCGACCACGGCGCTGCCCGCACTCCACGCAGTAGCGCTGATCGGGTGCGAGCGCCGCGCCACACGCCGCGCACGCCGCGCCGGTGTCGTCGAGCCCGGGCATCCCGGGAGTATGTGCGCCCGGCGGGGGGTTGATGTAAACGGGTTGTTACGGCCTGATACATCGTCCGACCGGGTCGGAAGGCCACCGCGGGCCGGGCCCGGCATATACATCCTGTTCACATCGCGGCCGGAGCCCGGTGCGAGACTGACCGACATGCCCCGCGGCGCTGGCGATGACCCCTGGCTTGAACAGCGTCGGGTGAGCGTGTGCGCGGAGTGTCGAGCTCCGCTGGCTCACGACCAGCGCTACTGCGTGGAGTGCGGGGCGCGGCGTGACCTGCTCGCCCGCAGCATCGGCGATCTGCTCGCCTTCGGCCGCGGCGAGACGGCGGCGCCGGTCGCCGGCAGCTCGCCGGCCGTCCCGCCACTGGCGCCGCAACGCTCGCGCGCGGGTCGCGACGCCGCGCGGCGGGGAACCCCGGTGTTCTGGCCGCGGCTGGCGTGGCCGACGCCGAGCGCGGCGGCCGTCGCGGTCATGGCCCTGCTCGCCTTCGGCGTGCTCGTCGGGGCCGCCGCCAGCCCGTTGGGCGCCAGCGACGCGTCGTCGCCGATCCTCGTCGCCGTCTCGCCGCCCGCGGCATCTGCGCCGACGAGCGCACCGACCGTGGCCGCGGCCCCGTCGGTGGCCGCACCGGCCGCGGTCCCGGCGCCCACCTCCCCGGCGGTGACCGCACCCACGACGACCGCCGCGGCGCCGAGCTCCGGCGGCGGCGCATCGACGCCGGCGAGCTCCAAGCCCCCGGCAATCAAGCACGTCTTCGTGGTGATGCTGGCCGACCAGGCGTACCAGTCGACCTTCGGGCCGGGGTCGTCGTCGAACTACTTCTCCAAGACCCTCAGGTCGCAGGGCGAGATGCTGCCCAACTACTACGGAGTGGCGTCGGGGGAGCTCGCGAACACCATTGCCCTCATCAGCGGCCAGGGCCCGACGCCGCAGACCGAGGCCGGCTGTCCGGACTACACCAACCTGACCCCGGGCACGACTGGATCGCTCGGCCAGATCCTCGGCAGCGGATGCGTGTACCCGGCCTCCACGCCCACGCTTGCAAGCCAGCTGACGGCGGCCAAGCAGACCTGGAAGGCCTACGTCCAAGGCATCGGTCCCGGTCAGGCCGAACCCGCGTGTGCCCATCCGACGCTCGGCGCCGCCGACCCCGACCAGGCGCCCACCGCCGCGAATCCCGCCGTCACCTGGAGCGACCCGTTCGTGTACTTCCACTCGATCATCGACGCCTCGACCTGCGCGTCGCAGGACGTGGGCTTGGCGCAGCTGACCAGCGACCTCAAGAGCGCGGCCAAGACCCCGAGCCTGGCCTACATCGTTCCCGACGCCTGCGACGACGGCTCCGATCAGGCCTGTCGGCCGGGCGCAACGAGCGGTCTGGCGGCGGCCCAGACCTTCCTGGAGAAGCTGATCCCCCAGATCACCGCCTCGCCGGCGTACCAGGCGGGAGGCCTGATCGCCATCACCTTCGACCAGGCGCCCCAGACCGGTCCGTTCGCCGATTCGAGCGGCTGCTGTGACACGCCGGCCTACCCGAACGTCCCAGCCGGGGCGCCCGGGAGCGCCATCCCGGGTGGGGACAGCGGCGCGTCGGGAGCCAGCGGGCCGACCGGAAGTTCGGGAGCGAGCGGCCCGAGCGGCAGCGCCGGCGCGACTGGCATCACCGGCGCCAGCGGTGCGAGCGGCGCGACCGGGAGCACCGGCGCGACGGGCATCAGCGGCACCGGCAGCTCGAGCTCAAGCGGAGCTGGAGGGCTGGTGGAGACGGGTGCGGGCGGCCAGGTCGGACTGCTGTTGCTGTCGCAGGACGTCGAGCCGGGGAGCGTGGATCCGACGCTCTACAACCACTTCTCGCTGCTGCGCAGCATCGAGTCCATCTTCGGTCTGAAAGCCATCGGCTACGCGGCGGCCAGCGGGCTGCCGGCGTTCAGTTCGCAGGTCTACAACGCCGGCTCGTCGGGCTAGACCGGTGCTTCATCCTCGGCGCCGCGGGCTTCGGCCACGCGGGCCGAATAGAGCTGCATCAGCTCACGGTGCAGGTTGCGCGGCAGTTCATCGGGCCCGGGATGGCGCCGAAGCCACGCGCCGTCCGGCTGCAGGTCCCACGAGTTCGTGTTGTCGGCCAGGGCGCGGTCGAGCACGTCGAGCAGCTCGTCCTGCAGCTCGGGCGTCTCCACCGGCGCGGCGAGCTCGACCCGGTGATCGAGGTTGCGCGGCATGAGGTCGGCGGAGGCGATCCAGACGTGGAGCTCACCGGCTCGCCGGAAGGTGTAGATCCGCGAGTGCTCGAGAAAGCGTCCGACGATCGAGACGACGCGGATGTTGTCGGAGAGCCCCGGTACCCCGGGGCGCAGACAGCAGATGCCGCGCACGTTCAGCTGCACCGGGATTCCGGCCTGGGAGGCGCGATACAGCGCGCGGATGCAGCGACCGTCGACGAGCGAGTTCATCTTCATGACGATCCGCGCCGGCTGCTCGGGGCTGTGCAGCTCGATCGTGCGCTCGATCTCACCGATGATCCCGTCACGCAGGTAGGCCGGCGCGACGAGCACCTTGCGGTAATGCTGAGGCCGACCGAAGCCGGTCAGGTAGTTGAACATGTCGGCCACGTCGGCACCGATGTCCGGATCGGTCGTGAACAGCCCGAAGTCGGTGTACAGCCGCGCGGTGGTCGAGTGATAGTTGCCGGTGCCGATGTGGGTGTAATTGCGCACCCCGTCGCCCTCGCGGCGGACCACGAGCACGCACTTGGCGTGGGTCTTCAGCGACGGCTGTCCGTAGACCACGTGGACGCCGGCTTCTTCCAGTGCCTTCGACCAGTGGATGTTCAGGCCCTCGTCGAAGCGAGCCTTCAGCTCGACCAGGGCGACGGCCTGCTTACCGCGCTCCGACGCGTCGATCAGCGCGGGCACGAGTGGGGAGTCATCGCTGGTGCGATAGACGGTCTGCTTGATCGCCAGCACGTCGGGGTCGGCCACCGCCTGCTCGACGAACCGCTCGACCGACGTGGCGAAGGACTCATACGGGTGGTGGACGAGGATGTCGCCCTCGCGCATCGCGGCAAACACGTCGGCTCGCTCACCTTCGCTACGCAGCCGCGGATGGGTGAGCGGCACCCAGGGCGGGTCGCGCAGCTCCGGCATGCCGGGAAGCTTGACCAGCTGCCAGAGCGCGCCGTGGTCGAGCAGGCCGGTCACGGGGTACACAGCTTCGGGCGAGACGCCGATGAGCTCGATGAGCTCGTCGCGCAGGCGCTCGGAGACCCCGGCGCCGATCTCGACGCGCACGACCTCGCCGAAGCGACGGCGCCGCAGCTCGTCCTCGACCGCCTGCAGGAGATCGGCCGCCTCGTCGGAGACCTCGAGATCGGCGTCGCGGGTCACCCGGAACAGGTCGTGGTCGACGATCTCCATGCCCGGGAACAGCGTGTCGAGGTGGTGCGCGATGAGATCCTCCAGCGTCACGAAGGTGCGGCTCTCGCGGACGGCCACGAACCGCGGCAGGATCTCGGTCGGCACCTTGACCCGGGCGAACACCGTCTGATCGCTCGCCGGGTCGCGCACGAGCACGGCGAGGCTCAGCGACAGGTTGGAGATGTAGGGGAACGGCCGACCCGGCGCCACGGCGAGCGGAGTCAGCGCCGGAAACACCACCTTCTCGAACCGGTCGGCCAGATAGACGCGATCCTCGGGGCTGAGATCGTCGTAGGCGACGATGCGGATGTCGTGCCCGGCTAGCGCTGGCAACAGTTCGCGGCTGAAGTTCTCGCTCTGGCGTCGCGACTGCTCGAGCACCCGCCCGCGGATCGCCGCGATGGTCTCCGACGGCGTGCGCCCGTCGGCCGAGGCCGACGTGACGCCGGCATCGATCTGGTCCTGCAGGCCAGCGACCCGGACCATGTAGAACTCATCGAGGTTCGTGGTGTAGATGGCCGAGAACTTGACGCGCTCGAGCAGCGGCACTTCGTCGTCCTCGGCAATCTGCAGCACCCGGTCGTTGAAGTCCAGCCAGGACAGCTCACGGCTGAAGTACAGCGACGGGTCGGCCAGGTCGATACCGGCCGTCGGGTCCTCGGTCGCGGACTGGCGCTCGACCGCCTCGCTCGTCACGGCGACCGGTGCTTCTGGGCTGTCGGTACTCACCGTAGACATAATGCCAAGGAGCTCGCGCTCGCGGTGAACAAGTTGCGTGGCAGGCGGTGACCGGGTCTATCGCGGTGGAGCGACAATCGCTACCGTGATGGCCGATGGCACGTCAATTGTGGCTTCTGCGGCACGGCGAGGCTGAGCCACACGGCACGCGTCCCGACGCCGAACGACGGCTGACCGACCGCGGCATCGAGCAGGCCCGCAACGCCGGGGTGGTGCTCGCGTCGCTCGGTCTGCACTTCCTGGCCGTGCTGACCAGCCCGAAGGTGCGGGCGGCTGAGACCGCCCGGCTGGCGGCCGTGGCCTGGGGGGGCGAGCCGGAGCCCTACGCACCCCTGGCGAGCGGATTCGACGCCCAGGACGCTCTGGCCGCGCTGGCCGCCTACGCCGGCTCGGAGGACGGACGCCTGCTCGTGGTCGGCCATGAGCCGGACTTCTCGAGCTCGGTCGCCCAGCTGACCGGCGGGCGCGTCGACTTCAAGAAGGGCGGCGTGGCCGGCGTGCGGGTGGCCGGCGGCCGCGGCGAGCTGATCGTGCTGCTGCGCCCGAGCGAGCTGGCCCGCATCGCGGTCGAACAGGCCGACCCGCGCTGACGTCGCCCGGAGCGGGCCCGCTCAGCGCGAGACGATCAGCGCGCCGTCGTCGGGATCGGCGGCCCGCAGCGGTGGGCCGGCGTCGCTGTGCGCGGGCAGCTCGGCGCCGCCATCCACCGGCTCGGCCGCGAAGCGGTAGCCGATGCCGAAGTGGGTATGGATGTAACGCCAGCCGGGCGAGGCCTTCTCGAGCTTCTGACGCAGCTTGCGCACGAAGACGTCGACCGAGCGATCACCTCGGACCATGGCATAGCCCCACAGCCGCGAGTAGATCTCCTCGCGCTCGAGCACCCGCCCGTTGGCGGCCGCGAGCAGCTCGATGAGCTCAAACTCGCGTCGGGTCAGATCGATGCTCTGGCCGTCCACGAAGGTCTGGAACTGATCTGAGCGGATCTCGACCTGGCCGGCCACCAGCGGCTGCTGCTCGGTGCGGGTCTCGCCGCGGCGACGCCGCCGGGTCACGCTCTGCACCCGGGCGATGACCTCTTCGGGATGGCAGGGCTTGGTGATCCAGTCGTCGGCGCCGAGGCGCAGGCCGCGTACCCGCTGCGCGACCGACGACGGGCCGGTGCAGACGACGATCCCGAGCTCGGGCAGGCTGGAGCTGACGCGCTCCAACCACTCCCAGGCCTGGGGGCCGAGCACGGTGAGGTCGGCGATGAGCGCGCTCAGCCGCATGGCGGCGACCGCGTCGCTCGGCAGCGGGCCGCCGAGCACGCGGTGCTCCCAGCCGAGTCGGTCCAGCCGCTTGGACAGCACCTGAATGAAACCGGTGTCACGGTCGAGCACGGCGACTCGCAATGGCGGCGGTGCGGACGGTGAAGCCGAACTTAGGGGCACTTGGGTGTCCTCCCCCCCGGAGATGGCATTCATCATTTCGCGGCGGAGTCTAGGCGACCGAGCGGGGGAGCGCATTGGCGGCCTGCGCGTGTCACAGGTTGTTCACAGCGGATCATCGCTAATTGCGGCCGCTTGGCGGCTGCGCGGCTTCGCTCGCCGTCGCTAGGCGCCGGTCGCCGGCGACGGAACGGGCACCACGGCGCCCTCGGCGAACTCGGAGAACAGGCCGGTGACCACGAAGGCGACCTGCTCGCCGATGTCCACGGCGTTATCGCCCACGCGCTCCAGCGCCCGCGCCACCAGCACCATGGTCATCGCCCATTCGCGCACGTCGGGGTCGTCTCCGACCTCGATGGCGAGACGGAAGATCTCCCGGTTGATGCGGTTGATCTCCCGATCCTGGCGGACGAGATCCTCGGCCTGCGCGACATCGCGCGCAGCGAACGCCTGCTTGCTCTCGATCACCTCAGAACGGGCATATCCGCCCATCCGCGACAGCGACGAGAGCAGCTCCTCGCGGACCGGTGGCTGGTGTCCGGTGAGCGGGATGAGCTTGGCGATGTTCACGCACTGATCGCCCATCCGCTCGACGTGCATGATCACGTGAAGCAGAGCCGCGACCAGCCGCAGGTCGCCGGCCACCGGCGCCTGGCGCGCGAGGAGCGAGAGGATGCCCTGATGCACCTCCAGGTAGCGCCCGTCGATGCGGTCGTCGTCGGTGATGACCATCTGGGCCAGCTCGACGTCCTGGTGCTCGAGCGCCTCGAGGACGCGGTCGAGCTGCTCGACCACGAGATCCAGTCCGCCGAGGGCGCGCAGCTCGAGCTCCTGCAGCTCGGCCTGGAAGTGCGCCCGATTCGTGGTCGGTCCCGCCATGGTCGGGGCCCGCAGTCGCTGCTCAGCCGAACTTTCCGGTGACATATTCCTCGGTCCTGGAATCCCGTGGGTTGGTGAAGATCTCCTGGGTGGGACCGACCTCGACGAGGTCGCCGCTCAGCATGAAGGCGGTGCGATCGGCGACGCGTCCGGCCTGTTGCATGTTGTGGGTGACGATGACGATGGTCACGCGCTGCTTGAGCTCGCCGATGAGCTCCTCGATCTTCAGGGTGGCGATCGGGTCGAGGGCCGAGCAGGGCTCGTCCATGAGCAGCACCTCGGGCTGAACCGCCAGCGAACGCGCGATGCACAGACGCTGCTGCTGGCCGCCCGACAGCCCGAGCCCGGGCTCGTTGAGGCGGTCCTTGACCTCCTCCCACAGGCCGGCGCCGCGCAGCGCGGACTCGACGCTGTCCTGCAGGCCGCGGCGCTTGCCGCCGCTCAGGCGCAGGCCGGAGGCCACGTTGTCGAAGATCGACATGGTGGGGAACGGGTTGGGCTTCTGGAAGACCATGCCCACGGCGCGGCGCACGGCCACGATGTCCACCGAGGGTCCGTACAGGTCGACGTCGTCGAGCAGCACCCGACCTTCGGCGTGGGCGCCGGGGATCTCCTCGTGCATACGGTTGATGCAGCGCACCATCGTGGACTTGCCGCAGCCGGACGGCCCGATGATCGCCGTCACGTGATTGGCCTCGAAGTCGAGGTCGATGCCCTTGACCTGCTCGGCGCTGCCGTAGAACGCCCGCAGGCCCTCCAGGCGCACCGTGTGCCCGGTCGCGGGCGCGATCGGCGAGCTGACCGGCGCCGGCGACGAGGCGACCGCATCCGGGAGCGACCCCGTCGTCCGTTGGTCAGACACCACGTCGGTGGTCCCGCTGGTTGGTCCGTCGGAGGTCATCTGAGGCGGCTCCTTCGCGAAACGAGACGGGCGACGAGGTTGAGCAGAAAGATCAGGGCGACCAGCGTCAGCGCCGCGCCCCATGCACGGTTTACCACGGACGGCGTGGGAGATGTGACGTCGTTGTAAATCTGCACGGGCAGCGAGTTCATGAAGCCGCCGAGATTGAAGGTCGTGCTGTTGGTGGCCGCGGCGGTGAACAGCAGCGGCGCGGTCTCCCCGGCGGCGCGGGCCACCGCCAGCAGCATGCCGGTGAGCATGCCCGGCAGCGCGGTGGGCAGCACGACGCTGAAGATGACCTTCCAGCGGGGCGCCCCGAGGGCCAGGGCCGATTCGCGGAGCGAGTCGGGAATGAGCAGCAGGATCACCTCGGCCGAGCGGATGACGATCGGCAGCATCAACAGGGACAGGGCCAGAGCGCCCTTGTAGCCGGCATAGCTCGAGCCGGTGCCGACGATCAGCACGATGTATATGAACAGGCCGAAGATGATCGACGGCACCCCGGTGAGCACGTCGACGAAGAAGCGCACGACGTTGGCGTAGATGGTGCCGCGGCCGTACTCCACCAGCCACAGGGCGACGCCGACGCCGAGCGGTATGGAGATCACCGAGGCCAGGGCGACCATCTCGATGGTGCCGAGGATCGCGCTCTTGATCCCGCCGATGCTCGAGTGGGCGAAGAAGGTGTTCCCGGTGGGGTCGGTGGTGAAGAAGCCGCTGGTGAACCAGGCGCTCAGGCCCTTGGACAGCAGGAAGTAGAGGATGAAGGCGAGCGGCACCAGCGCGACCAGGGTGGCGACGAGGATCGTCGTGCGGGCGGCGCGATCCTTGCGCCGGCGGGCGGGACTGGGCGCGAAGCGGCCGAGCGATTCCGAGACGGTGGGGGCGGCCATGTGACTTAGGCCGCCCCGACCGGGATCTCGGCCGCGCCAGCGGCCGGCGCGTTGGACTGGCGCTTGATGCGTGAGCTCCGGGAGCTGCGCATGACGATCAGCCGCGCGAGCCCGTTGACCAGCAGGGTAAGCACGAACAGGACGAGGCCGGCGGCAAACAGCGCGGAGCGATGCAGCCCCTGGGCCTCGCCGAACTCGTTGGCGATCACCGCGGCCAGGCTGTAACCCTGCTCGAACAGGTGCTTGGGCATGAGCGGGGAGTCGCCCACCAGGATGGTCACGGCGATGGTCTCGCCGATGGCCCGGCCAAGGCCGAGCATGGCGCCGCTGGTGATGCCTGAACGGCAGTACGGCAACACCGCCGTGCGGATCATCTCCCAGCGGGTGGCGCCCAGGCCGAGCATCGCCTCCTTCTGGTCGGGCGGCACCGTGGACATGACCTCGCGGCTGATGGCGCTGACGATCGGCAGGATCATGATCGCCAGCACAAGCCCGGCGATGAACAGGTTCGGGATCGTGACGGTTCCGCCGCCGATGAACGGGATGAAGCTGAAGGTGTTAGCGAACCACTGCTCGATCCCCTGCAGGTGGGGAGCGAGGACAAAGATGCCCCACAGCCCGTACACCACCGAAGGCACGGCGGCCAGCAGCTCGACTAGCACGGTGACCGGGGTGCGGATGCTCCGCGGGGCCAGCTCGGTGATGTAGATCGCGGTGGCGACGGCGATCGGGACGCCGATGATCAGTGCGACCCCCGAGGTGATGAGGGTACCCACCAGCAGCGCCAGGGCGCCGAACTCGTTGTGACTGACGTTCCAGTTGTTGTCGAAGGTGAAGCCGAAGACCCCGAACTGCGCGAACGCGGGGCGGGCCTGCCGGTAGAGGCTGATGAAGAAGAACAGGATCAGCAGCAGGATCAGTCCGGAGAGGATGGTCAGTCCCCACTTCAGCGCGCTGTCGGGCGCGCGCGCCGCCCGCGACCGCTGCAGAAGCGAGCCGTCGCGGGCGGGGAGTGTCGTTGCAGCCATGCGGTTTCGCGCGCCCTCGGTCAGCCGGTGACGGGTGAGCCGTTGCAGGTGATCGACGCCACGGCCGCTTTGGACTTGGCCAGCAGGGACGGCGGCAGGGCGGCGTAGAACGCCTGGGACAGGATGGCCTGCCCGGCGCCCAGCCCGTAGTCAAGGAACTTGACCAGCGACGCGGCCGCGCCCGAGCCGCCGGGCACGCCGGCCTTGCACGGGTCCTGGTAGCTGACGATGAACGTCTGCGAGACGATCGGATACGCGGCCGGGTTGCTCGAGTTGATGGCCGAGATGCCGAGGTTCGCCGGCACCTTCAGCCCGACGGCGGCGGCGGTGGTGGAGGCGAGCGAGGGCGAGACGTAGTCCCCGCTGGAGTTCTTCACATTGGCCGTGGTGAACTTGTGCTCCAGCGCGTAGGCCTGCTCGACGTAGCCGATCGCGCCGGTGGTCTGCTGCACCGCGCCGGCGACGCCGGCGTTGCCCTTGGCGCCGGTGCCCGTCGGCCACTGCACGTCCTTGTTGGTGCCGACCTTGGAGGCCCAGGTGGGATCGGTGGCGGCCAAGAACGAGGTGAAGCCGGCGGTGGTGCCCGAGGAGTCGGAGCGGTGGATCACGGTGATGGTGGTGCTCGGCAGCTTGAGGCCCGGATTCAGGGCGGCGATGGCCGGATCATTCCAGGTCTTGATCGTCCCGAGATAGATGTTCGAGATCACCGTGCCGTCGAGCTTCAGGCCGCTGGCCACGCCCGGGAGGTTGTAGGAGACGGTGATGGCCCCGAAGAACATGGGGATCTGGATGGCCGGGCCGACCTTGGCCAGGGTGGAGAAGTCGGCGGGCTTCAGCGCCGGGTCGCTCGCGCCGAAGTCGACCGTCTTGCCCTCCAGGGCGGTGATGCCGGCGCCGGAGCCGACCGCCTGGTAGTTGAGCTTGAAGCCGGTTGAGCCCCACTGCTCGTAGACCGGGGCGGCGAAGGTCGAGCCCGCGCCGGAGAACGTGCTGGAGCCGCCGGACGCCGCGGCGCTTGAGCTGCCCGAGCTCGAACTGGAACTCGAGCTACTGGAACTGCCACAGGCCGCGAGGCCGAGCGTGAGCGCGCACGCGCCCACGATCGCGCCGATCTTCTGTCGAGTCACAACGTCTCCTCTGGTGGTGTACAGGGGTCCGCACCAGCGCACCGGACCGGGGCGCGCCTCGTATCGCGCCGGAGTCTCTTAGTCGGCCAGGCCGTTCTTGTGAAAATCTCGTGAAGGCTGTGGCTGGAAGCGGTAGCCGAAGCCCGGGTGCGTGTGGATGAATCGCCGGTCGGGCATGGCCGCCTCGAGCTTGCTTCGCAGCTTGCTCACGTAGACGTCGACCGAGCGGTCGCCGGGGCGGGGCGCTCGGCCCCAGACGGTCTCATACAGGTGGTCGCGCGAGACGATTCCGCCCGCCCGGCGAACCAGCGCGACGAGGAGCTGGAACTCGCGGACCGAGAGAGTCAGCGCGCGACCGGTGGCGAGCACGAGACCCTCGTCGAGGTGGATTTCCAGCTCGCCGGCGTGCAGCGTGTTCCTCGATGGTGCACTCTCGGCCACGGTGGGCCAGCTTCTCGTACGCGCACGAAATCGACGTTACGAACTCGTGATTGCACCGTGAAAAACTCGTGAAAG
>Ga0302324_100022816_pt1 | contig 12145 bp, 9 predicted proteins | sample Palsa_T0_1_FD_201949 | JGI IMG/M metagenome (GOLD analysis project Ga0302324, IMG submission 201949) | Peat permafrost microbial communities from Stordalen Mire near Abisko, Sweden - Palsa_T0_1 | ecosystem: Environmental > Terrestrial > Soil > Palsa > Peat permafrost | place: Sweden: Abisko...
GGGCGGCGGCCAGCGATATGCCGACGCCAAACAATTCCATACAATCCCGTCGTGATAAGCGCATCATCCCGTCTCCAGATCCAACAACATATCTTATCTCCAGCGCCGCATCGAAAATAAGCCATACTCGATATATGGGTTACAAGGTGGCCGCGTTATTATGGGCGGCGCTTGCGGCGGCGCTCCCGGCGCAATCCGAAACCGAGCCGAAGCCCAGTCCGGCGGATTACCCTGCGCGCGGCAGCGTCGCAAAACTCTCGATTGGCGCAGAGTACATGATGCACAGCTTTTCGGCCGGGCGCCAGACCTTCATCGCCAAGTACTACCTGGTGGTGGAAGTGGCGCTCTATCCGCCGAAGGGCGAGCGGCTTATGGTCGACCCTGGCCAATTCAGTCTGCGCGTGAACGGCAAGAAGCAGGCGCTCGCACCTGAGGCGCCGGAGTTTGTGGCTGCCTCGCTGAAGTATCCGGACTGGGAGACGCATCCACATGTAGAAGCCGGCGCCGGTCCGATCGTCGTGGGCCGGCCGGAGAGTGTCGGGCGTTTCCCGGGCGATCCGGAAGCGCGGCCGCCGCTACCGAATCCGGCCCCGCCACCGACCGTCGACGATCGCACCGGACAGGATAAGGAGCCGGCGGTTACGGCCGATCAGCTCGCGGTGCAGACGGCCTTGTCCCCAGGCGAAGCACACGGGCCCGTCAGCGGATACCTGTTTTTCCCTTACACGGGCAACGTCAAGCGCATCCGCTCTCTGGAGTTGGATTACGCCAGTCCGGAGGGGAGCGCCGCGCTGCCCTTGTTGTGAGAGAGCTACACGTACTGTACAAGCGGCCTGGCGCAGTTCACGCAGTTCACAAGGTTACAGATCCCCAAAAAAACTTGGGCGTTTCTTCATCATTCCTGTTGCATTTTTCACCGATCGATAGTACACTGCCCCTGAATATACAAATCGTCCAACACTAACGGAGAGTGTTGGGGGTCGCAACAGGTGTTTGCGGAGAGATAATCGTGCGCTGCGGTTCGGGTCCTTAGGCGTGCGTTAGGGTCTTTGTGCGCGCTTAGGTTGCCAGTTACTGCCGCATCGCTCGAGTTAGGTTTGTGGGTTGTCTTAACTCTGAGTTGAGGGGTTAGAGGGATAACTATCCACGAAGTGTACTGGGATTGGTGTAGGGAGGAGTGCGCTGTCGCTTTGGGGGCAATGCGCAAGTCAGTCTGTTTCTGAGCCACCCGCGGCGATAGAATATTCACCGGCACAATGGCGTAACGGTCCGGCCCATCATGGCCGGTTAGGGTCATCGCGAATCAGGGGGATACAACTGTGCAAAGCAAGCTTACGTGTTTTCTGCTGAGTATTTTGCTGTCGACAGCATTGCTTTTGGGGCAGACCTCGAGTGGGTCCTCAAGCGTTACCGGACGCGTTACGGACGCCACCGGCGCCGTGGTTCCCGGCGCATCGGTAACGCTGACGGACACCTCCACAAACATTTCTAAAACAACACAGTCCAATTCTGCTGGACTTTACTTGTTCAACGAGGTCAATCCCGGCGTATACGACATCACTGTCACCAATGGAGGCTTTCGCAAGGCCGTGGTCCGCCACCAGGAGGTGTTGGTGGCCACCTCGATGACTGTGGATGTCGCGCTGGAAGTGGGTGGCGCCACGGAGGTCGTGGAAGTCACGGCCGAGGCCGGCGCCGAACTCCAGACCCTGAACGCTACCATGGGGCAAACCATTACCAGTGAAGGCATGCTGGAGTTGCCTACCATCAACCGCGACGTCTCCGGGCTGCTCTTTCTGCAGCCGATGACCGCTCCGACGTTCGGCGCGGAGAGCAACATCACCAGCGGTCAGGTGGCGGGGAACATGTCCGACCAAAACACCTATTTCCTGGATGGCGGCAACAGCACCAGCGACTTTGACGGCGACAATGGAACGTATGTGGGCAGCCGTTCCGCGGTGGTCCCCACACCCGTCGAGAGCGTGGAAGAGTTTCGAGTCAACACCAACAACATGACTGCCGACTTCGGCACCTCCGGCGGCGGCCAGATGCTCCTGACCACCAAACGCGGTACGAACCAATTCCATGGCTCCCTGTACGATTATTTCCAGTCAGATGTGCTATCGTCCAACGATTGGTTCAACAACTACCAAGATATCGACAAACCAAAATCGCATTACAACCGGTTCGGGGGCGCCATTGGCGGTCCGGTGGGGCCCGAGTTTCTCGGCGGAAGAACTTACTTTTTTATGAACTATGAGGGGGAGCGTTATCCGCGCAATGGCCCCTTTGAAAAAGCGGTTCCCTCCGACACTCTGCGCGAAGGCATTCTGCAGTTTCGCGATGCCAACGGCGCCATTGTCCAATACAACCTGGCTACATCCACGCAGTGCGGCACCGCCGGCGGCCAGCAATGCGATCCCCGGGGCATAGGGCTCAGCCCCGTCATCAACCAGCTTTGGTCGAAGTACGAGCCGAAATGCAACGACCTCAGTTACAGCGGCGGCGATGGCGGTCTCAATACGTGCGGCTATATCGGGAACCTCTCATATCCGCTCTCCACCAATTTCGGCGTGGTTCGCATCGACCACGATTTCGGGTCGAAGTGGCGCTGGTTCAGTACCTACCGCTATTACCGCGAAATCAATCCCACCACTAACCAAGTGGATATAGGCGGCTTGCTTCCGGGTGACACGCTCGGCCAGCCTGCCTCGGCTTCGGCCTTCCCTGTCAGCCCCCGTTACTTTGTGACCGGACTTACCGGAACCATTAGTCCTAACCTGACCAACGAATTGCATCTGAGCTACACGCGTAATCAGTGGCAATACCTGCGCGCGGGAGCAGAACCCCAACTCCCAGGGCTGGACGGCGCCTTGGCCATCGGTGGCGAAAGCACCAACGCCCTCATTCCGGTGAACGTCGATACTCAAAATGCCCGCAATCGGCTCTGGGACGGTCACGACTATGGCCTCCGGGACGGTCTCAGCTGGTTGAAGGGCACGCACCTTTTCCAGTTCGGCGGCGAGTACACGTATGACCACTGGAAGTTCGACCGGTATGACAACGTGGTGGGCGGACTGACTCAATTGGTCGACGAAGTGAACAATACCGGCGTGGATTTCAGCCCGGCTTACCAGCCGATGCCATGCACGACCAGCGTAACCACCAATTGCTTGCCCTCTGCGTCCCTCGGCTCCTGGAATAGTCTCTACTCCCAGGTGGCGGGGATTGTGGATGCAACGAATATCGTGGTTTCGCGCACTGGCACGAACCTGACGGCCAATCCGCTCGGCGATCCGGTGAAATCGCTTCTAAACGACCCTAGCTACAGCCTCTACTTCAACGACTCCTGGAAGATCAAGCCTAACCTGACCCTGAGCTACGGGTTGAATTGGACGGTTCAAATGCCGCCGGTTGATGTGAATGGCGCGCAGGACGTCCTGACGAACACCGCCGGCCAAGTCATCACAGTCAACAACTATCTCGCTCAAGAGGAGCGGCTGGCCGGCATGGGGCAGGTCTACAACCCGCTGTTGGCCTTTACGCCGGTGGGGGACCTTGGTAAGGGCAGCAGCAAGTATCCGTACAATCCGTTTTGGGGCGGTTTTGGACCGCGCGCGGCGCTCGCCTGGAACCCCGAAGTCAAGGGCGGCTTGCTCGAAAAGCTTCTGGGTAATAAAGCCACCGTCATCCGGGTCGGCTACGGCCGCTTCTACTCTCGCAGCCTGGCGGCGGGTCTGGTTTCAACTTCGGTGCTGGGTGACGGATTCCTGCAACCCGTGGGCTGTCCCGATCCCAACTCGAGCGGCGCTTGCACGGGAGCCGGGCAGGTGACTCCAGCCAACGCCTTTCGTGTGGGCGTGGATGGCATGAACCCTCCGGTGGGCGCCATCACTCCGACCCTGCCCATTCCCGTCGTGCCTTGTAACTCCGCCAGCGTCTCACCGCTGTGCAACGCGCCGGGCACCGAGCTGGTTGAATCTTTGGACCAGGCCTGGAAGCCCGCGGCATCGAACTCCATCGACTTCAGCATCCAGCGCCAGTTAAAGGGCAACACGATCTTGGAAGTAGGTTACGTCGGTGTCTACGCGAACAACCTCTATCAAGGTATTGACTTCGGCAGCGTCCCCTACATGATGAAGCTGGGCGGGCAAACCTTTGCACAAGCTTATGCCAATATGTACGCCGCGCTGAGCACCGGCAAGACGCCCGCGACTCAACCGTTCTTCCAGACGGCTCTGAACGGCAGCAGTTACTGCGCCGGCACTTACAAAAATAATTGCACCGCGGCGGTGGCGGGCCAGGAATCGGGCAACATCATGACTCAGGCCGTTACCCAATTATGGAGCGACCTGGATACGCACTGGACCGGTCTTAGCGGTCCGGCCCTGGCCTCGACCACGCAATGTTTCTACTGCTACGCGTACACCTCCGACGGTTTCTCCAACTATAACGCCATGGTGGTTACAGCGCAAAAGCGCTATTCCGCGGGCTTAACGCTGAACGCGAACTTCACCTGGAGCCACGCGCTGGGCATCATCAGCACCGGCCAGTCCTACACCCTGGACAATGCCGGTAATCCGTTCAATCTGAATTCCGACTACGGCCCGCAGTACTTCGACCGGAGATTCGTGTTTAACCTCCTGAGCACCTATCAACTGCCCTTCGGTAAGGGGCATCGACTGGGTCAAAGCTCGATCCTGAGCAGAATCGTGGGAGGCTGGAGCCTTTCGCCCATCTTCTCGATCGCCAGTGGCTTACCCATCAACTTCGCCACCGGTTCCTACCAGGAGCAGGGACAGGCCTATGACGGCGACCTCAGCGCCTCACCCATTCCCATTGGCAACGTCGCCGCCAGTTCCCTGAGCAATACGGCGCACTTCGGTGTGGTCAGCAACGGGACCATCGGCGCAAATGGCGACGCTTTAAACGGCGGCAGCAACGTGAACATGTTCGCCAACCCGGCGGCGGTTTATGCCGAATTCCGGCCGTTCATCCTGGGCGTTGACGGTCGGACCGGTGGGGCGGGTACCGTAACCGGGCAAATGCGATGGAACCTGGACTTGGGGCTTACCAAAGACACCCGGTTCACCGAGCGGGTCGGGATGCAAATCTTCATTCAGGCATTCAACGTCCTGAATCACATGCAGTGGGCCGACCCATCCCTGAGCCTGCAGAATCAGGCTGCCTTTGGCGTGCTGGGGGCTGGCAACCCGAATGGGGCACAGTACGGTGCACTGACACTCGGCGGTTCCGGGGCATCGGCGAACTACACACGCATCATCCAGATCGGTTTGCGCGTTCACTTCTAGCGTCACTTGGCTTGTGGTCGGGCTTCAGGGGTGCCATAGCCTGCCGCAGCGGGGGCTGGATATTTCCGGCCCCTGTATAGTCTGGCTCCGGGCATTTGGGTTCGCTGGCGGGGCCGGCATCTGATACGATTGCCAACGGACCCATGACACGACGAGATCTGCTCCGAACCTGCACGGGCGCGCCCTTCGCGCTTGCGGCCGCTGCCCAAACCCGCTACCAGCCGGACTGGTCCTCCATTGACCAGCGTCCCATCCCGCAGTGGTACCGCGACGCCAAATTCGGCATCTTCATTCATTGGGGTGTCTACTCGGTGCCATCCTTTGCCGCGGTCAACGTGAAGGACGAGAACCCCTACGCCGAATGGTATTGGAATTCGTTGACCGAGGGCATGCAGGCCAAGGGTCCGACGGGCCATGGCGCGCTCACCTGGCAATTCCACCAGCGCGTCTACGGGCGGGACTTCCGCTATTTCGATTTCGCCCCGCTGTTTAGGGCCGAGTTGTTCGATCCCGACCGGTGGGCCGACGTCTTCGTTCGCTCGGGCGCAAAATATATCGTGCCCACCTCGAAACACCACGAAGGCTTCACGCTTTGGCGCAACGAGCAGGCCAACCGGAGCTGGGGGCGGCCCTGGAACAGCGTGGATATCGGCCCCAAGCGCGATCTGCTGTTGGATCTGACTGAAGCTGGCCGTCGCCGGGGACTACACATGGGACTCTACTATTCGCTTTACGAATGGTACAACCCGCTGTGGCTCTCCGAGCGCAAGCGCTATGTAGCCGAACATATGTTCCCGCAGTTCAAAGACGTAGTCGAGCATGCCCGGCCCAGCATCATTTTCTCGGATGGCGAATGGGAGATGACCGCCGCGGAGTGGCATTCGGCGGAGCTGCTGGCGTGGCTATACAACGAATCGCCGGTGCGCGACGAAATCGTGGTCGACGACCGCTGGGGAAGCGACACGCGCCACAAGCACGGCGGCTACTACACTACCGAATACACTTCCGGGATGCAGCAGAGCGGCCACGCCTGGGAGGAGAGCCGCGGGATGGGTTACTCGTATGGCTACAACCGCATGGAGACGCTCGCCGATTATCACACCGGGCGGCAACTCCTGCTCATGCTCATCGACCTGGTGAGCCGCGGCGGCAACCTGCTGCTGGACATCGGGCCAACCGCCGACGGGCGCATACCAGTGATCATGGAAGAGCGGCTGTTGCATATGGGGGACTGGCTCGGCGTCAACGGCGAGGCAATCTACGGCACGCGGGCATGGCGGAACGCGCGCCAGTGGAGCCGGGGGCAAGTGCCGAAGCTCGAAGATAAGGAGTTCATGGCGGAGTATGATATCACCAAGTTGGTGGACGCCCCACCGCCCGGCTTGGCGCGCGTGGAAGCATTCTTCACCGCCAAGAACGATGCGGTTTACGCCATCGTTCCGCGGCGCTTCGAGGGGGAGTTCGTGGTGGACGACATCGAAGCGCCTGCCGGAGTCCGAGTGACGCTGCTCGAGGGCGGCGCGCCCATGGAGGCAAAGATCGAAGGCAAGCGGCTGACCATCGGTATTCGGGATTCGCTGGCGGCGCTGCCCGCGAGGGACGCGTATGTTTTCAAAATAGCCGGCGCGCGGTGAACGGTCCAGGCGAACCTGTCCCATGACCGGGATGGCAATTCCCACGAACGCACAGATCCGGCATGTCCCGAACCAAAAAAACTGGGTTTAGCGCGGAAGCCAAGTTGCTCAATCCGGCGCCAGAGGAGTGTGCGATGGCCAAATTGCAAAGAGCGCGCGAGGTTCTGTCGGGTCCGTTGGCGCAGGACTATGTGAGCCAGAAGGCCAAGGAGGGCTGGCGTCTGACGGCGCTCGAATGGGAGCGGGAAATCGAGGAGACCGACCCGATCGCCTTGCGCGAGGAGGTCCCTTATGGCCTGCGCGTCTCGCCGGATTGCACCTTCCTCGAAGAGAACGCGTCCGAGAAGCAGGCGTTAATTCTGATGATGGATCTGATCGTTCAGGATTGCCCCTTGTCGCTGGTGGCCGAAGAGCTGAACCGCAAGGGACTGCGCGCCCGTAGCGGCGCCAGCTGGACTCCCGGCTCTGTTTTCGACATGCTGCCGCGGCTGATCGAAGTGGGGCCGCGCCTCTTTTCGAGCACGGAGTGGACGGCGCGCACACGGCACCTGTTCCGTTTGGCGTGATTCACTCTGGCATATAGTCGCGAAGGACCACCACGGTTTGCTCCAGTCCCTGGGCTTCCAGCGTGTTCATGTATTCGCCGATTGTTTTCGGCGGATTCTTCAAGCTTTCCCGATGATCCCGGGCGGCTTCCGCCACAATTCCGGGCGACAGACTGAGGAGATGCGATATGAATTGGTCGGGATGCTGCGCCTCGATTCCAAATGGCGCCAGGATCTCCGCGGGAAAGTCCCGCAGGTTTGAAGTAATGATCACGTCGGCACGGCCGCGAATGGCTGCGGCCAGCACATGCCGGTCGTCCGGATCGGGAAGCAGCAGACCGTCAATCAAACCTTCATAGCCGGTGACGAGCGCATCCGTTGCGTGGGCATCCATCAGCGAGCGCGTGCGCTCCAGCTTTTCGCGCGACAGGTCCGGTCGCTTGCGCAGAAGCGCGCGAATCCATTCCTCGTGCACGTCATTCGACCACCTGGCGCGAAATAAACCTGTCATCGCCAGATGCATCAGCAGATTCCTCAGCTCCGAGGGGTAAAGAACGCTCGCGTCGTAAAACGCGGTGTAAGCCGCCACGGCTCTCTAAATTCCGATTTCCTGATCGTAGGCGGCCAACTCCGCCAGAGCCGCCCGGCGGGCAGCATCGGCGCGCCGTTTATACTCCATCAGCCCCTCGAACCGCACGCGCCGATGAGTACCCACGCGCCGGTATTCGATCTTGCCCTCATCCAGAAGCTGAATCAGCGAAGGCCGCGAAATGTTCAGCATGTCCGCCGCTTCCTGGGTGGTCAACTCAGCGCGCACCGGCATGATCGTTACGGCATTGCCGCGCGCCATTTCCTCCAGGATGCGGACGAGCAACCGCACCGCCGACGCTGGCAGTTTGAGCGTTCCTTCCGGTGAAAGATCGTCGCTAATCCGGAGCTGCACAGGATCCGCGTCCCGCAGCCGCGATGCCAGGACACGGCTGGTTTTTTTGGCCAGAACCGTCTCAGCCTCGGACGGAATCATCGGCGCTATCGCTGCGTGAGACATATGCTTCCTTCCAACCTAACCTACCTCAACCTAACATAACACACAATCGAACCAAAAGCAAGCAATCGAAACAATCGCAATCAATAGCAAGGCTATAGCGCCGTCTTCACCGCACTCTCCAGCAGATCCGCCTTGGTAAACCCTTCAAACCGCTGCAGCGTTTTTCCGCTGCGGTCGAAGACCACCGTGGTCGGCAGCAGGTTCAAGTGGAAGCGCTCGGTCAGCTTTGGGGAGCCTAACGCGACGCTGTACTTCATAGGGTGATCTTTCAGGAACGATGCCACCAGCGGAGCGCCCCCGTCCTCATCCATCGACACTCCCAGCACCACCACACCACTACCGGCCAGTTCGTCGTTCAGCCGGTTGAAGCCGGGGATTTCCCGGATACATGGAACGCACCAGGTGGCCCAGAAATTCACCACTACCACTTTGCCCTGGAGCGCGGCGTCGTCGAAGCTCCCGCCCTTGAGCGTAGTAACGGTGAGGCCGGCCAGATCGCTTTGCGCCGCTTTCCCCGCCCCGCTTTTTTCCAGAAACGCCAGATACTCGGCCGGATTTCTGGTCAGACCCGGAAAACTCGCAACGACGTTTCCGTCGGGATCCAAGATCGCGTAATACGGGATAGCGATGGTGGCGAACTTGGCCTGTTGCAGCTCCTGGTTTACCCGCGAAGCGTCGTCGGTGCCATCGGTATACAACTCGACCAGCACGAAATTTCTGAGCGCGCCGGCGATCTCCGGACGCGTGAACATGTTGGCCTTCATCCAGTGGCAATTGGTGCAGGCATAACCGGTGAAGTTGACCAACACCAGCTTTCGCTCGCTGCGGGCGCGCTCGAGCGCCGCGCGATACTGGTTCTTCGTCCAGATCAGCGCGTTCTCGCCGGATGCCGACGGGCCGGACGAACCGCCGGCCAGCGGAATATACGCGTCCAATTCTCCCAGCTTGCCGCCGAACATCCCGGGGACCAGGCTGATCGAGAAGATCAGTAAAACCATGCCGACCAGAAGCCTGCCAAGCCCCACGGGCTCGTCTTTCGAAATGCCTTCCATGCGCAGGAAGCCGAGCAGATACAAGCCCGCCATCACGAACAGGACGATCCACGCGGCCAGGAAACGCTCCCGCGTCAGGAAACCCCATTGCAGCACCTGGTCCACGCTAACCAGGAATTTCAGCATGGCGGCCAGCACGATAAACCCCATCACCACTTTCACGCGCGCCAGCCACCCGCCACTCTTGGGAAGGCGCTTCAGATAGGATGGAAACAGCGCCAGCAGAAAGAATGGCAGCGCGAGGCCGGTAGCGAACGCCACCATGCCCAACGGCGGCCGCGCTCCACCGTCCGCCACCGATGCCGCCAGCAGCGTGCCCATGAACGGTCCAACGCAGGCGAACGAGGAGAGCGCGAAGGTCAGCCCCATCAGCATCGTTCCCGCAATGCCGCCGCTTTGCGCGCCGCGATCGAGGCGGGTCAGGATCGACGACGGAATGGTGATCTCAAACGCTCCCAGCAGGCTTACCCCGAACGCCAGAAACACCAGCGCGATAAAGCCGTTCACCCACGGATTCGATCCGAGCTGTACGATGCCGAACGGTCCCAGGATGGCCGTGGTAAGGAGTCCCAGCCCCGAGAACAACACCACGATTCCCAGGCAGAAAAGCGCCGCGTGAAAGATGGCCTCGCGACGCGTCCCCTGGCGATTCAGAAAATACGACATGGTGATGGGGATCATGGGGAAGACGCAGGGCGTGAAGATGGCGGCCAGGCCGAATCCAAAGGCCACCAGCAGAAATGTTCCCAGGCTTTGCGCATCCGTGGTTGCCGGGCCTGGCGTAGTGGCCGCAACGCGCCCTTTCGGCGGCCCGGTGAATTTAACGAACCCCGCGGGAATCGCAGGAGCGGCGGCACGCGCTGCCGGATCGATGGTCAGGCTCGCGCTGGCGGTGCGGCGCACCGGTGGGATGCACAGGCGATCGTTGCAGGTCTGGTAGCGCACTTCAGCGGAAATTTCGGACGGGCCGGCAGTGGCATCCGGCTTGAGCTGCAGCTCAATCACGAAGCGAGCGGCGCCTTCATATGTTTCCGTCTCGAGGTTGAAATTCTGATCGAAGGCTTTCTTGGGCGGGGCCTGAAACACGCGGACCTTTTCCATTTCCACAGCCGCATTCGGCGCCACTTTGATGGTGGTCGGGATGGCCGCGGCGGTGGTCATCGAGTAGACGTGCCAGCCTGCGTCGATGGCGCCTTCGAGATGGGCCAACACCTTGGACCCGGGCGCGGCGGAGGCCGGCTCCAGAGTAAGCGACCACTTCACCTGATTGGGCGCCTGGGCGAAGGCCGCCAGCACCACCCCAACCAGCAAGCTCAGAATGCGACGTGTTCGGCAGCCCATTGGCGCAACTCGTCTTCGATCCGTTGGTTGACGTTGCCGCTGGAGAACTCGGCAGCCACGCGGATAGCGTTCTTGATGGCATTGGCGTTGGACCGGCCGTGGCAGATAATGCAGACGCCGCGCACTCCCAGCAGCGGCGCGCCGCCATACTCCGAATAGTCCACGCGCTTCTTGAAATCCCGGTAGGCCGACCGCGAAAGCGCGTAGCCGATCTTCCTGGTGATGCTGGCGCTCAGAGCTTCCTGCAACATCTGCTTCACCATATCTACCAGCCCTTCGCTGACCTTCAGAGCTACGTTGCCGATGAAACCGTCGCAGACGATCACGTCCGACTTACCCGAGTAAATGTCACTGCCTTCCACGTTGCCCACGAAATCGAGGGGCAGGCTCTTCAGCAGCGGCATGGCGCCGCGGGTGATCTCGTTGCCCTTGTGGTCTTCCTCGCCGATCGAGAGCAGCCCCACTTTAGGCCGGGGCCGGTGCAGCACGATGCGCGAATAAATCTCGCCCATCACGGCGAACTGCGCGAGCATGCGCGGAGAACAATCCACGTTGGCCCCCACATCGATTACCACCACCGGGTTGCCCGCGAGGGTCGGGAACACGCCGGCCAGTCCCGGACGTTCCACGCCGTGGATTACCCCCTGGACGATTTTGGCGGTGACCATTACGGCGCCCGTGTTGCCGGCCGAGACAAATCCCTGGGCCGAGCCATCGCGCACCAGGCGGGCAGCCACGCGAAGGGAACTGTCATGCTTGGCCCGCACGGCGCGCGCGGCGCTGTCCTCCATGGTGACGCGTTCGTCGGCGTGAACGATTTCGAGAGGCAGGGCGCGGTAGCCGTCGTACTGCTGCAGCTCCCGCCGCAGATCCTCCGAGCGCCCGACCAGGATGACCCTGATCCCCAGCGCCCTGGCGGCCTGCACGGCCCCTTCAACTTCCGCTTTCGGGGCGTGATCACCGCCCATTGCGTCGACAGCAATGGTGAGCATGGTTGCGGACGGCTACTCCTGCTCGACTTCGATCACTTCGCGGCCTTTGTATTGTCCGCAATGGGGGCAGACGCGATGCGGGAGTTTGGGTTCATGACAGTTGGGACACTCGGACATTCCAGGCGTCTTCAGCGCATCGTGCGCGCGGCGATTCTGGGTGCGCCGGTTGGAGTGGCGTCGTTTCGGATTCGGCATTTCGCTACCTCAAGAATATTACCCGG
>Ga0302324_100022817_pt1 | contig 12145 bp, 15 predicted proteins | sample Palsa_T0_1_FD_201949 | JGI IMG/M metagenome (GOLD analysis project Ga0302324, IMG submission 201949) | Peat permafrost microbial communities from Stordalen Mire near Abisko, Sweden - Palsa_T0_1 | ecosystem: Environmental > Terrestrial > Soil > Palsa > Peat permafrost | place: Sweden: Abisko...
CGGGAGCGAAGGGGAAGACGCCGTCGTAACCCCAGTTGCGCTGGCCGGGAAAATCGGCGACTGGCATCAGTTCCACGGCCGTGATTCCCAGATCCGCGAGATAGGCGAGCCGCTCGCCCACGGCGGAGAATGTTCCGCACGGGGTAAAGGTCCCGACGTGCAACTCATAGAGAACAGCCTCTTCCCACCGACGCCCCTGCCAGTGGTGATCTTGCCAGTCGAAGGCGCCGGGGTCGATGACTTCGCTGGGTCCATGAACGTCCCGAGGCTGAAACCGCGAAGCCGGATCGGGGATTTCCTGTCCGCCATCGATTCGGAAACGGTATAGAGTACCGGGCTTGGCCGCATCGGTGGTTAACTCAAACCAGCCCTTATCGCAAGGGTCCATGGGAAGGCGCATAGACCTATTCGCACCGGCAAAGGAGAGCTCAACCCGACGTGCAGCCGGAGCCCACAAGCGAAAGCGCACGCTTCCGTCGTCGCGACACTCGGCGCCGAACGGCATGCTATAGCGACGCTTCATTCGGCTCTTCCTTTTTGCCGTTCCCGCGCCGTTCCATCAACACGACCATGGAACGTGCCTGCAGAGGATAGGGGGTGCCGGCGTCATACGTTTCGAGGGAGCGCAAACCACCTTCTCGTGAAGTGTCCATCCATGCGGTCCAGCGGGAACCGGCGCGGAATGCCGGCAAAGTGAATGCAACATCTTCGTGGTGAGCGTTGAGAAGCATAAGGAAGTTTTCATCGCGGAGTTCCCGGCCGCGTTCATCGGTCTCATCCACTCCCTCTCCGGAGAGAAACACGCCCAGGCAGTGTAGCGAAGGCTCGCGCCACTCGTCCTCGCTTATCTCATTGCCGCTCGGATTGAGCCACAACACATCTTTTACGCTTGCGCCTTTGATTGGGCGGCCCTGAAAAAAACGCCGGCGGTGGAATACGGGATGCCTCTTGCGCATGCTGATCATTCGCTGCGCGAACGCAAGCAAGTCGCGATCCTGCGGCTGCAAATTCCAGTTCAGCCAGCTTATCGCGTTGTCCTGGCAGTAAGCGTTGTTGTTTCCCAGTTGCGTATGGCCGGTGGAATCGCCCGCGTACAACATCGGTACGCCTTGAGACAGCAGCAGCGTGGCCAACAGATTCCGCTTTTGTTTGGCGCGCAGAGCCTGGATGTCGGGATTGTCCGTGGGCCCCTCTTCTCCGCAATTCCAGCTGAGATTATTGTTGGTGCCATCCCGATTCTCTTCGCCGTTGGCTTCATTGTGTTTTTCGTTGTAACTGACCAGATCCTGCAAGGTGAAGCCGTCATGCGCGGTGACGAAATTGATGCTGGCATAGGGACGCCGGCCGCTATGTGCGTAAAGGTCGCTCGAACCGGTGATGCGATAGGCCAGGTCTCCCAGCAGCCCCTCGTCGCCCTTCCAATAAGCGCGCACCGTATCCCGGTAGCGATCGTTCCATTCCGTCCACCCCACCGGGAAGTTCCCGACTTGATAGCCGCCTTCGCCGAGGTCCCAGGGTTCGGCGATCAGCTTTACCTGCGAGAGCACGGGATCTTGATGGATGATGTCGAGGAACGCTCCGAGGCGATCGACCTCATGCAGTTCGCGGGCGAGGGTGGCAGCCAGGTCAAAGCGGAAGCCATCCACGTGCATCTCAAGAACCCAGTAGCGCAGACTATCCATGATCAGCTGCAGCACCCGCGGATGCTGCATGTTCAGCGTGTTTCCCGTGCCTGTGTAGTCCTTGTAATAGCGGGGATTATCAGGCATAAGGCGGTAATAGGTGCTGTTGTCGATGCCCTTGAGCGAGAGCGTGGGGCCAAGTTGATTGCCCTCCACCGTGTGGTTGTAGACCACATCGAGGATCACTTCCAGCCCCGCGGAGTGCAGGGTCTTAACCATGGTCTTGAATTCGTAGATTGAGTTGGTTGCCAGGTACCGAGGTTCAAGCGCAAAAAATCCGATGGTGTTATAGCCCCAGTAGTTGCGGAGGCCGCGTTCCGTGAGCCGGCGGTCGTCAAGGAAGCTGTGTACGGGCATCAGCTCGATCGCGGTCACTCCCAGGCGCAGGAGATGTTCGATAACCGGAGATGTGGCCAGACCCTGATACGTCCCCCGCAAATGGGCTGGAACGTCAGGGTGGTTCATGGTGAATCCCTTGACGTGCAGTTCATAGATCAAGGTATCGTGCCAGGGGATCCTGGGTGGTGCGTCGGATCCCCAAGTGAAAGCGGAGTCAATCACCCGGTTCTTGGGCATTGCAATGGCATCGTCGCGCCGGTCGAAAGACAGGTCCTCCTGCCTGTGTCCCACTCTATATCCGAAGTGGGCGTCGCTCCACCGGATAGTTCCCTGAACCTGCTTGCCATAGGGGTCAAGCAGGAGCTTGTGGTGATTGAACCGATGGCCTTGCTCCGGGGCGTATGGGCCATACACCCGGTATCCGTACAATTGGCCCGGACGTAGTTCCGGTAGATAGCCGTGCCACACCATGTCAGTTTGCTCGGGGAGCCGGACACGAAGAGTCTCACGTTTCCCTGAACTGTCGAAAAGGCAAAGTTCCACTTTCTCCGCATGCTCTGAGTAGAGCGCGAAGTTAACACCCTCGCCGTCCCAGGTTGGTCCCAGGGGATAAGGTTGGCCCGGCCAAACTATGGGCTGACGTTCATTGGACATCCAGCTCCCACTATGCTGCGACTTGTCTCAACCTCGTTGACACGTCCCGCGCCCGCGAGAGTGTTTGTACTCTGACGGCCGAAACGCATACGAACCTGTGCTCTTCCAGTTCATATCTGGCGCGTTCCATATCGACTTTCTTGTAGGCTGCAGCCTTCGTGCAGAACCGATGATACGCAGATGAACGGGCCTCGAGGTACTCGCTGAGCCCAGCCTCAAAAGCTCGTTCCAGATTTCTACAAATTGGGCAACCCATACCTGAGCCCTCTTGCTCGCTGCCGGAACAGCCGTAGTTAAGATGCTGTCCCGGATCAAAAAAGATCAAAAACTGCTTAAAATCTCGACCGGCGAGAGACGCAGACCGGGCAAAGAGTGTTCCACGGTAAAGTCTTCAGCGAAAATCGGCCTGCTCGCAGATGAACCGTACGAATTGATTTCTGAGAAACTGGCGGTTTGGGGTTCCACGAGCCTGAACGAATCCCGGCTCGCGATACGGCTCGCGGATGGACTTTTCAAACCATCGCAATTCTTGGGGAGGCTCATTGCAACTCCAGTCACTCCAATGCGTATTTGAATGGTGCTCGTCTGTTGACTTGCAGTAGACGGCAGGGCTAAGTCCCAGGTCCTTGCTTTGCTTCCCACCGTATTCCATGTGGAAATCCTGATCTGGTCAAAATTGAACATTCGCTAAGTAAACATTCGGTAAGTATGTGAAGTGCCAATTTGCCCCAAGGACGCGTAACTGCGATGGATCAAGTCTCGAAAAGCAGGTCACGGCTTAATTCTTTCCGGCATAAACAACCCAGCGATGTGATTCGGCGTCCAATGGGTCTGTTGTCGGCAAATCGCTGTAAGAGGACATCGCCTCAGGAGGTGAATCAATGCTCTGGACAATTTTTGTAATCCTTCTGGTCCTGTGGTTGCTCGGACTGGTTAGTTCGTACACCCTGGGAGGATACATCCACATACTGTTGGTTTTCGCGCTGGTGGTGCTGATTCTGCAGTTGGTCTCGGGTCGCAGGCCCGTTATCTGAAAGCGCGAGGAACCGGTTCGCTATGAACTGCGAATCGAAGCAGGGGCACAATTTCAGTGCCTCTAAACAAATTCAACCCAAGAACCACGGAGGAAGCAATGGACAAGGACAGGGTAAAAGGTGCGATTGACGATGTGGCCGGGCGTGCCAAGCGCCAGGTAGGCGAGTGGACGGGCGACACAAACGCTCAAGTTGAGGGCGCGGCGCAACAGGTGAAGGGGAAAGCGGAGAAGGCCTGGGGCAATGTGAAGGATGCGGCCCGCGATGCGAGAGACGAGGCGAATCGCAAGCCGGCTCAAACCGAGAACACAAACATTCGAAGCGGAACGCATAACTGAGATTGCGTCCCGGTAGAACCGGGGCTTCATTTTGTAGCCGCTCAAAGCGGCTCGATCGGGGTCGCTGACGCGGCCCCGATTAAGTTTTATGATTCTGCTTCAGCTCCTCCATATGCCCGCGCCTGGCGAATTGCGCTCTTTCCCCTTGATGAAAACCACCACCGGCAACGCAGAGCCGGGGGGAAACTCCCGTTTGATTAATTGAAATGGAGTTTTTTGATTTGGAATGCGTGAATCTGCAATTGAGTATGCATTCATCGGGGTTCCCCCGGTGAACTCCACAGTAGTCCGTACCCGTCAAAACTAGGGTCCACCCATTAAGGTCCCTCCCCCATGAGATTGGGGTACCTGCCTCTTCAAATTAGGGTTCCTCCCGCTTGTTGTCCGTTGGCCATTCCAGCGATTATGTGTCAGTCGGCAAGCACGCGCGAATGGTGGCCCGTCGCCGATAGCAAGAATTGACACAACGTAGTCCCACATGAGTTTCAAATGAAGTGAGGAGAGAAACAATGAAGAAGGCAATTGTGTTTGCGGCAACTCTGTTCTTGACGAGCGGAGCCTGGGCGGCGACGGCGCGCGAGGCCACGGAAGACCGGCTTCAGCATGCGGGCGCGGTGATGAACGAGATCATGGCCGCGCCAGATAAGGGCATTCCGGAGGAAGTTCTGGAACATGCAAAGTGTATTGCCGTTGTGCCTCACCTGCTTAAGGGCGGCTTTGTTTTTGGCGCCGAGAACGGCAGAGGCGTTGCGACGTGCCGCACGGCAAATGGATGGAGCGCTCCGGCGTTCTTTGCCATCACGGGCGGCAGTTGGGGTTTGCAGATCGGTGTGGAAGGCATCGATCTGGTGATGGTAATTCAGGGCGACCAAGGACTCGACCGTCTGATTGGAAGCAAGTTCGAAATTGGCGGCGATGCCTCCGCGGCAGCCGGGCCGGTGGGGCGTCATGCTTCAGCCGATACTGACTGGAAGCTGAATACTGAGATCCTTACCTATTCGCGTGCCAAAGGGATCTTTGCCGGCGTGACCCTGAATGGTGCCTCGATCCGCCGCGACGATGACTCGACCGAGGCGATCTACGGGCATGAAATCTCCACACGGAAAATTCTGACGGGTGGAGTACCTCCGCCGCCCGAAGCGCACGCATTCCTTGCTGCAATCAAAGACGCAAAAGTGCAAGCCGCTGCTGCTTCCAGGTAGCGTTCGTTCACCAACGCCCGCAGGCGCATGAAGGACAATGGAAGGCTTCGTGCGCCTGCCGAACGGAGTTATAAGGAGGACGTATGCTTTGGGCAATCTTTGTAATCATTCTCGCGCTGTGGATTCTCGGCTTCAGCTTGCACGTTGCCGGCAGCATGATCCATCTTCTGCTGGTGCTGGCAGTTATTGTTCTGGTCTTCAATCTGATTGCCGGGCGGCGGACAGTTTGAAGCAGACCCTGAGCGGTACCCGCGCTGTTTCTACGCTGGTGGCCAACCTTTGAATCTTTGCGCCTCGTTGTTTAGAGGTTGCGCGACAATCCACAAGTCAAATCGATCGCAGTTGTTTTCCCGCAAGAACCATCCAGTCTGAACAATGAGCCTAGTAGGAGGAAGATTTTATGATTGGCGAAGCGAACGAAAAGCAGTTTGCCCCCGCGGCCTTTCTTTCAAGCATCGGGCTTGGACGGAGAAATGTTGAAGTGGAGCCGGAACAGTCGTTTTTCGATCAGGGCGATCCGGCGGACTCGGTGTATTGTCTTCAATCGGGCCGTGCAAGAATCAGCGTTGTTTCGGCAAAGGGCAAACAGGCCACAATCACACTTCTCGGCCCTGGTGACTTCTTTGGAGAGGAATCGTTGATCATGAATACTGGACTGCGCACGGCGACCGCGACAGCAGTGAACCGTTGTGCCGCGCTCAAGATCGGGCGCGACGATATGCTGCGCATTTTGCATCGAAAGCCTGAGTTCGCTGACCGGTTCCTGTCCTATCTGCTTGGTCGCAGCATGCGAACCCAGGCCGACCTTGTGGATCAGATGTTCAACTCCAGCGAAAAGCGCCTGGCTCGCACACTGCTGATGATGGCAGAGATTGGCAAGCCGGAGGAATCGCAAACTATGATTCCTCCCATTACTCAAGAGACGCTTGCCGAGATGATCGGCACCACCCGGTCCCGCGTGAGCTTTTTTATGAACCGCTTCCGCGATCTCGGCCTGATCAGTTACAAGGATCGCATCCGGGTGCATAAGCCGCGACTGCAAGCGGTCTTGCTGGATCAATTTGCTGAGATATAGGCGCGTACACTGTCGCCTTCGAATCCATAGCTGCTGGCGGACGTGTTCGGTGCGGACATTGTTCGCGGTGAAAAGCTCAAGAAGGGAGCTCCGCCAGCAACCCCCTCTGGTGTCTATGCTCAATACTTTGTGAATCGCTCTTGACTCAGAGGGGCACTTCGATCTGAATGATGTTGTTCTTGATGGCGTAGACGACCAAGTCGCGAATAGAGTGCAAGCTAAGCCTTCGCATGATATTGCTGCGGTGTGTTTCAACCGTCTTCGTGCTCAAGTTCAGCAGAGAGGCGACTTCCTTGGAACTCATTCCCTCCGCCAGAAGTTGAGTGATCTCACGCTCGCGAGCGGTCAGGGTCGGCAGATTAGGGGCCTGGTTCCTGGAAATCGCGTTTCCCTTCTCGAGGAATCCAGCGAGCACCAGATCGTTCACGCGCGGCGTGAAGAACATGCGCTTGTTCTGTAGGGCTTCAACCGCGGACACCAGGTCCCGCGCCGCATCGGACTTCAACACGAATCCGCGCGCACCGGCATCCAGAGCTTCCCGGATGACCTGATCGGCATCGGTAATCGTGAGAATGATGATTTTGGAGTTGGGGTCATGCTGCAGCAGTTGACGGGTAGTGGAAAGGCCGTTCAGATTCGGCATGCCAATGTCCAGGATTACGACATCGGGTTTCAGTCGTTTGGCCAACTCAAGCGCTTCGCGGCCGTCCGACGCTTCCCCGCAGATCTCCCATCCTTCGTGTGCCTTCAGCAGCTCACACAAACCGCGACGCACGATCTCGTGATCGTCGGCCACCAGGATACGCAGCTTCATTGCAACTCCTCCGGGTATACCTCGTCTAACTCAATCTGTCTCTGATGCCGCCGGCCCTCAAGACGAGGTCATATTGTTTCGTCGAGCTTGTGCCACAAATACACGATGCTGGCTCACCGCATCTACCGCCTCCAACAAGTCCCGTCCAGCGTTGGACTTCACGATATATCCTCTCGCCCCCGCGTCCAATGCCTCTCGCATCATGTGCGGAGAATCATGTTGAGTAACGATCAAAATCTCAGGGCCTGCAGTCTTCTGCCTGAGTCTGCGGCAAACTTCGAGACCATGCATTTTCGGCATAGTAACGTCCAGCAGCACAACATCCGGGCGCAAACTGTCGGCCTTGTCCATGGCTTCGAGCCCGTCCGAAGCTTCCCCCACCACTTCCCAGTCCGATTTCTCTTTTAACAGAGCCTTCAGCCCTTTCCTAGCCGCCGGATGATCATCCACTACCAGAATACGAATCGCCATAGCCCATTTCCTATACCGCCCACGGGAAGCCAATCGTAAACCGGGTATTGTTGTCGTGGACTTCTGCCTGGAGATCCGCTCAATCCCGAACACGAGTGAGGACCTTCCACAAAACTAACACGTAACGGCCCCCACCCTGGAATACAGCGAATCCTGTATTCCAATGGCCCATACCCCAAATGTTCGCCGATTTTAGGCGCCAATGGTGCTGATCTCAGGAAAATAGGTCTTCTGGTGCAACAGGGCTTCCACCCCTTCCACAATAGAAGCGACTTCCGACTTTTCACAAGCTCCGCGAATCCCCACGCTTCGGGCGGCCACAGCGAGCTGTTTAGAGAAATGAACCGTGACCATCAAGATCGGAATGTCAGGAAAGAGTCGCGAGATTTGCCTGGCAATATCGAGCCCGTTCAGTTCCGGCATTTGGAAGTCGAGCAAAATAATGTCGGGCAGCATTTTTTCTACCCTCTGCAGCACCTCGCCTCCTGTCCCCGCCTCATCGCAGACCTGCCAGCCGCCACGCTGCTCGAGGGCAGAGCGAAGATAGTGCCGCACCGTCGGGTTGTCGTCTGCCACGAGAATTCTAACCATGCGGGATTCTCCTCATTCCAACCGGCAGGGGGAATGACGATGCGATTCTCGCGGAGAAATCGCAATCGCATCCCGGTGGCACCCCGGATCGCATGCCGCGGCTAGCATCAGGGAGGGTTCGGCTTGGCGCTTGAGGGGTTTCAGCGCCCTTTTTCGTGGCCTTCTTCTTTGTGCTGTTTGAGCACCGTCCGAGCAGCTACCTCTTCGGCTCGGTTGCCGTAGCGTCCCGACGGTTGTGCCCTTTCCTTGATGTGCTCGTATTGGCGTTGTTCTTTCGCGCTTACGCCGCGCAGGTGTTTGCTTGCTGGCATTGGCTCCTCCTTCAGGTCGCCGCGAGCCACCAAACCGCAACTCGCTTCAAACGAAGTGTGCGCAGGTTCCGTTCCGCACCTTCTTCATTTCCGCCGTCTCTTCATGACTTTCAACGACGCCACATCGCAATTACCTGGCAACTTCGCAATTTACCAGAGTTCCGAAAGCGCCCAGGTACGGCTGCCTTTGTGGAATCGAATGGGACGGAATTGGGTTGAAGCTCTGCACTGCTTCGCCCGTGGTCTCGAACGTTTCGAATAAACGATCGGCCAGTATGAGCTCCAGGATCACCCTCGACGCCGGCGAAACCGCAGCCAGTTTCAGATCTCCATTGCGCCTCATCGCCTCCTGCACGCAGCGCGACAGCACCTCGAGCCCGGCACTATCCACGTACCGGACCTGAGAACAGTCAAGAACAATGCGTGCATGGTCACGTTGGAGCAGCGGCTGCAACCGCCCCAAAAACGTTCCTGCCTCGGCGTGGTTCAATCGCGCCGGTACCTCCATTACGATTACCGCTTCACCGGTATACATGTCATTCACCCCTTCGGATAAGATTGGCATCCCGCCGGCACGTTGCGGGTCCTGAGTGCCTTTTTCGGAATCTCAGCAAAGCTTTTTCTTTCCCCAGCCTCCTTGGCTACTTGCTGGCTGGGCCGCAAGATAAGGCAGTTCGCACAGGCGATTGCTTCAGGGAAGAGCCGCGGCCGGCTCCGGGCCCCATGGGGCGGCTGCACACCGCTGCATCCTTTTCTTCTCTGGAAACAGCAGGTCTCGCATCTTGACCCTTGCTCTGTGGAGTTGCGACTTGGATGTGCCGATAGAGCAGTGCAACAGTTGGGCAATCTCCTGATGTTCATACCCTTCGATGTCATGCAGGGCCAAGATCGTCCGGCAGCCGGTGGGAAGCTCCTGAATCGCCCGGCGCAGAGCAATGCGATCGATCACACCGGTGAGGTCCGGATCTTTCCGCCCAAACTCGTTCGGCAAAGACGATTCCGGTGATGCAGGCTGGTCAAGAGAGAACGCCGTCGCAGGTTTTTTCCTGCGAAGTTTCATCAGCACGGTATTGACTGCAATGCGGTGCAGCCAGGTCGAGAACGCCGCATTGCCTCGGAAACCGCCGATGGCGCGATAAACCTGCATGAAGGCCTCCTGGGTCAGATCTTCCGCCTCGGCGATGTCTTTGGTCATGAATAGGCACACCGAATAGACCCGCTTCTTATGCATTTTAAAAAGAGCTGCAAAGGCTTGCTCGTCACCCCGCTGTGCGCGTTCGACAAGGCTGCGCTGGGAATCATCCCAACTCGGTTGTTTCTCGGCGGAAACTAAGTTCGGTGCAGTCGCGGGGATTACGCAAGTGGCCACTGTACTCTCTCCTTCGATCAATTAAGCCTCTATCCGCTCATCTGGATTCATGGAACACTCAGCTTTCTAGAACGAGATTAGGGAAACTGGCACGAACCTTCTATCAGGTTCGCTCTGTAGTTGCATACGAACCTTGCTGTACTGTGGGGGGTTATTTTTAGCAAGCCGAGGCGCAGACCTTTCCGAAGGAGGTGCCGCGGGCGGAGCACCGGTTTGCGGATCACTCGCCCGGCCGTGGTCTTATTCAATCGAGGCTATCCTCAATCGACCGCCAGGTCCGCGACAAAGGCTGGTCAATGCCGACGTCTGCGCACGTCAATTGTGCTGGGACCCTCGAGACGCCCCGTTAGCAATAAGCCGGTCCGTGGGAGGACCCGGCGCGCTCATGCCGAAACATTAATCGGCTCGCTGAGGGCAGTGAGCTCGATCGGTGCGGGATCAGGCTTGTGCGTTAAGCACTAAGCACCTCTCGCGCCGCCTCCCGCGTGGAAGGAACCACGAGTTCAACCAGCGTGCCGGGCTGAGCATTGGTCAGCCGCAGTTCTCCACCAAATTCCTTGGCTCGCTGTTTCATTCCCCCAATGCCAATCCCAACACTTTCCGGCTGTAGCTCCGCAATCTTCTTTCCGATTCCCTTGCCGTCATCCCGCACCGTTATGACGGTTGAATCCTCTGTTTGAGTCAAGCCGATCCAGACCTTACGTGCCTCCGAATGCCGGAACACGTTGGTGAGCGCCTCCTGAACTATTCGAAAGATCGCGGTCTCCAAGTCGAGCGTGAGCCGGGTAAAACTGCTGGGCTGGACATCGAGATAGGTTTCGATACCGCTGCGCTCCTCCAATCCCTCCAGATACCAGCGCAGCGCTGAGAGCAGCCCGACTTCGTCCAGCAAAGGTGGATGGAGGAGATGCGATATGCTGCGCACCTGTTGAATCGCGTGATCGATAATGTCGCATGCATCGATGGATGATTGCTTGTCCGATTCGGATGTGCTGTGTTTAGGAACCCTGGCCAACACTATCTTGGCCACGGCAAGGTCCTGTCCCAGCCCGTCATGCAGGTCGCGCGCGATGCGGCGGCGTTCCTCATCCTGCGCGGTCATCAGACGGACTGAAAGACGCCGCAATGCGGCCGTTCGATCGTCCACCATCTTTTCCAATTCAGCAGCATTGTCGCGAATCGAATGCTCGACCAGCTTGCTGTCATGGATATCGGAACATGTCCCGTACCATTTGATGACCTTTCCTATAGGATCTCTGATAGGCACGGCGCGGGCGCGGAACCAGCGATAGTCTCCGTCTTTGCCGCGCAGGCGATATTCCACCTCGTAATTCTCTCCCGATTGGACACAGGCCAGCCAACGCTGCTGACTTCGCTCCCGGTCGTCGGGATGCACGTAATCCCACCAGCCCATGCCAACCGCCGAGCCCATCGGGGCGCCAGAATATTCATAAAATCGATCGCTGAGGTAATCTCGGATACCGTTTGGCTGCCTACTGAAGATGATATCGGGAGCGGTGCGCACAATCGCATCGAGTTCCATGTTCTTCTGCGCCAGTTCGATGTTTAGCCCCTGCAAGGCTTCCGCTTTTGCCTCCAGTTCATGGGTCCGCTCCGCAACCCGCTGTTCAAGTTCTTGATTAAGAGCTTCCAGTTGGCGAGTTTTGCGGTGCAGTTCGGCGAATAAGCTAACCTTTGCCCGCAGAAGTTCTGGAATGACCGGGACGGAAATATAGTCCACCGCGCCATGCTCATATCCTTTGAGCCGATCCAGGTCCGTCAGATGCACAGCCGAGATAAAAATGATCGCGGTCCTCTGAAAGCGCGGGTGCTGGCGAATCATGCTTGCCAACTCGAAACCGTCGAGATCCGGCATACTCACATCCATCAGCACGATGCCAACGTCCGTTTTGAGCAAATGTTCCAGCGCCTCCTTGCCGGAGGCAGCCTTGATCAGATTTTCATCCATTTGGCTGAGCAGAACCTCATAGCTCAATAGCTTGGCGGGCTGATCGTCCACCATGAGGATGTTGATTTTTTCTTTCGTGGTCATTGGTTTTCTCCGTCTCCTACACCCCCGCTGGCTCCATACCCTTCAAAGTGCCCACAGAGCTAGCGGTGAAGCCACATGCGAAGCCCCGAAAGAAGCTGCTCCGTATTGACCGGCTTGGCCAGGTACTCAGATGCGCCCGCTTCGAGGCACTTCTCGCGATCGCCTTTCATCGCCTTTGCCGTGAGCGCAATAATTGGCAAGCGCTGCAGTGC
>Ga0302324_100022818_pt1 | contig 12145 bp, 11 predicted proteins | sample Palsa_T0_1_FD_201949 | JGI IMG/M metagenome (GOLD analysis project Ga0302324, IMG submission 201949) | Peat permafrost microbial communities from Stordalen Mire near Abisko, Sweden - Palsa_T0_1 | ecosystem: Environmental > Terrestrial > Soil > Palsa > Peat permafrost | place: Sweden: Abisko...
CGACCGCGTCCGCACCCAAACCACCGTTACCGCTCTGATAGCCCATCACGTACCCTGTTGCTCGGAAGCGTTCTTGACGAGGGCTATGGTGCGGTAGATGAAGTGGACGAACTTGCTGTAGGGAGCGGTGATGAAGAGGGCGGCTATTGAGCCGAGATGGATTGCGAGGAGCGTTCCCATGGCGGGTGTGGAGCGGAATGCGAGGAGCGCGAGGCCGGTGAGCGCGACGAGCTCGAGCATGGCGAGAAAGGCATAGTCCATCGCGATCATGCGCGCGGAGGTGGGCTTCGCGTCGCTGCGGCCCTTGAGCGCGAGCAAACCGGCGGCTCCTACGACAATCGCGACGCCGCCGAGCGTACCGAGCACGACCGGAATGCTCCAGAGCGGATACGGCGGTAGATATCCCATAACGTCTTGCAGAACCGCGGCGCAGATCGTCGCGCCGAAGTCGGCCAGTACGCCCCAGAAGACGAGCATGTGGAAGAGGCGGCGCCACGGCGAGCCGCGTTTCACGTCGTAACAGCCTTCGCCGCCACCCCGCAGGTACACCAAGGTGAGGGCGTCGCGAAGAGCCGTACCGATTGAACGCAGCGACACGAAACGATCGCCGGCACTTGAGCGGATGTCGGTCGCATAGCTCCGCGCGCCGGATACCAGGACGACGATACCGTACGCGGCGAGCGCGAGTGCGGGCAGAACCATCGCGAGATAAGGGATGACGCGATAAAACGCGCCCGGGCCGAGGTGGGCGGTCCAAAGCTCTGCGGCGCCCATCCCGAATGCAATCAGCAGCGTGACCACAACGATGCTCCCAAGCGTGACAGAACCGGCGGCCCAGCCCGGCGCGCGAAACATGCGCGCGAAAGCCTGCGGGCGGCTGTAGCGCTCGTAGACCTGCACGCGGGCCTCGGAGAGCAGCGCGGGAATGTTCATCGCGAACTCGTGCGGCGGAGTGAACATGCAGGCGTCGAAACACATGCGGCAGTCGTGGCAAAGGTTGGCGAGGTAGGCCACGTCGCCGTCGCCGATCGCCGTGCGTAGTTCGGCCGCGCCGAAAACGGCGCAAAACCCTTCGCAATAGCGGCAGGCGTTGCAGACCGCGAACTGCCGGTCGGCCTCAGCCGTGAGATCAGCCTCGAACATAGGCCGCCGCCGACTCGCCGGCGACACGTCCGAAGACGCTTCCGATCGTTAAACCGAAACCCGCCAAATAGCCGCGCGAGAGAATGTTCCCGGCCATGCACTCGCCGGCCGCGAAGATGTTGTCGAAGCCCCTTCCGTCGGTGTCGATGACGCGCGCTTCCGCGTCGACCTCGACGCCCAAGTAAGTGAACGTGACGCCGGGACGCAGCGGGTAGCCGTAATAGGGTGGCGCGTCGATGCGCCGGGCCCAGTGCGATTTCGGGATCGCGAGCCCTTCGGTGCGGCAATCGTCAAGGCTGCCCGGCTCGAAGCTCCCGCCCGGCCGCACCGCGTCGTTGAACGCCCCGACCGTGCGCGCCAACGCCGCCGGTTCGAGACCGAGTGCTAGCGCCAGCTCCTCGATCGACGGGGCGCGCAACGGGCGGTAGACCGACGGGATGAAACCGCCGATCGCTTTGCTATCAAAAATCGCATACGCAGCTTGGCCGGGCAATGCGGCGATCAGCTTGCCCCAAATTGCGTAGCGCTTCGGCCACAACTCCTCACCCTCGTCGTAGAAGCGGGCACCCTTGGCGTCGACCGCGATGCCGAACGGGATCGCGTCGATCCGGGTCACGATTCCGCCGTCGAACTGCGGCGCACGAGCGTCGACCGCGACGCAATGCAAGCCCCGTGGATCGCCAATCCGCTTGGCTCCGGCTTCATACATCGCCTTGAGCGCGAGGCCCGTGTTGTACGCCGTGCCCCGAATACGAAACTGACCCGCGGCCTCACCCCAGTATTCCTTGAGCCAGGCAAGGTCGGCCTCAAAGCCCCCGGCGGCGACGATCACCGCGTCGCACGGTATGGCCTCAACGGTTCCGGCGCGCTCGCAAACGATGGCGCGCGCCGTGCGGCCACGAAGTTCCAGACCGGTAACCGCCGTCTCGTAGAGGACGCGTACGCCGAGCCGCTCCGCCATGTCGTAGTACGTGTTGACCAAGTTCTTGCCGCCGCCCAAGAAGAATCCGTTGGTGCGCGCCAAGTGCAGGGTCCCTTTGAGCGGTTTCTGCCAACGCACGCCTTGTTCGGTCATCCAGGACGCTAGCGCTTGTGATTCGCGGATCGTCAGCTCGGCTAAGGGCCGATTGGTTTCGCCGGCCGTGACGCGCAGCAGGTCGTCGAGAAGTTCGGCTTCCGCGTATGAACCGGTCGCCGCGGCGTTGGGCGCATCGTGCGCGAGCCGAATGTCGCGGGTGTGCCGCGTGTTGCCGCCGCGCGCGTACGCGGGCGCGCGCTCCAACATAACGACGCTTGCGCCGGCCCGCCGTGCCGCGATCGCCGCGCAGAGCGCGGCATTGCCGCCGCCGCATACCGTCACATCCAAGCAAAGAATTCCTTTTCACTTGCAGAAACGTCGTTGACCATCGTGGAGGACAAATGCCCCCAGGTCAAGACCCGGAGTGCGGATGAAAACCGGCTTTCGCGTCCCCCTTCTGCTGCTGATGCTCGGCCTCATCGCGGTCGCGAGTCCGCTCGCCGGGGCCTACGCACTGCAGACCGGCCAGCCTCAAACCCACGGGTATCTCGAGATCACGCCGATGGGGGCCGATCCGCTCGATCAACATCTCGATCTCTGGATGACGCCCGCCGGCGGCGGCGACGTCATTCGACAATACACCGTCGAGATGACCAAGCGGCTGCACATGATCATCGTCAGCGACGACTTCACGCACTTTCTCCATATCCACCCGGTGCTCGCGGCCGACGGCCATTTCACGATCGAAGCGCGCTTTCCGGCGCCGGCGCTCTATCATATCTACGGCGACGCCGAGCCGGCCGGGATCGGACAGCAAGTCTTTCGTTTCGACGCGCCGGTTGACGGCGGGCAGGCCGTCGCGAACCGGGCACTCGCGCCGACCGGACGCGACGTGGCTGCCGGACCCTACACGGTAACGCTCAGCACGACGACCGTTTCAGCCCGCAAAGACACCGACATTCGCGTGCACGTGTTGAGCGCCGGGCGACCGGCTCGGGATCTCCATCCCTATCTGGGCGCACTCGCCCATGCGGTCTTTCTCAGCGCCCGCGACTTGACGTACGTGCACGTGCACCCGGCGTCGCTCAACCCCGATGGTTCGTCATCGATGCCGGGCATGGACATGGGCAACATGGGAAGCATGAGCGGAATGGGCGGCATGGACATGGCGCCGCTCCCGGATACGGCGACCACCTCACCCGACATGCTGCTGCACGTGGCGCTACGCGAGCCCGGAACCTGGAAGCTGTGGCTGCAGTTCCGCGGCGGCACCGAGCTGCACGTCGCGCCGTTCGTAATCACCGCGACCTAGCGGCATGTTCATTTTCTTCAGCAACCGGCTGGGCTGCGTCGGTTCGCTGCTGGTCTCAGCGGCCCTGACGATTCTGATCGTCGTGCTGCTTCGCGCCTGCAATCACGCCTGAGGCGACGACCGTGGAGCGCGGGCCGGCTACGAGGCGCAGTAGGTATCGAGCATGGTGCCGACCTCGGCTGAAGGCGGCGTGCCCTGCGCGCGCACGTAGGTCACTTTGGTGACGCCGGGGGAGTCGTCGACGATGATCTGGTGGACGATCGATGGCCCGAGCGCAAGCTCGATCTCGTAAGCTCGCCGTCCCGCGCACGAGCGGTCCTTGGCAACCGTCGGCTTCATATTATTTTCAGCGATGTTCTTCTTCACCTGACCGACCATGTCGTCGAAGGTGAGGCCTGCATCGGCCATATAGGTCAGCTGTTCGCCGTCGCTTTTCTTCCACGTCTCCTGCGCGCGCGGGGGTGCCCCTGACTGCGTAGCGCCGACCGTGTGTTCCCAGCCTGCCGGCCCGGTGAACGGGCGCGCCACCGCGAGGGCGGCGGTCGGCGCGAGCGCGACGATCAGGGTCAGCGTCGCCGCGCGCAGCGAAGGAGTCGGCATCGTCACCCTAGCCTAGCCGGTTTGTCGCGCTCCGCCATCCTGCGAACGGTGAAAGCGGTTCCGTCGCAATTCGCCACGCGTCGAACGGGGCGGTCAAGACTTGCCGGAGTGCGCGCCTCCGATGACGCCGAGTTCCGTCCCAACCGTCTCGAAGGCCGCCAAGGCACGATCGAGCTCGGGGCGCGTCAGCGCGCTGGACATCTGGACGCGGATGCGTGCCGTGCCTTCCGGAACCACCGGAAAGCCGAAGCCGGTCACGAAGACGCCGCGCTGCAGCAGCCGGTCGCTCATGGCGATGGCAAAGGCGGTGTCGCCGACGATGATCGGGATGATCGCGCTGGGCCCCTCGAGCGGGCGGAAGCCCAAGCGCTCCAAGCCGGCGCGAAAATAGGCGATGTTGGCGCGCTGACGTTCGAGCAGCTCGGGCCGCGCCGCCAGGAGGTTGATCGCAGCGAGGGAGCTGGCCGCAACGGTCGCCGGCAGCGCGTTCGAAAACAGCTGGGTGCGCGAGCGCTGGATCAACGTGTCGATCAGCGCCGGCGAACCGGCGACGAAGCCTCCCGCCGCACCGCCGAGCGCCTTGCCGAGCGTGCCGGTGAGGATGTCGACCTTTCCCTCGAGGCCGAAATGCTCGATCGTCCCGCGGCCGGTCTTCCCCATCACGCCGGTTCCATGCGAATCATCGACGATCGTGACCGCACCGTAGCGCTGCGCGAGCTCCACGATCTCGGGCAGCTTCGCCAGCGAGCCCTCCATCGAGAACACGCCGTCGGTAATGATGAACGCGGTCCCTTCGGCTTGGCGGAGCTGTCGCTCCAAGTCGTCCATGTCGCCGTGCTTGTAGCGCGCCCGCTTCGCGCCGGCCAGCCGGCAGCCGTCGATGATCGAGGCATGATTGAGTTCGTCGGAAATGATCGTATTGCCGGCGGTCGCAACGGTCGGGATCAAGCCTTCGTTGGCGCTCCAGCACGAAACGTACGAGAGTGCCGCGCCGAAGCCGAAGAACGACGCGATGCGGTCCTCGAGTTCGCGGTGGATCTGCAGCGTGCCGCAGATAAAGCGCACCGACGCCGTGCCGGCTCCGTACCGGTGCAACCCTTCGATGCCGGCCTCGATCACGGCGGGATCGTCGGCCAAGCCCAGATAGTTGTTCGACGAGAGCACCACCACGTCGCCGGCTTCCTGCATATGCACCTCGGCGGCCATCGGTCCGGTGAGGTGCTTGAGCGTCTTGTAGGTGCCGGCCGCGCGCAGCGCGTCGAGTTCGGCTTTGAGCCGCGCGTCGAAGGCGGCGTTCATGCGTGCGCCTCGTCGAGCGTCAGGACGATCTTCGCGGCCTCGCCGCTCTTCATCAAGCCGAACGCACGGTCGAAATCTTCGAACGGGAGCTCGTGGGTGATGATGGGGCTCAGATCGACCCGCCCGTTGGTCACCAGGGATTGGGTCTGGTACCAGGTTTCGAACATGCGCCGTCCATTGATGCCCAGCACGGTCAGGCCCTTGAAGATGATCCGTTCGGCGAGATTGATCTCGATGTCGTCCGAGGGGATACCCAGCAGTGCGGCCACGCCGCCGTTACGGACCATCGCCAAGCCGCTGTCGATCGCCGAACCCGAACCTGACATCTCGAGCAGCACGTCGACACCGTCGCCGCCGGTCCGGGCGACGATATCCTCGACGAGGTCCGGCTGGGTCGCCAAGAAGGTCGCGTCGGCGCCGACGCGCGCGGCCAGCTCGAGCTTCTGGGGGTTCACGTCGATCGCAAAGACGGTCGCGGCCCCGGCCGCGCGTGCGACCGGAATCGCCATCAGGCCGATCGAGCCGACACCGGTGATCGCGACGCTCTTCACCGATACGTCGGCCGCCATAACGGTATGCACCGCATTGCCCAGCGGGTCGAAGACCGCCGCCCAGCTGTCCGGGATCGACGGGTCGAGCTTCCAGACGTTGGCTTCGGGCATCCGAATGTAGTCGGCGAACGCGCCGTCGGTGTCGACGCCGATGATCTGCACGTGCTCGCAAATGTGCGCCTGCCCGGTTCGGCACAACCGGCAGATGCCGCAGGCGAGATGGCCCTCCGCCGAAACCCGGTCGCCGACCTCGACGCCGACGACCGCACTTCCGACGGCGGCGACGTGGCCCATGAATTCGTGCCCGATCGTCAGCGGCGGCTTGACGCGGCGCTGCGCCCAGTGGTCCCAGCTATAGATGTGCAGGTCGGTCCCGCACAACCCCACCGTTCCGACCCGGATCAGCACGTCGCTGGGTCCGATCTGCGGAACCCCAATCCGTTCGAGCGTGAAGCCGGGCGCGGCGCTGTTCTTGCGCAGCGCGCGCATCGTCTCCGGGATTCGCGGCCCGGCAGCCGCCAGCCGCGGCTCGCCGATCGTCGAGGTCATCCCGGCGCCCCTTCGCCGCCGCCGCCGATCCCGCCCGGCACCATTGGCGATGGACCGAGCGCCGCAGCACCTTCCGTGTTCCGCGCGACGTTACGGCGAGGTCGGACCTGGGGGCCCCGCGCAATCCGTGCACGGATTGCGTGGGGGGCGCGCAGCCTAGGGCGGAGCGCCTTCAGAACAAAGCGCCTTCTAACTAGCCAAAACGGCCGGTAATGTAGTCTTCGGTGCGTTTCTCGCGCGGGTGAGTGAAGATCTGGTTGGTCAGCCCCACTTCGACGATTTCCCCGAGGTGGAAAAACGCGGTGTAGTCGGAGATGCGGGCGGCCTGCTGCATCGAGTGGGTGACGATGACGACCGTGAACTTCTCGGTCAGCACGCCGATGAGATCTTCGATCTTGGAGGTCGCGATCGGATCGAGCGCCGACGCCGGCTCGTCCATGAGAATCACTTCCGGATCGAGCGCGATCGCGCGCGCGATGCACATGCGCTGCTGCTGACCGCCCGACAGATCCAACGCCGAACGATGCAGGCGGTCCTTGACTTCATCCCACAACGCCGCGCCGCGCAGCGCGTGCTCGGCGATCTCGTCGAGCTTGTGCTTGCTGCGCTCGCCGTGAATGCGTGGTCCGTAGACCACGTTTTCATAGATCGTCTTGGGGAAGGGATTGGGGCGCTGAAACACCATTCCGACGCGGTGCCGAATGACGACCGGATCGGCGTCGCTTCCGTAGATATCGGCGCCGTCGAGCAGAATCGAGCCTTCGACGCGGGCACCCGGCGTGAGGTCGTGCATCCGATTGAGCGCCCGCAGGAAGGTCGATTTGCCGCAGCCGGACGGCCCGATCAGCGCCGTGACTTCCTGCGCCTTCATCGAGAGTGAAGCGTGCTTGATCGCCTGGAACGCGCCGTAGTAGATGTCGACGTCCTTGGCGACAATCTTGTCTTTGGCGGCTAAGGCCTCCGCGGTCGGTTCGGCCGGCGGTTCGATCACGAGTTTCTCCCGGTGAAGTGCCGCGTGAGGCGGCTGCCTGCAAAGCGCGCGACGAGGTTGAAGAGCAGCACCATCACCAGCAGGACGAGCGCCGAGCCGTTTCCGATGCGATCGACGTCCGGCACGATCGACTCGGAATGGGTGTACCACAGATGCACCGCGAGCGTCTCGGCCGGGCGCATCGGGTTCAAATCGTAGGGGTTGTTGAACGGGACGCTCAGGCCGGCGGTGAAAATGAGGGCTGCCGTTTCACCGAAGATGCGGCCGGCGATCAGCACGACGCCGGTCGTGAGGCGCCCGATCGCACTCGGAAGCACGACCCGGTTGATCGTCTGCCACTTGGTCCCGCCCAATCCCATCGACGCTTCGCGCAGCGTGTCGGGAATGCTGGCGAGCGCTTCTTGCGTCACCCGCATCAGCGCCGGCAAATTGAGCAGCGTCAACGTCAGCGCACCGCCCAGTGCGGTGAACTTCCATTTGAAGAGATAGACGAACACCAAGAGGCCGAAGAGGCCCATCACGATCGACGGGATGGTAGCCAATGACTCGGCACTGAATTGTACGATGTTGCGGAACAACCCCGGCCGGGCATATTCCTGGAGGTACACGCCGGCCGAAAGCGCGATCGGGACGGTGAACATCAGCGTCAGAAACAGGATATAGAACGAATTGTAGATCTCGGGGCCGATCCCGCCGCCCGCCGTCGTCTCTTTGGGCACGCCGAACAGGAACGAAAGCGAGATCGCGCCCGCGCCGAGATAGACCATGTAGGCGATGAAGGCCGCCAGCATCACGATGATGCTCGACGCCATGATCCAAAGCACGATCGTCGCGACGTTGTCGATGATCTTGCGGCTGCGAACGCCCGCGGTAATCGCGAGGCCTTCTTCTCCCGGCGGCAGGGCGGCGGCGATCACAGCTACGCCCGCTTCCGCAGTGCGAAGCGCACGCAGACGATCAGCACCATGGCGATCAGCAGTAGCAGCAGCGCCATCGAGAAAAGCGCGTGCTCCAGCAGCGAGCCCTCGGTGGCACCGGGCATATCGGTCACGATCTCGGTCGTGAGTGCGGCGGTCGGCGCGAACAAGCCCGAGGCGAATTGGGTGGCGTTGCCGATGACCATCTGGATCGCGAGCGTTTCGCCGATCGCGCGCGCGATGCCCAGAATCAACGCGACCGCGAGGCCGCTCGACGCGCTGGGAAGCAGCACGCGGGTGATCGTCTGCCAGCGCGTGGCGCCGAGCGCGAGCGACCCTTCTTTGATTGCCGGCGGCAGCGACCGGAACGCGTCCTCACTCAAGGTGATGACGGTCGGCAGGATCATGATCGCCAGCACGATGCCGGCCGCGGCCAGGCCGAAACCGCTGGGCGAACTGGTATGGGTGCGAATCAGCGGTACCAGCAGCGTGAGACCAAGCCACCCGTAGACGACCGACGGGATGCCCACCATCACTTCGATCGCGGGCTTGAGGATCTGGGTCATGCGGTGCGGCGCGATTTCGGATAAGAAGATCCCCACCGCGATGCCGAACGGGCCGCCGATGACGATCGCGAAGATCGTGACCGACAAGGTGCCGACGATGAACACCGCTGCGCCGGGGTGATTGTCATCCACCGAAAACGTCGGTGAAAACAGGAACTCCCAGACCGGGAACTTGTCGACGTAAAACGTCTTCGTCCCCTCGAAGAGCAAATAAAACAGCAGCGCCGCCATCGCGAAGATGACCGAACCGGCCGCCAACCGCAGCATGCTGAGCGCGAAGCGCTCGGTGCGGCGAGAACGGCGTGCTTCAAGGGCGATCACGTGACGAAGATGCTCCCGAGATGCTCGCTAAGGAAAGAGCGGAAGGGCGACTGCGCCAGTCGCCCTTCCCAGGCCTTCAGAAGCCCCGCGAACTCAGCGGTCGGTCTCGCTGACTTTCATGTCGCGGATGAGAATGAACCCATCCTTGCGGACCAGCTCCGCGTTGCCCTCGATGAACGCGATGAAGCGCGAGATTTCGCCCGTGGCCGGGCCGTAGGTGAACATGTGTTCGTACGACCAAACCGGGTATTTCCCGCTGATGATGTTGTCGTCCGTCGGGGCGACACCGTCGATTGAGACCTCGTTCACGCCTTGGCCGTGCGTGCCGCTGAAGGCCGCGTAGGAGATGGCGCCCGGGGTCTGCTTGACGACGCTCACGACGGTACCGGTGGCGTCCTCGGTCAGCCCGCTTTCGCTGACCGCCTCGCCGCTCATGATCGTCTTGGTGAACACCGCGCGTGTCCCGGAGCTGCGCGGGCGGTTGATGACGACGATCTTCTGATCGCTGCCCCCGACCTGATTCCAGTTGGTGACCTTCGCCGTGAAGATGTCTTGCAGCTGCTTCTTGGTGAGGTTCTTGACCGTCACGCTGGGGTTGATGATGATCGCGAACCCGATGACCGCAACGCGGTTGTCCTTGAGTTCGGGGTGCGTCGGCGCGGTAATATCCGAGTCGCCGATATCGATCGCCTTGGCGGCGACCTGGTTGATCCCGGTCCCCGAGCCGCCCCCGGAGACGCTGATCTTCACGTCCGAATGCGCCTGCTGATACGCTCCGGCAGCGTCCTTGACGAGGGGCAGCAGCGCGGTCGAACCGGCAATGCTGATGGATGTATCGGCGAACGATGCCGTCGACGTGGCGACGACCGAAAAACCGAGGAGCAGAGCCGCCAAAGCAGCATTCCTCTTCACAGTAATATTCCTCCCGACATGATGGCAGAGTCGACGCGGTGAAAACGTCGCACCGCGGAGCATCGTCGCAGGCCAATCGTAAGGTGGGCTTAAATCAACCTTAAGGCGAGTTAATGTTCGCGCCGGCCTCCTCGGGCGCCGCCGCGAGGCGCACCGTAAAGGTCGCGCCCTGTCCGTACACCGACTCGGCCGTCAGCGTGCCGCCCTGCGCTTCGACCAACTGCTTAGCGATCGCGAGGCCTAGACCGGTCCCGGCGTGCTCGCGCGAACGCGACCGGTCGACGACGTAGAAGCGATCGAAGATGCGCGCGAGATCGGCAAAGGGTATGCCGATGCCCGTATCGCGGACGCGCAGCAGCGCGTCCGAACCGTCGCGGCTCAACTCAACCGAAACGCGCCCCCGCGCGGGCGTATGCCGCAGCGCGTTGTCGACCAGGTTCATCGTGACCTGAGTGAGGCCGCCGCGGTCCGCGACGACGTCGACCGCGACCGGCGCCTCGAGCTCGAGTTCGACGCCGAGCGTATCGGCACGCTGCGCGAACGAGTTGACGGTGGACGTCGCGACCTCGGTCAGGTCGAATCGCTCCCGCCGCACAGGTAAGGCCCCGGCGTCGGAGCGCGCCAATTCGAGCAGGTCCTGGACCAGCCGGATCATCCGCTCGACCTCGGCGGCAATCTGCGGCAGAAACAGGGTGCGCGCTTCCGCGTCGTCGTCGGAGACCATCACCGTTTCGAGCATCAGCTTCATCGCTGAGAGCGGGGTGCGCAGTTCGTGCGAGACGTCGCTGAAAAAGTCGCGCCGCGTCCGTTCGACGGCCAGGTACATCGTGCGGTCGGCCGCGATCGCCATTGCGCCGCCCTCATACGGCTGCGCGGTCACCCCGACGTACCGCTCGCGGCCGCCGCTGCCGAAGATGATATCGCGAGAACTGGTCCCCCCCGCCAGCGCCGCGGCCAGCATGCGCTCCAAATCGACCGAGGGGATGAGCTCGATGATCGCCCGGCCGACGGCACGCCCGCCGTCGACTCCGAACAGCGTCGCCGCGGCGGCATTGAAGACCCGCACGCGCAGGCGCTGGTCGATGGTGAACGCGGCGAACGGCAGTGCCCCAACCAGCCGCGTCACCCGCGCCTCGTCGGGTTCGCGCGGCATGGCAGAATCGCGGCGGGGCGCGGCCGGCGGCCGCTGCGCGGGGTTGCGAACCGCCATCAGGGTCACGACGGCGCCCAGAAGCGCGCCTAGCGCTCCAATGGCGACGTCGGCGTCGGTCACTCGCGGAACATGTAGCCGCGACTGCGCACCGTGATGATGTGTCGCGGATTGTTGGGGTCGATCTCAATCTTCTCACGCAGCCAGCGGACGTGCACGCTGATCGTCTGATGCTCGCCCTCGAAGTCGTAGCCCCACACTTTTTCGAGCAGCATCTGACGGGTGACGATGCGGCCGCGATTCTCCATGAGGACGTGGAGCAGGCGGAACTCCTTGGGGGCGAGCGCCACGTCCCGCTCACGGACGACCAGCCGCTGGCGCGAGGGATCGATCGTGATCTCCCCGGCCGTAATCGATTCGTCGTGTTCTTCGGCCGCGACCTCGACCCGGCGCAGCCGCGCCTTGATGCGCGCCATGATCTCGCCCAAGGAGAACGGCTTGGTCACGTAATCGTCGGCGCCGAGTTCGAGCGCCAGGACTTTATCGAATTCCTGATCCTTGGCGGTCAGCATGATGATCGGGACGGTCGAGGTCTTGCGGATCTCCTTGCAGGCTTCGATCCCGTCCAGCAGCGGGAGCATGATGTCGAGGACAACGAGATCGGGGCGTTCGCTCTGTGCCAGCGCGATTGCCGTGCGCCCGTCGCCGGCGGTCGAAACCGCGTAACCGTTCTTTTCGAGGTTGTAGCGCAGCGAATGCACGATCGCCGCCTCGTCGTCGACGAGGAGGATCTTCTTCTTCGTAGCCGGGATGGCG
>Ga0302324_100022820_pt1 | contig 12144 bp, 13 predicted proteins | sample Palsa_T0_1_FD_201949 | JGI IMG/M metagenome (GOLD analysis project Ga0302324, IMG submission 201949) | Peat permafrost microbial communities from Stordalen Mire near Abisko, Sweden - Palsa_T0_1 | ecosystem: Environmental > Terrestrial > Soil > Palsa > Peat permafrost | place: Sweden: Abisko...
ATTTTCTAGAAAGAGCCTGGAGCTTTCACACGGGCGAAACTTTGCCAGGAGAACGGGTCTATTTATCCCTGAATAAGGAGATGTACTGATTTACTAATTGAATCATCCCAAAAAGCGTCACTGGGCATACTTGTCCTTTTCTGAAAAATACGTAAATTGGGGAAATGAGCATGACCCTCGGCTACGCCTTGCTCCGCGACCGGCGAGTCCCGATTCGGACTAAATTGATCGCCCTTGGTATAGGTGCCGCCGGTGTCGGCGCGTTCGAGGTGCTGCAGCTCCCGGTCGAAGCCGTCGTTGCCGCCCTGCTGCCCCTCATTGGCGCCGCCGGAGACCTCACCCTGGATGGAGCGGAGGCGATTATCGGTCCCGTACTGATCGCCATTTTGCTGCTGCCACATCTCGCGCCCGCCGATCTTGTGCGGCAAGTTCGGGCCGAAACGCAGCGCATGGCCCATTCATAGAAGCGGTTTTCACGCGCGGCGAGCGGATCTCTTGCGGGAACCATGCCATTCAGCGTGAGAGCAAAGCCACAGGGACTGATCGAATATCGAACGAGCAAACGGAAATCGAAACGGAGGAGGAGGACGATTGGAGCATGATTATTGAGAAGGGGGCTACACGACCCTCCCGACGGCGCGCTGGCCTTTCAGCGTGAGAACCGCGAGCGCCAGTAACCCGAAGTGGAAAAGAAACCCGCAGCTTAGCACTAATTGACCGGGTATTGGACCGATCGCGGCGTGTTCCCAGAAGTCATGGATTGATGCAATCGGAATTGGATGAACACAGATTTTGGTTATGTAACTGACGGCCTGAACGCCAAACATAAATGAATAGTTTCGCCGCAACCGCCGTCCCATAGCTTCCAAAAAGCTGATATGAAACCGGAGGTCCTTATAGTCGTCGGCTAATTCCAGATTCCAGCCATTATCGATGCGGACACCTTCGCCTCGCAGGATCGGTCCGTACAGGCCCGTCTCCAGAATGCGCACACGGGTGCGCCAGATATCAAAGTAACGGTAGCGGCGAGCTTCAATGAAAAGAAAGACCAGGGACATCAAGGCGACGAGAACAAGCGGGAGCGGTGAATTGCCCGGGCTGCTGAAGGCAACCGAGAGCGCAATGCCGGTCGTGGCGACCGCCCAGTTGGTTGTCGCATCGAGTCGGGTGCGCCAGATTTTGCTTCGATACATCTCGCCTCTATAAAGATGCGCGAGCATCCCGAGTTCAGCCGGGTTAAACGGATTCTCCTGCTTGGGATTTTCCGACGCTCTGATAAGCCTGTCTCCGTTCACAATGAGCCTCTAGGTTCGAGAGGGGAAACCTTTTCTGAGCTTGAAGAAAGCCGCACGAGGCTGTCAATCCCATTCCCGGCGCGTCTGACATCGTGCGTTAGATTTGGAACCTCTTGGCTGTTTTAATTTAAAGGTTCAAGGAATTTAACCCCGATGGCATTCTCTGCGCGAAAGATTCTAGTATTTTTAGTATTGAAAGATTGCGCATCTGAGAGAACTCTCTAAATGGTGGCGCTCATCGGTAAGCTCTTTGGCGGTTCGAAAAGCGAGCCTGTGGAAATCAAGGCCTCGACGGGCTTTGTGCCCGAGAAGGTTTTTCGACGGGCGACGAAGCGGATATTTGCCAAGTACAAGGCTACCATTCGAAAGCTCGCGCTGTGAGCGATTCTCCATACCTTTACCTGACGGCGTCTCAACTCCAGGAATTACATGACGCCGTCGTCGAAGAACACGGCGGCACCCGTACAACGCGGAGTTGTCCGGGGCTGGATTCCTGCGCGGAAGCTCCGCAAAATGTGGCGCACTTAAAGGGCGGTGATGTTTTCGAGCAGGCTTCCGCGTGCGCCTGTTCCATCTTGCGAAAAAGTCCTTTCGCGGATGGAAATCGGGGAACTGCGCTAGTGGCAGCGCTCGTATTTTTGGACATCAACGGCGTCATGGATCACGACTACGACGAATCGACCCTGCTCCAGGCGATGCTCTATCTGGCTGAAGGCAAAATGGATAGGGATCTCTTTGCGGAGTTTCTGCGAGAAGCCGTTTCTGGGATAACGGGAACTTGGCAGGATGAATCGCCGGATCGCTGAACACCAGTAAAACCGCAAGCAACCGTGCCGTTCAAAAATCAAGGTCAATTGCGAGTCAGCGAGAATCGGCGCTTTCTGGTCAGGGCGAACGGCGCTCCCTTTTCTTGGTTCGGCGATACGGCCTGGGAAATATTCCACCGGACAAATCGCGAAGAGGCCGACCACTATTTAAAAAAGCGAGCCGAACAGGGATTCACCGTAATCCAAGCCGTTGTGCTGGCTGAGTTTCAAGGGATTCGCGAGCCGAACGCCTATGGTGATTTACCGCTGGTGGACAAAGACCCGGCAAGGCCGGAAGAGGCGTACTTTCGGCATGTGGATTGGATTGTCACGCGAGGGAACCAGCTGGGATTGACAATCGGCATGTTACCGACCTGGGGCGATAAAGTGGGAAAGACGCACGGCGACGGCCCACAAATCTTCAATCCTCGAAATGCCCGGATTTACGGAGAATTTTTGGGGAAGCGGTATAAAAACGCCGATGTCGTTTGGATCATCGGTGGCGACCGTGCCGTCGATGACCGGGAGAAACGCGAGATCTGGCGTTCGCTGGGCGAAGGTTTGCGGGCTGGTGATGACGGCTTGCATCTCCTGACCTTTCATCCGCGCGGTGGTGACGATCAAATATCGACTTCTTCAAATGTTTTTCCGAACGATGATCCGTTTTTGGATTTTAATATGCGGCAAAACGGGCATTTCAATGCGACACCGACCTGGGCGCGGATTGGACGCGACTACGCGCTGGCCCCAATGAAACCGGTCATCGATGGTGAGCCGATCTACGAAGATCATCCGATCGGCTTCGACGCCGCGAAATATGGCTATTCGACCGCGTGCGATTGTCGGCGGTTTTTGTATTGGGACCTGTTCAGTGGTGCATTTGGTCACACCTACGGGCATCATAGCGTGTGGCAGATGCATAACGCTGGCCGGGGCGAGGGGATTAACAAGCCGATCAACCATTGGCTTGAAGCGGTCGAAAGCCCTGGCGCTTGGCAGATTCGCCATGCGCGCGCTTTGCTGGAGAGCCGTCCATTCCTGACCCGGATTCCGGACGATTCATTGATTGTTCCTTCGAGTGTTCCGAATGCGGTACCTGGCGCAGGAACAAAGTTCATGAACGCGACGCGAAGCAGCGATGGCGATTACGCAATGATCTATAGCTCAACTTCGAGAACCTACACGGTCAACCCGGAAATGCTTTCCGGCGAAACGCTTCGTTTTTGCTGGTTCAATCCGCGCGATGGGAGCCACGTCGATCTTGGAGTTTTCCCTCGAGCGAACTTGATCGATGTGACGCCTCCCTTCCAGGGAGAGGATCTTGATTACATCCTTGTCGTTGACGATGCAGCGCAAGATTTTCGGCCTCCCGGTTCTGGTGAGTTGAGTGCCTCGACTCACAAGGGTCAGCTACGGTTTCGTTAACCCCTACTCCGGGATTGGCGGGCGACTCGACGCATCCTCTGTATACTTCTCTTCGTCCCGGAGCATCGCTTCCAGTGCGGCGAAGATTGGTTCACTGCGATAGATTCCCGAGAAAACTGCAGTGTCGCCGATGGCGCTGCGGAGGATGAACGCCGGGCGTTGATCAATACGGTAGGACTCGAACTCTGAAAGCGATTCCTGCAATTCGGAGGCAAGCACTGGATCGTCGATTGCGTTTGCCAATGTTTCTGCCGCGATGTCGCTGACCTCGGCCGCGAGGTTTAGCGCTACTGCGCGCTGGAGAATCGGCTCGCCGCGGTCCATCGCGGCTGATTTTATGGCCTCGTGCACTTCCTTGCCCTTTCCGAATCTCCACGCGGCAGCAATCACGCAGTTCGGTACCGACGTTGACTGACCTTTCCTCTCCAACCAGCGGTGGTTGAACCGCCGTCCGGTCACGACTTCACAACGATCGTAGTACCATCGTTCCTGTTCAGGACCGGCTTCCATCGGCTTGCCTGCATTGATCAGCGCAATTTTCCAAGTGACGTGTACGCGTGCGTCGTAGCGTTGGCATACCTCCGCAATTACCTCATCCCCCAAAGCGCACCACATCGAACAAACATCAAAAAAATAGGTGAGTTGCATGGGACAGAATTTATGAAAAAAAGCCGCCGGCCTGAAGCCATACGAAAAACCCAACGCTTTATCCCGTTTCAATCCGGTGAGTTCACCGGACTCTCAAGACGCGGTTCACTTGCTGCTCTCCCGTGGCGCGTGCGGCTTCTCCTCCGGAGTCGCGTCAGCAAAAAAGAGCGTCTCGATCAGGAATTTTTCGTACCTCTTTTGGTAGGCCTCCGTCCATTCCTGGCGGGCCTGGTCCCAAGAAAGCTTGCGGCCTTTTTCGCCTTCGATCCACTTGTACTTTCGGATCTCTTGTTTGATCAGGTAGGTGATCCGGTAAAACGGATCGGAATACATCATCGGCGGGATCGCAACGTGTTCTTCAGTCTCTAAAATTTCGCGCATTGAGTTCAATAGACCACAGCTTGAGTTGTAGCGCCAAACCGAGGTCCCGTTACTGAAGCGAAATTAAAGCACACGTTTGGTGGTTGGCTTGTTGAACCAAAACTTTTTCGCGAGGCGAGCGCCTTCCAACGCGACGAGTAGGAAGAGCAACCATCGGGCGACGTACCAGTGTCCCTTGCCCGCGATCGATTGGTGATAGATCAGGACAACGGCTGCGACGTACGCCAGGCGGTGGAGAAGCTTCCATCTCTTTGCGCCCAACTTCCGGACCGCCCAGTTATTGCTGGTCGACGCGAGCACCACAAGGATACTGAGCCCGGCTAAGCCAAACCAGATAAACGGTTTGCTAAAACTCTGAAGCACATCCTCCCAATCGCCTTGGTAGAGCAGGTGACACGAGAAATGAATGAGGCCGTAGATGCAGGCCGACACCCCAATGTAGCGACGATGCCGGTTCAGCGCGTTGACAAGCGCCGAACGCGGAAAGAGCACCCGCAGAGGAGTCAAACTCAAAACGGTACCCAAAGTCCAGATCGCAATCTCGCCCGACACGTGGAGCAGCCGTTCAATCGGATTTGCGCCGAGTTGGTTGGTGACTCCCGGAACAATGAGAAAGCAGAAGCCGATTCCGAAGAGAACGGCGAGCGCGACAATTTTGTTGCCCAGAATCCTGGCGGCTAGCCCGCGAGAATCACGCAAAACTTGAGGCGACGCGCTCATTGCGGACTACTGCATCGACTCATAAGTTGGAGGCATACCGTCGGCTTCAAAAGGGTTTGGATGCTAGTGTCCTGTCCCCGAAATACGAGGTATTTCGGGGACAGGACACAAGGCGCGAGTGAGGAGCGTATCCGCTGCGATCCGTAACGAACGAGCAACGACGCATCCGAACCCTTTTCAAGCCAACCCGGAGGGCCGATGGCGCTTTGGCCGATTTTCTGCGTTGCTCGGTTCTCACGTACGGATCTCAGTATGCTCGGCGCTCGCGTCTTGAATATCGGCCAAATCGCCGACGGCGGTATGCCTCCCACTTATGAGACGATGCACGAGAAAGCGCAGGAGTGACGCTAAACACATACTTATTCCTGGCGCCATGTATTTGGCTCCCGAACACCCGAACACCCGAACACCTGAACTCCTGAACTCCTGAACTCCTGAACACCTGAACACCTGAACTCCTGAACTCCTGAACACCTGAACACCTGAACACCTGAACACCTGAACTCCTGAACTCCTGAACTCCTGAACTCCTGATTCCCGCAGATCAGAAATTTTTCCGAAGATCCATTCCGGCGTAAAGGCCGGCGACTTCTTTTTCGTAGCCATTGAATTTCAGGGTTGGTTGTCTTCCGCCAAAGAAGCCGGCACCGATGATCCGTTCCGATTTCTGGCTCCAGCGGGGATGATCAACTTCCGGGTTGACGTTTGCGTAGAATCCGTATTCGCTTGGCGCGGCCTCGTTCCAGAGCGTCTTCGGCTGAGCGGCGACAAAGTCGAGGCGCACCAGCGATTTGGCCCCCTTGAACCCGTACTTCCAGGGCGCAACCAAGCGGATAGGCGCCCCGTTCTGGTTTAGCAACGGTTTGCCATAGATGCCCGTCGCCAGGAACGCCAACTCATTGGTCGCTTCAGGCAGCGTCAGGCCCTCCGTGTATGGCCAGGGAAAGTCCTGCGTCCGCTGGCCTGGACAGTTTTTCGGGTCCAGGAAGGAGGTAAACTGGAGGTATTTCGCTTCGGGCTTGGGCTCGGCCATGGCCACAAGTTTCGCGAGGGGGAACCCATCCCAAGGGATGACCATCGACCAGGCTTCGACGCACCGGTGCCGGTAGTTGCGCTGCTCGATTCCGCCGATGGCTTTGACAAGGTCGTTGACATCATACTTGCCGGGTTTTGCGCACAAACTGCCAATCTCGATTGTCCAGGGCTCAGTCTTCCACCCCTTGTTAGCGTTGACATTGGGATCGCCCTTCTCGAGACCCCATTCGTAAAAATTGTTGTAGCTAGTGATGTTGTCGTAGGGCGTCAGTTTTATACCGGGCAGCTTGTCTGCCTCGTTCAGCGAATCAGGAAACCCGAAGGTCGCGGCGCGGCCGACGGCCGGCAGCAACGCGCCGCCAACCAATCCAAGGCCGCAGGTTCGCAGAAATTCGCGTCGCTTAAGATAGTGGGATTCGGGAGTCACTGCCGAGTCGGGCAACCGCCAGGAATGTTTCTTTTGGATATACATGAGTATCGAGAAGCGGAACCAGAACTTTCCATCTCTGCGATGTTTTCACAATCCGCCTCTTTTTGGAGGTGCAGACGCGCCCGGTTATTCCTGAGTTTTTGGCTAGAATCCTTTGGCAAGTCCTGTTCCAATTGGTTGATCAGACGGGCTCGCGAAGAAGGGTATTGCTCATGTCAATCCAGTGGCGGGGCAGGTTAGTCATCGGCTCTTAATCGCCCACAGTTCCTCCAAAAATGAACACCAACAAGACCACCAATAAGGTCACCAACACGACCAAGAACAAGACCGGCAAAACGGGCATGTTTGTCACGGACGACGGCCAAAACGTCCTCATCACGTTTCTTCTCCTCATCTTGCTGTTTGCTCTATGGGGATTCTGCAACGGGATGATCGACGTGATGGATAAGCATTTTCAGGAAGTCCTTCACCTGAGCTTGTCGCAATCTGCATGGGTGCAATTCGCGCACTATCTAGGCTATTTCCTGATGGCGCTTCCAGCGGGATGGCTGGCGGCGAAGCTGGGTTACAAAGGCGGCATCATTTCGGGTCTCTTGTTGGTCGCAGTCGGCGGGTTCTGGTTTATCCCAGCGACGCACATCGGATCTTTTTGGGCATTTTTGTTAGGTGTTTGCATTATTGCGGCGGGTCTCACCTTCCTTGAAACGATCGCGAATCCGTACGCCACGGTGTTAGGGCCAGAGGAATATGGCGCTACCCGCATCAACCTCGCTCAATCCTGCAACGGCATCGGGTTAATTTTCGGCCCAATCGCCGGCGGCATGTTTTTTTACTCGAAGGACGCCTCCGGAGCGAGTACGGGCAGCGAGAGTCTCTGGATTCCGTACACCGCCGTCGCTGTCGTGGTCATCATCCTGGCTGTCATATTCTATTTTGCCAATGTTCCCGACATAAAGGCCAAGGACGATTTTCACATGGACGACTCGACTGCAGGGGTTTCGCACTCCATCTGGTCGCACCCACACTTCGTCATGGCCGTGATTGCCCAATTCTTATATGTCGCCGCGCAGGCTGGCATCTTCAGCTTCTTCATCAATTATGTTACCTCTCAGGTGCCATCCATTCCGGACACCGTGGATGCAGCCGTGCAGAACAGCCCCGACTTCTTGAAGCACTGGCTGAACAGTTTAACTGAGATTCGCACGACTGGAGCTATCGCCTTCAGCAATAAAGGCGCCTCCAATCTCGTATCAGTGGGGCTGCTTCTGTTCTTAGGCGGGCGGTTTATCGGCACTGGTCTCCTGAAAAAATTCTCCGCCCACAAACTTCTTGGTCTCTATGCCGCAATCAACACCGTGCTCTGCCTGCTAATCTTCTTCAAATTGGGTTGGGTCTCGGGGGCGTGCGTCTTAGGGACTTATTTTTTTATGTCCATCATGTTCCCGACTATCTTTGCGCTGGGGATTTTCGGTCTCGGACAGCGCGCGAAAAAGGCATCTTCCTTCCTTGTCATGGCCATCATGGGCGGGGCGATTCTGCCAAAGGTGATGGGAGCAATTGCTGACATGTTTGATCTGTCTCGCGGATTTATCGTACCGATGCTGTGCTTCGCGTTCATCGCGATTTATGCGTTTATGTGGCCAAGACTCAGCGGTTCGGAGGGCATGCACGGGGTCTCGGCGTCCGGAGGTCACTGAGCATTCTAATAACGAAATGAGCTTCTTCCTCTATGAACACTGAATTCTACACTTTTGGCGAAATACTCTGGGACTGCCTGCCGTCTGGCAGACACGCCGGCGGCGCTCCATTCAACGTCGCTGCTCATATCGCGCAATTAGGAGTTTCCGTTTCTTTGCTCTCGGCGGTTGGCCGGGATGCTCTCGGTGACGAGCTCCTGGATGTTGCTAAGCAAAAAGGGGTCAACGTCGAGTACATCGGGCGTGCGCGCGTCGGTCTTCCCACCGGAACGGTGTTGGCGACCGTCGATGCCGCAGGGAATGCAACCTACGAACTCGTTCAGCCGGTGGCCTGGGACGAGATCGTCGTTACCAAGGAAGCCGTCGACGCTGTGGCGAAAGCGGGCGCATTTATCTTCGGATCGCTGGCCAGCCGCTCACCGTACAACCTTGAACAGGTGGATCGTCTGCTTGCGGTCAAGGGCCCATTGAAATTTTTCGATGTGAATCTGCGTCCTCCGTTCGCCGATCCGAAACGGATCGTCGAGCTAGCGGGCCGCGCTGATGTGCTCAAGCTTAATCATGACGAAGTCGGCCAGATCGCTTCATGGCTGCGGACCGGCGAGGCGACCCCGAATCCACCCGGCAATGCAGAGGCTGTCGCGGAAGCGTGTGCAACTCTCTCAAAAGCAACCAACACGCCGCGGATCTGCGTCACGATGGGCGCAGGGGGCGCGGCGCTGTGGGATCGCGGCAGCCTTGTCACCGCTCTTGCTCCGAAGGTGGAGGTCAGGGATACAGTCGGGGCGGGAGATGCCTTCATGGCCGGCCTGATTGTTGGGCTGACACGTGGGGCCGACACGCAAACCGTTCTCGGAACTGCTTGCCGTCTGGGTGCTATTGTCGCCTCCCATGACGGAGCGACACCTTTGCTGCCGCAAGAGTTGATCCGGGAATTTAGAGCGAACCTGAAGGCTGGAAATTCTGGCTAGGAACGATTGCCAGTAAGGAGAGGTGGCCGCTCGGACGCGGGTTGTTCGTATTGAAGGGTCGATGTCTTCGTTCCAGAAGAATCTGCTCTTTTACTTGCTCCAGCCAGCGTAACGATCGACATTTTCTTTCGTGATTAAGCCCACCGGGATGAGTGTCAGTTCTTCGTTGGGCTTTTTGCCCTGCATAATCTCGTACCCGATCTTGACAGCCTCCTGCGCCATGAGATAGGGATCCTGCGCAGCGGTGGCTGCGATTAAGCTTCCGGGATCTTTCAGGAAAGGTACGATGTCAGGAGAACCGTCAACTCCCACGATGAAGAACTCCTTTCGCTGGGCTTGCTTCGCCGCTAGGTCGCACCCAATCGCCGTCGGATCGTTAATGGCAAACACCGCATCGATTTGGGTAAAGGCGGTCAGCAGGTCGCTCATGACGCGCAGACCACCATCGCGGCTTCCACCTGCGTTTTGGTCTTGGGAGACGATCTTGATGTCCGGATGTTTTTTGATCTCTTCCAGGAAGCCAGCCACGCGATCGGTTACCGCAGTAACCGGGGGCCCATTGACGATAACGATTTGACCTTTGCCCTTGAGCCGCTCCGCGACGTATACGCCGTCTTTGGTCCCGGCCTGTTTGTTGTTTGACGTGACCGTGGCATCCACGCCGCCCTCCGCCCCGACGTCAACGGCCACAACCGTGACGCCGGCTTGCTTCGCTCGCAGGACCGCCGGCGCGATCCCCTTGCTGTCCGCGGCGCCTAACAGGATCAGGTTAACATTCGAAGAAATGAAATTGTCAATCTGGTTGGTTTGGGTGTTAACATCATAGTTGCTCGATAGAGCCGTGAACTTCACTTTTCCGTTGGTCTGTTGGGCCTTGGCTTCCGCCCCATGGGCGATCTGGACAAAGAAGGGATTCCCCAAGTCACCCACAGTCAGACCCACGGAGTCAAGTTTTTTGGTTTCGGCAAACGTCTGTGTCGCCAGGCCGCCTGTGAAAAGCAAGCTAATGGCCGTTAGACTTCCAATCCGGAAAAGGGTGATGATGCGCATGTTCGGGGAGTAATCAGGCAGGTGAATTTAAGAAGGCAAAATCGTATCAAACTCGGAAAAAAGCGGTAACGCAAGGCTGAGTTGGTCGCGTCGCAACTTGACCCCTGAGCCACGGTATGCCTCTCACTTATGAGACGATGCACTAATTTGTGGAGTCAATTTGCTGGCCGAGCGCTTCTTGGGAGGCACAGCCGATACTAAATTACAGCGCGCCTGGGTGACGCAGAGGAAACGGGTTGTCTTGCGCGACCAGCTCGAGCAATAATGTCCAGACCAAAAGCTGCGAGACTGCAGGTCAGGCGAGAATCGGCGTCTGGGCGTTCGCCGATACGCTCAGACGCCGATTCTCGCCTGATCCGCGAAAGTTGCGAGGCTTTGCGAAGGAATCATTATGAACGCCAAATTACCCCTCCACGATATCCACCGGCTTCTGCATGCTGAACATGATGACCCGTTCGGCGTGCTCGGATTGCACCGGATCGGCCAAGTCTGGGTTGTGCGTAGTCTAAGACCGGATGCGAAAGAGCTCGCGATTGTCGACCGTCACGACTTCAACCGGTGCTTTCCGGCGACCCGAATCGACGAGGAGGGTCTGTTTGAAGCCCAACTGGAGGGCGTCACAGAGGCCTTTGACTACTTGCTCAAAGTCACCACTTGGTCGGGAGAGATTTTTCAGATGAGCGACCCCTATTCGTATGGGCCGATTTTAGGTGAACTGGACATGCATCTCTACAAAGTCGGCAACCACTATGAGATCTACGAAAAGCTCGGAGCGCACCTGAGAGAAATTAATGGATATCCAGGGGTGACTTTTGCCGTTTGGGCGCCGAACGCTCAACGGGTCAGCGTAGTGGGCGATTTTAACGGCTGGGACGGTCGGACCCATCCGATGCGAAAACGCACCGAAGCGGGGATCTGGGAAATATTCGTTCCAGGGGTCGGTGAAAGCGCTCATTACAAATACGAGGTCCGCAACTGCTCCGGCGAAGTTGTGTTGAAAAGCGATCCGTTCTCGTTCTTCGGCCAGCATGGCATTCAAACGGCTTCCCTGGTTTTCAATCTTGATCGCTTCAAATGGAGCGACGACGCATGGCTAGCAGAACGGAAGACCCGGTACTGGCCGCAGCAACCGGTGAGTATTTATGAGGTTCACCTTGGGTCATGGGCGAGAGTTCCCGAGGAGAATAATCGATACCTGAGTTACATTGAGCTCGCGGATCGGCTCATCCCGTATGTCAAGGAAATGGGCTACACGCATATCGAATTACTGCCAGTCGCCGAGCACCCGTTTGACGGTTCCTGGGGTTACCAGGTCACCGGGTATTATGCGCCGACGAGCCGTTTTGGGAATCCAGACGAGTTTCGTCATTTCATCGATCGCTGCCACCAAGAAGGGATCGGAGTCATCCTGGACTGGGTTCCAGGCCATTTCCCCAAGGACTCTTTCGGATTGGCCCAATTTGACGGAACACGGCTTTACGAACACGCAGATCCGCGGCAGGGAGAACATCGCGATTGGGGCACGCTGATCTTCAACTTCGGCCGGAGCGAAGTACGGAACTTCCTGATCGCGAACGGACTATTCTGGCTCGATAAATACCACATCGACGGACTGCGCGTGGATGCTGTGGCCTCGATGCTTTACCTCGACTATTCAAGGAAGCCTGGCGAGTGGGTGCCCAACGT
>Ga0302324_100022821_pt1 | contig 12144 bp, 11 predicted proteins | sample Palsa_T0_1_FD_201949 | JGI IMG/M metagenome (GOLD analysis project Ga0302324, IMG submission 201949) | Peat permafrost microbial communities from Stordalen Mire near Abisko, Sweden - Palsa_T0_1 | ecosystem: Environmental > Terrestrial > Soil > Palsa > Peat permafrost | place: Sweden: Abisko...
GCTTTATCACCCGTTTGACGTTCAAAACGTGACAAAGACAATTCCCCCTCAGATCGAACGCTGGATGGAGGACAAAACATTGATTTAGTAAGCGTTTGCGTTGCAAACCGACGCTTGCCGCGCCTCCCGCCTGTCTTCTATGCTCCGCGCGATGCCGCTTGCCGTTCCATGAACGCCACAGAATTCAAAAGGAAATGGTCGCGTTACCAGGGCAAAGAAACGTCTGGTTACGTCGAACATTTCAACGACCTGTGCCATTTGTTGGGCCAGCCGACGCCCGGCGAAGCGGACCCGTCCGGCGGAGATTTCTTTTGCTTCCAGAAGCGTGTCGTCAAGGACGCGGAACTTTGCAGTTTGGAGGAAGCGCCAGACGCCAGGGAACCGAGCGAGCGCGGCTTTGCCGATGTTTGGAAAAAGGGATGCTTCGCTTGGGAATATAAGGGCAAAAGGAAGAACTTGGACGAGGCATACAGGCAACTTCTCCGTTACCGTGAATCGTTGCTCAATCCGCCCTTGCTTGTGGTCTGCGATTTTGAGCGCTGCATTGTCAAAACCAATTTCAACGGCACGGTGCAGGAAGTTTACGAATTTACCAACGATCAAATTGACCGGTCGGACAATCTACGCACCTTACGCGCTCTTTTCACCGATCCCGAATATCTCAAACCGCAGCGGACAACAGCCGCCGTCACGGAAGCACTGGCCGAAAAAATCGGCGAAGTGGCCAAATCGCTCCAAAAGCGTGAAAGCGTAGAATTAGCGGACGCCAAAAGCCGCGCTGAAGTGAATTCTGCGCAGCGGAAAAATTTGCGAATCGCCAGATTTCTAAATCGAATTATATTTTGCATGTTTGCCGAAGACACGCGGCTTCTCCCGGCGGACTTATTCACTGACATTCTGAAAGCCAAGGCCGCGAAAGTCAAGAAGGCGAAGGCACAACGGAGCAAAACGGGCGAGGAATTGCTCTGAGACACCTTAGATGAATGAGAATTTATGACCGAACCGAAGATGACATAGCAAGCAAGGTTGACGGCGTGCAATCGTCCGAATGTCTGGACGGAATGCAATCTCGCGGGCTTTTGGGCCGGGAATTGTTTGCGCCTGTGGAACAGAGAGGCGATAGTGGTTTGACGAAGCGTGAGACGAAACCCACAACGCGGAAATGAGGCGAAGCCAAAGCCGGTCCAAGTGATTCGGCTGTCCCGGTTTTTTTACGCGTAGCGACGCGCGAGAAGCGCGAAGCAGCGACGGAAGCAGTTCCCGGACGGTAGCGCGATATTCACTTACAGCGACGGCACGCAAGCGATTCTGGAAACCAAACTGGCGAAGCCATCCGCCTTGCGGGAAGCCAATCCGGTCAACTATCGCGCGCCGTTGGCCAGCCGCTCGATTTCTTGAACGGTCCTGCCCAGTTCTTCCACGAGTTCGCACGGGCCCGCTTGCCGGTAGGTTGTGACCAGGGCGCGGTAGTACCAAAGAACGCCGTCTTTGCCGCCCGCGAAGCGCGGCCAGAGCAGTTCGCCGACCGACCGATAATCGCGGAGAATGGCCCGCGCATTGTGCATCTTGTCGGACGCTGACACTAACCGGATGGATGCCGAGGCTTTGGCAAGGTGAGCAATGTAATCTTCCTTACGCTTGCGCCAGGGTGGTTTGGGCGTGGTTACGGAATCGGTGCAGCCTTGCACGATGTCCGCCACGGCATCGCCGAAGCGTTGGCGAATGTCTGCGATACGCCCCGCGCCGCCCGCGTCTTCGCCCGCGTCATGAAGAAGCGCGGCAATGGCTTCGCTTTCCTCGGCGCCATATTCCAAGGCGATGCCGGCGACGCCCAGCAAATGGGCAAGATACGGAATGCCGGTATCCTTGCGCGTCTGGCCCGCATGGATCAAAATCGCGTAGTGCATGGCTTGTTCAAATTTAGCTGACAGATGCATTTTTTGGCCTCGTTTTTTTTCCGATTGGCTGTCACCGCCTCTTCAACTTCGGCCCGTATCGGCAAAAGGTAAAGTGCTTTCTGCGTTGCAAGTAATGCGTCAGTCAAGAGCCGCATCTATCGCGAAAAGCAACCTCCGAAAGATTTTATCCTGTAAATCCTGTAGCCCGCAAAGCCGGCCGCTCTTAATTTGTTCTGACTCATCCTGTCAAAAGATCTTTTTTGGTTGCGGTTTGCTGCGCTGGGCTCTTTCAACCTCTGAGTCAACCGTGATGAGTGGTGCCGCGCCTGCGGCGGGAAACCAAAAACATTCGCGTGTTTCGCGTCCATTCGCGGTTTATTTGACTGACCGCGCCTCCGGGGGTGAGATCAAAACACGGCGAGGCGGACCCGCCGTGCCGGTCCAATGGTCGATGCGATAAAGAAAGCCGGGAGCACCTCCATTCGCCTGACCACACTCGCGCACGTCGGCCACCTTTCCTGGCAGTCAGCTTATGCTTCGCCCGACATGTGGCAATGAATATGCACAGTGAGTGGGACTATGCGCTGGACAAGTTGCAAAGCAGACCTTAACTTTGCCTCATGGTGCCCAAAATTGATCAAACAGAACTATTGCGCCTCAAAAATGATTGGTAATTTATGAAAACGACCAGCCATATTAGTCGCCGGCATTTCCTCAAGGGCGCATCAACGCTTGCTGTCGCGGCCCCATTCATCCTCCCATCCCGCGTTTGGGCGGCAGACGTCGCCCCCAGCGCGCGCCTCACCATCGGGTTCATCGGCGTGGGCAAGCAAGGGCTGGGTCTGGTGGACAACTTCCTCAAGCAGGACACGCGCGTGCTCGCGGTTTGCGACGTGGACACCACCCGCCGCAACGCTGCCAGGGAGAAGGTCAACACATTCTACGGCAACAGCGATTGCGCGGCCTACAACGATTTCCGTGTCCTCCTCATGCGCCAGGATATCGACGCGGTATGCATCGCCACACCCGACCACTGGCACGCGATTCCCATGCTCGCCGCGCTCCGCTCCGGCAAGGACGTCTATTGCGAGAAACCGCTCACCCACAACATCCACGAGGCCGTCGCGGTCCTCCAGGCCGTGCCGGCGCACAAACGAATCTTGCAGACCGGTTCAATGCAACGCTCCATGAAGGAATTTCGCGTGGCGTGCGAACTTGTGCGCAACGGCGTCATCGGCAAGATTCAGAAGGTCGAATGCAGCTTCGGCGATCCCGGCCGGCCATGTGACTTGCCGGAGGAAAAGCTGGAACCGGGGGTGGATTGGGACATGTGGTGCGGGCCGGGCCCGTTGCGCGGCTACAGTTCCGTGCTCAGCCCGCGCGGCGTGCCTTCCAATTTCCCGGCCTGGCGTGACTACCGGGAATATGGCAGCGGCGGAGTCGGCGACTGGGGCGCCCATCATCTGGACATCGCGCAGTGGGGCCTCGGCATGGACGACAGCGGCCCGGTAGAAGTCATTCCGCCTGATGACCCGCAGGCCAAGCGGGGCGCGAAACTGGTCTATGCCAACGGCGTCACCGTGGAACACAAAGAAGGATTCGGAGTGGATTTCTTTGGCGCCAGCGGCGAAGTGCGAGTCAACCGGGGCCAGTTCGTGCTCATCGTCGGCGGCAAGACCATCGCCAGCTTCATTAAAGTCGAGCGAAAAAAAGGCGAACCGGCCCCCGAACAGGACACCACTTGCGGCGCCGAAGTGCAGAAAGCCGAAAGTCTCTACCTGGCCAACGCCCCGATCAAACTCTACGTGAGCACTCAGCACATTTCGGACTTTCTAGCCTGCGTCAAGAGCCGCAAGAAACCCATCACCAGTGAGCAGGTCGGGGCGCGCTCGGCCATCTGCTGTCATCTCATCAACCAGAGCTACTACCACCACGCCCGCCTCAAGTGGAATCCGGCCAAGTTCAAGTTCACCGCCGGCACCGGCGACCGGGCGTGGCTGACCCGCGACTATCGCGCGCCCTGGTTGGTCTGAACGGTTGGCGGCACTGACGCCGGAAAGAACCGCAGATGGCCCAGTAAACCGCCAACATAAACTTGTGCGCTTTCAACCACTTGAGTCAACCGTGATGGGTGATGCCGCGGCTGCGGCGGGAAAGCAAAAGATTTCGCGTGTTTCGCCTCCATTCGCGGTTTATTTTACCGCCCGCACTTGCTGCCGGGTGCGGCTGGCTCCCGCCCCGACCTGCTTGCCTTTCCGCGCCGTTTGGCTTTTACTGCCAGCACGCGGATTCCATGAACCGATATGAATTCCACCTCCGCATCACGGCGGATCAGTATCTCGACTATTATCGCGGGACGGCACGCTACGTCGTAGCTCGTTGCGCCACGGGACAAACCGTCCAGTTTCCAGCTTCGCTGCTTCAGCAATTTGTCACCTCGGAAGGAATCTGCGGGCATTTTGCGCTGACCTGTGACGAACATCACCGCAACTCTCGTTTGGAACGTCTGAAATAATTCCCGCGCAATCCGCTCCGGCCCGTCCCCTTGCTGCCACACACGCCCTTGAACGAAGCCCAGCCCGCACCTCCGGGCAAAGCCAAAACCAACCACGAATCCACGCGAATGGCCGCGAATGGAATACCAAGATGCAACTTGGAGAAGGCGCGCTTCACCAATTGCTCTTCTCGGTTGGCCGGTCCCTTGACGGCCCGGTGGGATTTCAATGCTACATTGCCTATCAATTTACGTTTGACAACAGCCTCTGGCATTTTTGGAACAACGGCCACGCCAATGCCCATCCCCAACCAGCTTAGTTCACACTTCGGCCGAATGGTCATCAGCGTGCCGCGTGAGGGCACGCGGCCTCCAGCGGGAGCGGCATAGGATTGTAGGCCGCGTGCCCCCACGCGGCGTTGGGGAGTGCGAAATATGCGGGCTAAAGCCGCGCTACCCTCGCCGAAAATAGCAGGAAAGCCTCTCCCTCTCCTCCACGCACCTGTGGAGGAGAGGGTCGGGGTGAGGGAGATCCACTGCATGGTTGGCCTATTCGCGACCCACAACCGCAATTTTTGCCTCGGGGCTATCCGCGCGTCACGCTGTCGCCGCGGCACAGACCTCCTCACACCATTGCCGAACTTTCTGTTCGATCAAGTCGCGGACCTCGCGTGTCTGGGCCAGTTTCTCCTCGTGCGTCCCTTGGAATCTGGAAGGATCAGGAAAACTCCAATGCAGCCGGGCCGCGACGCCGGCGAAAATCGGGCAGCGTTCCGCGCTGGTCTCGTCGCAAACGGTAATGACGTGCGCGAACGTTTTTCCCGCGTTTACAAAATCAGAAACAGCCTTGGTTTGATGGCGGGAAATATCCAGGCCGACTTCCGCCATCGCCTCCACCACGATTGGATTGAGTTTCCCCGGCTCCAGGCCGGCGCTGAAGGCCTCGAATTCGTCTCCGCACACCTGATTCAAAAACGACTCCGCCATTTGGCTGCGGGCGCTGTTATGGATGCACACGAACAAGACTCTCTTTTTCATAATGCCGTTTGCGGTTTCAAGCAGCACCCATTCTCGCGCACACAGCGGCAAGCCAGCATGGCCGCGCACGCGCCCAGCGGCGGCGCGGCCAGGTAAATCCACAGATGCTCGAAATGGCGCGAGACCAGCGCCGGCGCCAGCGAGCGGGCCGGATTCATGGACGCGCCGCAGATTGGCCCGGCAAACATCGCTTCCAGCGCGATGACGGCGCCGACGGCTATACCCGCCGTGATGCCTTTTTCCTTCGCGCCGGTCGCGACGTTTAGAATCGTGAGCATCAGAAAAAAAGTCAGGACGGTTTCGAGAATGAACGATTGCAAGTCCGAACCGGCGGGCAACGTCGCGCCGAGCAACCTATTTTCTGGAAAAAGAAATCGCAGCAGACCGCTGGCGAGCGATGCGCCTGCAAGTTGGCTGCCGATGTAAGGAAGCACCTCCCGGCTGGGCAACCGTCGCGCCGCCCAAAAACCGATGGTGACCGCCGGATTCAAATGCGCGCCGGAAATGTCACCGACGGTGTAGATCATGGCCAGGACAATCAGGCCGAAGGTCAGCGCGATGCCCACATGCGTGACCGCGCCGCCACTGGCCTCGTTGATGACGATGGCACCCGTGCCCGCAAAGACGAGTGCAAATGTCCCGATCATTTCCGCGCCGCATCTTTTCATCGCGGAGCAGGATGCCTTGCTTAGTCGCGCCCCACAACGGCAATTTCGGTGAGCAGGATGCGGATCACAGCTTGCCGGCGAAGGCTTTGAGCCGGCGCACTTTGCGCGCGGCCTTGATTTCAGCCAAAGCCGAGTCTTCCGCCGCCGTCGCCTGCGCCAGCGTGGCGCCGTATTCGTCCAAGGCCGGAAAATCGCTTGGGAGGAAGGGCAGTCCGCGGAACTTGACCATCTGCGCGAAAAACATGGATACGGATGCGGTTGGGGTGATCCCGATCTCGCGGCACACCGCGTGCGCCTCCTGTGCCAGTTCGCGATCAATCCGAAGCCTGATTTGCTCAGTCATCTATCAACCGTGCCACTAAGTCGAACGTCGTCAAGTTCGCTTCCGGTCTGGTAGTGCCTTGACTTGGGGAGCGTGCGCGCCTCGCGTGCAGGGTTCAGCGCCCTCGCTGAACCCACTTTGTCATCGACGAGGGCCTCGATGACGACACGCGTGTGCTCCCCAGAAACGGATATCAGACTTCACAATGTTTCAAACTAAGGCACTGCGTCCGAGATCACCCGTCACCATGAGCTTTACCGTTCCATCCCGTAAATTTCTCCTTGCGCCGCAACGAGTTGCGTGGGCGCAATTTGACAGCGCGGCCACCGTGTTCCAACGTAATGTCGTATTGCAGCCTAAGTTGGCTTGCCTTCCTGCAAGCCAACGCGGGGGACCCAATTCCCCGGATGATTTCCGGGGCGGGGCGAACGGCGGAGAAATCCGCCGAGGTCACTTTCAGGACCCAGCCCGTCAGCTAACCTCGCCGGCATCTGGAAGGGCGACCCTCTCTGCCCCGCTGGTGCGGGATGCTCACGGTCCCCAAATGTAACAGCGTTGCCCAGCCGCGCGGTCCAAAGCCGTCGCGCTCCGCAACCACATCGGAGAAGGTTATGACATTGCTCATCATTATTGCTCTGCTAGTGCTCCTCGGCGTGCCCATCGGGTTGGGAATGGTTCTGATCCGGGAACGTCAAGTGGGCATCGTTGTCAAGCGTTTCGCTTCGCGCGCGCTGGCGCCGGGCCGGTTGCTCGCGCTGGACGGCGAAGCCGGCTATCAGGCCGAGACGCTCGCGCCCGGATTGCATTCCGGATACTGGCGCTGGCAGTACCGCATCATCAAAGCGCCGGTCACGATCGTGCCGCAGGGGGAAATCGCCCTGGTGCTGGCGGCCGATGGCGCCGCCATCCCGTCCGAACGCATCCTGGGCAAGATCGTCGATTGCGAGAACTTCCAGGACGCGCGGCGGTTCCTGGTCAACGGCGGCGAAAAAGGACGCCAACTGGGCATCCTGACCGCCGGCACCTATCGCATCAACACGGCGCTCTTCAACGTCATTACCGGCGCGGCGGCCTCCGCAAACGGCATGGCGCCCGAGCAGTTGCAACTGCTGCAGGTCGAGTCGGACAAAGTCGGCATCGTGACCACCAAGGATGGGCGGCCGATTGAAGCGGGAGAAATCGCCGGGCCGGTCATTGCGGGCCACGAAAACTTCCAGAACGCGCAGGCGTTCCTGGACGGGGGCGGACGGCGCGGGTTGCAGGAACAAGTGCTGCTGTCCGGCACATGGAACCTCAACCCGTGGTTTGCCCACGTCGAACAAGTGCCGATGGTGCAGATCCCCATCGGCTACGTCGGGGTGGTCATCTCGTTCGTCGGCATGGCGCACGAGGATGTCAGCGGTCTGGAGTTCAAGCACGGCGATCTGGTCATAGTGGGGCACAAAGGCGTCTGGGTGACGCCGCTCTATCCGGGCAAGCATCCGATCAATACGCGGGTGATGAAAGTCGAACTGGTGCCGACCACCAACATCGTGTTGAACTGGGCCGCGCGCATTGAAGCGCACAATTACGACTCCAAATTGTCGTCCATCACCGTGCGTTCCAAGGACGGCTTCGGCTTCAACCTGGACGTGTCGCAAATCATCCACGTCGGCGCGCTGGATGCGCCCAAGGTCATCTCGCGCGTCGGCTCGATGCAGAACCTGGTCGATCACGTCTTGCAACCCATTGTGGGAAATTATTTCCGCAATTCGGCGCAGGATTACTCAGTGCTCGATTTCCTGGGCGCGCGCAGCCAGCGGCAAGTGGAAGCGGCCGCTCATATCCGCGCCGCGCTGGCCGCCTACGACGTGCAGGCGATCGACACGCTGATCGGCGACATCCATCCCCCGGCGGAATTGATGCAGACGCAGACCGAGCGCAAAATCGCCGAGGAGCAACGCAAGACCTACGAGGTGCAGGAAGCGGCGCAGATGCAGCGGCAGCAATTGGTGCGCCAGACCTCGCTGGCCGACATTCAGCGGGAAGTTGTAGGGGCCGAACAAGGCGTCAACATCGCCGAGCTGACGGCCAGCGCCAGTGTCAAACACGCGGCGGGCGAGGCCGAATCGACCCGCTTGCGCGCGCTGGGCGAAGCCGAGGCCATTCGCGCCACGGGCCAGGCCAAGGCGGCGGCCTATCGCGCCGGGGTCGAGTCGCTGGGCGCGCAGGGCTACACGGTCATGCAACTGATGCAGATCGTCGGCGAGCGCAACGTGCGCATCGTGCCGGACGTGGCCGTGACCGGCGCCGCCGGCAACGGCATGGTCGATGGCCTGCTGGGCCTGATGCTGCGCCACCAGGCCGAGGGAAACGGGGCGGCCAAGGAAAAGTGACCCTGCAAACACAGGGGAACGCGCCCGCCGCGGCGCGTTCCCAGTTCCGGGGAGCACAGAGCTCTCGCGTGTGGCAGTCGGCGCCTCGCCGACTGCTTCCGCCCATTCAAAAGAAAGTAAAGAAGATGCCAGGATGTGGTCGGCGGGGGGCGCCGACCACCACACGCTTGCCACGTTCTACGTGGCGAGGCGCGTGTGCTCCCCAGATCGCAACCGTTCCATCGTTAGTCGAGGATTTGGGACGCGCATCTTGGCTTGCCCAATGAAGCCAGGCCGTTTAGAGTAGGGGCATCGGATGCAGCATTCTTGGCCTGAGCATTATCATACGCTGCCGCCCTTCCGGAAATTATTCAGCACGGGCGTGCCCATCTTCATGTACCATAAGATCGCGCCGCGTCCGCGCCGGGTCCGGCTCAAAGGGCTGTATGTGACACCCGAAACGTTCGTGCGGCAACTGGCTGAATTGAGCGAGAACGGATTCGCCCCTTGCAGCCTGGCCGAGGCCTGCCAGGACGCCCAACCTACCGCGCGGGTGGTGCTGACCTTCGACGACGGATTCCATAATGTCTTTCGCAATGCGCTGACGCCGCTGGCCGAACGCCGCTGGCGCGCCTTGCAATTTCTGGTGCCCCGCTTCATCGGCCAATTGAACCAGTGGGAACTGCGCGAGGGCGAAGTGCCCGAGCTGTTGATGGATGCCGCCCAAGTGCGGGACTGGCTCGGCGCCGGCCACGCCATCGGCTCCCATTCGCTCACGCACGCGCGTCTGACCCGCCTGACCCTGCGCGATGCGCGCGAGGAAATTTTCGCCAGCAAGAGGAAGCTCGAGGACGACTTTGGCGTGCCGGTGGAACATTTTTGTTATCCATACGGCGACTGGACCGAGGCGGTGCGCGAGTTAGTGATGGAAGCCGGCTATCGGACGGCCTGCACGACGCAATTCGGCGTCAACACCTCGGCCACGCCGCCCTTGACCCTGCACCGCATCACCGTGCGCTACCCCACGCGCACTTTGCGCGCGCTCAAGCGCAAGTTGTTGGGAGCGATCTAACCTTTCCTTCGCTGCGCGGCGAAAAACTCGCGCAACAAGGCCCGGCATTCGGCTTCGCGCACGCCGCGGGTGATCTCGCAGCGATGGTTGAGGGTCGGCCATTGCAGCAGATTGAGCGCGCCGCCGGCCGCGCCGCCTTTCTCATCGTGCGCCCCGAAGACGACCCGCGCCAGGCGGACGTGGACCATGGCCCCCGCGCACATGGGGCAGGGTTCTTTTGTCACATACACGGTGCAATCCGTCAGCCGCCAATCGCCGGCCGTCTCCTGGGCCTGGGTCAAAGCCAGCATTTCGGCGTGGGCGGTGGCGTCCTTGAGCAATTCGACCTGGTTAAAGGCCCGCGCGATGACGCGCCCGGCCCGGACGATGACCGCCCCCACCGGCACTTCGCCCGCCTCCTCCGCGCGCGCCGCCTGCCGCAACGCTTCGCCCATGAAGAAGTGGTCGCTCTGCAAATCAATGATCGGCTCATCCGTGCCCATGATACACTTTGCGTTTAGATTGGCCGCGTGGAACTCGCCTCCGCCGTCCATTCATGGGCTCCATCGGCCCGGCAGCGGCAATGAGCCGCGAAAAACCCGCCGCGGTGGCGCCAGAACAACGGCCAGATTTGTTCCGCATCGGTGCGGGGAATGGGCAGCGCCGCGACCTGGCCGGCGTCGAAAAACGCGAATTCCCCTTCCCGATGCGGCGGGGGCAGATGCTCCAAGCGCGGCTTGACCTCGAACAAAAACATCAGCCAATGGGCCTGACCCTCGTAGCCGTGTTCGCTGACGATGCCTGTCAAATGCAAATCGCCCGGCGCCAGGCTCAACCCTGTTTCCTCGCGGGCCTCGCGGCGGGCGCAGGCGAAAGGCGATTCGCCTTCATCCATCCGCAATTTGCCGCCGCACGGGCTCCACAAGCCCAGATTGGGTTCCTGCGCGCGGCGCAGCAGCAGCGTCTGCTCCCGCCGGTTGAAACAATAGAGCAGGGTGGCGATGTGATACGGCAGCGGCATCCTTCGAGGGCTACTTCTTGCCGACGCAATAGAGATGGCCCGACGCGCGCACAAAGAGGCAACCATGCGCGGCGGCGATAGTGGCGTGGCTCGAATCCTCGCCCGCCGCGTCCGCCTCACCCATGTTGATGGTCGATATCACCTTCCCGTCCGCGGCCGAGAGCACAACGGCGGTGGCGCGTTCGTTAAAACAGTAAATCTTGCCGTCCGCCCCGGTGGGCGAGGCGCGAAAAATATCACGCCCACCCAGGGATTGCCGCCATTTGACCTCGCCTGTGGCCGGCTCGAAGCAGACCATCATTTGCTTGTCGCCATTGAGCATGAACAATTTGTCCTGGTAAAAAAGCGGCGTCACGCAATCGGTCGAATCTTTTGGCGTGCTCCAGGCCAGGCCGTTGGAAGTAATGTCGCCCGAACCGCATTGGCGAAAGGCCAGGAACGGGTTGCGTTTGGGGCCGCAGACAAAGATCAAGCCGTCGGCCACCAGAGGCGAGGGCACCAGGCGCGAGGTGGATAGGTCATGGAAATTGCGCAATCCCCCGCCCCGCCACAATTCCTCGCCCGTCGCCGCGTCCTCGCCCGTGACATAATCTCCACCCGCCAGGATGATTTGCGTCCCGCCTGCGCATTCGCAGGGCATCGGTGTCGAGTAAGCCTCCTGCGATTCGTCGATGGCGTCAGTGGGCCGGACGTGCCGCCAGATATTGGCGCCGGTGGCCGGGTCGATGCAAAGGAGGAAGGACTCCGCCGGCCCGCGCCGCAAGACCTCCACATAAAGCCGGCCTTTGTAGAGGAGCGGACTGGAACCGTAGATCCAATTGAGGATGAAGGGACCGTACTCTTTGGTCAAATGCCGCGTCCAAAGTTCCTTGCCGGAAAAATCATAGGCCGCCAGGTCGCCCGTGCCGAAGAGGGTCCAGACCGTGCTGCCGTCGGTCACCGGCGAAGGCGAAGCGGAATTATTGCGTCGAACGGTTTTGTTGCCTTCGGAGACCTGTTTTTGCCAGCGCACTTTTCCGGTCTCCCGGTCCAGACAGAGCAGCAATAAATTGCCATCGGCGTCCGGGCTGTTGATGAAGACCGCATCGTCCCAAACGATGGGCGTGGCGGAAGACGGACCGGGCAGCGGGGCGGACCAGAGGACGTTGTCCGTTTTGCTGAAGGTCTCGGGCAGATTGGTTTCGGTGGTGGAGCCATTGAGGAAAGGCCCGCGCCATTGCGGCCAATTCTCCGCCCGCGTGGAAACCGCGGCCAGCCCAAAAAGGCAACCCGCGGTCAGAGCAATGGCGCTTGGATGG
>Ga0302324_100022822_pt1 | contig 12144 bp, 12 predicted proteins | sample Palsa_T0_1_FD_201949 | JGI IMG/M metagenome (GOLD analysis project Ga0302324, IMG submission 201949) | Peat permafrost microbial communities from Stordalen Mire near Abisko, Sweden - Palsa_T0_1 | ecosystem: Environmental > Terrestrial > Soil > Palsa > Peat permafrost | place: Sweden: Abisko...
CGGCTGGGCGGCCTGGCGGCGCCGGCAGGTGCTGATCATCTGCCTGATCGTGCTGGCGACGCTGCTGCTCTGCGATGCCTGGTTCGACGTGGTGCTGGACCTGCGGACTCCCGGGTTCGAGCTCAGTCTGCTGTCCGCCGCCGTCCTTGAGGTGCCGATCGCCGCTCTGGCGATCCTCGGCGCCAGGCGGCTGATCCGGCTGACGATCGGGATGGTCGACGCCGCCCAGGGACGGCAGGCGCGCGTGCCGCCGCTCTGGCGGGTGCCGCTGTACAGCGACAGCGCGGCGGAGACCTTCCGCGACCTGTTCCCCCATCTCGCTGGTGACGCGCCGGCTGCCGAGGTGCCGCGCGGCGACGCACCGCTTACTGAGGTGCTACGCGGCACTGAGGTGCCACGCGGCGATGGGGCGCATGGCGACGCGCCGCGCGGCACCAGTGATTCGCTGCGGCTGGACGCCGCGGAGCGAGAGGCAAGCTGACCGGCTTGCGGCCCGGCGAGTGAACCGGGCCCGGCCGGCGGGTGAACCGGGGCCCGGTCAGCCAGTCCCCGGCGCGCGCGGGCCGAGCTCGGCGGCGAGCGCCGCCGAGATCGGCCCGCCGCTGTGCCAGAGCGAGTCCCCGCCGGCGGCCAGCAGGCGGCGGGGCATCACCCGCGCGCTGCCGAGCAGCTCCCCGGCGACCTCGCCGAGGCCGAGCTGCAGCGCGGCCGCCGGGATTCCCAGCCGCGCCCGGTGACCGGCTGCCGCGGCCAGCGCGGACGTGAACTCGGCGTTGGTGGCAGGCTGCGGCGCGGTCATGTTGACCGGCCCGTCGACATCGCCGCGCTCCAGCAGGAAGCGGATGATCCGCACCACGTCGGTCAGCATGATCCAGCTCATGACCTGGGTGCCCGGTCCGATCCGGGCGCCGAGCCCGAGCCTGAACAGCGGCAGGAGCCGCCCGAGCACCCCGCCGTTCCGCGAGAGCACGATGCCGGTGCGCAGGTTCACCAGGCGGATCCCGGCATCCCGGGCCGGCCCGGCGGCAGCCTCCCAGTCCCTGGTCACGCCCGCCAGGAAGCCGGTGCCGGCCGGGGAGGACTCGTCCACCTCCCGGCCGCCGGTATCCCCGTAGTACCCGATGGCAGACCCGGAAATCAGAACGGAGGGCGGATGGCCCATCGCCGTCAGGGCCGATACGAGTCCCCGGGTACCGGCGACCCTGCTGTCCCTGATCTCGTGCTTGCGCGCGGCGGTCCAGCGGCCCGCGGCGATCGGGGCGCCCGCCAGGTGCACGACCGCGTCAGCGCCGTCCAGCGCCGCAGCGGCGATGCCGCCGTCCGGTGCATGCGGATCCCACTGGATCTCGCTGGGCGAGCTGGGCGGGCGGCGGACCAGCCCGACCATCTCGTCCCCCGTGGCGGCCAGGCTGGCGCCCAGCGCCGTGCCGATCAGCCCCGATGATCCGCTGACGATGACCCTCATGGCGTTCCTCCCCGTCGCCTTGCCGCCCGCCGGCCGGTCCGGTCAGCGGTGATGCGGGCCTCCCGGGCCAGCCAGCCCGGCCCCCGTGCCAGCCTGCTACAGCCCTAGCTCGGTCTCGAAGGCCCCCTCCTCGAGCCGGGACTTCACCGTGACAAGGAAGCGCGCGGCATCGGCGCCGTCCACGAGGCGGTGGTCGTAGGTGAGCGCGAGGTACACCATCGACCGCACCGCGATCACCTCGCCGAGCGCGGGATCCTCCACCACGACGGGGCGCTTGACCACGGTGCCGGTACCCAGGATCGCGACCTGCGGCTGGTTGATGATCGGGGTGTCGAAGAGCGCGCCGCGGCTGCCGGTGTTGGTCAGCGTGAACGTCCCGCCCGACAGGTCGTCCGGGCTCACCCGGCCGGCCCGGGTGCGCTGAGCCAGGTCAGCGATCTTGCGCGCCAGCCCGGCGATGTTGAGGTCGCCCGCCTTCCTGATCACCGGCACCATCAGGCCTCGGTCGGTGTCCACGGCGATGCCGAGATGCTCCGCATCGTGATAGGTCACCTGGGCGCTGGCGGTGTCGATCACCGCATTGAGCCGAGGGTGCACCTTGAGCGCTTCCACGGCGGCCAGCGCGAAGAACGGCAGGAACGACAGCCGGACGCCCTCGCGAGCCTCGAAGTCCGCCTTGGCGAGATCCCTCAGCCGGGCAATCGCCGTTACGTCCGCCTCCACCACGGTGGTCAGCTGGGCCGAGGTCTGCAGCGACTCGACCATCCGCTTGGCGATCACCTGGCGGGCCCGGGACATCTGCTCGGTCGTGCCGCGCAGGGTGGACGGCACGATGGCGGGCCGCGCCGGCCCGGCCGATGCCACGGCGGCGTCCTGGCCGTCCGGCCGGCTGGCCGGCCCGGGCGCCTGCCCGGCCGATGCCACGGCGGCCGGCGCGGCGGCAGGCGGAGCGGCCGCGGCGGGAGGTGCCGGCCGCTGGGCAGCCGCCCCGGCGGAGCCGCGAAGCACCTGGGCCGCGTCGATCACATCCTGCTTGCGGATGCGCCCGCCGACGCCCGTGCCGGCCACCGAGCCGAGGTCGATGCCGTGCTCAGCGGCGAGCTTGCGCACCAGGGGAGTGACGTAGGGCCCGTCCGCTCCCGGTGCCAGCGGCGAGACTCCGGCGTCGGGGGCCGGGCCGCCAGGCCCGTCGGCGCTGGCCGGCGGCGGTGCCGCGGCCGCTGGCACGCTCTGCGCTGGCACGGCCTGCTGAGGCGGTGCCTGGGGCGGCACGGCTGGCGCTTGCGGCGGCGCGGCCTGCTGAGGCGGTGGCTGGGGCGGCGCAGCCTGCTGGGGCGGCGCAGCCTGCTGGGGTGGCGCCTGCTGCGGCACGGCCTGCGGCGGGAAGGGCTGCGCGGCGGGCGCGGGCGCCGTCTCACGGTACCCCGCAGGGGGGTAAGCGGGCGGCTGATAGGCGGGCGGCTGGTACGCCGAGGCATCCGGGGCACGGGTGTCCGTAGCCGGCGCTGCACCTGGCTGAGCGCCATTCCCTGGTATGCCGCCCCCCGCCGCGCTGTCCGGCCCGCCAGCAGCAGCGGGCGCGGCGGCTGCCTGCGAGACTGCTGCCGGGGCGGCTGCTGCCGGGGCGGCTGCTGCCGGGGCCGCGGCTGCCGGGGCCGGAGTGCCCGTGCTGCCCGCGGCTGCCCCGCTGGCGGCTCCTTCCTCGTCAATCACCGCCAGCTCCGCGCCGACTGCGACCGTCTCGTCCTCCGCGACGGTGATGCCGCGCAGGATCCCGGAGACGGGGGAGGGGATCTCGGTGTCGACCTTGTCCGTCGAGACCTCCAGCAGCGGCTCGTCCGCGTCGACGTGCTCGCCCTCTCTCTTCAGCCAGCGGGTGACTGTGCCCTCGGTGACGCTCTCGCCGAGCTGTGGCATGGATACGGAGACCGACATGGCGTTCCGCGACTCCTTCGCTGGTCAGCGCGCACGCCGCCAGGTGGCGACGCGTGCTGCCCGCCCGCGGGCGGGCTCTCGGGTTATGAGTGCACGTGCAGGGGCTTGCCGGCCAGCGCGAGGTGCGCCTCGCCGATCGCTTCGGACTGGGTGGGATGCGGGTGGATGAGCTGGGCGACCTCCGACGGCAGCGCCTCCCAGTTGTAGATGAGCTGTGCCTCGGCGATCAGCTCGCCGACCCGCGCGCCCACCAGGTGAACGCCGAGCACCGGGCCGCCGCCGGCCGTCGCGATGACCTTCGCCGCGCCCTGCGTTCGCAGGATCTGGCTCTTGCCGTTGCCTGCGAGGTCATAGGTGAACTCGGTGGTCTCGATTCCGCGCTGCGCCGCGATCGCGGACGTCAGGCCCACCGACGCGACCTCAGGGTCACTGTAGGTGACCCTGGGCACGCCGTCGTAGTCGATCGGCGTGACGGACAGGCCGCCGAGCCGCTCGGCGACCATGATGCCCTCGGCGAACCCGACGTGCGCCAGCTGCAGCCCCGGGGTGAGGTCGCCGACCGCCGAGATCGTCGGAACGCTGGTCTGGCAGTAGCCGTCGACGATGACGTAGCCGCGTTCCGTCGCCACGCCCGCCTCCTCGTAGCCGAGCCCGGCGGACACCGGGCCGCGGCCGACGGCGACGAGCAGCAGCTCGGCGTCGATCGTGGCGCCGCCCTCGAGGGTGACCGTCACGCCGGATCCGGTGTCCTTGACCCCCTCGAACCTGGCGCCGAGCCGCTGCGCGATGCCGCGCCGCCGGAACGCGCGCTCCAGCAGCCGGGAACTCGACTCCTCCTCGGGCGGCAGCAGGTGCGGCAGCATCTCCACGATCGTGACCTCGGCCCCGAACGACCGCCAGACGCTGGCGAACTCCACCCCGATCACGCCGCCGCCCAGGATCACCACCGACGACGGCACCCGGTCGAGGGTGAGCGCCTGATCACTGGTGATCACCCGCTCGCCGTCGATGGCGAGGCCGGGCAGGCTGCGCGCCTCCGACCCGGTCGCGAGCACGACATGCGCGCCCTCGACCAGGGTTCCGCCGACCGTGACCTGGGTCGGCGAGACCAGCCGGCCGTCGCCCGCGATGACGTCGATATGCCGGGACTCGATCAGGCCCTGCAGTCCCTTCCAGAGCCGGGTGACCACCTTGTCCTTGTAGGCGTTGACGCCGGGCATGTCGATGCCCTCAAGCGTTGCCCGGACGCCGAATGACGCGCTCTCCCGCGCCAGGTCGGCGACCTCGGCGGCGTGCAGCAGCGCCTTCGTCGGAATGCATCCCCGGTGCAGGCAGGTGCCGCCGACCTTGTCCTTCTCGATCAGCGCGACGCGCTTGCCAAGCTCGGCGGCGCGCAGGGCGCAGGCGTACCCGCCGCTCCCGCCGCCGAGTATGACGATGTCGTAGCCGCTGCCGTCCGCCACCATGTGCTCCTTCTCCGCTTGGTCAGCCCGGGCGAGCGCGTGCCGCTCACCGGGCCCGCCAGTTCATGCCTACAGCCGTCCGTCCGCGACGTCCAGCGCTATCTGGACCAGTGCCCGGGCCGCGGCGCCGGTCCCGCCCGCCGTGGTGTAACCGTAGGCCTCGCCCTCGTGGAACGAGGGCCCCGCGATGTCCAGATGTGCCCAACGAACCCCGGGCGGCACGAATTCCTGCAGGAACAGGCCGGCCACCAGCATCCCGCCAGACCGCTCGCCCGACACGTTCGCCAGGTCGGCGACGGAGGAGTCGAGGCCCTTCCGCAGCTCCCCGGGCAGCGGCATGGGCCAGGCCGCCTCGCCTGCCCGGCTGAAGGCATCCACCACCCCGTCCCGCAGGTCGTCGTCGTTCGCCATCACGCCGGTGATCCTCGGCCCGAGCGCGACGACCTGCGCCCCGGTCAGGGTGGCGACATCGACGAGCAGGTCGGGGGAGTCGGCGGCGGATCTGGCCAGCGCGTCGGCCAGCACCAGGCGGCCCTCGGCGTCAGTGTTCAGCACCTCGACCGTGGTGCCGCCGAAGATCGTGATGACATCGGACGGGCGCTGCGCGGTTCCGCTCGGCATGTTCTCGGCGAGCGGCATGTATCCGACGGCGTTCACCACCGGCCGCAGCGCCGCCAGCGCCTGCATCGCCGCCAGCACGGCGGCCGCCCCGCCCATGTCCGACTTCATCGTCTCCATGCCCTTGGCGGTCTTCAGCGAGAGGCCGCCGGAGTCGAAGGTGATGCCCTTCCCCACCAGGACCACGGTCCTGGTCGCGTCCGGGTGGGAGTACCCGAGCCGGACGAGCCGCGGCGGGTGGACCGATCCCTGGCCGACCCCGAGTATGCCGCCGTAGCCGCCCTCGGCCAGTGCCTTCTCCTCCAGCACCTCGACGTCAAGCCCGCCGGCGGCGGCCAGCCGCTCGGCCTCGTCGGCGAAATCGGCGGGGAAGAGATCCGAGGGTCCGGTGTTCACCAGGTCGCGGGCCAGCGCGACCGCGCCGGCGAGTATCCGGGCGCGGCTCGCGGCGGCCGGGAAATCGCCGCCCAGCAGCGTGACCTCGGTCGCCGGGCGCAGCCCGTCGCCGCGGTAGCGGGCGAATACGTAACCGCCGAGCAGGGCCCCGAGCGCGGACGCCTCGGCCTCCGCCTCGTCCCTGGCCGGCAGGGCGAGCGCGATCCGCCGCGGCCGGGCCGGGTCAAGCGCGCGGACCCCGGCGCCCGCCGCGCGGCGCAGCGCCTCTCCGTCGAACCGCGGATCGCCATTGACCGCGCCAAGGCCCACCGCGATGACGAGCGGGGCGGTCAGCCGCCCCGCGGTGGCGATCTTCGTCACTTCCCCGGCCTTGCCGGCGGCGCCGAGCACCGAGAGGGTGCCGGCGAGGCCTCCGCCGAGCGCGGCGTCGACGTCTTCCGCCCCGGGCCCGGGCAGCGGCCCGTCGGGTCCCTGGACCACTCCGATGATGATGGCGTCAGCCTCGGCATCGCGGGCGGACGTCCGGCTGGTCAGCAAGGTGACGGTCACGGCTCCGATGCTAGTGCCTGGCCGAGCGGTCCGATTACCGTGCCGCGTATCGTGGAGCGGTCATCAACGTGCTCCGGCCCGGGCACCAGGAGGCCAGGTGAACGCGCTCCCGCTGTTCCTGACCGTGCTCGTGGCCTGCGTGGTCGAGGCGGTCGAGGCGCTGACCATCGTGCTGGCGGCCGGGCTGACCAGGGAGTGGCGGTCGACGTTCCAGGGCATGGCCGCCGCGCTGGTCGTGCTGGCGGCGGTCACCGCCGGCGTCGGCCCGGCGCTGACCCTGATCCCGCTCGGGGCGCTGCGCCTGGTGGTCGGGGCCCTGCTGGCCGCGTTCGGGCTGCAGTGGCTGCGCAAGGCCATCCTGCGGTTCTCCGGCTACAAGGACCTGCACGACGAGGCGAGAGCCTATGAGCGCGAGGTCGCGGCCGCCCGCGCCGCCACCGCGAGCCGGCGGGGGACCGTGCGCGACTGGTATGCCTTCACCCTCTCGTTCAAGGGCGTGCTGCTGGAGGGCCTTGAGGTGGTGTTCATCGTGATCACCTTCGGGGACACCCAGCGCGACCTGGGCGTCGCGGCCCTGGCGGCGGCGGTGGCCGTGGTCCTCGTGACCGGGATCGGCATAGCGGTCCGCGCGCCGCTGGCACGCGTCCCGGAAAACACCATGAAATTCGCCGTGGGCATCATGCTGACGTCCTTCGGCACGTTCTGGGGCGCCGAGGGAGCGGGCGCGCGCTGGCCGGGCGGCGACGCCGCGCTGCTGGTGCTCGTGCCGGTGATCGGCCTGGTGTCAGCGGGCTACGCGGTCGCGATGCGCCGGTCCCGGCAGTCGGCGGACGCCGGCCGCCTGCCCAGCGCGCCGCCGTCCGCACCACCGCCCGCAGTGCCCGCAGCGGCGCCGCCTGGCGAGGCGGCGCGGTGAGAGCGCGCCTGCGGTCGTTCGGCGCGTTCGCCTATGACTTCGTGATCGGCGATGACTGGCGCGGCGCGGCCGTCATCGCGGTGGCCCTGGGGGTCACGGCGGTGCTGGCGCACAGCCAGCGAATCAACGCCTGGTGGCTGCTGCCGGCCTGCGCGATCGCGGCGCTCGGCTGGTCTCTGCGCCGCGCCACCGACCGCAAGCCCTGACCCGGCTGCCGCGGGAAACGCTACCGTTCCGGGGTGACTGATTGCCTGTTCTGCGGCATCGTGGCCGGTACGGTGCCAGCGCAGATCGTGCTGGACGACGATGTGGCGGTGGCGTTCCTTGATGCCCGGCCGGTGTTCAAGGGCCACGTGCTGGTGGTGCCGAGGCAGCATTACGAGACGCTGCCCGATCTCCCGCCCGATCTGGTCGGCCCGCTGTTCACGCGGGTGCGGCGGCTCAGTGCTGCCGTGCTGACGGCGCTCGGCGCGCAGGGCAGTTTCGTCGGCCTCAATAACACCGTCAGCCAGAGCGTCCCGCACCTGCACGTGCACGTCGTGCCGCGGACCCGGGGCGACGGCCTGCGCGGCTTCTTCTGGCCGCGCGGGAAGTACGCAGCCGACGACGAGGCCGCCGACTACGCCAGGCGGCTCCGCGAGGCCATCGCCGCGACGGACGTGACGGATGCGACATGACGTGAGACTGGCTCAGCCAATTTACCGATTTACTGATTTATAGACTTATCGACTAGCAAGTGATCGCCGACGGCCAGACGGCCGACGGCCAGACCGCCGGACTGCCGGGCGCCGGCGGCCAGCGGCCGGCGCCGGCCGCCGGACCATTTGCCGCTCGCGTAGCGGTGCGCGCAGGGCCCGGCGGGCTTATCGTGATAGGCATGCCCGATTACTGGTCGATAGAGGTATTCGACGCCGAGATCCCCGCGTCGCAATGGCGGCAGGCCTACAGCGCCGCGCTGATCGAGGCCGCGATCGCGCATGGCGCCAGCGGATGGGCCTGGTTAGCGAGCCGCTGGGGCGTCGTGCTGGAGGTCTGCTTTGCCGACGAGGCGCAATGGGAGGCGTTCCGTGCGCTCCCGGCCGTCCGGGCCGCGCTCGACTCGGTGCCCGATCCGGTGAACGGGCTGCTGGTCTACCGCGGCCGGGGCGGCGCGTCCGGCGCCTCGTCCCCGCGCCACCCGCGGCCGGTGCCGAGCGCGGGCGCGGTCGCGCTGCCCGAGCCCGCCGCGGACGCGTACCTGGACGTGACAAACGCCCAGATGCCAGATCCGGCCGGTGATCTGATCCCCGCCGTGTAAGCACGGGCCCCCGGGACAGGGCAGGATGGGGACATGAGGGAAACCAGAGCCTCGGCCGTCGGCATGCGGTCAGCGATCGAGCGAAGCGGGTATTACCCCGGAGTGGTCTTCGACGCGGTCTCGGCGGCCCTCGGGCATGAGCCGGTCGTCTCGTACGTCGTGCACCATGACGCGCTGTTCGATCCGGGGATGGAGGTGCGCAGGCATATGACGGTGCTGGTGCTCACCCCCACCCGGCTCGTCTACTCGCACACCGACGAGCATCCGGCCGAAGAGACGGAGCCCGATTCCCGGCCGCAGGCCGAGACAAGCACGGAGGCCGTCAGGTTCTCCCAGATCTCGTCGGTGGCCATCACGCGCGTCGTGCCCGATCCCGCCTCTTACCTGCCCGGCGTCACGATGCCCACCGAGGTCGTGCTGACCATCGGCTGGAATGTGCTGTCGCACGTGGAGCTCGAGCCCGCGCACTGCGGCGACGACAGCTGCGAGGCCGACCACGGGTACACCGGCACTATCACCGCGGACGACATGGCGATGCGGGTGAGCGAGGCAGCCGACGGCGAGGACGCGGTCCGCCAGGTGCTGGCGTTCGGCCAGGCGCTGTCCGAAGCGACGAGCCGGCCCTGAGCGCCGATGGCCGATCAGCCGGCGATCCCGCCGACCCTGCCGCGATACGGCGAGAACTCGCTGGCCGACCTGGCCTCGTCGCTGCTGGCCTCGCTCGGCGCGGATGACCCGAACCCGCTGGACATCCAGCCCGCGGACCGGGCCTGCCTGCTGATCGTGGATGGCCTCGGCTGGGAGCTGCTGCGCGATCATCAGGCCGCGGCGCCGTTCCTCTCCGAGCTCGCCACCAACGCGCGCCCGCTGGCGGCCGGCTTCCCCGCCACCACCGTGACCAGCCTGACGTCGCTCGGCACGGGCCGTCCGCCGGGCCAGCACGGGATGCTCGGCTATCAGATCGCGGTGCCCGGGCAGGGCAGGCTGCTGAACGCACTGCGCTGGGATAGCGGCGTGGATCCGCAGCAATGGCAGCCGGGATCGACGATCTTCGAGCGCGCCGTCGCGGCCGGGATCGCCGCGTACCGGGTCGCGCCGGCCAAACTGCGCCTCACCGGGCTGGCAGTTGCCAGCATGCGCGGCGCGGACTACCGGGGCGCCGACAGCCTCGGCGCGCTGGTCGCCCAGGCGGCCACTGCGCTGAAGGAGTCGGACCGGGCGCTGGTAACCGCCTACTACGGGGCCCTCGACGCGACCGGCCATGTCTTCGGCTGCTTGTCGGACGCCTGGCGTTACCAGCTCGGCCATGTCGACAAGCTCGCCGAGCAGCTGGCGTCCGCGCTGCCGCAGGGCGCGGTGCTGCACATCACGGCCGATCACGGGATGGTCGATATCGCGCCGCAGGACCGGATCGACGTGGATGCCGTCGCGGAGCTCCGCGACGGGGTCGCCCTGCTCGGCGGCGAGCCGCGGGCCCGCCATGTCTACGCAAAGCCGGGCGCCGCATCTGCGGTGCTGGATGCCTGGCGGGAGATCCTGGGCGCCAGGGCCTGGGTCGCGTCCAGGGACGAGGCAATCGCGGCCGGCTGGTTCGGCGAGGTGGCCGGGCACCTGGCGGCCCGGATCGGCGACGTGGTCGCGGCCCCGGCCGGGCCGTGGGCAATCGTGGCAACCAGGGCTGAGCCGCGCGAGTCGGCGCTGATCGGCATGCACGGCTCGCTGACCACCGCGGACCAGCTGGTGCCGCATCTGATCGTGGCCGACACATGATCGCGGCGATGGCCCGGCACATGATCGCGGCGATGACACCGACAGGACGCCGGACTCCATCCGGAGCCGTCCGTGGAAGGGGCAATGGTGACAGCAGCGGACTATGAGCAGTTGCCCGATGACCTTCCGGTGCCGCAGGACGACGGCGCGGCCGCGCATCTGCCCGGCACCGAGATGCCGTCGATCACCCTGCCTGCCACCACCGGCGAGGCCGTCGACCTGTCCGGCGTCGGCCACCCGCGGGCGGTCATCTATGTCTACCCGCGGACGGGCCAGCCCGGCGTGCCGCTGATCGAGGGCTGGAACGACATCCCGGGTGCGCGCGGCTGCACGCCAGAGTCGATGGGCTTCCGCGACCACTATGCGGAGCTGACCGCCCTGGGAGTGGAGGTGCTCGGCCTGTCCAGCCAGGACAGTGACTATCAGGGCGAGCTCGCCGCCCGGCTCGGGCTGCCGTTCCCCCTGCTGTCCGATCCGTCGCTGGTGCTCGCGGACAGGCTCGGCCTGCCCACGTTCACGGCCGAGGGAGTCCGGCTGTACAAGCGGCTCACCCTGGTGCTGAACGCCGGTCGCGTCGAGCATGTCTTCTACCCGGTGTTCCCGCCGGACGCGCACGCCGCCCAGGTCGTCGACTGGCTGCGGTACGCCCGCTGATCCGGTCCGGCGGGTCCTGGGCCATCGCCTGCCGCCTTGCTCAACGGCACGTTTGTCCACAGGCAGCACGGGGCAGCCGGCATTCCGTCACGTAGTTATCCACAGAAACGAGAGGGTTATCCCCGGATGGACACCGCAGCGGGCCTGCTGATTAGCCCGCGGGCACTGGCCAGGGAGCTGGCCGGTGACGTCGTTCCCGTACTCATCGACGCCCGCTGGCGGCTCGGCGGCCCGCCCGGCGCGGCCAGCTACCAGGCTGCTCACCTGCCCGGCGCGGTCTTCGTCGACCTGGACCGCGACCTCGCCGGACCGCCGGGCGCAGGCGGCAGGCACCCGCTGCCGGACGCCGCGAGCTTTCAGGCGGCGATGCGCCGGGCAGGGGTCAGCGCGCGGCGGCCGGTCGTCGCCTACGACGACGGGGACGGCGTCGCGGCATCCCGCGCCTGGTGGACGCTCCGGTACTTCGGCCATGAGCAGGTGCGCGTGCTCGACGGCGGGTTCAGCGCCTGGACGGCGGCGGGGCTGCCGGTCACTGCCGGCGGGCCGGCTGCCTCATCCGGTGACTTCACCGCCGTCCCCGGCGGCATGCCGGTCCTTGACGCCGGCGGCGCGGCGGTGCTGGCTCGGTCCGGCGTCCTGCTCGACGTCAGGACCGCGGAGCGCTACCGGGGCGAGACCGAGCCTGTCGACCCGGTGGCCGGCCACATTCCCGGGGCGCTGAGCTCCCCGGTCACCGGCAGCATGACTGACGGCGGCCGGTTCCGCTCGCCGGCCGAGCTGGCGGAGCGGTTCGCCGCGCTCGGCGCGGTCACCGGCCGCCCGGCGGGCGCGTACTGCGGCTCAGGAGTCACCGCGGCTCGCGAGGTGCTCGCGCTGGCCCTGGCGGGCGTGCCCGCCGCCCTCTACGTCGGCTCCTGGTCGGGCTGGATCACCGATCCCGGCCGCCCGGTCGCCACCGGAGGAGACCCCGGCTAGACCCAGCGGCCAGGACGGCAGCCTGGTGCGGACCTGCTCAGCCGGCCCGGGTCACGGTGCTGGCTGGGCTGGCCCGGCCCCCGCCGTGCGGCGCGGGCGGGAGGCT
>Ga0302324_100022824_pt1 | contig 12143 bp, 8 predicted proteins | sample Palsa_T0_1_FD_201949 | JGI IMG/M metagenome (GOLD analysis project Ga0302324, IMG submission 201949) | Peat permafrost microbial communities from Stordalen Mire near Abisko, Sweden - Palsa_T0_1 | ecosystem: Environmental > Terrestrial > Soil > Palsa > Peat permafrost | place: Sweden: Abisko...
ATTTGCTCCAGTAATTCTTCAACGGTGAAACCGGCGGCTCCGGCGCGTGCGAGGAAATCGGAAACCAACTGGCTCAACTGCCGCTGCCGCTCGGCGTCGGGACGCTTCGGCTTCTGGCGGCTGATAAAGGTGCCGGTGCCTTGCTGGGTTTCCAGAATGCCGCGAATTTCCAGCTCGCGGTAGGCGCGCATTACGGTGTTGGGATTGATTGCCAGGTCCACCGCCACCTGGCGGACCGTGGGAAGTTGGTTGCCCGCGGCCAGCGAGCCCGATGCCAGCGCGCCGGTCACCTGGTCGATAAGCTGCCGGTAGACCGGTACGCCGCTATCCGCATCCAGGCGGAAGCCAAAAGCGGCGCCGTTGCGTGTGGTGCTCATCTAAAATTATATTGTACTAGCTGATTGATACAATCAATCGGGTAATTGCCCGACCTGCCGGCGGCGCCGATCCGGCGCGGCAAGAGCCGGTGACGCCCATAAGTGAAACTTGATCGCGGCCTGAATCAAGCGCGGAGCCGCTGCCTCCAGCGCGTCTACCAGTCTACCGGTCGGAGGGATTCGCGGATTCACGGATGCCGGTGGAGTGTTGGTCGAAGGCTTGGTGTTCGTCGGCGGTGGGAAGACAGATGTGGCCGGTGAAGGCCATGACAGTAGGCGTTGAAGCGGGCGCCTTTTATGGTCAGGCTACCTGCCCCACAGTGGTGAGTGTCCCGCCGGCGGCCCGAATCTCTGCGAGCGCCCGCTCGGAGTCCTTGGCCTCCAGCCCTTCGATAGCGTCGGTCACAACCACCACGGGTTTGCCGGTCTTCAGCAAGCCGCGCGCGGCAAAGAGGACGCAGATCTCCGTGACCACGCCGTAAATGAAGTAGCGGTCGGCCTGAAGCTGCTCGATGATACGGCCGAGATTCGGCGCCGCGAAGGCATCCACGGTTTGCTTTTCGACAATGATCTGCTGCACGCCGCCAATCGCCAGAGCGCCCGCCAGATCGCAGGCACGGTTCGGTATCACGACGCGCTTTTCGAGCAGCGTGGATTCCGCTTTGTGCTGTCCGGTGGTTCCAGCCACGCAGTGCCGCGGCCAGATTTTGAATTCCACATCGTCTTCGAGATGTGCATCGGTGGTAGAGATCACAGGCATACCGCGCCGCGCGGCGAAGCGGTTGAGGTGTGTGATGGCAGGTACGATGCGCTGCGCCCCGGGCACGTACAAAGCCCCCGCCGGGTAGAGGAAATCGAGCTGCGTATCGATATCGAAAAAGACATCGAGTAAGACCGTCTTCATGGGCGCAGATTCCGCTGCGTGCAGCTAATGAGCTCGCGCAATTCGCGGCTATAGATCACCGGCCACGGTTCGGTCACTTGCAATTCTCGAAGCGACGGCGCCAACCTGGCGATGGATTGGACGGCGCGCGCGCGCGCCTCTTCAAGAGTGGGGAGCGGCTCCACCAGCCTGCCGTTCAGAATCACCGGCCGGAGCAGCGCTTCGCCCGATCCGCATTCTCCGCAGCGCGCAATTACGTCGCGCGTTTCGCCGCGGAAGATCTGCTTGCCGCCGGGCACAGAAACTTTGTCCGCGCTGTATTTTGCCGTGAAGCGCGTGATGCCGCGAATATTCAGCTCGACCATTTTGTAGACGGCGCTCATGGCCGGCGCATCGGCGGAAGTAGCGAGCTGCGTGCCTACGCCGAAGGCATCGATGGGAGCGCCGGCTGTCACCAACTCGCGAATCTTGTATTCGTCCAGATCGCCGGTAGCCATGATCTTGGCATCCGGCAAACCTGCTTCGTCCAGGATGCCGCGAACCTGGCGGGAAAGCGCCGCCAGATCGCCGCTATCGAGGCGCACTCCCCATATCGGCTTTCCCAGTTTTGCGGCGCGCCGTGCGCCTGTTATGGCATCGTAGGTATCGAGCAAGTGAACGGTGGATTCACCGAGGGTGCGTTGCAAATGCCGGAACGCCTCCATCTCGCAGGCGAACGACATCACGAACGCATGTGCGGATGTGCCGGAAACGGGCACGCCGAATTGCATCCCGGCCAGAGTGTTGCTGGTGGCGGCGCAGCCTCCGAGGTATGCCGCGCGCGCGCCCAGCACGCCGGCTTCAGGCGTATGCGCGCGGCGCGTGCCGAATTCCACTACCGCACGCCCCTCGGCCGCCTCCACGCATCGGGCCGCTTTGGACGCAATCAGCGTCGGGAACGTGATGGCCGAAAGCAGGTAGGTTTCGGGGACCTGCGCTTCGATAATCGGCGCGCGAAGCGAGAGCAGGGGCTCTCCGGCGAACAACGGCGTGCCTTCGGGGACGGCGAACAGATCACCCGTAAAGCGGAAATTGCGCAGGTAATCGAAGAATGCGGGCGGGGCTTGGGAAAACTGCTTCAGACCGCGGAGGTACCCGATCTCTTCGCCGCTAAAGCTCAAATTGAGCAGATAATCGACGGCTTGCGGCAGCCCCGCGGCGATGACGAAGTTCCGGTTTTCCGGAAGCTTGCGGACGGTGAATTCGAAGGTGGCAACTTCTTCGGCTTTGCCGGCTTGAAAGTAGCCGGCCGCCATGGTGAGTTCGTAGAGATCGGTGAGTAGGCCGTTCATTTCGGGTTGGGCCGGGCATGGCCCGCCCTACTTTTTCGGCGGCGCCGGCGGCTGCTCCTTTACGTCGGAAGCCGCCTTCTGCAGATCTTCCACCGCCTTGCCGTCTAATTCATAGATGCTCGGCTCGTTCTCACGCTTCGCGAAATATTGAGTTCCCTGTTTGGCAATAGTCACCTTTTCCACGCGCTTGCCGCTGTTGGAGGTGACGGTAGCCTCAAATACGGGGGCGCCGGCGCCCTCCGCCGGGAACTTGGCGGCGCTCAGGTCGCGCAGTTTATCGATGAGATTCTGCACCGTGGAGTTGTCCATGGCCTTCGAGCCGGACATCCACTTGTCGCCACTCTTGGTATAGGTAACCGGCGTACCAGCACCGTTCTTGATATCGAGCTTCGAGGGATCGGTGAAGCCGAAATCGAAAAGCTTCTTATTGCGGAAATCGTCGACGCCTTTGTCGAGCGCATCGCCCACGTCGGACGTAATCTTGAAAATACCCTCGACCGCGGAGCTCTTAGCGTAGTAATTCTTGTCTTTATCTTTGCGGACTTCGATAGTTTGCGTTCCGCTGGAATCGGTCACGGTGGCGGTGGCGACCTTGGTTCCCGACGCGAACGCGGTTGCGGCTTTCTTGGCATCGTCGGCGGATACGGTAGCATCCATTTTGGCGTCTTTGAGCTTACCGATGAGCGTATCCACCTGCGCGCTATCGGCGCGCAGCGGGCGCGGCTTCAGGATTTCCCACTCGTTCTGGCCGTTCTTGCTGAATTCGACCGGCTGGCCTTTGGCCGTTAGCTCGACGCGCGTGAGCTTATCGGAATCGAATGCCAGCAGGCGCTTGTCGCGCAGATCGTTGAAGCTCTTATCGAGGCCCGTCTTGACGAAGCTAAGGACCGTGAACACGCGCGGATCGTTCGGCAGCTTGGCGTAACTCCCCGAGGCGTTCGGGGTATCGTCGCCAATCAGCAGTTCGTTAGCGCCGCCATCCTTCTTAGTAACAGTGACATCGAGCGTGGGATGATTCAGCCCATACGGCGATATGTCCGTGGCTTTGTCTTCGATGGTCTTGTCGGCGGTGACCGATGTCACAGCGGACACCAGTGAGCTGGACGTGTCAGGATCGGCTCCAACCTCTTTGGGCTGGGCACTCGTAGCCATCAGCCGCCACTTACCGCTATCGCGGCGCAAATCTACTGTGTCGCCGTTGGCGTGCCGGATCTTGATTTCCTGAATCTGATCCTCCGGAATGGTGAGGATCTTGGTTTCGGTGGTGGCAGGCGTCTTACTAGCGGCTAACTGCTTCTTATTCGACCACCAGATCAGACCGCCCAGCACAGCCAAAAGGGCGACGGCAATCAGCAAACCCTTCGGCTTCATGCGTTACCTCCTCTTCCACCACGCGGCCAAGCCGAAGCCTACCACGCCGAGCGGGAAGATGAGAACGCTCATCCAGAAGATGGCGTTGAGTTTCTGCGTGCTGAGGTTGAGCGGACGGTCCTCAGTCTCCTTGGGACGAATGGAGATCAGGTCCTCATCCGAAGAAAGCCAGTTGACCATGTTCGAGAACAGATCGCGGTTGCCTAACTGGCGCGAGCCAGTCAGGCTATTAGTCGCCCAGGTTGACGAACCAATCACCACGAAGCGGCCCTGCGGGGTTCCGGAGTAAGTGCCGGCGGCTGCCAGCGTGAGCGGCCCCTTCTTACCCTTCTTAGGATCGACCTGCCCGCCGGCGCCGATTTCCGTCACCGCGAGACTGTCTTCGGTTGTGTTGAACAGTTTCGACACGGAAGCCTTCGCGCTGCTCTTCACTTCGAGCGAGCGGGAAATGGGAAACGCGGTGGGAATGCGCGTAAGCGGCTGAGTGATTGGGTGCGATTCGTATTGCACGATCATCGGCACTTCGGGACCGAGCCCCAGGATCTGGCCGACGCCGCTGAGGTCAAGCACCAGGTCCTTATTTACGGTGACGCCCCAATCCTCAAGTACTTTCTCCAGGTCCGGATTTTGAGCAGCGGGCTCGCTACGGCCGATGCGCAGGGTCTCATCCAGCATGAAGAGAGCGCGCCCGCCATTTTCGACGTAGGTCTTGATAGCGATGGCGACGGCCGGTGGATAGGCGAGTTGCGGACCGCCCACTATGAGCGCCGTGCAACTCTTCGGAACCTCTGCGCTGCCGGGCGTGGCTGCCTGATTGACGTTGATTTGCTTGCCGGCTTCCGGAGCCGCGGGTTTCAGCGATTCCGAGCGGACTTTGTAGTTGTCGCGCTCCAACACCGTCTTGAGTACCGAGAAGCCGGATGCTTCCGTGTCATCGATGCTATGCTCGCCGGCGGCGTTGAGGAAGCAGACATTGCGCTCGCCGGTTTTGAGCGCGCGGATCAGGGCGCCGGTGACCTCTTCTTCGGTGAGACTCTTGGCCGGCTCCTTCTTGACCCCTGCTTCAACGATGACTGGCGAATCGCTGCGGTAACCTTCAGCGCGCGCCTTTTGCGGGTTGCGGACAGGGTCGATATATTGGGCGTGGATCTTGGGCGAGAGCGCGGAATAGCGGTCGAGCAGATCGTGCGCGCCCGGGTAGGTGCCGGTGTCTCCGAAATAGAGAAGTTGCACGTCGCTATTCAGGTTCCTGGCGATCTTGATGGTTTGATCGGAGAGGCTGAACTGCTTGTTGTGCGTGGAGTCGTAGGACTTATCGTAGCGGTTGGCCAGAAAATTCACCGCGGCCAGAACCGCGATGATGACGACTACATATACAGCGGCGTAACCGGCGTATTTCGTCTGGCGGGATTTAACCCAATTAGCAGCCATGTTACGCCCTCCACCGCAGCGATTCCATGGCTCGCGAAGTCAGGAACAGCGCGAAGAAAGTCATGGAAAAGTAAAAAATTACGTCCTTCGAGCTGAGCAATCCCTTAGAGAAGTTTTCGAGGTGCGACATGATGGAGAGATAGGAACCCACCTGCGCCAACCAGCCGCTATCGAACTCGGTGCTCCCATTGAGTAAGTAGAGCAGCAGACAGAAGAAGAACGTCACGCCGCCGGCGATGATCTGGTTCTTGGTTGTAGTAGAGATGAACTCGCCGATCGCCAGCAGGCATCCGCCTTGCAGGATCAGGCCGAGATACGCGACCAGCACAGGTTGCACATCCGGCTTGCCCCAGAGGAACAGGAACGCTATGTCGAGCATCGACATCCCCAGAATGCACAGATAGAGAAACATCGCGCCGAGCCACTTGCCGATGATGATTTCATTGTCGCGGATCGGCGAAGTGAGCAGCAATTCGATGGTGCCGGTGCGTTTCTCTTCGGCAATCAACCGCATGGTAACCATGGGTACGAGGAACAGGGTGATAGTCCCGGCGAAGCCCAGCATCGGCCGGATGATCATGTCGTTGACGCTCATGGGTTGCTGCTGGCCCATCATTTGCGCCTGTAAGCCCATGCGCATGAAAGGGCGTACGCCGAAGACGTAGAAGGTGTATCCGAAGATGAGCCCGAACGCAGCCATCAGCAGGTAAGCGATGGGCGAGGCGAAGTAGCTCTTGATTTCCTTGCCGGCTATGAGGAGTGTATTCTTCATTTCTCTGATCCTTCCGGTGTGGGCTCGGGTGTCTTGTCGGGGAGAGTTTTCTTTTCGGACGCAGTGAGTTGCAGGAAGATCTCTTCGAGGCTCAGACCGACTGAACTTAGCTCGCTCAAATTCCAGCCCGCGTTGACTACCGTGCGTGCCAGCTCGGCGCGAATCTGGCGGCCTTGCAGACTCTCAATTTCAAACCGCAAACGGCCGTCCTTCGGCTCTTTGGCGACCACGCGGCTGACGCCCTGGACCTGTTCGAGGCGCTGCTGCGCTTCGGCGGCGCTGGGATTGGGACCGGCCGATTCAATCTCAACCGCCACGGCTTCGGAACCGCGCAACCGGTTGGTGAGGTTCGCCACCGAATCGGTAGCCACAACTTTGCCGCCGCTGATGATGATGACCCTCTCGCACGAATGCTCCACTTCCGAGAGGATGTGAGTGCTGAGGATGATGGTGTGTTCGCCCGCCAACTCGTGGAGCAAATCGCGAATCTCAATGATTTGCTTGGGGTCGAGACCCGAGGTTGGTTCGTCGAGAATCAGGACTGGGGGATTGTGGATGATGGCTTGCGCGATGCCGACGCGCTGGCGATAACCTTTCGACAGCTTGCCGATCAGTTTGTAGCGCACATCGCCCAGAGCGCAGCGGCCGACCACCTCATCCACTTTTTTCTTGATGTCGGCGGACGAGATACCTTTGAGCTGTCCGGCGAAATCGAGGTATCCTGAGACGTCCATTTCGGGATAGAGCGGCGGGGTTTCCGGCAGGTAGCCGATGCGGCGCTTGACCTCCATGGGGTGTTCCTGCACGTCGAAGCCCGCCACGCTGGCCTTGCCCGCGGTGGGCGGCAGGAAGCAGGTGAGGATGCGCATGGTGGTGGTCTTCCCGGCCCCATTGGGTCCGAGGAAACCGACGATCTGCCCTTTTTCAACTTCGAATGAAATGTTGTCTACCGCGACGGTGCGGGCGTACCTCTTGGTCAGGCCCTCGACTTTAATCATATTGAGATGTCCCGGACGAAAACGAGTTGTCTGGTTGCCATTTTGGGCGAAGCCCGGACGCGCGAAAGATGCGCCCGGCATGATAAATCCTGAAGTTTCATCATACGGACGGCGGGCAATTTTTGTCAAATGAGCGCGGAGCAGAAAAGATCGGGGAAGAATCGCGTGGAATGAGTCTGCATGCGCCTTCGGCGGCTTTGAGTTGCGAGCCTAGGTGGGCGACCGGGTTTCGAAGGGGATTGCGGGGGCGTCCGGGCCGGCAAATGGTGGAGCGGCCGGATTGGTGCGGAACGAAGCTGAGAACGTATAAATAGTTTTAATTGTTAGGTTTGCGAGGGTTCGCGGGCCTGGGCCCCCCGCCACTGCAGGTCAGGGGCTATTGCTTGATGACCGTGCCGTCGAGCCGGCGGATCTCGCCCCAGCCGCCATTCAGGTTGTTGGCTCCGTTAGTGAACGGCGCTTTCGCCGCAGCTTTCTCATCCACTTCGATGCCCCAGCCCGGCTTCTCGCTCGCCCACAGGTACCCGTCCTTCATCACCGGGCAGCCCGCGAAGATTTCCTGAGTGCGCGCATTAAACGGAGAGTATTCCTGAATCCCGAAGTTATAGCTGACCAGGTCGAGCGTCACGTTCGCCATGTGCCCAATGGGCGATACGTCGCCGGGACCGTGCCAGGCTGTCTTTACGCCGTAGATCTCGCTCATGATCGCGATCTTGCGCGCCGGCGTGAACCCGCCGGTCTGCGAGACGTGGACACGGATGTAGTCGATCAGGCGTTCCCCGATCAGCGGCGTCCACTCGTGCGGGCTGTTGAAGAGCTCTCCCATGGCGATCGGCGTGGCGCACTGCTGGCGGATCTGCCGGAAGTATGCGAGGTCCTCGGGCGACAGCGGGTCTTCCAGGAAGAACATCTTGAACTTCTCCGCGTCCTTGCAGAACTGCACCGCTTGATTCGGCGATACGCGCTCATGCATGTCGTGAAGCAACTCGATCTCGTCGCCCAGTTCCTTGCGGCAGACCTCAAATAGCTTCAAGGCGCGGCGGACGTAGTAGGCGGGCTCGAAGACGGGCTTGTCGTGCAGGGCCTTGATGGGGCTGTCGCCGCGCGCGCTGCCGTATCCGGCCATCCCCGGAATGCCGACCTGGACGCGCACGTGACGGAACCCTTGCGCCATGTAGCGCTTGGCGGATTCCACCACGTTCGGAAAATCGGCGCCGTCGGCATGGCCATAACTGGCGGCGGCCTCGCGGCATTTTCCGCCCGCGAGCTGATACACCGGCATGCCTGCCTGCCGGCCCTTGATGTCCCAGAGAGCTTGATCGATGCCGCTGATGGCGTTGTTCAGCACCGGACCGTTCTTCCAATAGGAGCTGTCGTAACACGATTGCCAGATATCCTCGATCCGGTCGGTCGTCTTACCGAGAAGAAACGGCTTGAGATACCTCTCCACGGCCGGCTTCACCAGATCGGCGCGCTGCGTGAATGTAGCGCAGCCGTAGCCATACAGCCCGTCCTGGTCGGTGGTAATCTTGACTACCGTGAGCCGCACGCCGCCGGGCTGACACTCAATGACGCTGATGTCTTTGATTTTCGGGATTGGCAATCCGCGGGTGGCGCGGGCAGCCTGTTCCTGGGCCTTCTGTTCGCGGGGAGTGAGGAGACTCACCAGACCCGCCGTTCCGAACCCACGTAGTAAGTCACGACGTTTTATCGACATCTCAAATCACTCCTTGTTAGTCAACGCTAGCCAACGCCAGCTAGTCAACCCCACCACACTTCGCCAGGGGCCAGATGAGCCCTGGCAACATCGGGGTTCAATTCAATGCCATAGCCGGGCTTGTCCTGGATCGTAAAGTAGCCGTTCTCCCAGAATGGACCTTCGCGCACGACCAGATTAGGCCACCAGTCAACCCAATTGGCCAACTCATGAATGCGGAATTCGCGCATGGCCGAGGCGGCGTGACAGGAAGCGATGGTTCCCACCGGGCTCGCGGGATTGTGGCACGCGGTCCAAATGTAGTAGAGGTCGGCGAGGTCGGAGATCTTCTTGGACTCCAGCAATCCGCCGGATTTCGGAATATCGATGTGTACTCCGGAGCATGCCTGCATTTCGATCAGCCGGCGAAAGCCCTGGCGTCCGTAGAGGTTTTCCCCGGTGCAGACGGGAATGCCGATGGCGTGCGTGACCCGCGCCATGGCTTCGATGTTGTCCGGCGGCACGGGGTCTTCGAGCCACATGGGTTTCACGGGTTCGAGCTCTCGCGCCAGGCGGATGACATCCTGCGTATCGTATCGCCAGTGGCATTCAATGGCGAAATCCGCATCCGGGCCGAGCGTTTCGCGTACCGTCTCCATACCCTTTACGATGCGCCGGTAGTCCCGCTGCGTAAGACCACGGGCGTACGGGTCATGCCCGGGCTCTTTGAATTCGGGATCAGCCTTCACGGGGACGCCGTCGCCCTGGAATTTGAAGGCGGTCCATCCCCACTTCTCGGCGCGTGCGGCTTCAGCCTGAGCGCGCCAGGCGGCCGGATCTTCCACCTTGCCGACGGCTTGAAGCGTGCGGTAAAAGCGAACGCGGTCGCGGAACCTTCCACCCAGCAGATTGCAGACTGGAGTCTGGAGGATGCGCCCGCACAGGTCCCATAAGGCGATCTCGATTCCGCTCGCCGCGGTGACCGTGACTCCGGCGATCGCGCCCGCCCCCGCGCTCTGCATCAGCATTTTGGTATAAAGCTTGTCGACGTTGAGTGGATCTTCGCCGACGATGATCGGCGCCATTTTGTTGAGGACCAGGTCTTTCACGCCCCAGCCCCAGTAGGCCTCGCCGATGCCGTAGAGGCCGGAATCGGTCTCGATTTTGATGAGATTCCAGTCCCAGGTTCCACGCACGATCATGCACTTGACGCCGGTGATTTTCACCTTGTTCTTGAAGGCGGAAGCGATGCGCTGGAAAGGACCGTCGAACAGACAACCGGCGGCCGCGGCCTGGAGAAAATCGCGGCGGTTCATAGGGGTTCGGCGATACTATATCAGAATTCGGCCGAGGTGAGTTAGGGTGGTGCGATAAATCGCACAAGCGCCTGCCCCCTGGCAGGCGAAAGCGCCTGCCCCACAATTGGCGCGAACCTTCAAGAGATGTACAAGCTCCAGGAGCCGGCTGAAAACCGGCTGCAGCCAGGATTGGCTGCCCCACAAAGCACGTTAGTTCACGTAGAAATTGACGGTGCTGGTCTGCATTGCGCCGGAGGCCTGATCTCTTGTCACCATGGTTAAGGTGTAAGAGCCGGACTTGATGGCGAAGCCGGACATATAGTTGAGCTGGCCGGCGACAGTGAAGTCTCTGAGATTGGCAACCGTTTTATTATCGATGTCGGTGACTCTAGCGATTATGTCGTTTTTCCCGGATCCGGGAGGGAAGACGACGCTGACGCGCGTATTCATCTTCGCCGAGTTGACCGACACAGTGACTTTTGGACCGTCGCCGACTGATGCGAAGACGTTCGCGGGATTCGATCCGGATATGGGAGACTGCCCGCGGCCCCCCGCCAACGCCTTAAACTCCGCCGGGGCAGCTCCCGGTATGAACCGCAGTGCGTCCTTTTCGGATGGGTCCATGGTCATGCGGTATTCCTTCGTATAGGTTGGATCGACGAATTCGACGACGACGTTGTTGCCGATACCATCTATATAGCGATAGCGCCATTGCTGGAACGGGACGGTCGAAGTCGTGCCGCCGCCCTCCGCTGGAGGCCGCACATAGGCGCCGCCCGAGGAATGGTCTTCGATCTCATCCGCCGGTCCGTAGGTGATGTAGATGCGTCCGCGATCGGTCTTCCAACCCGGAATGGACGAGGCGAAAGCGAGGTTGGCATAGGCGATGCGGCGGTAGTGCTCATCCTTGAACTCGTTCTCCGTCGTATCAGGCGTGGGGTCGCGGCGCTGCCAGAATTGAGTGATGAACTGCTCGCGCTCTGCGTCGTTGGCGGTGGCCTTGAACGCCTTCCGCTCTTCTTCCGTAATGATGTAGGCGACGTCTTCGTTCAACCACTTCTTGTACGGGGTGGCGAGATTCGCGGGCGCCTTGTCTTCGCGTTGGAGTGCATCCCGAAGTTGCTGCTCGACGGACTGCGCGGCCGGCGGGGTCTGAGTCGTCTGCTGCACCTGGGCGAGTAGCACCGGAGCAGTCTTGGCAGCGGCCGGGACATGATTCCAGATCGACACGCGGTTGTGACTGGTGTCGGCCGCCGGCAGTTCAACGGCGCCTGGAGCTTCCGCCACGGACGACACCGCAGGAGCTGGCGCCTGCTGCCTCTGCGTCGGCGGCGTTTGCCAACCGGCGAGCGCAATTCCGGCGCCGACCACCACGAGGCTGGCCGAGATCGCGGGTGTCCAGGCGGCGCGGGGCCGCTCGGGTTGCTGTAACAGACGTCGAATTCGTTTCACGAGACTCCCTCCAGTAGCGGCCAGCGCCAGTTCATGCGCGGCCCATCGATTTTGTTCCAACGCGGCCAGCGCCGCGGCATACTGGCGCGCATCGCCAGTGGCGGCGACAGCCAGATCGTCACAACAGTTTTCGCGCTCGGCGCGGATGACTCCGGAGATCCACCAGACGGCTGGGTGATAGAAGAGCAGGCCTTCGACGAAGGTCTGCATCAGATTCACCAGATAATCCTGACGGCGGATGTGCGCCAATTCGTGAATCAGAATCGCTTCCACTTGCCTCATGGGCAAACCCGCGAGCAGGCCCAACGGCATCAGAATCACGGGCCGCGCGCAGCCGATCACCACCGGTACATCGGCCAGACACGATTCCAGCAGTGCAGCGGGTTTGGAGACGCGCAACCGCGCCGCGAGGACGTCGAGACGCTGCTGCCAGTCACCCGGCGCCTGGCACACGCCAGCGAAGCGCAACCGGCGCGCCGCTATCCATCCGCCCAACGAGCGCAAGTGGAAGAACAGGACCCCGGCGGCCCAGAA
>Ga0302324_100022827_pt1 | contig 12141 bp, 10 predicted proteins | sample Palsa_T0_1_FD_201949 | JGI IMG/M metagenome (GOLD analysis project Ga0302324, IMG submission 201949) | Peat permafrost microbial communities from Stordalen Mire near Abisko, Sweden - Palsa_T0_1 | ecosystem: Environmental > Terrestrial > Soil > Palsa > Peat permafrost | place: Sweden: Abisko...
ACAACGGCGGTCTCTGGTAGGGCAGGTGCGCTTCCTCGCCGAGCATCAGCACGGGTGCGCAAAATCCCCCGGCACGCAACGCGCCGGCGAACTCGCTCGCCGCGTGTCCCGCTCCGATGACTACGATGCGATCTGTCGCGTTGTGCATGATCACTAGCGTTTGGGAATCTTCAACCCGACTCTCTCGCGATCCCAGGTGTCGGGCGTGCAGCCCTCCTGCCGCAGCTGGTACTTGAGGACTCGTCCTACGGAGTTGCGCGGGAGGTCTTTGCGGAATTCGAAGTAGCGCGGAATGGTGAAATACGGGAGACGCTCCATCGCCCAGTAGCACAACGCCTGCTCGGTCAGCGTGTGGCCGTCCTTCAGGACGATCGTCGCTTTGACGTCGTCCTCGCCGACGTCGGAGAAGACTGCATGCACGGCCACGTCCGCCACCGCCGGGTGTGCGCGCAGGCCGGTCTCGACCTCGAAGCTCGAGATATTCTCGCCGCGGCGCCGCAGATAGTCCTTCTTGCGGTCGACGAAGTACAAATACCCGTTCTCATCGAACTTGCCGATGTCACCGCTGTGCAGCCACATGTTGCGCATGATCTTGAGCGTGTCTGCCGGCCGGTTCCAGTATCCCTCAAACATGATGTTCGGACGGCGCGGCCGGACGACGATCTCGCCGGGGGTTCCGGCAGGCAGCTCGTTGTCGTCCTCGTCGAAGATACGCACGTCGAAGTCGGCATTGGCTCGTCCGGAGGAACCCGGCGGCGCCTCCTCGTCATGCTCTAGCCCGGTGACTCTCGCGGCCTCGGTGAGGCCGTAGCTGTTCGACCCGGCCCGCCGCACCCCGAAGCGCCGGCGCCACTTCTCCTGCAGCGCGGCGGGAAACGGCGATCCGCGCACCGTATGCAGTTGACCGTAGCAAGCCCTCGAGTGCTCCGTGTCCTCCGCTTCGGCGAGGAAGGTGATCATCGAGCCCAAGAGACTCGCCACGGTCGCGCGGCTGCGCTTGATGTCCGGCCAGAAACGCGACACGGAGAAGCGCGGAAAGATGGCGACTCGCGCGCCGACGAACATGCACGAGAGAATCGAGCCACCCGTCGCATTCATGTGAAACAGCGGCAACGCGGTCCAATTACAGTCGTCCCGATGCCGATCTTCAATCTGGACTACCTGTCGGCCCAGATTGCAGACGTAGTTGTGGCTGATCATGCAGCCCTTCGAGGGGCCGGTGGTGCCGGCGGTATAGATCAACATGGCGAGGTCGGCCGGCGCGTTGGCATCCGCGAGCGGCTCGGTGGAATTATCGAGCAAACTCGCGAGCGGCAGCACCTCGGCCACGCCGGATACGAGCGTGCCGTCCCGTTGAACCAGGGTCCTCACGCTCGCGAGGCCCTCCGCCACATCGACCACGCGCTGCGCGTAGTCCGACTCGGCGATCACGATCTTGGCGCCGCAATCGTTGAGCTGGTGGCGCAAGAACTCGCCCTTGTAGGCCGTGTTCACCGGTACGCTCACGGCGCCCGCCTTGTTGATGGCGAACCAGGAGAGCACCGCATGCACGTTGTTGTCGAGAACGCTGGCGACCGTGTCGCCTTTTTTTACCCCGAGTTGCTGCAGGCTCCGGGCGAGGCGGGTGGATTCCCGATCGATGTCGGCATAGGTGTACGAGTCACCCGTGAAGTCGAGGAATAGGCGTGGGCCGAACTGGGCGCTCGAGCGCGCCAGAGCGGCGGTCACCGTATCCTGCTCCGTGCGGGTCCATACCTCATGAAGATGCATTGCTTGTCCTGCGCCCCTCGATCCTCCCGATATAATGGACGATCCGTCAGCTTTTTGTCCAGCCCGGCTCGCGCCGACCTACGGGGAATGTGCTAGAGTCCACTGGACCCGTGACCGCATAGAATATAAAATGACGGGGCGTTAGTTTCGGGGGAAGTTTGGTATGGAAATTGCCGATTTGATTCTCGTCAGCGTCGATGATCACCTCATCGAGCCCCCGGACATGTTCGACGAGCACATTGCGCCGCGCTTCAAGGATCGTGCGCCGACCGTGAAGCGCGGTACCAACGGCGCCCATCACTGGCAGATCGAGGGTCAGCGGGCGCCCGGGCTCGGCCTCAACGCCGTGGCCGGCAGGCCCAAGGAGGAGTACGGTTTCGAGCCGGTGTCCTACGAGCAGGTCCGTAAAGGCTGCTTCGATCCCGACGCACGCATCGAGGATATGAACGCCAATGGCGTGCTCGGGTCCATCTGCTTCGGCTCATTTCCCGGCTTTGCGGGCGCGCGCTTCCAGAAGATGCAGGACAAGGAACTCGCGCTCGCGACCATACAGGCCTACAACGATTGGCATTTCAATGGCTGGTGCGGCAAGCATCCCGGCCGCTTCATTCCGCTCGCCATGCTGCCCCTCTGGGACGTCGGCCTTGCGGTGAGCGAGCTCGAGCGCATGGTGCGGCTCGGCTGCCACGCGGTGACCTTTCCGGAGAATCCGGCGCTGATCGGCCTACCGAGTCTGCACAACGAATGCTGGGAGCGGCTGTGGGGCGCATGCGAGCAACATGCCGTGGTGGTGTGTTGCCACATCGGCTCGGCGGGCAATGCACCCTATCCTTCGGATGAGTCGCCGATCGACGCGTGGATCACCTCGATGCCCATTTCCATCGCGAACGCGGCCGCCGACTGGCTGTTCGCGAGGTTCTGGAAGCGCTATCCGGGCCTGAAGCTGGCCCTCTCGGAAGGCGGTATCGGCTGGATACCGTACTTTCTCGAACGCGCCGACTTCACCTACGAGCAGCACGGTGCCTGGACACGCACCACGTTCGGCAAGGAGAAGCCGAGCGACGTGTTCCGAAGGCATTTCATCACCTGCTTCATCGACGACGAATTCGGCTTGCGCAACCGGCAGGACATCGGGATCGATATCATCTGCTGGGAAGCAGACTATCCTCACTCGGATGCCACCTGGCCGAAGTCACCCGAGAATCTGTGGAAGGCCATCCGCCCGCTGCCGTCGGGCGACATCGACAAGATTACTCACCGCAACGCCATGGCGGCGTTCAGCTACGATCCCATCGCACGCTTCGGCCGCGAAAACTGCACCGTGGGAGCGCTGCGCGAGAAGGCGCGGCATGTCGATATCTCGCCGGTGTCGCGCGGCGGCCTGAACCCCGGCCAATCGGCGGAGCGGCCGGTGACGTCCGCGGACATCAAGAAGATCCTTTCCCATGTGTGAGGGCCGGGCCCATGCGTGAGCGCACGGCGGGAGCTCGGTTACCGTGATCGGGTGTGTCGAAGCCCTGCGTATGCCGGACGGCCTGTACATCGACGGCGAGTTCGTGCAGGCGCGCGAGGCCGCGCGCGAGGAGGTCATCAATCCGGCGACCGAAGAGCCTATCGGCGCGGTTCAAATCGCCGGCATCGGCGAGGCGCGGGAGGCGATTCGCGCGGCGCGCGCGGCCTTCGACGCCGGCCCGTGGCCACATCTGCGGGCACGCGAGCGCATCTCCTACCTCGAGCGCATGTACCAGGCACTCGCCCTGCGGGCGCAGGCGATCTGCGATCTCATCGTCGCGGAGGCGGGCGCGGTGAAGTCCAACGCGCGCGCGCGGCAGTTCGATGTTCCGATGAAGCATTTTCGCCACTATCTCGACACCGCCGACCGCGCTCCCGTGCGCGCGCTCGCGCCGGAGATAACGCCGCAGCCCTCGGGAACGAAGACTCTCGGGACTGCCTTCGTGGTGCGCGAGCCGGTCGGCGTCGTCGCGGCCATCACACCGTACAACTATCCTTACTTCCTCAATCTCGCGAAAGTCGTGCCGGCGCTGCTCACGGGCAATACGGTCGTCCTCAAGCCCTCGCCGTACACACCCTTTCAGGCGCTGGTGCTGGCGGCGGTCGCGCAGGAGGCGGGGCTCCCCAAGGGCGTCTTCAACGTGATCACGGGCGGCACCGCCGTCGGTGAAGAGCTCACCCGGGATGGGCGGGTCGATCTGATCAGTTTCACCGGATCGGATGCGGTGGGCAGCGCCATCGCGGCGCAGAGCGCGCCCACCTTGAAACGGCTGGTGCTCGAGCTCGGCGGCAAGTCGGCGCTCATCGTGCGTCACGATGCGAACGTGCGCATGGCGCTCGCGCAAGCGCTGCGCGGCTTCACCAGCCATGCCGGACAGGGCTGCGCCATGAACACCCGCGTGCTATTGCACAACTCTCTGCGCGAGCACTTCGTGGAGCAGCTCGCGCAGGCGGCGCGCGCGGTGAAAGTGGGCGATCCCGCCGATCCCGCCACGGAAATGGGTCCGCTGATTCGCAGCGGCGCGCGCGACCGGGTGGAGCGTTACGTGGCGCTCGGGCTCGAGAGCGGCGCGAGCCTCAAGGCGGGCGGCCGGCGTCCACCGGCGCTCGAACGAGGCTATTACTTCGAGCCGACCTTGTTCGCTGACGCCGATCCCGATGCGGCAATTGCTCAGGACGAGATCTTCGGGCCGGTGGGCGTCGTGATCGGGTTCGACGACGACGAGGAGGCGGTGGCGCTCGCCAATCGCTCCCGGTTCGGGCTGCGCGGCGGCATCATCAGCGCCGACGTGGGGCGCGCTTACGAGATGGCGTTGCGCATCCGCACCGGCGGGGTGACTTTGAACGGCGGCGCCGGTACACAGCTGTCCGCCGGTCCATTCGGCGGCGTGAAGCGCTCCGGCTACGGCCGCGAGTTCGGCGAGGATGGTCTGAACGAGTTCACGCAGACGAAGCTGATCGAGATTCAGGCCGGTTAGAGGAGGCGACGTGGGCAAACAACCCCCCGATCCGGCGATTGCTGCAGAGCTGAAGCTCGATTTCGATTACTTCGCCGTGCAGCCGGTCGAGGGCGATCTGCACGCGGGCTGGAAGCGCCTGCACCAGGGTCCCGACATTTTCTACACGCCGAGGAACGGCGGCCACTGGGTTTTCACGCGCGCCGAAGATATCGCCGCCGCTTGGCTCGACCATCAGCGCTATTCGAACGCGGGCGTCGCCATGTCCCGCGACGAGCGCGAGATGCAACTCTATCCCGGCGAAGCGGACCCGCCTATCCACGCCGCTTATCGAGGTCTTCTGCAGTCGTTCTTTTCCCAGAAGGAGGTGCAGGCTATCGAAGGGCGGATGCGCTCGCTCACGGGGAATCTGATCGACGGTTTCCTCGCGGACGGGAGGTGCGAGTTCCAGTCGCAAATGGCGCGCAAGATGCCGATTTACATCTTCTTGCACATGATGGAACTGCCCACCGAGGATGCCCCGGGATTGCTGCCGGCGGCAGACTTGCTCACGCGCGACTCCGATCCGCAGTCCTTCCTGCAAGCCATGCAAGCCATGATGGGCTATCTGCAGGGAAAGATCGCGGAGCGCGAGCATCGCCCAGGAAATGATTTCATCGGCCGGCTGCTGACATCGAGCGTGGACGGAAGGCCGATCACGCAACACGAGGTTTTGAGTCTCACCGCCAACGTCATGTTCGGCGGCCTGGACACGGTGGTCTCGTCGATGGGCTTTTTCATGAATTTCCTCGCCCGCAATCCGGATCACTGTGCAGAGCTCGTGGCGCAACCCGAGCTCATCCCGGAGGCGGTTGAGGAGCTGCTGCGCAGGCACGGGATCGCCAACTTCGGCCGGTCGGTCGCGGAGGATTTCGAGTACAAGGGGTTGCCGATGCGGGCGGGAGATCTGGTGCTGCTTCCCGCGGCCTTGCACAATTTGGACGAGCGCAAGTATGCGGATCCCATGCAGGTGGACTTCCACCGCCGCATCAAACATCACATGGCCTTCGGAACCGGCATCCATCGCTGTCTGGGGGCGCAACTTGCGCGCGTCGAGCTGCGCGTGCTGCTGCAGGAGTGGCTCGCGAAGATTCCGAGCTTTCGACTCGCGGACCCGCAGGCCGTCGTGGTGAAGTCGGGCAGGATCAACGGCGTTTCGTCCCTGCCGCTGCGCTGGCCGGGCTGAGCGATCCGTGGACTTCGACTTTTCGCAGGAGCAGAGGCAGCTCAAGGACGAGGCCCGGCGCTTTCTCGGCGCTCGCTGTTCCTTGTCTCTGGTGCGCGCGACCCTCGGACAGGAGGACGCGGAGCGACACGCCTCGCGGGCTCTATACAAGGAGATTGCGGAGCTCGGCTGGTGCGGCACCGCCATCCCGGAAGCGAGCGGCGGTCTCGGCCTCGGCTATGTCGAGCTCTGTGCCATCGCCGAGGAGCTGGGGCGGGCGCTCGCGCCGGTGCCCTTCGCAAGCTCCATTTATTTCTTCGCCGAAGGAGTGATGGCGGCGGGCTCGGCCGAGCAGCGCACGCGGTTGCTGCCGCGATTGGCGCGCGGCGAGATCGTCGGCTGCCTCGCCGCCGCGGAGGGAAGCGGCGCCCACCAGCATCGCGGCGTCCGGTGCCAGGTGAGGGCCGGCCGACTGAACGGCATCAAGATACCGGTCATCGACGGCGATGCGGCGGACCTCGCTCTCGTGCTCGCGGCGGAAGAGCGCGGACCAAGCCTGTTCCTCGCCGATCTGACGGACCCGGGCGTACAGCGTACGGCGCTTCAGTCCTTGGATCCCAGCCGCGGCGTGGCGCGCCTCAGTTTCTCGGACGTACCGGTCGAGCTCGTCGGCGGCGCAGGCGAGGGCGGCGCATTGGTCGAGCGCATCTGCAATCGGGCCGCGGTATCGATTGCCTTCGAGCAGCTCGGCGGCGCGGACCGGAGCCTCGAGCTCGCACGCGACTATGCGCTGGAGCGGCGCACCTTCGGACGTCCCATCGGCTCCTACCAAGCGATCAAGCACCGGCTCGCCGATATGTACGTCAAGAACGAGCTCGCTCGTTCGATCGCCTACTACGCCGCGTGGGCACTGGCGAGCGCCGCGACCGAGCTGCCGCGCGCGGCGGCGATGGCGCGAGTCGCGGCGAGCGACGCGTTCGGTTTTGCCTCGCGCGAGAGCATCCAAATTCACGGCGGCGTCGGTGTCACCTGGGAGGCGAGTCCGCACCTCTTCTTCCGGCGTGCACACCACCTGAGCCTGGTATGTGGAGCGTCCGACGGATGGGCCGAGCGCCTGGCGGCGGACCTTTGCGAGAGCACGTCCGCGCCGTGCATCGGCACCGAGATCGCGTGAACTTCGAGGACTCACCGCAAGAGGCGGCTTATCGAGCTGAGGTTCGGGCGTGGCTCGATACCAACATGCGTGAGCTCGAGGAACAATATCCAGATGCCGGCGCGCCGAACCTCGCGGTCGCGCGCGCCTGGCAGGCGCGCAAGGCGCAGGCGCGCTACGCGCGCATCACCTGGCCGGTCGAGTGGGGCGGCGCGGGCGGCAGCGCCATTCAGCAGGCTATCTTCTCCCAGGAGGAGAGCCGATGCGGGGCTCCGCAAGGTTTTTTCGGCATCGGTCTCGGTATGTGCATGCCTACCCTCATGAAATTCGCCGCCGCCGATGTGCAGCGCCGCTTCATCGGCCCCGCGCTGCGCGGCGAGGAGATCTGGTGTCAGCTCTTCTCCGAGCCGAGCGCAGGGTCCGATATCGCGGGATTGCGCACTCGTGCGGCCCGTCAGGGCGACGGCTGGCTGATCAGCGGGCAAAAGGTATGGACCACGGGAGCCCACTATTCGGACTATGGCCTGCTGCTCGCGCGCAGCGACTTCGACGCGCCCAAGCACCAAGGTCTCACCATGTTCTGGGTCGATATGCGCGCGGCGGGCGTCGATATTCGAGCCATTCATCAAATGACCGGGGGTTCGGAGTTCAACGAGGTATACCTCTCCGATGTGATGATCGCAGACGCTCAGCGGATCGGCCCGATCGGGGAGGGATGGAAGGTCGCGCTGATCACGCTCATGAACGAGCGGGTGGAGGGGGGTAAGGAACGCGGACCGAGCCTCGAGGATATCTTAGGCCTCGCTCGTTCCATTCCCCGCTCAGAAGGAACGCTGGCCGATGACCCGGTGTTTCGCCAGCGATTGGCGCTCTGGTACATCCAGGCCGAGGGGCTGCGCTTCACGCAACTGCGAAGTTTGACAGCGCTGTCGCGCGGCGAGACGCCCGGGCCGGAAATGTCCATCGGCAAGCTGGTGGCCGCCAACCGGCTCCAGGATCTCACCGAGCGGTTGATCGAGTACCAGGACCAATTCGGCCTGATCAGCGATTCACGCTACGCGCCGGACGGGGGCCGCCTGCAGCGCGATCTCCTTTATGCGCCGAGCCTGCGTATCGCCGGGGGCACCGACGAGATACTGAGAAATATCATCGCGGAGCGGGTGCTCGGTTTGCCCGGCGATGTGCGCGTCGACAAGGCGCTGCCGTTCAAGGAGCTTCGCGGATAGTCATGCGTCTTTTGGAAAACAAGGTGGCGGTGATCACGGGCGCGGGAGCGGGTCTCGGGCGGGCGTACGCGAAGCTCCTCGCGCGGCAGGGCGCGGCCGTGGTGATCAACGATCATGCCGCGGAGGCGGCCGAGCGGGTGGTCCGGGAAATCGTCGAGATCGGGGGCAAAGCCGCTGCAGTTGCAGCCGACGTGGGCAGCATGGAAAGCGGGCGCCGCATTCTCGACGCGGCGCTCGCGGCCTACGGGCAAGTGGACATTCTAGTGAACAATGCCGGCATCTTGCGCGATCGGTCGCTCCCGAAAATGGCGGAGAGCGACTGGGACGAAGTGCTGCGCGTACACCTCAAGGGTACGTTCTGCGTGACCAAGCCGATCTTTCAACACATGAAGGAACGCGCCTCTGGGGTCATCGTGAACACCACGTCCACTGCCGGATTGCGCGGCAAGTTCGGTCAGACGAACTATGGCTCCGCGAAAGCCGGCATCTGGGGATTCTCGAATTCCCTGGCTCAAGAAGGGCTCAAGTACGGAATTCGCGTCTGGACGATTGCCCCGGCCGCTGCCAGTCAACTCACCGACGGCGTAGTTTCCGAGGAGTACAAACGCGTCTTCACCGCGGAGCGCGTCGCTCCGGTAGTGCTCTACATGGTGAGCAATCTATCGGGCAAGCAGACGGGCAAGACGCTTCTCGCCGGCGGCGGTTACGTGAGCGAGATTCGCATGGAGATGGGGCCCGGCTTCGTGCCGGGCGATGAGTACGAAGTTGAGCATCTGGTTGCGGCCATCGAGGCAGGCAAGGTCATGCTGCCGGAGCGCGATCTGAATTTCGTCAACGCCTACGGTCCCGCGGCGGCGCGCTAGGGATATTCGCATGGCCATTCGGTATCCGGAGATTCTCTCGATCGAGGAACCCGCTCGCACATTGTCCTGGAGCGATCGCGAAACCATCCTGTACGCCCTGGCGATCGGCATGGGCGAAGATCCCGAGAACGGCGATGAGCTGCCGTTCGTGTATGAGAAAGATCTCAAGGCGGTGCCGACGCTCGCGACCGTGGTGTCGTGGGGCGCGAATATCGGCGCAGAGAAAATGGGCCTGAATCGGGCTCTTACCGTGCACGGAGAGGAGTCGATTACCTGGCACAAGCCGCTACCCGCCACCGGCAGCGTCATCGCCAGCAGCCGCGTGGCGGCGGCGTATGACAAGGGGGAGAAGGGGGCGGTGGTCGAGCGCGAGATGCAGCTTCGCGACACCGATGGCACGCTGCTCGTGTCCCTGATTCGAACCGCATTCGCCCGGGGCGATGGCGGTTTCGGCGGCCCGTCCGAAACACCAGCGCCCCATCAAGTCCCCAGCCGAGCGGCGGATCTCATGCTGGAATTCGCCACTCGTCCCGATCAGGCGCTGCTCTACCGGCTCTGCGGCGATCGCAATCCGCTGCACGCGGATCCCGCGGTGGCCAGGGCCGGCGGATTTCCTCGCCCCATTCTGCACGGCTTGTGTACCTACGGCATCTGTTGCCGCGCGGTCCTCCAAGCCTATTGTGGGTTCGAGCCCGCGCGCATGAGAACTCTCTCGGTGCGGTTTTCGGCTCCCGTGTTGCCCGGCGATCGGATCGCCGTGCGCCTGTGGAAGGATCAGGACATCGTCTCGTTCGAGGCCAGCGTTTCCGCCCGTAACGTCACCGTGATCAAGAGCGGCAGATCACGCATCGAGTGAACTCGAGAATCCCATGCAACAGCCGCCGACCATAGAGTCCCCACGACCTGCCACCTCGTACACGCGTATCGACGAGATGGGCACCCCGTACCTGCTGGGCTCGCGCTGCGGCGAGTGCGCAGCCGTGTTTCTGGGCGTGCGCGAGAACTGCGGGCGCTGCTGCGCGCGCCGGCGAATGCAACCTCTGCGCCTCGCGGTGCGCGGCCGGCTGTACAGCTACACCATCGTGTACCGCAGCTACCCCGGAATCCGCGTGCCGTTCATATCCGCGATCGTCGATCTCGAGGAGGGCGGTACCATCAAGGGTAACCTGGTCGAGATCGAGCCGAATCCAGACAAGCTGGCGTACGGCATGCCGGTGAGGGTCGTGTTTCGCGGCGCGGAAAGCGCCCTCGGAGAGGAGGCCGCGGGGTACGTCGCGCACTTCTTTGTTCCCGATGGAGATCGCTCATGACCGATGTGTACGTGGTCGGCATCGACATGATCCGATTCGGCCGATATCCGGAGCGAGCCGTCGTCGATCTCGCGTCCGAGGCTGCGCTGCTCGCCCTCGATGACTGCGGGATCGGCATCAAGGACATCCAGGCGCTGTACAGCGGCAATATCGGCGAGACCATGACCGGACAGCGCACTTTGCAGCTGATAGGCCAGACCGGCATTCCGGTCGTCAATTGCACCAATGCCTGCGCCACGGGGGCCACCGCGTTTCGAGAAGGCTGGATGGCCATCAAAGCCGGCATCCACGACACGGTATTGTGCATCGGCGTCGAGAAAATGGCGCCCGGCATGATCGTGAAGAAGAAAGTCGGCAACGAGCCGTTGCCGGCCGAGGGCCTCATCGGCTCGGAGACCATGCCGGCGGTGTTTGCAACCGTGGGCCTCGAGCACTCCCGAAAATTTGGCACGACGCTCGAGCAGTTCGCCAAAGTTTCCGTGAAGAATCATCATCATTCGATCTTCAACCCGAAGTCGATGTACCGCAAAGAGACGCCGCTCGCGGAAGTGCTGTCGGCGGAGATGATCGCCTATCCGAATACCAAACTGATGTGCTCGGTGAATGTGGACGGCGCGGCGGCGGCCGTGCTCATGTCGGATCGCAAGGCACGCGAGCGCGGCTTGACGCGACGGGCGGTGCGCGTGCGCGCTTCGGGACTTGCGAGCGACGCGTGGTCCGAGCGCAACCAAGTGATGCAGGACGTCAATACCGTATCGCGGCAGGCCGCCCGCACGGCCTACGAGATGGCCGGTGCGGGCCCCGAGGATCTCGATCTCGTGGAGCTCCACGATTGCTTTGCGACGGCGGAGATCCTGCATTACGAGAACCTCGGGTTGTGTGCGGAGGGTGAAGGGGGGCGGCTGATCGATTCGGGCGAGACCTCGCTCGGCGGGCGCATCCCGGTCAACGTCTCCGGGGGACTGCTCTCGAAGGGGCATCCCTTGGGCGCCACCGGTATCGCCAACATTTACGAGATCGTCACGCATTTGCGCGGCGAGGCCGGTGAGCGCCAGGTGCAGGGCGCCCGCCTGGGTCTGACGCACGTAGTGGGCTTGGGGTCCGCTTGCGCCGTGCACATCCTCGAGCGAGTGTGATGCCGATGGAGTTCGTCAAAATCGTGCGCGACGGCCGACTCACCATCGTGACCTTGGACCGTCCCGATCTGCTGAATGCGCTGCATCCCCCTGCGCATCACGAACTGGGGGCGGTGTTCGACCAGTTCGCCGGCGACCCCGAGCAGTGGCTGGCGATCATCACCGGAAGCGGTGACCGAGCGTTCTGCGCGGGTAACGACTTGAAATTCCGAGCGGCCTTCGGCCGGCAGCCCATGCCCGCGACGGGCTTTGCGGGACTCACCTCGCGTTTCGATCTGCACAAGCCGGTGATCGCCGCGGTCAACGGATTGGCGCTCGGGGGCGGGTTCGAACTCGCGCTCGCCTGTGACCTCATCGTCGCCGACGAGCGCGCGATGTTCGGTCTGCCGGAGGTCCGTGTCGGGCTGGCCGCGCTCAGCGGCGGTCTGCAACGTCTGCCGCGGCAGATCGGGCCCAAGCTCGCGATGGAAATCGTGCTGACGGGCCGGCGCCTCGGGGCGGAGGAGCTCC
>Ga0302324_100022830_pt1 | contig 12139 bp, 9 predicted proteins | sample Palsa_T0_1_FD_201949 | JGI IMG/M metagenome (GOLD analysis project Ga0302324, IMG submission 201949) | Peat permafrost microbial communities from Stordalen Mire near Abisko, Sweden - Palsa_T0_1 | ecosystem: Environmental > Terrestrial > Soil > Palsa > Peat permafrost | place: Sweden: Abisko...
ACGCGCCGGAGCCCGATTGGAACTGCTTGGGTGACGGAATCGGTTTTCCCGCTTACGAGATTTCTTGTCCCACAACCGGACGAGGTAGCCGCTGACTTAGACGGCCAACGCATTGAAACGAAAAAACCGAGTCTTGGCATGATACTTGCACCCGAAGATGTTGGAGGATAATTAATGTTCCGATCCATTGCACGCGTCGTGGTTCCCGTTGTCATAGTATCTGTTTCCGTCTTGGCGTCCTTGGCCAACGCCCAAGAAGGCATGCCCAATCCGATTATGGCGCCGAATCCGCTGACGGCGACGATATCCATTTTTCGTAGCAACATGCAGGACAAGATCATGAAGTCGGCGGACGCGATGCCAGAGTCCAAGTACAGCTACCGGCCGACGAAGGACGTTCGCTCGTTTGCAGAGATCCTGAATCATGTGGCGGATATATCCTACAAATTGTGTTCAGACGTCAAGGCTGAAGCGAACCCCGCCACGGCTACCGCGAAGGATTCGAAGACCCAGATCATGGCCCACCTCAAAGGCGCGTTCAATTACTGCGATGGCGTGTACTCCGGGTTCACCGATGCGCACCTCAATGACCCGGCGGACTTCTGGGGCACCAAGACGAACAAGATGTTCGTGTTGACGCAAGTCGCAAATCATGACGCCTTGCATTATGGCAATCTCGTCACGTATCTGCGCCTCAATGGCCTCGTGCCGTCCGGGGGCTGGTTTTGATTGGCCCAGCGGCGTCCGCGTCCCACTAAGCGATTTCGCACGGGCTGACTTTTTGGCGCGTGGCGCGGCCGAGCGCTAAGCCGCTCAACACCCGCATGGTCTGCTCCGGGGTTGTGTCGTGACAATATCGTGTCCGCCCGACAGCTTAAGTGGAGCAGTTGCAATGCGAGAACGTATCCGTAGTCGAGCGGTACCACTGTAAAGTAGATAAGATGTATTTTCCTTCGGAATTCATGATGCCGTCCACTCTGGCCAGCGTCACCTGCGCGATACAGGTGGCTCAATGGGCGGATAACACTGGAAACGGCCGGGACGATATTATCTATGTCATCGAGCACGCGGATGAAGGCCAGTCCAACCTGAGGAATAAGTGGAAGTAATTGTCCAATATTAGGGTCTAACCGGGCCCCGGTCTTCCGTCCTCAACTCCAGCTCCGCCCACCGCGCATACAACTTCTCCACCGCGGCTTCCGCCGCCTGCATTTCCGCGTATCGCTGCTGTAGCGCGACCGGATCGGAAACCACCGCGGGCGCCTGCATCGCCGCGCGCGCCGCCTCCAGCGATTGCTCGGCTTCAAGTATCCTTTCCTCCATCCGCTCCCACTCGCGCGCCTCCAGATACGCCAGCTTCTTCCGCGGCGCCGCGGTCTCGGCAGCCCGTGCGGCGTAGCCCTCCGGCCGGTCCTCCTTCGCCCGCGCCGGCTTCACCGCGCGCGCCTGTTCCCATTGCGAGTAGTCCGCGAAAACCTCCGCGCCGCCCTCGCCATTGAGGCCCAGTACCACCGTCGACACCCGATCCAGCATGTACCGGTCGTGCGTCACCAGCACCAGCGCGCCGGGAAAATCGGTCAGGCTCTCCTCCAGCACTTCCAGCGTCGGGATATCCAGATCGTTGGTCGGCTCGTCCAGCAGCAGCACGTCCGCCGGCTGCAGCATCAGCCGCGCAATCACGATGCGCGCCCGCTCCCCACCCGAAAACCGGCCCACCGGAGTATCCAGTTGCTCCGGACTGAACAGGAAGCGTTTCGCCCAACCCGCGATGTGTATCGGGCGATCGCGGTATATCACGCTATCGCCGTGCGCTCCCAGCCCCTCCCGCAGCGGCGCGGCCGGATCGAGCTGTTCGCGGCCCTGGTCGAAATACACCACGCGCAGCCCGTCGGCGCGTTCGACAGTGCCCGCGTCGGCCTGCATCTCGCCTTTCATCACCCGCAACAGCGTGGTCTTGCCGCTGCCGTTCGGCCCGGCGAGGCCCAGCCGCATCCCCGGCGAAAGCGAGAAGCTCAGGTCGCGAAACAACTGCCGCCCGCCCAGCTGCTTCGAGATAACGTCCGCGCGGATCAGCTTCCTGGTCTGCCGCCCGGAAGCCGTGAAGTCGATGCGCGTCGTAGCCTTCGCATTGCGCGCCGAAACTTCCGCCAGCTCGCCCATCAGCGCATGCGCTGCGTCAATGCGTGCCCGCGACTTGCCGGTGCGCGCCTTCGGACCGCGCCGTAGCCATTCCACTTCGCGCCGCACACGGTTGGCCAGCGCCGCCTGCTGCTCCGTTTGCGCCTCCAGAAAAGCCTCGCGCTTCTCCAGAAAATCCGCGTACGCCCCCTCCGCGCGAAACATGCCGTCCGGATAGGCGCGATTGATCTCCGCCACTTCCGTCGCGGCGTTTTCCAGGAAATAGCGGTCGTGGCTGACCACCACCGCCGCGAACGACGCGCCCTCCAGCAGCCTCTCCAGCCACAAAATCCCTTCCAGGTCCAGATGGTTGGTGGGCTCGTCGAGCAACAGCACGTCCGGATTCCGAATCAGCTCGCGCGCGATCGAAAGCCGCCGCTTCCACCCACCGGAAAGCGACTCCACCGCGGCGCTCCCGTCCGCGAAGCCCGCCTTTCCCAATGTCACGCTGACCGCCGCCGTGCGCTCCGCCTCGTCCATCTCATGCAGCGTCGAGCGCTCGATCCCGCGCCCCGGCAGCGCCTCTTCCAGCACTTGGCCCACGGTCATGCCGGCCGCGAACTCCGGCTCCTGCGGAACGTAGGCGATGCGCGTCAGCTTGCGCACCGTGCGCATGCCCGTGTCCGGCTCGAGCAAGCCCGCCATGATCTTCAGCAGCGTGGATTTGCCCGAGCCATTCGGGCCGATCAACCCCAGCCGCTCGCCTTCGGAAATGTGTATGGAGATGTTGGAAAACAGCGGCGCTGCGCCGAACGACTTGCCGGCGCCCATCACGGAGAGTAGCGGCGCGGGCATCTGTTTCAGGATACCCTAGTAAGGTGTTCCGCCTCTTCTACGCGATCGAATTCCTGATCGCCCTCATTGCCACGTACACCGTCTGGAGCCAGGTCGGCGGGCAGTACCATCTCGACCTGATGGCGTGGTATTGGAAGCTGTGCTTGGGCGCCGGTATCGCGTTCGCGGCGGTGAGAGCCACGGCCGCCGCGGTGAAGGGCGAGCGCGCCTGGAATGCCCGTACGCTGCGCTGGATCTCCGTCGTGCTTGCACTGGCGCTCGTCTGCGGCCTGGTCACTTACTACTACCACCTCAACGAGCCGCCCCCCGACGACGACGACCAGGAGGATACCACCACGCCCACTGCCCAAACCGCCTATTAGTGGGGCAGGCTCGTAGCCAGGCTCGTAGCCTGCTGCGGCCTCGCAGGCCGCCAACTGAAGGATAATGAACCCATGACCGGAATCCAGTACGTGACCGACGAGAAGGGCCGCAAGGTGGCCGTTCAAATCGATCTGTGAAAATATCGGGACCTCTGGGAAGACATCCAGGATGTGCTTGTGTCGCGGTCGCGGCGTCACGAGAAGCGCATTCCGCTGGACAAAGTAAAAGCGGGTCTGATCAAGAGCGGCAAGCTCTCGCGTGCCTAGCTATCGCGTCGTCTTAACCGCAAGCGCGGAAAAAGAACTGTATGGCTGCCCGCCCAAATGATCGCCCGCATCGTGCCCCGTTTGGAACGCCTCGCGGCGGCTCCCCGGCCTCCGGGCTGTAAAAAACTCAAGGGCGGCGATAGCGAGTGGCGGATTCGCATCGGCGATTACCGGGTCGTATACGAGATTGACGACACGGCCAAGACGGTAGACGTGACGCGGATCGCTCATCGGCGCGAGGTCTCCGAGTAAGGGCATTGTTCTGTCCGGAGAACACACCGGGGGCAATTTTTAAACCGGAACGGGACGGACGATAACGGTTGCAGTCCCAAAGGGCCGCCTGAGTAATCATCAACCACGTCTCCCTCCGTTCCCCACGGTCATTGTAACCAAATCGCCTTCGAGGAGTATTCGGGAAGGGGGACCACATGGCCACAATAACGGACAGAATTACCAGCGATTTGCGTTTCGGGCTCCGCCAGCTCCGCTGAATCCGGCATTCACGGCGGCGGCCGTCCTGTCGCTGGCCCTTGGGATCGGCGCAAATACAGCCATTTTTCAGCTCATCGACGCCATCCGCCTGCGGACGCTCCCGGTCCAAAAACCGCGGGAGCTCGCATACCTCGATTTAGCCGACGGCTCTTGGCGATCGGGATGGCAGTCGACCCGCAGCGCGCGCTTGACCTACGCACTTTGGGAGAGCCTTCGCACCCGGCAGCAAGGCTTTTCCGGAACGCTGGCGTGGGGTGCCGCGCGCTTCAACCTGGCCCAAGGCGGCCAGGTGCGATTCGCCGAGGGCCTCTTCGTCAGCGGGAATTTCTTCCACATGCTGGGCATTCCTCCGGAGATAGGGAGAACATTCAGCGCGCAGGACGATCAACCCGGCTGCGGATCGCCTGGAGCCATCATCAGTCATGGATTCTGGCAGAGCGAGTTCGGCGGGGACCCGGCCGTCACCAGCCGCACTGTAAGACTCGACGGCAGGCCTTTCCCCGTTCTCGGCGTAACTCCGCCTGGGTTCTTCGGCGTGGAAATCGGCCACCGTTTCGACATCGCCGTGCCGGTGTGCGCCGATCCAATCTTTTACGAGGGCTTACGAGCCAGGCAAGAACAGGATTCCCCTGCGCACCGCCTGGTGGCTTTCGGCCATGGGCCGCTGAAGCCCGGCTGGACGATCGAGCGCGCGAATGCCCAGTTGCAGGCCATTTCCCCGGCGATCATGGAGGAAACCCTCCCGCCCTTTTACCGGGCGGACAATGCCAAGAAGTATCTCGCAAACGAGCTCAGTGCCTCGCCGGGCGCGACGTGTGTGTCCCAATTGGGGCGGCAATATGAAGACCCGCTTTGGATACTGCTCGCCACCACGGGGCTTGTTCTGCTCATCGCCTGCGCCAATCTAGCAAACCTGTTGCTGGCACGGGCCAGCGTGCGCGAGCGTGAGATCGCGGTGCGGCACGCGCTGGGCGCGTCCCGCGGACGGCTGATTGCGCAATTGCTATCCGAAAGCCTGCTGCTCGCGATGCTCGGTGCGTCACTGGGCGCGCCGCTCGGGAGTCTTCTGAGCCGGGGGTTGATTGCATTCCTCTCGACGCAGGGTAACCAGATGTTTGTGGCATTGGGGACCGGCTGGCGGGTGCTCGGATTCACCGTGGGCATAGCCCTGGCTACCTGCCTGCTCTTCGGACTGGGCGCCCGCATTGCGCGCCACGCGGTTGGCTCCGGCGTTCTGCTACTGGCGATCGATCTTGTGGTAGGAACCGCACTGGCCGCGTGGGCTGGCGAAGCGGCCGCGGCGCTGCTCTATGGTTTGAAGCCGCGGGACCCGCTAACGTTGGGCGGGGCCATCGCGTTGTTGGCGGTGGTGGCGTTGTTCGCCAGCTACGGACCAGCGTGGAGAGCGTCCCGTATAGAGCCAATGGCCGCCCTCCGTGATGAATGAAAGTGGGGCAGGCTCGCAGCCTGGCTCGCAGCCTGCAGCGGCCTCGCAGGCCGCTAAACTGCGCCGGCAGTCACAAGCCGAGCTCCGCCGCCCATAACCCTGAAAACAAACGCCCAAACGCCAATCCGCATGCCGAACTCCCGCCGCCGGCATGCTACGCTCAGTCCGGGGTAGGTCAAATAGCCGACTTTATCTCCGGCAAACCGAAACTTTCGGCGTTGCGCGGTGTTTAAGGTATAGTAGACCATCGGAGCGCTGCTTCCCAAGGAGGAACATGATGACGAATTACAACGAAAAAATCGGTCGTAGAGGCCCGGGGGGGGCACCAAATATCTCCCTTTTTTGCATCTAGCCGCGCTGGCGCTTCTCATACCCTGCATCGGCGCCGCGCAGGCCACCACCTACGAGGTACTGTACAGTTTCACGGGCAACCCCGACGGTGCTCAGCCCGATGCAGCTTTGGTAATCGGTAAGGATGGCGCGCTTTACGGTACCACCAATGTCGGCGGCTCTTCCGAGCTCGGCACAGTCTTCAGACTGTCGCCGGCGACCGGTGTTCCCTGGACGGAGACCGTGATCCACAATTTCACTGGGCCCGACGGACAATACCCCACCGCTGCCTTGGTCTCCGATGGAGGATCGTTTTATGGCGCCACGAAATTTGGTGGGACTGGCGCGGGGACCATCTTCGAACTGGCGCCGCCGGCCAATGCGGGAGGCGCCTGGACCGAAACCCTCTTGTACAGCTTCGTCTATAGCAAAGACAGCCAGAACGTAGCCCCGATTGGGCCGCTACTGATAGCCCCAGGTGGAACGATGTTCACTACGACGGAGGGTGCGCCCGATGTGCCGCTCGGCTTGCGTTTCGGTGCGGTAATAGCTTTAGTGCCCCCGGCAGCGCCGGGCGACGATTGGGCGGAGTACGAAATATCTCCTTTCGGGGGACCTCCCGAGGGGGAGTGGCCATTCGCGGGCGTAGTTTCCGAAGGTGGGTCGCTGTTCGGGACAGCAGCCTACGGTGGCGACGAATATTGCGATGGACCAGAAGGTTGCGGCACGGTCTACGAGTTGACGCCACCGGCAATCCAGGGTAACCCTTGGACGCAAACGACGATTCACACCTTCGGATCAGTGCCCAACGACGGCGCTGACCCAGAGGCACTAACAGTGGGTCCGGGCGGAGTGCTCTACGGCACGACCCAGTCCGGCGGCACCGAGTTCTGCCCGACCGCCGATGGCGTCGGCAACCCGTGTGGCACCGTTTTCCAATTGGCACCGCCGACAGTGTCGGGCGGGACCTGGACATATTCAGTAATTTATAACTTCACGGCGACCAACGGCGATGGAGAGGCTCCTAGCGCAGGCGTGGTGGTGGGTAAGAACGGAGCACTCTACGGTACGACGCAATATGGCGGGAGCGCCACGTCGGCTTGTCCGCCTTCATACTACGTGCTTCCTGGTTGCGGCACGGTATTCGGGCTAACGCCGCCAGCCACGCCGGGCGGTACCTGGACTGAGAAAGTGCTGCACAGCTTCTCTGGCGCGAACGGCGACGGTTCCATGCCCGTGGCAGGTCTGGCCCTGAGCTCGGACGGAGTGCTCTATGGCACTACCTCCGCCGGCGGCACGGCAGGCAAAGGCACCGTATTCGCCATCGTGCCGTAATGTTACGAAATGCTACAAAGAACCAAGATATTCCGGCCCCAGTACGAAGGCGCGGATCTCCGTCGAAGCCAAACCGAAAAAAACCGAACGAACCCAATCCGACCATTTGTTTTCAATAAACCCGCGCTCCGTGGGGCAGGCGTCCACGCCTGCTGAGTGTCTCCAGACCCGACCGAGCCAGCGCCGCACCGAGCTCCGCCGCCCAAGCGAACTCCTGCCGCCGGCATGCCATGCTCTGTCCGGGTAGATTATTTCCCCGCCATGATGTCACGGAATGTTACAAAGAATCCGGCCCCGTTACAAAGGCGCGGATCTCGTCGAAGCCAAAATGAAAGAACCGAACGAACCCAATTCGACCATTTGTTTTCAGCAAACGCGACAAAAGGCGACGAAATGCAACCCTGCCAGCCTTTTGTGGGCAGGCGTCCACGCCTGCTGAGGGTCTCCAGACCCGCCCGAGCGAGCCAGCGTGGCGCTGCGTGATGACTGAGTGGGGCAGGCTCAAAGCCTGCAGCGGCCTCGCAGGCCGCCAACGCGCGCCGGCAGTCACACGCCGAGCTCCGCCGCCCATGAACTTGAGAACAAACGTCCAACTCCAATCCGCATGCCGAACTCCTGCCGCCGGCATGTTACGCTCAGTCCGGGGTAGGTTATTTCACCAGCGCAATGTACTGTAACGGAATGTTAAAAAGAATCAAATAAAAACCGGCCCCGCTAAAAATGCGCCGAGCTCGGTCGAAGCCAAACCAAAAAACCGAACGAACCCAATCCGACCATTTGATTTCAGCAAAGGCGACAAAAGGCGACGAAATGCAACGAAATGCAACCCCTGCCAGCCTTTTGTGGGGCGGGCGTCCACGCCTGCGGCGGGTCGCCAGACCCGCCCGACCGAGCCCCAAGGTACATTGGGATAAATGTCTCACATAGTGGTACACCGCCTCGCGCACGAACCTCGTCCGACGGACTACCGGCGATTCAGCCGGGTCGCCTGGGCCGTGCTGGCGTACAACATGTTGGTCGTCCTCTGGGGCGCATTCGTGCGCGCTACCGGCTCCGGCGCCGGCTGCGGAAACCGTTGGCCGCTGTGCAACGGGGTGATGGTGCCGCGCGCCCCGCGCATCGAAACCATCATCGAGTTCACCCACCGCGCCACCAGCGGACTGGCGCTGCTGAGCGTCGCCGCGCTTTGCGTCTGGGCTTTCCGCCTGTTCCCGCGCGGTCACCGCGCACGTACCTATGCGGTACTCTCCGTCGTGTTCCTGTTTGCAGAAGCCTTGCTGGGCGCCGGCCTGGTTGTGTTTCAATACGTGGAGCACAACGCCTCGGCGGGCCGCGCCGCATACCTCTCGGCGCACCTGGTGAACACGCAGATACTGCTCGCCATGCTGACCCTCACGGCGTGGTTCGGTGCCGATCCCGTTTTGCGCCCCTGGCGCTCCGCGCCGAAACTGGTAATGGCCGCACTGCCCGCTGCCCTTGTGGTAGCCGTCAGCGGCGCGATCGCGGCGCTGGGCGACACGCTATTTCCAGCCGCTTCGGTGGCCTCCGGAATGCGCCAGGAGTTCTCGCAAACGGCCAGCACGCTGCAGCGCCTGCGCGTCGTGCACCCGGTGCTGGCAGTCGCGGGCGGAGCTTTGCTGTTGGCGGCGGCGGTCGCAGCCATACGATCCGGACGCAGCCGCATGGGCGCGGTCGTTGCTGCACTGGTGTTCTTGCAACTGGCGGCTGGAGGGCTGAACATCGTCCTGCTCGCGCCGGTCTGGATGCAGATCCTGCACCTGATGCTGGCCGACTTACTGTGGGTAGCGTTGGTAGTGATGACGCTCGAAAGCGCCCGCTAGCGTAGCCGTGGGGCAGGCCATCGTTGCTTGTGGCCTGCGGGTGTTCGAGCCAGCCGATAAGCCACTTTCAGGGCTTTTAAGTACACTCATCCGCCGAAATAATCAGTCAATAGATCGAATCCGATGTAAAATTAAGCGAAACTACTTCCAATTAAGCGGAAATCCCGGCGGATAAATGATCGCGGTCGAGAGAAAAGGAATCCGATTCTATGTTCAGGATAACTGCTCGATCCGCGATCTCTCACTCCTGGCGCCGCCGCATCATTTCCAAATGTCTACCGGTCCTAGTTATCTCCCTCGCGCCCACACTGCGCGCCGCGGACCGCATTACTCTTCCTATCGACGATAGCCGCAGCGTGGCACTGCCCGGCCATGTGAGCCCGCGAATCAACGCCGCCCTGGACCAGGGACCCGCCGCCCAATCCATGGATCTTCCGTATGTCACTCTGGTACTCGGTCCCTCGGCCGGCCAACAGGCCGATCTCGACCGGTTATCTGCGCAGCAGCAGGATCCCTCGTCGCCGGACTACCATCGTTGGCTCACTCCGGAGCAATACGCGGACCGGTTCGGAGTAAGTCGGGCCGACATAGAAAAAATGGTTACGTGGCTGCGTCAACATGCGCTTACCTTGAAGTCCGTCGCGCGTGCGCGCAATGCGGTCGCTTTCGGTGGAACCGCGGGCCAAATCGGCGCTGCCTTCCGCATCGAGATTCATCGCTATCTGGTGGGCGGCGAATCGCACTACGCGAATAGCGCCGACCCGTCCATACCGGCGGCTTTCCAGGGCGTCGTTGTAGCCATTCATGGGCTGCATGACTTCCGCTTGAAGCCCGCGCTACGGCCGGGCGCGCAGCCGCGAGATACCCAGGGTTCCGCCTACTCGCTCGCTCCCGGCGACATAGCCACTATTTACGACATCGCTCCCCTGTACAGCGCCGGCATCGACGGAACGGGGCAGAAGCTGGTAATTACCGGGCAGACTCAGATTAATCTATCGGATATCCAGCAATACCGCAGTTTTTTCAATCTGCCGGTGAACAACCCCACCGTGCTGCTGGTTCCCAACACTCAGGATCCCGGGATTGTCCAGGACTACCTGCCGGAAGCCGACATCGATCTGGAACTCTCCGGGGCGGTGGCGCGCAACGCCAGCATTCTCTTTGTCTACTCGACCAACGTCACTGATGCGCTGCAATACGCCATCGATCAGGTCCTGGCGCCGGTGGTCGGTATCAGCTACGGCAACTGCGAATTGCAGACGGAATCGGCGTTCGCGACGACTCTCCAAACTTGGGCGACGCAAGCCAACGCGCAGGGTCAGACCGTGATCGCCGCCTCGGGCGACGAAGGCGCGGCGGATTGTTTCGGCGGAGACGTCGCCGCCACTAATAACTCCCTGTCGGTGGATACTCCAGCCTCCCTTCCGCAGGTGACTGGCGTGGGCGGCACGGAATTCGTTGAAGGAAGCGGAAGCTATTGGAATCTCATCGATTCCAGTAACCACGCCTCGGCGCTGTCTTACATTCCCGAAATCGCCTGGAACGACAGCGCTCTCCAAGGATATCCGAATGCCAGCGGCGGCGGTGCGAGTGTGTATTTCTCCAAGCCATCGTGGCAGACCGGCGCCGGCGTCCCAGCCGACGGCGCCAGAGATGTTCCGGATGTGGCGCTCTCGGCTTCCTCCCGTCACGATGCCTACCAGATCTACACCTCGGGCACCTTTCAGGCTTACGGAGGCACCTCGTGTACGTCTCCCGAATTTGCTGGAATCGCCGTTTTGCTGGGCCAGTACCTGGTCGCCAAGGGCTTTCAGTCCAGCCCCGGCTTGGGCAATATCAATCCGGCACTCTATACTCTGGCGCAGAACCCGGCTTTGTTTCATGACATCACCATGGGAAATAATATTGTGACTCCCGGTGGGACGGCCATCGGGTATAGCGCCGGCGTGGGCTATGATCGGGTCACCGGCCTGGGTTCCCCGGATGTCTACGCTTTGGTTACGGCGTGGCACGGTGAAAGCGCGACCCTCAAGAACAGCGTTACCATGACGCTCGCGGCCAGCGCGGATAGCGTGACCTTCAGCGGCACGACGGTACTGACAGCCACCGTCGCGGGAACGAGCGGCGCGATCCCCACCGGTACCGTGGCCTTTTCGGCGGGGGATTATGCGCTGGGTACGGCTGCCCTCAACGGCAGCGCGGCGGCCACTCTGACGCTGAGCGGCGCGCAGTTGGCCGTGGGCGCCAATGGCATCGCGGCGCAATACGATGGCGACACTTCCTATTACGGCGCAACCGCTTCCGCCAGTCTCACGGTCACGTCGCCCGGTAACGGCCCGCCGGCGATCGGAGGACTGTTGAACGCAGGTTCCTACACGCCGGCCTCTGCGCCAGGCGGCATTCTGAGCGTCTTCGGCACGCAACTGGCCCCCCCGGGCGTCCAGGTGAGCGCCCCGGGCGTGCCCCTGCCTATCATGCTGGCCGGCACATGGGCGGCCATCAACGGCATCCCCGCGCCGCTCTATTACGTGTCGGACACGCAAGCGAACATCCAGATTCCCTTCGAAGTGCCTGCCAACTCGACCGCCGTCCTGGAGGTCTACAATAACGGCCAGAGCGTCGTCTACAATCTCAACTTAGCCGCTACCGCTCCGGCGATCTTTACCACCAACGCGCAAGGCACGGGTCAAGGCTCCATCCTGAACACTTCTTCTCAATTAGTGGACACATCGCATCCGGCCAAGCCCGGTACCACTTATATCCAGATCTACTGCATGGGCTTGGGCGCGGTCACCAATCAGCCGGCGGATGGCGCCGCCTCGCCTTCCAGTCCTTTGGCTCAAACCCCACTGCCGCAGGTGAGCATCGGCGGCTTCGCGGCGAACGTGAGTTTCTCCGGCTTGGCGCCGGGATTCGTGGGCGAGTATCAAGTGAATGCGCTGGTGCCGGCCACGGTGGCAGCGGGCATTGCCGTGCCGGTCACGATCACCATAGCCGGCGCGGTTTCCAACACCGTCACGATATCGGTTGGTCCTTAAACTCATTTGTTTCAGCCGTCGGGCCGTCCGGAAAAAAAGGTAGTGGGTCAGTTT
>Ga0302324_100022831_pt1 | contig 12138 bp, 6 predicted proteins | sample Palsa_T0_1_FD_201949 | JGI IMG/M metagenome (GOLD analysis project Ga0302324, IMG submission 201949) | Peat permafrost microbial communities from Stordalen Mire near Abisko, Sweden - Palsa_T0_1 | ecosystem: Environmental > Terrestrial > Soil > Palsa > Peat permafrost | place: Sweden: Abisko...
CGTCGCTCAAAGCGACGGCGTTCCAAGGCGCGAAAAAATCCACCATGGAAATGCCGTTGCTGGTGGCGAACTTGATCAAGCTCATGGCATAGTTATTCGAAGCGGTGATATTGGTTACCTGATCGAAGTCGCCATTGCCGGTCTGCAGATACAGGTTGCCTTGCGCGTCCACGGAGGGGCCGCCACCGCCGTCCCAGAAGCCGCCGAGGCCGCCGTTGGGAGTGCTGTTAAAGACGCTGGGCGCCAGCGCGAGGTTGGTGGCGTTGTAGGCAAAGAGCCAGCCATGATAAGGCGGGTAGTCGCCATGTGAGGCAAACGCCATATAGAGAGCGCCATCGAGCAAAGTGAGCGCAGGCCGGCTGTGCAGGCGCAGCGCATTCCAAAGAACGTGAGGCGGGTTCTGGCCGTCATCGTCGCCGGCGCCCGCGCCGGGATAATTGGTGCATTGGATTACCACCGGGCTGTTGAAATTGGTTCGTTCCAGTCCGGTGGTGACGTCCAACGCGTGCAACCGATGCACATAAACCGGGCCGGACTCCTTGGTCTTGACTTCGACGTAAATCGTCCCTGTGACTGGATCAATGACTGGGGTGCTCGTGATGCCGATGGCGGGGGTGATATCCATCGAGTTGACATCGCCGCTGGGCACCGTCGTCACTCCAGCCGCCGGATTGAGGAAACTGGTCTGCCAGAGCGGATTGGCGTTGATCCCTTGGATGCTGTCCGCGTCGAACGCAAAGACGCTGTCGTTCTCCGTGGCCACGTAAACGACGTTGTGCAATCCCTTGCCGGGGATGATGACATTGGTCATGACCAGCGGTTGCGCGTACACGAACCCGTCCACGCTGTAACTGAACAATCGGCCGAAAGTGTTCGTATTGACGTTGGCCAGCGTGAGCCGCGTTTCGTTGGTGTTGACGCCAGCGCGAGTGTTGTCGTTGTGATAGGTCAGCATCGATGCCAGCGTGGAAGGAGGATTGGCGGCCAGCGTGGTGAACGAAAACGAGGGCCCCGACCAAGCAACGCCCTGGATGTTGCTGGCCTGGGCGGTGAAATAGTAAGTCGTGTTCGAGGCCAGATTCGCGACGGTGATCGAGGCGTAGCTGCTTGCCAGGCCGAGGCTGATGCTGGAGGCCCAGTGGGCGGAATTGGTGCCGCCATCGTTCGTGCCGTAAAAGATCGTCAATACCGGAGTAACGCCGCCGGTGCTCAAAACATCCGCCGCCAGCGTCGCGCTGCTGGCGGTTACGTTGCTGGGCGGCAGATTCGCCACCTGTGCCGCTGATGCTGTCGGGGCGGTGAATATCCCCGGCGGGCTGGCCCAGGACGTGCCGGCATAATTGGCCGCCTTGATGGTGTAAAAATAGGTCGTGTTGGGCGACAATCCGTTGATCGCCTGGCCGAAGGTACCGATTTGCACGCCCGATGTGATGCTGTTGGACCAGTTCCCGGCATTGGTGCCGCCATCGGTCGGACCATAGTAGAAGGTAATTGTCGGCGCGAAGCCGCCTGTGGAGAGCACCTGCCCGTTAAGTGTCGCTGAGGCGGGTTGAATAGCTGTGGCGGGCAGATTCGTTACCGCAGCCAGCGTAAAGGAATTGGAGCCGCTGCGGAAGCTAAAGTTGCTGATGTTTTGGATGCCGCCATTATCGCCAGAACTGGCGGTCAATCCGACGTAGGCGTAGCTGCTTCCAAGCAACGCAGTTATATCACCTATGTTGTAGTTGGTTGCATAGGTCGCGCCCGTGCGGGCATCGACAAGGATTTCCTGCGTCGCTCCCCCGGGCGCGTAGGCGATGGTGAAGTTAATGGGATGGCCGTTGGCGACATTGACGGCGCCCGTGGGTTGATAGCCGCCGGTGACGCCATTGGTATTGTAGTTAATGCCGATCCCGTTGCCGCTGTAAATATCAATTTCCCAATTGGCGCTGGGAGCCAGGCCGGAGATGCCCAAGCTGTTGCCCTGCCCGCCGTCGTTATTGAGATAGGCGGGGCCGCTTTCTTGCAAATCGAAAGAAGCCCCATCTGCCTCGCTGCCTGGGACGCCGTTGACGTTCTGGTAGGTGAAGGAGGCGATAAAGCCGTTGATCGCGAGTGCATTTTTGTACCAGGCGTTGACCCATTGGTCGGCGCCGCCGGTAGTCCCGTGCAAGACGTTTCCGCTGATCGTCGCGGAGGAAAGGCCCGATTGGTTGATGGTCCAATCGGCGCCAGTGTCGAAGAAACTGATCGAGGTTGGCGGCGGCTGGACCGTGAGCGTGGCCACGCTGGTTGGAACCGGGCCTCCAATCGAATTGGACGCCAAGAGTTGGTAGCTGCCTGAATCGGCCAATTGCAGGTTGGTTAGGGTCAGCGACTCACTGGTGGCGTTCGGGATGTTGGTCATCCCGCCGCCCGTGTTGACCTGCCATTGGTAGGTTATCGGCAGCGTGCCTTCAAAGATGGCCGAAAATGTTTGCGCTCCAAAAAAGGAATCCACCGCCGAACTTGGTGTAATGCCAGAAACCACCACCGGAACACTCGCGGCCAACACATCCAGAACCGCCACCGCGCTGGTGGAGGCGCCGAACGTATTGGACACCACGACGTCCAAACTGTAAGTGCCCGCGAGCAGGCTCGTCGTGTCATAGATCAGAGGTGAAACGGTGGCGCCGGGAATATTGGTGCGCGCGCCGCCGCCGGCGCCATCAGTCCGCCACTGATAAGCAACAGGCGACGGGCTTGACACCAACTCCGTCAAGGTCCCCACCGTTCCGGCATAGACCGGGATGTTGGTAGGTGAAATGGCGGGCGCAGTAGTAGTCGGAGGGGCCACCGGCACAAATCCAAGACTGAACACCGTGCCATTGCCAGAGGCGCCGCCTTCCTGCGCCGTACCGTAGAGGGTGTTGCTCGATAAGAGCAATCCGGCATACGGATTAGCTCCGTCGGTGTTAGCAGGATTGGTCTTTCCGTTATACGGAGGGAGTTTCGTGAAACTATAAACATTCCTAAAATCTGAGCCATCGGTATTGACGGCGAACAGCGTGCCATAGCCCGATCTGCCTCCTCCAAACGTCGTCCCGTACAGAGTGTTGCCCGATAAAATCAATCCGCCGAACGGATTGGCACCGTCCATGTTGGTTCCGACATTGTCACCATTGTAACCAAGAAGCGCCGTGAAACTGTAAATGGTGGCGAAGCCTGTGCCATTGGTGTTGACGGCGAACACCGTGCCATTGTCCTTGTCGCCGCCGTAATGCGTCGTCCCATAAAGGATGGCGCCCGACGGCGATAAACTCAATCCGGCGTATGGAAACGCTCCGTCGCTGCCGTTGGTAAAAGTATAAACGATCGTGAACCCGGTGCCATTAGTGTTGACGGCGAACACCGTGCCGTAGCCCAGGCCGCCGCCTTGAGAGGCCGTCCCATAAAGTGAAGTACCCGCTAAAACCAATCCGGCATACGGAAAAATTCCCTCACTGTTGGTGTAGAAACTTCGTGAATCTAAGGCAGCCGCCGCGAAACTATGCAGGTTTGTAAAACCGGCGCCATTGGTATTGACGGCGAACACTGTGCCTGCGGCCCCTCGGCCTCCTGCAAGCGTCGTCCCATACAGGTTGTTGCCCGATAAAATCAAGCCGGCCTGTGGGTCCGCTCCGTCGCTATTGGTTTCCGGATCAGGATAAAAACCGGTTGCGGAGAAGCTATGAAGCGTCGTAAAACCGTTGCCATTGGTGTTGACGGCGAATACCGTGCCGCGGTACGCGCTGCCGCCTTCAGCGACCGTCCCATAAAGGGAGTTGCCCGCTAAAACCGGCCCGGCATAAACACCAGCCCCGTCGGCGCCGTTGGTAAAATTATGCACGGTCCTAAAACCGGTGCCATCGGTGTTGATGGCGAACACTGTACCCTCGCCCGAACTGCCTCCTGCATACGCCGTTCCGTACAGAGTGTTGCCCGATATAATCAATCCGCCATAGGGAGTAACACCGTCGCTGTTCGTACGAAAAACCGAGACTGCGCTGAAACTATGCAGGTTCGTGAAGGGCTGCGCGTCCACCCGGCCAGCCAGGATATAGCCGAGGCCGGCAGTCAGCGCGGGCAGGAAGCACCTACAAAGTTTCATGTCCTTTGCCTTGTTAATGGTCTCGGCTGGGAAAAAACCGACAGGAATTTTGCACAAAGTCACGCCGCGCCCCGAACCGCCGCGGAGCATGGCTGCGGACCCAGGCGGGTTCTCCTTTATTTTCCGGCGGTGGTGATTTGCAGATAGACAAAAAGGCCCGATCCATCCGCCCCATAGATCGACTCTAAGCTTTTCCGATGCTCCGGTGAAAGCAGTGCTTCGATCTGGACGGCTTCGGCTGGAATGTCTCCCGCCATCGCTTTCATCGCATCGATGAGCGTCGCTCCCCGCGCCAGGCGATCCTGGATCAACGAGAGCAGGGCGCGTTTCTCCGACGGTTCCAGTTTCAACGTCTCCACCACCTCCGCCGTCAGGAACTCGGCCACTTGATCGCGCTCTTGCGCCGGAGTCAACAATACCTTAAGTTCGTCCCGGATGGGTCCCGCCGCTGTGGCGAAAGAGTTGACTTGATCCAGGAGCGTTTGAAAACGAGCGTCGTTGGGCGCAGTCTGGGCGAACTCCTTCTTGACGCCGGCGATGCCCAGAACCATCACGCTCCATCTCTTGGCCAGAGCTTCGATCCGCGGGTCGGACGCTAGGACGGTTGAACGCGGCGGACTGCCCCATTGCATCCAAGCCCGGGTGCCGCCGATGATCAGAAACACAACCAACGCCAGCTTCGCGCTCCAGCCTAGAGCGGCGTGCCATCGAAGCAGCCGCGTCGTTTGATTGGCGAGCGCAAGGGCGTTTCCCGCCGCCATTTTCCCCTGCGCGGCAGCCTGCGCGGCCTGGACGGCGAAGGGGAGAGTCCGGGCTGCGGCTTCGCGCGCAAACTGCGCAGTCAACAATCCAGCCAAGGCTGTCATGGGGACTTTGGCGCCGCGTTTGGCCAGAAAAGCCCGCAACTTGGCCAAGCTGCGCGAGACCCGTTTCTGGGCCCCATCCTCGCTGATAGCCAGCATTTCGCCAATTTCCTTGAAATTCCTTCCTTCAAAGAAATGCGCCATCACACCCGCCTGTTCGGCGGCGGGCAAGGCCAGGAGAGCCTCGTCGAGCACCGCTTCGATGGTATTCCGGTCGGTTGCCGGTGGTGAACTGCGTTCGAGGCTGGCCGCAAACTGCTGCTCGTTCTGTTGGCGGCGTTGGCGCATCTTGACGGCGTCCTTGGAGACAAAGCGGGTCGTTTGCACCAGCCAGCCGCAGATTGAAACGCTGGAGGAGAGCTTGCTGGCTTTGCGTGAAAAGATGATGAACACCGACTGGGCCACTTCCTCCGCCAGGTGCGGATCGCCTACTTGCCGCGCGGCCATCGTATAGACCATCCTAAAGTATTTTGCGACAAGGTCTGCAAACGCCCCATCGTCGCCCTGAACATAAGCAGACACAAGCATCCAGTCATTCATAGCGCATCTCTACGTTATAATGGACTTGGCCTGGAGAAAACCGACAAGAATTCTCCATAAAGTTAGCCGGTGCCCAATGGGCTCTCCCGCGGATGTCGCGCAAGTGATGGAAATGCCCTCACCGCCTCCATCGCGGATTTAACGGCCGCAATCAAGGTTGTCGCAATTCTGCGGTGGCAAGCAACTTGCTCTGAGGATGGCAATATAATTGAATCATGAAAGTTGCCCAAGTATCACAGACGAAAGTCCGTTCCAGCATGAAGCCTTTAACCTTTGGCGATTTCGTGGCGGGTGCTTACCGTACCTGGGGCGAACGCAAAGCCAAAGGAATTGTCCGTCTCGCCGTCGAAGTGAATCTGATTAAGTTTCGCGGCTCAGAACGATTCGTGATTTCTTGACGGCGCCTTACCCTGCCCTGCTGCTTCAAGGCCGCCAGACGGCGCGGTAAAATTGCTCCGGCGTGCCGGCGGCAACGAAAATGTTGATGGTCGCCGTGCTGACGGACAGGGTGTTGGTGGCAAAGGGCGTCCATGTGTTTGGATTCAAATTCGTCGAACTTTGAATGACGTAGGTCGTGCCGGATTGACCTTGAAGTTGTAGCTGCACTTGTGTGGGCTGGACCTGCAGTACGGAAAGCTGCGCCGGGCCTGGCGCAAACGTGAACAGTGTCAGGGAGAGTGGCGGAAACAAATAGGTGAAGTTCGTGCCAACCGCCGCAAAGTAGCTCGTCGCAATGTCCTGCAACGAGGGGCTCTCGTTATTTTCCGACGCCTGATCCTGCGGGATGCCGTAGGATTGAACAGTGGCTGTCGTCCAGGGCGTAAAATTTGTCAGCGCGATTTGCCCGCTCAGGTTCGTGGTCATATCTTTGTTGATGACAAGCATCGCGAGGACGCCGTTGGTGCGGTGAACAGCGTAAGCGGAAAGCAAGAGATTGTCGCTCGTGCCGTTGAGGACGGAATCGCCGGGCCGCGCAAAATATTGAAGCAGTTTTTCAGCATAGAAGGTGGGGTAGGGAGCGTTGGACCCGTCCAAAATTCCGTAATCGCCATTGGTCCGCCAGCCGTAGATCGTCGGGTCAAAATCGCCGTCCGTATCCGCTCCATTGTGCAAGTCCCACCAGATATAGGACCTGAATTCAGTTTTCATAAGCTGGCTCGTGCTGTCGGCCAGATAGAGCGCATTGACCAGACTGGTGGATTGCCGGCCCATTTCGCCGGCATCACTGTTGTTTTCAGTCACACACAATTCGATGTTGGCGCCCGCGGACCCGATGTAATCCGTAATTTGCTGGCGCAAATTGGTGGCGGCGCTGTTCCAATCACTCCAAGCCGAGGGACACGGATTGCCTGCCACCTGCAGCAGCAGCGCATCGCTGTCGTGTGATTGATCGTAGTAACTCCAGCCCGCTTCGGTGTATTGCCAGTAAAAGTGATAGATGAGAAAATCGGGCAAGACCCCAAGGCGGTTCATTTCGGACAAGACGATGGGCGTCCAGCCATAATTGGTGGAGCCGGTGCGCGGATTGACGGCAAAATGGGTGGCATTGTTGGAGAAGCTTCCCTCGCCCGGCACGACGACGACGCCGACCTTGATGGGCACGGCCGGGTACGCGGCTTTCATTTGCTGAATGTAGGCGACCGCGTTGGTGGCATAAGTGTAGGGATCTTGAGCAATGGCGTGGTCGTCGGTTTCCCACGAGCCATAACATTCATTGCCGACCTCCCAGTATTTAAAACCGCAAGCGTTGGTTTTGTTGGCCGAAAGCACCCAGGCGGCCGCTTCGCTGGCGGTGCCGCTGCCGTAGTTGACGGTGGTGAACACTTGAGCGCCCAGATTGGTGGCGATGTTGCGGAAGATGGAATTGCCGGTTTCGTCACTGGTCCAATCATACGCGTCCGCCGTCGAGCCGCCCGGCCAGCGCAAGTTCATGCAACCGATTTCTTTGAGCAGCGGCAGTGTCTGTGCGTTGCCGAGGATGCCATCCCAGGTGGCGGTATTGAATCCGAACTGGCGCGCATCCACCGTCTCCAACACTTGCCCCGCATCGACACCCAAGTGAACCATAGCAGGCGCCGGCGCGGCCACTAATTCAACGTCATCGACATAAAACGTGGGTTGCGCCAAGCCAGTGGTGCCTTGAATCCAAAAGCCGTTAAAGTTTGGCTTGTTGGCCACATCCAGTGCGAGCAGCGGAATGGTAATTTGTTGCCAGCCGTCGCTTGTCAATGTGGCCAAGGGATAGGCCTTCTGACGGTTGCCATCCAGCAATCCCGCAACCTGCACATGTTGGCCGCCCGAACCCCCATTGATCCAAAAACTGAGACTAGCGTAGGGGCCGGTATTGAAATCAGCACTTTGAAAAGAAAGCGCCTGGTAGCCGCCATCATTGACACTGATGGAATACGTTCCCGAATGAGGAGGCGGTTGGAAGTTTTCCAGATTGACTGTCGCCCAACTCCAATTTTGGAAGCCATTGACCAGGTTGTCGGTATAGATCGGGAGGTTGGATTGAGCCATGCCTGAGTTGGAGGGCGGGTTGACGACTTGCTCGAGGGTATTGGTGGAGGCTGGATAATTGCCGCCCGCGTAAACGCCGGTGATGGTGTCCGTGCCCACAGGCAGGATGGAAATGGAGGAACTGGTGGCGATTCCTTCACTCACCGTGTTGGTGCTAAACGGGCCGCCAACATAAGAAAAAATCACTTGGCCGGTGGCATTGCTGGCCGTGACGCCATTGGTCACCACCGTGGCGGCAAATCTGACGCCCGCGGCGAAGGCTGAAGGGTTGGCCGAGGACGTCAGCACAACGTTGTTGCCAAGATGGGTGAGGACAATGTTGTCGATTTTCAGCGTATCAGTAAGCCCGCCCCCACCCCATTGCCATGCATTGAGTTGGAAGGACAATTGCCAGGTCGCGCCGGTTGGGATGGCACTGGTGATGTCGCCCAAATTTACTTTGAATGTTTGCCAGGTATCGGCGGCCGTCAATGGGTCATTGACCGTCGCGTTTATGACCGGCCCCGAGCCGCCGAAATAATCATTCGGCCAGGTTTCGATGGAAAACTGGACGCTCGCCGCCTGGCTGCCGTAGGCATCGAAGGACAATGTGTAGTCCGCCGCGCTTGAATCTGTGTTCCCGGAAACCGTCTGCAACTGCACCTGCCCGCCGTAATAGTCACTGCCGGTTGTTGTTGTCATCGTCACCTCCAAGCAGCCGTTCGGGTTCCCGCCGCTGGTGAGCACAGTGGTCGAAGTGCCGGTGGGGCTGCCGCCTCCATACGAGGAGGTGCTGAAGGCTCCCGTGTAGCCGCCATCAAAGTTTTCATCGAATACCGTCGATTGAGCCATGGCGGTAAAACACCCAAATACGATGGCCAGGATTGCAATGTGGTTTGGCGACTTCAAAAGGTGAATAGAGTCAACTTGCGGGCAGTCCCCAGCCTTGGCGGTATTTGGGTTGCACCCAGGCGCTTAGCTCGGGCAAATTTGAACATCGCACGTTGAGACCGTCCCACGCCACCGTGGCCCCCACCCCTGCCTTGATCGCCAAGTGTCCCAGGAGCAGGAACTCGGTCAGCCCCGCCGCGTATTCAAAGTCGGCACAGGTGGGCTTTCCTTCTTTACAACTCTCGATGAAATGGTCGAAATGGGACCCTTCGATCCTGGGAATTTTTGCCTCCGGGACGGGAAACGCCCGTTGTGCCTCCTCGGGCAACAGACGTGCCCCCTTGCCATAACATCCGGAATGCATGATTCCTTTGCTCCCCATATAAAATGTGCCACCATCCCAACCCTCCCGGAAATCCGAATCGTATTTCTTCTCAAACTCGGCCAGCATCGGCGGATAATTGGGAACCTGGATGAGTCCTTTCCGGTCCTTGGCCGCGTCGGGAGAAAGACGGCCCCCGTCGTACCAGTAAACTTTTAGACCGGGCAGGGTGTCGCGGGCCGGAATGTTCCATCGAATGACGCTGCATTGCGGATACTTCTCCTCGCTGCCGCCGATGGTTCCCAGGCATTCGATGCTGGCTGGGGCGCCTGCTTTCAAAGCCCAAAACACACCGTCCAGGTTATGGCAACCCCAGTCGCCCAATGAGCCAGTGCCGAAGTCCCACCAGTAACGCCAATAAAGGGGATGCAAGCCATCATGATACTCACGAAACGCCGACGGTCCCAGCCACTCGTCCCAATGCACGCCCGGCGGCACCGGCTTGGAAGGCGCTCGGCCGCCCACGCCTCCATTGACAAAACCGCTCCAGGTATGGGTTTCAACGACATCCCCGATGGCTCCAGCCCAAATATACTCACAGACACGCCGATAGCCCTCTTCGCAGTGGCCCTGGTTCCCCATCATGGTCGTGACCTTGCGCGCCTTCGCTGCTTTCGCCAACGCGCGGGCTTCGGAAATGTCGTGGCAAAGGGGTTTCTCGCAAAAGACGTGCTTGCCAAGGCCAATGGCCAGCATCGAGGCTGCGGCATGGTGATGGTCTGGGGTCGCCACGAACACCGCATCAATTTCCGAATGCATGGCGTCGAACATGCGGCGGTAATCATTAAACGTCCTCGGTGCGGCGCCGGCGTCCGAAGCTTTTTTGGCTGCCGCGCCCAGGCGGGCATCGTCAATATCGACCAGGGCCACCAGTTTTTCGCCCAGGGCCGCCTCGAGACTGGCTTCGCCTCTGCCGCCACAGCCGATAACGGCCACCGCGAGCTTGGAGTTTGGTGAGTTCTGGGCCAAAATCGACGGCACCTGAACCAGCCGGCTTGCGCCCGCGCCACCCGCCGCTGTCGCGACCGTCTGCAACCACCGTCGCCGGTTGTAGTTCCGCGTTGTTCTCAGGTGCGCTTTCGCCATTAGCCTAACAGTATCCGCACGATTTACTATCGGCAACTCCGCCGAATTCCTTGTCACTGGTCAGTGCAAAAGCATAATCGCACCGCAGCGGCGGGGAAGACCGGTCGATTCCGACCTCCGCCTCCAAACCTAACCGTAAGTGCGGCAATGGTTTGTGAAGCTTCCACAGATGAGTGCCAGCGGAAGTGCCAGCAGGATTTAACTCTGGCCTGCCCTGCTTAACTCCCACCTGCTCCCTACCGGAGTCGAGATCAACTGTCGTAACCTCATCGCTGTGAACACAGTAATGAGACAACGATATCGGCTCTACCGCCGCAAAAAGGGCGGACGCTACTACATTCACGATGACGTGACCGGCAAGCAGGACAGCTTGCACACCACCGACCGCGCCACGGCGCTGCGGTTGTTTCATTCGCGCGGCGAAGCGCAACAACAGCCCGCCGTGAACCTGCAAATTGCACGCGCGTATCTGGCGGCCAGCGACCCGCAGATCGCCATACGAAACTGGCAGTTCGTCATGGAGGAAATGCTCAAACTCAAAAAAGGCGAAACGCAGCACCGCTGGCAGACCGCCATCAAGGACAAGGCGTTTGACTTGATTCGCCACCTGCCAGTTTTGGAAACACGCCCGGAGCAGTTTCTGCGCGTGCTCGAAACCGGAAAAGTTTCGACCAATGTCTATCTGCGGCGCATCCACAACTTCGCCCTGGACATGACCTGGCTGCCGTGGCCGGTCATCGTAAAACGGCAGTGGCCGAAAGTTGAGTTCAAGGACAAACGCGCCATCACTTGGGAGGAACATCAGGCCATCGTCACCCGCGAACTAAATCCTGAACGTAAAGCGTTCTATAAACTGGCGTGGCATCTGGGCGCGTCACAGACCGATCTCGCGGGCCTCGAAGCTGAAAACATTGATTGGGAACATAACGTCATCAGCTTCGCGCGCAAAAAGACCGGCTCCATTGCCATCATGCGCTTCGACGATGAAGTGGCGGAAATCCTCCGGGAATTGCCGGGGAGCGGTCCGCTCTTTTCGTATCTGCGCTCGGTTCGTTCCGGTGACCGGGCCACGGAATTTCATCAGCGCATCGCGGGCTTGGGCATCAAAGGTGTCAGCCTGCATTCGTATCGGTATGCGTGGGCGGAACGGGCGAAAAAGGCCGGGTATCCCGAACGGTTCGCACAAGAGGCGCTTGGTCATAACAGCAAGGCCATTCATCGCGCCTACGCGCGTCATGCACAGGTTGAACTGCCGCCGTTGAGCGAATTTGAACGGATGCGAAACCAATTTTCGGAGCGGGCCAAAATCGTCGAGCCGGTCGTCAAAATTGCAAACGCATAACCGGAGGAAACGATATGAACTTGAATTCTGCCACCGTGCTCGACCCCGTGTTCCATTTTCTCGATTGGATCATCGCAGAATGGGGAGTTTATCTGTTTCTCGCGTTTGCTTGGCTCTCCCTGTTGGTGTTGGCTTGGGTGTTCAGCGGCGGGTTGCGCTGGAAATTCCCCAATCAACCGCACGTCAGGGCTGGCATCGGCATTTTCATTCAGCCACACGCACCACCACCGCCAATCATCATCCACGAATATGACTTGTCGGATGATGAAATGGATTGAAAACAAGCGTTCGAGACGGGCGAGTGGCGGCGCAAGCACAAGCGAGCTTGGCAATGGGACGAAACGACGGTAGATTAAGAATGATGAATGAAGCGATTGACATCCGGTTGATCGAAGGCCGTCAACGCGCCGAAGACATGCGGCGGTTG
>Ga0302324_100022833_pt1 | contig 12137 bp, 9 predicted proteins | sample Palsa_T0_1_FD_201949 | JGI IMG/M metagenome (GOLD analysis project Ga0302324, IMG submission 201949) | Peat permafrost microbial communities from Stordalen Mire near Abisko, Sweden - Palsa_T0_1 | ecosystem: Environmental > Terrestrial > Soil > Palsa > Peat permafrost | place: Sweden: Abisko...
ACGGCATTGTCTGCGCCAACGATTTTACGGCAGCTCACCTGCTGAAAACGCTGACCGAACTGGGAGTGGCTGTACCGGCTAAGATGCGGCTGGCCGGAATCGATGACGTCAAGTACGCGAGCCTTCTATCGGTTCCGCTCACGACTCTTCATCAGCCCTGCGCCGACATGGGCGCCATTGCGGTTGGCACAATGCTGGAGCGGCTGCGGAATCCGAAATTGCCGGCGAGAGATATTCTGCTCGATTTTCGGCTGGTGATTCGCGACTCTTGCGGCGCTAGAAAAAAAAGTTGACAGCTATTTCGCGGCCAACCATACTGGCTGTTGCGCGATGGACGACCTGACAAATTGTCACAACCTGTCTTTACAGGAGGCCGGCCGAGCACACTCGATTCTTGTGGTCGGCGAGGTGTTATGGGACGTGTTCGAGCACTCCACGGCGCTGGGAGGCGCTCCACTCAACTTCGCGGCTCATGCCAAGCGGTTAGGATACAACCCGCTGCTGATCAGCGCTGTCGGCGCCGACTCTCTAGGAGATGCTGCACGGCGGGAGATTGCCGCTCTCGGCCTTGACGCTTCCTTTTTGCAGACCACAGGCCGATTCCCAACCGGCACCGCACGCTTTGAACTAGGACCTGGGGATCGAACGCGCTTCGTCATCGAACGTCCAGCGGCGTACGACGCGTTGCGGCTCCGCGAAGAGCAAATCGCGCAGTTCATCCAGCGCGCCCCCGAGTCCTTCTACTACGGAACACTGTTTGCATCGGCGCCTGAAGGTAGGGCAGTGCTCGATAGGCTGCTGGACGCTCTGCCGGCCGCGACTCGCTTCTACGACCTCAACCTCCGCCCAGGCAATTATTCGGTGCAACTTGTGATCGAGCTGATGGAATTGGCCGGCGTAGTCAAGCTCAATGAAGAAGAACTCTGCATCGTACGCAAGTTTACGCGGCTGCCATCAGAAATCGAAGCGTTCTGCCGCGAAGGATCGAAACGGTTTGGCTGGAAAGCAGTGTGCGTGACGATGGGTGCGCGCGGGTGCGCGATGCTGTGCTGCGAGGAATATGTAGAAGCCGTTGGTCATACAGTGAAGGTCGCAGACCCGGTCGGGGCCGGAGATGCCTTTGCAGCGGCGTTTCTGCACGGCTTGATCTCCGATTGGCCTGTGGCCAAGATCGCCGCATTCGCCAATTGCGTAGGGGCACTCGTCGCCAGCCGCCACGGCGCAATCCCGGATTGGACTGTGAAAGAGGTCGTTGAGTTGTGAAAACCAGCGCCAATTCGGACGGAATAGCGACGACCCCTTCACTCAATGTTTACCTGCTGCGCAGTTCTCTGGTTGCGGCGTTAGGCGGATTGCTTTTCGGCTTCGACACGGCCGTCATCTCCGGCGCGACGAAAGCGCTGAGCGAAACCTTTGCACTATCGCCTGTGACCCTGGGCGTTACCGTCTCCAGCGCGCTGTGGGGAACAGTTCTAGGCTCATTAGGCGCGGCGGCGCCCAGCGATCGATACGGACGGCGCCGCTGCCTTCGGGTGCTAGGCGCCTTATATCTGGTTTCTTCCGTCGGTTGTGCCTTCGCTTGGAGTTGGGCCGCACTGATTGTGTTTCGCGCAATCGGGGGACTGGCCATTGGCGCATCATCCGTGATTGGGCCAATGTACATCGCAGAAATCTCACCGGCTGCCAGGCGTGGACGCCTAGTCGGGTTCTTTCAGATGAACGTGGTTGTAGGGATTCTGCTGGCTTATCTCTCGAACTCTCTAGTGGCATCGGCAGGATTCGGCGATTCCGAGTGGCGCTGGAAATTCGGGATGGTCGCGATTCCGGCGGCCGCGTTTCTGTTTGCCCTTTTCGGAATCCCGGAAAGCCCTCGATGGTTGATCGCGGCGGGCCGGATGGAGGAAGCCCGCGAAGTATTGCAGCGCGTTGGAGAACGGAACCCGGAGCGCGACTTACACGAAATCGAAGAGACCTTGAAGACGCAGAGCGGCATCCGAAGGGAGCCGTTATTTCAGTCTCGTTACCGCAAGCCCATCTTTCTTGCAATCTCGATTGGCATCTTCAATCAGCTTTCAGGAATCAACGCGATTTTGTACTATCTCAACGACATTTTCGAGCGTGCCGGATTCAGCAAGGTTTCGAGCGATATGCAAGCGGTCGTCATAGGCTTCACCAACCTCGTATTCACGCTCCTCGCGATGAGCATGATCGATCGATTGGGGCGCAAGAAGTTGTTGCTGGCTGGGGCGGTCGGAACGGCGGTCTGCCTAGCCGGGGTCGCCATGATTTTCGCAACCGGCAAGCAACCGCAACTACTGCTCTGGTTGCTGGTCGGATTCATCGCCTCTTTCGCATTCTCTCAAGGCGCCGTTATTTGGGTTTACCTCAGCGAAGTGTTCCCGAATCTGGTTCGTGCCAAAGGCCAGAGCCTTGGGAGTTTTACCCATTGGTTCATGAATGCTCTCATTTCCGCTGTGTTCCCCGTGATGGCCGCTCGTTCCGGGGCTGTCCCGTTTGCCCTGTTCGCGGCGATGATGGTTGTGCAATTCTTTGTTGTGCTGACCCTCTACCCGGAAACCAAAGGAGTAAGCCTGGAGAAAATGGAGCACCACTTGTGAAAGCGTCTCATCGCCGACTGTCATGAAGAACCAAGTCCAACTCGTCGCTTATGTTGATCGTTTTTCCGGCGGTGGGTTTCGCGAGCTCCAATCGTTGCTTGACGGGCCATTGGCTGGATTGTTCGGTGGCGCTCATCTGCTGCCCTTCTTTTGGCCGGTCGACGGCGCCGATGCGGGCTTCGATCCAATCGATCATACTCAGATCGATGACCGGCTGGGCTCGTGGGACGACGTGCGCGCGTTGGCCGAGCGCACGGAACTCATGGCTGATCTGATTGTGAACCATGTCTCGAGCCGGTCTGCGCAGTTCACCGACTTTCGGAAGCGCGGCGACGCATCGTCCTACGCATTCATGTTCCTCACCTACGGGCGTGTTTTCGGAAACGGCGCAACCGAAGCGGAGCTATTGCAAATCTATCGTCCGCGGCCGGGACTTCCCTTCACGAAAATGCGCTTGGACGATGGAAGCGAGCGGCTCTTGTGGACTACGTTCACCGCGGAGCAAGTGGATATCGACGTCCGTTCCCCGCAAGGCAAAAGGTATTTGGACCAAATCCTGAGTCACTTTCAGAACACAGGCATTCGTTCCGTCCGGCTGGACGCCGCCGGTTATGCCATCAAGAAGCGCGGCACCAGTTGTTTCATGATTCCCGAGACCTTTGAATTCATCGGCGAACTCATGCGGCGGACGCACGACCGTGGAATCGAAGTGTTGGTCGAGATCCATAGCCACTATCGCGAACAGATTGAAATCGCCAAGCAGGTGGATTGGGTATATGATTTCGCGCTCCCGCCGCTTGTTTTGCACGCGTTCTATACCTCCGACGCGCGTCGTCTGAAAGAATGGCTGGAAATCAGCCCGCGCAACGCCATCACTGTACTCGATACACACGATGGAATCGGAGTAATTGACGTCGGACCAGATCGAAGGTGTCCGGGCGGCGCGCCCGGTTTGCTGACGCCCGAAGAAATCGACAGCTTGGTGGAAACGATTCACGAGCGAAGCAACGGCGAAAGCCGGCAGGCCACTGGAGCGGCCGCAAGTAACCTGGATCTATACCAGGTGAATTGCACCTTTTACGATGCTCTCGGCCGGCGAGACGATGATTACTTGATCGCGCGTGCCATCCAATTCTTTGCGCCGGGAGTGCCCCAGGTGTATTACGTTGGGCTTTTGGCGGGGACGAACGACATGGATCTGCTGCGGCGTACCGGTGTGGGCCGTGACATCAATCGTCATTACTATACGCACGCCGAATTGCAAGAGCGGCTCGAAGCTCCGGCGGTACGTTCCCTCTTGGATCTGATCCGTTTCCGCAATGCACATCCCGCATTCGCGGGCGAATTTCAGATCCACAACTCCGACAACAACTCGCTTGTCATGGAATGGCGCAAGCATTCCGACTGGGCTCGCATTGACATCGATCTTGCCGCTCGCCACGCGGTGATTTCGTATTCTGATCGGTCTGGCCGTCATAAGAAGATGCTCGTCGCGCCCGCCAGTGTGGAGGCGGATCGATGACTCCAGTAGCTGCTCATCGGCAGCAGAGCATGACCGGGATCAAAGCACTCACGTTCGTCATGTTCATGGTGTTTGCCATGACAACGGACTCGGTTGGAATCATAATTCCCGAGATCGTCAAGACGTTCCGCCTGAGCTTGTCGGCCGCAGGTACGTTTCAGTACGCAAGCATGGCGGGAATCGCGATCGCCGGATTCTTCCTGGGTCACCTGGCCGATACGTTCGGCCGGAAGCCAACCATCGTGGTGGGCCTCACGCTGTTTGCGATTGCCTCTTACCTGTTTGCTGCCGGAAATTCGTTCCTGTACTTCTCAATACTGCTGGCCCTATCCGGAATCGGTATTGGCGTTTTCAAGACTGGCGCTCTCGCGCTCATCGGCGACTTGGCGAAATCAACGGCCGAGCATACTTCGCTGATGAACATGGTCGAGGGATTTTTCGGAGTCGGCTCCATCATTGGGCCAGCGATTCTCGCGCGTCTGTTGGCGACAGGTGCCTCGTGGAAGGGCCTTTACATCCTCGCTGGCACAATTTGCGTCTTTCTGATTTTGATGGCGCTGCGAGCCCAATACCCGCATACTATAAACGCCAGCGACGAAAGCATCGACCTGAGACACACGGTCGCAGCAATGAAAAATCGCTACGCGCTCGGGTTTTCGCTCGGTGCGTTCCTTTATGTCGCCACAGAAGCGGCAGTGTACGTCTGGATGCCAACCCTGCTGGCCGGCTATCGAGGGACTGGGGCCGAACTCGCCGCTTACAGCATTTCGATTTTCTTTATCCTTCGCGCGGCTGGGCGCTTCATTGGCGCCTGGCTGTTGGAGCGCTTTTACTGGACGAAGGTTCTGGCTCTTTTCAGCGGTGTCATCATGATCTGCTTTATCGGCGCGGTGATCGGCGGCCCCGGCGCGGCGCTTTATCTGTTGCCCGTTTCCGGTCTTTTTATGTCCGTCATTTATCCCAGCATCAACTCCAAGGGAATTAGCTGTTTCCCGAAATCGGAGCATGGCGCCGTCGCTGGAGTGATTCTCTTCTTCACCTGTCTTTCCGCGGTAATCGGACCCTTGGCAATGGGTGCGGTCAGCGATGCGATGGGCCACCCGAAGTACGGATTTGTTCTGGCCACCGGGTTCGCAGGGTTACTTTTCGCTGGATTGCTGTTGAACTGGATGTTCGATCCGACCCGCGAGTTGCTGAAGAGGCTGGATAAGACGGAGTACGCTAGCCAAAGAAAGGCTTGATGTGGAAATCATCCAAAGGCAAGATGGAGCACCGTTACGGTTTGGATGCCTCGAAGCGAATGTGCTGGAGTGCGTCCGTCTGGGTAGGCAATTCACCGCTGCCGGCCGGATAGGTATCGAACTTCAAAACATAAGCGAGGATATCGGCGTTTTGTTGGCGGCTCAACTTGCCCGGATTGTCTGCGGGCATCGAGGTACGGATTCTTTCAAACAACTCGCTCAAAGGCAGTCCGCTCCAATTGGCGAGAAAACTGTCGCCACGCAGTGCGGGGACCTCGTCGCCGCCGGTCAAGTCCGCGCCATGACAGGCGCTGCAATGTTGATTGTAGAGCAAGCTTCCGCGCTTGGCCTGGTCTTCGGTGTAAACACCATCTCTCACGGATCGTGAAGTCTGCGCCATGAGCGGATACCACACGTTCCCAATGGCCCAGCAGACCACTGCAACAGACACAATCTTGACCCGCATGTTCTTACTCAGACGGTAAAGCAAAGGCCAAGTACTCGCCCGAGTATGCGCCGCCGCTCACGGCCACCACCAGATACTGTTTGCCTGCGAGCATGTAGGTCATCGGAGACCCGCTCTGCGGCGCCGGTAGCGAGATCGCGCCTACTTCGCGTCCCGTCTGCTTGTCGTAGGCGTGCAGCGTTGCCCCCCTTGCCCCGGAGGGCAAAGTGGAGGCCACACCATCGCCGGCAACCAGCAGGGTCTTGGTCACCAGCGTTCCGACACTCAGACCTGTCTCACCAGTTGGCGGAATGTCGAGTCCTTTCAGGGCCGGGCTGTCACGAATCGTTTCCGGCGTAGGGCCGTGGGCGATCTGCCATTTGATTTCTCCCTGATCGAGATCGATCGCCGAGATTCGTCCATATGGCGGTTTAATCAAAGGGAGGCCACGAACCGTAGTGCCAATGCGAACCGCTGGTGCCGGTTGGTTTGGTGCAGGGTTAGCTGCGACGGCTGCCTTGTTGGAAAAAGCCAATGCGAGTGCATCGGCTCCAGCTCCCACGCCCGTTCCTCCACGTCTTCGCACTGGCAATTGACCCGCTGTTCCTCCCACGTAACCCATATCCCAGTCGCCCGGTGGTACTGGCACAATTCCTATCGGTATTATGCAGGAAGAGCACGATGATACATAGAGTATGTGGCTTTCAGGATCGTAGGACCCGCCCGCCCAGTTCGTCCCGCCATTGTTGGTTCCTAGGGTAAGCGTTGCAAGTGGGCCCTCGGCCTTGCTCAACGACGGAGGGGTAAAAATCGGACCGATCTTGTAGCGCTTTATCAAGTTCAAAGCTTCCGCTTTCAGTTCGGGAGTGAAGTCGATCAAGTCGTCCACGGAAATACCGTTGCGATCATAGGCTGGCGGTTTGGTGGGAAACGGCTGGGTTGGCGAGTACCATTCGCCCGGAACGTCGCCTTGCTCCACGGGCCGCTCTTCAATCGGCCAAACTGGTTGACCGGTGACTCGATCAAAAACGTAGAGGATCGATTGCTTGGTCGGCTGAGCCACCGCTTTGATGGTGCGGCCATTCACCGTTATGTCAGCCAGGATAGGCGCAGCAGGGATGTCCATGTCCCACATGCCATGATGGACTAATTGGTAATGCCACTTCCGCTTTCCAGTCTTCAGGTCCACACACACGAGGCTCTCGCCGAACAGTCCTGCTCCTGGGCGATTTCCCCCGTAATAGTCGGAGGTGGGCAGTTCCACCGGCAGGTAAACCAGTCCCAGTTCCTCATCCACAGTGATTTGGGCCCAAACACCGGTGTTGCCGGTATATTCCGCCGAATTGTTGAGCCAAGTGTCGTATCCGAACTCGCTTTTCATCGGGATCGTATGGAAAATCCAGAGTCGTTTGCCGCTTCTGACATCAAACGCGCGTACATACCCCTTAACGTTTTGCTTGCTCTTGGGAGCAGCCCCGTCTAGGAACGCCGCCCCGACCAGAACAACATCCTTCGCCACCACCGGCGCGGACTGCATGCCGATTTCGGCTTCGTTTAAGTTGATAGTCTGATCGTCGTTCTCCTTCAAATCGATGGTCCCGTTATCGCCGAAACCTAGTGACGGCGAGCCGGTTTTGGCATCCAGCGAAAGCAGGCGGTATCCAGGCGTGACATACAAGATGCGAGATTGTTTCCCATCACTCCAATAGGCCAAACCTCGGCCCGACAGACCTCGAGGGGCGGCGGCGCCGCGGGCGCCTTCGTGCTCGCCATGTGTCCACAGGAGCTCTCCTGTCGCGGCATCGAGGGCAATCACCGCTCGCCGCGTTCCGGCAGTAGCGTAGATGACTCCGTTGACCATCAACGGCGTCCCTTCCAGCTTGTATTCCGGACGATTTCCCAGGTTATCGGTCTTGAATCGCCATGCGATCTCAAGCTTTCCAAAGTTCGACGCGTTGATCTGATCGAATGGCCGGTACCGGGTACTTGTGAGGTCTCCGCCGTAGGTCGGCCATTCGTCGGGTTTCCCGGTCGATTGACCGGTAACAACAGTGCACATACCCAACAGTCCGCTTAGCACGAAGGAGAGTTTCAATAACCGATTCAATGGAGTCGCTCTTAAATTCATGCTTTTTCCGTTCATCTGCCAGCATGTCTACTCAGAGGGCGGATTTGAGGTCGCTGAGATCATTTTTTCGCAGCGTACGGGCCGACTTCCGGTTTGGCCTGCGTGTCCTTCAGAGGACCAAGTTCCGCTGCCACTCCGCGGGCGATGGCCGCCGTCTCACTCCCGGCCTGGAAACACGTGAAGTCCGGGCGATCGCGCCAGGCCAATGGTCCGCAGAGCCTCTTCCCAGCTGCAAGAGCGGCGTCATGCACGACGTTGATCAGTCGCTCGTAATCTGGCTCGCCTTGTTTGTAACCCGAAAAATTGCCGAGGTCTCCACTCGCCGCAAAGACCGCGTCCACGCCCGGAATCGCTGCGATCTCTCTTGCTTGCGCGGCGCCCCCTAAGGTTTCAATCATCTCGATCAGAACCACGTTGTCGTTGATCGTATTCCGATAGCCACCCGGCACGCTGCCCCAGAAGTCAGGCGAGAATGCCTGCCCGCCGCCCAGGCTACGTTTCCCCAGCGGCGGGAAATAAGTCCAATCTCTTCCCGCCTTCCCTTCCTCAACGGTCCTCACGGTGGGAATGACGATCACCAATGCGCCCGCGTCCAAGGCATGCTGAATCTCGCGTTCATCCGCGTAGGCTACCCGGACGCCGGGAACCGCCTTGGCGTGCGGGCAAGCCTGCCACATTTTGGCTACGTCCGCCCAGTCGCGAGTATTATGCTGCATCTCCGTCCAGACGAAGTCATAGCCGGCGTTAGCGAAGGCGCAGTAAGTGGACGGATCGGATGAGGCGAAAAATGTTCCGCCCGTTACTTTCTCGCCTCGCATCATCTTGAGCTTCACGGGATTCCAGATCTTGCCGTTGGGGGGCGCATCGAAAGCGTGACCGTACTTCCAGGACCTCTCGTCGATGATGCCTTGATTGACCGCATCAGGCAACGCGGTGGTGATTGCGCCGGAATCCTTGCCGGCGGGAGCCGCCAGCGGGAACTTTAGAGCGCCTGCAGCGGCATTGTTGGCGTAGGGATCGGCCGTGGGCGGCGGCTGCCCTCCCGGCGTCTGGCCTCCGGCTTGCTGACCTTGTAACCGCATTCCGAATCCGAGTGTTACGGAAAGCGCTAAAAGTGTAAACCGACGATTCATTTTCATTCCCTTTCTCGATGCTCAATTTGACTGGCATGGTCACCCAACTTCCGATTTACGCCGTCCTCTTCTCACCGACCAACTCGATGGTGAATCCATTGGGGTCGAGGAGGCGCAGTGCGTGGCCGCCTTGGGCCGGAGTTGTTTCCACCTGAAGCTTCCGCAGTTTTGAGGCAACGATCTTCTTATCGAACCCTGCCACTCCGAAGCAAAGCCGTTCGATGGCGGGCTTGCCACCGGATGGTACCGGTTCCAACGCCAAGCGTGTATTCGCGACTTGGAACCAGACCTGGTCGGATTTCTTAACACTGGGAGGCCCGAAAAACCGCGTGTAGTAAACAGAGGAGCGATCCAGATCCGACACCGCGAGAGCAACATGATCGAGACCAACAGCCGCAACAGCAGCGTCGTCGGGGGTGATGCGCGTGGAGGGAATAATGGTTTTTGCAAGTCCAGCAGGCACACCTAGCAACTGCAGACGGATTCCATCGTCATCGGTCGGCATGCCAAAGCGCCCGGCACCCATCTTGATCCCGTCCTTCTCGATGGCGGCGCGCATTTCGTCGGGTTTGTAATCCTTCACCAGCGCGCAAAAGTGATCGATTTTCGGCGTTGCGTCGGTAGGCGGTGTGCCGCCGAAGGCGATGTAAGCGCTTCCCATTCGTACGTAATAGCGCGCCGGTGGATCGCGTTCCTGGAGCAACTGAGGATCGAAGATCCGCCCGTACCATTCCGCCGAAGCTTTCTGATCCGGCACTGTCATGCCGATATGTTCCAATCCAGTGGTCTGGAGCGGCAAAGACCCCGGCTCTGGCTGGTCTGCCCGGCTAGGCACGGCCCACAGACACGCCAGCGTCGTTGCAGCTGCCAGCACTTCTCGCCGGCTCCATTCGCCCGAGGCGCTTGTTAGAGCTTTCATTGTCAGATATCGAGTTTCTAGTGCCAAAGGGGACGCGTGCAGCGTTAACCGCTTGAGAATCATACCAGCCGATAGGTATGAAAGCAACCTCCACGGGGTGTTGAACCACGTGTGGGAAGTGGATAGAACCGCGCTTTCGGGTGACACGGTTTGGGGCGGTATCTATTGCCGTGGCTTGACGATATACAATGTACTGGTCGTTCTCACCGACGATGGCTAGCAACTGATGGGAACATGGATTAGTTTCGATCTAGAAAAATCGCTTTCAACATTGGATCCACTGAAAACGCACCCACGAGGACCTAATGCTTTCCCGACGTAGCTTTTCGAAATCAATCCTCACTGCTCCGTGGATTCTGCGTGCTCAGCAAGGCTCCTTGAAAGCTCGCGTGAAGATCGATACGGAACGAACCATTGGTGATATCGATCCGAAGCTGTTCGGAAATTTCATTGAGCACTTGGGTCGCTGCATCTATGGCGGTATATTTGATGAAACATCCTCCTTGTCGGACGCGGATGGTTATCGTCGCGATGTTCTGGATGCAGCCAAGAAGCTGGATGTAAAGCTACTCCGGTGGCCGGGCGGGAACTTCTCGTCCAATTATCACTGGCGCGATGGCGTCGGCCCGCGCGACCAGCGCCCGCCCCGGCTGGAAATGGCGTGGGGCACGGTGGAAAGCAATCGCTTCGGAACCCACGAATTCTTGAATTACACAGAGAAGCTTGGAGCCGAGCCGTACATCTGCGCGAACCTGGGAACCGGCACCTGGGAAGAGGCCCAGCAATGGGTGGAGTACTGCAATTCCAGCGAAGACACCGCCATGACGCGGCTGCGCCAACAGAACGGCCGCCCAACTCCCTGGAAAGTCACTTATTGGGGGCTGGGCAACGAAATGGATGGCCCTTGGCAGATGGGCCACCGAAGCGCCGACGACTATGGCAAGTTCGCTCTCGAGGCAGCCAAGCTGATGAAGTGGACCGACCCGAACGTGAGGTTGATCGCGGCCGGCTCCTCGAATTTCGGTGCCGGCTCTGATTGGACGGGCTGGAACCGGACCGTTCTCGAGTACCTCAAGAATCATGCGGACTACCTCTCGCTCCACATGTACGTCGGCAATCCTCAGGATGACTACGGCGATTTTGTGGCCAGTTCCATGGAACTCGCCTCACGGCTTAAGGCTGCCGAAGGCATCATCGATGCCGCTCTTTCTGGAGTGCGCAATCGGAAAATCTACATCGCCTGGGACGAGTGGAACGTCTGGTATCGCGCGCGCGGCGAGGCTCAGCGCGGCCGCCGCATCCTCGAGGAACATTACAACCTGGAAGATGCGCTGGTGGTGGCGACCTTCCTCAGCGCCTTCGTAAACCACGCACACATAGTGAAGATCGCTAACATGGCGCAGCTAGTGAACGTGATCGCGCCTATCTTCGCCAACGATAACGGCCTGTTTCTGCAGACGATTTACTACCCGCTTCAACTTTTCGCAAACAACACCCAGGGGAAGGCGTTAGAGCTGTTTGTCGATAGCCCGAAGTACAGTAGCCGCCGTTTCGACGACGTTCCGTACCTGGATGCTTCAGCCGCCTACGATAACGGCTCTCTCGTTGTGAACGTCGTGAACCGGCATCGGGACCAAGCCATTCAAACCGAGTTCAACCTGGAGGACAAGCACTTTAGCGGCGCCGCAGAAGCCATTGAGGTCAACGGTCCCGATATCAAAGCGGAAAACAGTTTCGACGGCGCACCCGTAAAACCGGCCCAGCGGTCCGCAACGGCAGAGGGTAAAACCTTACACTACAACTTCCCGCCGCACTCGTATACCATGATTCGTGCGAGATTGGCGTAGCCGGGCTGAACACCTGAGAGGATGGACTTTCCATGAGAATACATCGCATTTTTGTCAATTCCGTGATGGGTGCAGCTCTGTTCGCGGCCAACGCCGCGGCGCAGACGCACCTGGAGATCAAGGTCCACACCGGGCATGGCGTTAATGGGTATGACGTCAACTCGACCATGATTTCTGGCGAGCACGATATGATCGTGATCGATCCGCAGTTCACCCTCAGCGAGGCGCATCGTCTGGCGGCCGAAATTCTGGAATCGAAAAAGAATCTGACCACGATCTACGTC
>Ga0302324_100022836_pt1 | contig 12137 bp, 4 predicted proteins | sample Palsa_T0_1_FD_201949 | JGI IMG/M metagenome (GOLD analysis project Ga0302324, IMG submission 201949) | Peat permafrost microbial communities from Stordalen Mire near Abisko, Sweden - Palsa_T0_1 | ecosystem: Environmental > Terrestrial > Soil > Palsa > Peat permafrost | place: Sweden: Abisko...
ATGATGGAAAAGCGCAGCTGATGTTAGGAGTGATTGCCGCCAGGCAGGGAGATATGGCAGCCGCTTACGCTGACGACTTGCGCGCGTTCAAAATGCAAAGTGGCGACAGCGACGCAGCGATCGAGTTGGCTAAAGTTCTCATCCAGATGAAGCAACCGGAAAAAGCGCAGGAGTTGCTGGAACCAGTAGTAGCCAGCGACCCTTCCAACTATGTTGCTCATTTTCAGCTGAGCCGGACCTATATGCGGCTGGGCAAGACGGACCAGGCAAAGCAGCAGGTGGAGCTATACAAGAAGTATAAAGAGCTGCACGACAAGCTACAGAAGATATTCGATGACATGCGCATTGAATCGGCTACGAGCCATGTACATGATGATGAAGGTATGGCGCCCTGACGGCTCAACAACTCAAAAGTAGATCTTCCACTCCACGTCCTTGCCGGTCTTCGAGGTAAAGTCCACGGTGAGCAGGTTGGCTTCGGTCTTCATTGCCGCCGTGAGGCCCTCGCTCAGCTCTGCTTTCCTTGCGCTGAAGCCGTCAGGAACGTACATGCGTAACTGATATGGATCTCCCGCTACGGCCCGGGAAACGCCTTGCAATATCTGCCGCCGCGGATCGTAGCCAAGCTCTCTGATGTCAAAGGCCATCTGGCGCACATGCCGGCTGGTGGAGATAAGCATGGGACGATTTTGCTTCTCAGCCACGCTATAAACATCACAGTCGTATGCTCCCAATGGTGGTGCGGTGAATGTTCCCTTGAAGGTTCCGACCAGCGTCTTCTTCCAAAACTCGTACACCACGTACTCTTTTTCCGGGTCGAGCCGTAGATCCTTCGCAGCATCGAGGTGGACTGAGAAGGTCCCCCCATCCTCGGCAGTCATCATTTCGATGATTGAGTTCGAGAGGAGCTGCCCGGTCGGCTTGCGGGTGTAATTGAAAATGGCAAGCACGCTCCATTTGCCAAATGGCCGCTCGATAGGCATATTCCAGATCTGCGCCGGCCGGCGTACGAACAGATCCACTGGATAAGCCGCGTCCATAGTGGGCGGGCTGATGCGCTTAAGGAGCTCGATGCGGTCCTCGGGATAGGGGACGTCGAAAGCTTCGGAGAGGAAGAGCGTGCTTCCTGCCAGGGCGTGAAAGTTGGCGGCGACTTTAGCTTGTCCGTAGGTGAATTTTTTGCCATCTGGTGCGTTGTATTTGAAAATGTGGAATCCGTCGCCATCGTTCCAAAAGACGCGGCCGTTGTAGAAGAAGCGATTGGCCGAGCCCAGAACCGATTCGGTGAACAGGCAGCTCGATTTGGTTTGGCCCAAAGCAGAAACACCTTCCTCATAGCCGCGATCCGCATCTTCCGATATGCGGCAAATGTCAACCGTTCCGTACGAGTGATCCACTGGCTCCATGTTTGAGCGGACGACCCGGCGCGGAGCCTTCTCATCGATCGCCTCGCGCCAGGGTAGGCAGCCCGCGCGATAGGTTTCGAGCGCCGTCATAAAGGGGTCGTGCTGCCCGGGCCACTTATCCCACCAATCCGCGAAGTCCATCTCGGCCCTCGCGGTCTCATGAGAGTGGTTGGCGGCCCAGGCGAAGGCGCGTTCGCGCTCCAGCTTGACCGTGAGAGGATTGGAAAAGTCGATCACCCGCTCGCCCCCATACTTGGGCGTAGGTATGGGCAAAAAGCATTCTGCAGGGTAGTTGAGCGGGCGGGAGCGCCCATGAACACTGCCGCCGGAGCCATACACTCCGAGAGACGCGCTGGGCGCCGGGCCACCAAGTCCCCAGTAGAAATCCTGCAGGCCGTGCTCAAAAAAGAATTTTTCGGCATTGGCCGTCGTGCCTCCAGACATCCATTGGTGGAAGCGGCTGTAGTTGTTCGCTACCAGATCAGGGTCGTCGAGATTGATGGGCCGCCGCGCCTTGATGCGAATGTCGTGCGCGACTGCAATCAGGTCCGCCTGGTGTTCCATTCCGCGTAGAGCGTCGGTGTTGAAGTGGATGAGCAGCTTTTCCCCAGCAAAGGTGTTACCGGGAGGCATCGTGATTTTGTAACTGCAGTAGCCTCGAACGTGCATCCGATCGGGCGTTGTTCCCTCCCATCCGCTCTCCACCTCAAATCGAGAGGCGCCTTTCGATGTCGTCACATGCCCCATGAGAAGACTATTCCCAGTATCCTGGTCCTGGATGACCGAGTTCACTTCATACATCCTGGGTGCGATCAGCGGGCTGACAGGCCACAGGTCATCGTAATAGTCACGATTACGAGAGTGCGTTCCCAGGTTGATCCAGCGGGCCGAGGAGCCGCCCAGCCTCGCATCGAGCGATACGAAGTAGTCCATGTCTCTCACTTCAACCGGCTTGCCGGTGTGGTTGGAGCGGCCGAGGCTGACGAGAATGTCATTGCCGGCTTTGCTGATCGAGACCTGGTAGTCGAAATCGAGGCTCCCCGGCTTGGCGCCGTGCAAGGCCACGGTGACAAACGAGCCGAGACCGTTGTCGTCACTCTTATTGATGGAACTGGTCACCTTCCACCCGGAATAATCATGCTGAGGAAGAAAATACACGTCGTTCAATTGCATTGAAGTTCCCTTTACCTGCACGGACCAGCGGCAATTGACTGCATCGACTGAGACCAGAAAGTTCTGTGTTTCAACAGCGATCGGGGCGTCTTTACCCGAGTGGGCGGTAGGCGAACGCGCAAGGAGTTCTAAAGTGGCGCCCGTCATCGCTACGCTGGTAAGAAAAGCACGGCGCGTCAGATCGTCAGGCATAGGAAAAAATCCTCCTCTTAATGGCATCCATCCTAGGCGCCGGCGTTCACAACGATCTCCGCGCTGCTCAAGGTTGGGGCAGAGGCGGAGAGCTTGATCGTTCCCGGGCTGCCGGTCGATTGGATGAGCGCCAATGCGAGCCCGTTGAACACAGTCCGACGCGTGCCCTGGAAGCTTTCATGGCTCACGGGGTCGCCGTTGTCCAGGCCCAGGATACGGCCTGGCCCGGAGATGGCAAAGGCAATGTCGTGGCCGGCGTTGGGCACGACACGTCCCTCCTGATCGATCACCTCCACGGTTACGTGAGACACGTCGCCCGGGTTGGTTGCGATGTGTGTTCTGTCTCCGGTCAGGCGAATCGCCGCAGGTTCCCCGGTGGTGACCCTCTCAAAGGTCTTGATTACCTGGCCCTCTTTCATGCCCACGGCCTTGATGGTTCCTGCCTGGTAGGGAACATCCCATGCGAGATGAAGATCTGCGGTGGTCTGCGGCTCGCGGGCGCGGGGAGGGTAGTGTCCATATTCGCCCTCCATGCCGAAGCGCGGGAAATAGAACCCCTTGACACCCAGGCTCTTGCCATTGAGAAAAAGCTCAACCGTGTCGCAGTTGGTGTAGCAGGTCACGGTGACCATTTCTCCTTCCTTGCCTTTCCAGTTCCAATGTGGAAAAAGATGGAGCACCGGCTTGTCCGTCCACAGGCTCTGGTAGAAGTAGTAGCTGTCTTTGGGAAAGCAGCAAGTATCCAAAGCGCCGGCGGTAGACGACTTTGCAGGCCATGCGGCCTCTCCCAGGTAGTCGATGCCGGCCCAGAAGAAATCGCCGCTCACGAAGTCATAGGTCTGAATGAATTTCTGCAGTTGCTCGACTTCGACGCGGGTGTTGGATGCGGGCTGTCCCAGGGTCGCGCCGCCGGTTCCGGTGGGATAATCTCCACGAACGCCGCGCATCGAGGCCGACTCCGTGCCCACGATGCGACGGTGCGGGTAGTCGTGACGGTCGATGCTGTAGTACTTCTCCCGGCGGCCGCGCCAGCGATCGACGTAGTTGTAACCCACCACGTCGAGCATGGCAAGGAAGCCGGGCAGCGCCGCTTCAGGCTCGGAAGCAATGCGATCACAAGCAACGGTTACCGGTCGCGTAGGATCCATGGATCGCAGAATCTCGAGCAGCCCACGGAGCGTCTCCTGCCCGCGCGGAACAACCTGGTCCGGAACCTCGTTGCCGGCGCTCCACAGCACTATCGACGGATGATTACGATCGCGGGCAAGCATGTCGGTCAAGTCGCGCTCTGCCCAATCGTCGAAATACTTGTGGTACCCGTACAGCGGGGTTTGCGCTTTTGCCTCGCGCCACTCGTCAAAGGCCTCGTCCATGACCAGCAAGCCCATGGTGTCGCAGAGGTCGAGAAACTCCGGCGCCGGGGGATTGTGGCTGCATCGAATGGCATTGCATCCCATTTCCTTGAGTAGGGTCAATCGCCGCTGCCAGACGCGCTCCGGCACTGCCGTGCCGACACAGCCTGCATCGCCGTGCAGGCAGACGCCATTCAGCTTGACGTGCTGACCATTGAGCAGAAAGCCCTGGTCTGCGTCGAAGTGCACTTCCCTGATGCCGAAGGGCGTGGTATCGCTGTCGGCTTCAGCGTTGGCGTGGCGCAATGTTTGACGAGCCGTGTACAGATAGGGCGTTGCCGGGGACCAAAGCTGAGGCTGGGTAACGGCGAGCTGCTGTTCAAACACAAGCTCGCCACCGGGCGCCAGCTCCGCCTGCATGGTGTCAGTCTGTACGGTCTTGCCTGCGCTATCCAGGATGGCGGTCGTCAATGAGCAGGGAGCAGTGACGCCCATTTCGTTGCGTATCCGGGTCGAGATCGCGATCGTTGCGCTCTGCGGAGAAATCGTTGGCGTGCGAATAACGGTTCCCCATTGTGCAATGTGCACGGGCCCGGTGACTATAAGCCAGGCATGACGATAGATGCCGGAACCGGAGTACCAGCGCACGTTCGGCTGCAAAGAGTTATCCACCCGTACTGCGATCACGTTGGCGTCGTTGCCATAACGGAGATACGGCGTCAGGTCGTAGGAAAAACTTATGAAGCCGTAAGGCCGCATGCCGAGGTGCTGGCCGTTGATCCAAACGTCGCTGCGCTGGTAGACGCCATCGAACAGCACGGCAATGCGGCGGCCGGAGAAACCACGAGGTAGATGAAACGACTTGCGATACCAGCCGATGCCGGTAGGCAGATAGCCGCCCTCTTTGCTGGATGGCTCGGTTTCGTTAAATGGACCGGTGATGCTCCAGTCGTGCGGGAGATCGACCGTGGTCCAGTTTCCGCCGGAGAAATGGGGTGACTCGGCATCAGCGAGTTCTCCGCGCGAGAAGCTCCAGCCATCATCGAAACTTGTCTTTCGCTGGCCTGGCTCTGCTGCTATGCCGTCGCTGGCTTCCAGTGCGGGGCTGAGCCCCAGCGCCGATATAGCTCCCGTCATCGCGGCGGTCCCTAAAAATGCACGCCGGGTCAAGCTCTTGGCCATCGGTATATCCTCCAGCACGGTCTTGTTCAATGCTTACCACTTCTAAGCCGCCATGACTCTCGTTGAAACTGTCGAAGTCTCAGGCATAAAGGGGAATGGTTCATCGATGGTTCAGAATTCAATTCGCGCGACATCACCTTGATGAACCAAGCGACAAAGTTCACGGAACTGGCCACTGCACGCTTGTTGACCGCGACGACGGGGTAATAATAACCCAGGCAAAGAGTGGCTGAGAATCAGACGAAAGTCGGAATCATCAAAGGTTACGGGCACTCAGCGGTATTGTTTGCCCCGTTGCCGGGTGCGTGCCCGGAAGAGACCCGCGTAGGCGTAGAATCTCGACTAGAAAAAAGGACGCCGATGCTGGTACCCAAGACCGTCAACCTCAGAGCCGTAGATTTCAATGCCGGCCAAGAACGCGAAGCGTGGTCGGGGAGACAGAATTTTGCGCGTCTCGTGGTTTGCGGGATCTTATTACTTGCATCCATATTGCCTGCATCCGCTCTGCCAGGTTCGGGGCTGGCCGGCAAGGCGACCGACGGCTACACGAGAAGGTTATGGCAGGCGCAGGACGGTCTACCTGAGCAGACGGTTCAAGCATTTGCGCAAACTGCGGACGGCTATTTGTGGATTGCTACGTCGGGAGGATTGGTGCGGTTCGACGGAGCACAGTTTCTCGTCTTTGACCGGGATAACACGCCAGAACTTGCTGACAATAGCGTTTACTCGCTGATGACCGCGCGAGACGGGAGCTTGTGGATCGGCATGGAAGGCGGGGGTCTGGTTCGCTACCGCGGCGGTGTTTTCCGGAGTTACGGGCCGGCGGATGGCTTGAGCAACGGCTTCGTGCGCGCCGTTCTTGAAGATCGCAACGGAACCATATGGGTAGGCACTGACCACGGCCTTTTCTATCTTGCGGGGGACCGGCTGCAGCGATTTGACGACCGAGGCGCGGTCCCGCCCCTGGCTGTTCACTCGCTCATTCTGGATAGACGGGGCCGAGTCTGGGCCGGCGGGTCGCGACTGCTGACGATAGAAGGCACATCCGTGCATGAGTATCACCTGGCCGGCGAAGAGAGCCATCACCAGATCAAGACGCTGCTCGAGACACAGGATGGGACGCTGTGGGTAGGTACGGTTTCCGGCCTGTATCGTATTCAGCCTTCCGGCTCATTGCAACGGGTCGAGCAGGTGCAAGGAAAAGTAAGAGGGCTCTGTCAAAGTTCAGATGGGACGCTGTGGATAGGCACCGTTGGCCATGGAGCCTACGCGTACCGTAAGGATTCGTACGACTCGATTCAGACTACCAAAAAGCTGCCCAGCAACACGGTGCTGAACTTCTTTGAGGATAGGGAGAAAAACATATGGATCGGAACGCAGGCAGGCATGGTGCGGCTGAGCCCCACCCCGGTGCTGGTTGTACCTCTGTCCGACGCAGCCGATGCGGATTTCGGGACGGTCTACCGGGACCGTGATGGTTCCATGTGGGTCGCGTCTACCCACCTTTTCAGAATACGGGACGGGGTGGCGCACGCCTACGTTTTCCCGGGTCTTGCCGGGGTGAGAGTTCGCAATGTATTTCGCGACCGCTCCGGCGCGCTTTGGGTTGGCAGCGACGGAAGCGGGGTTTTCCGTATCGATGGCCAACGAACCCGCAATTACAACACACGTAATGGGTTAGTGAACAACTTCATACGGCAAATCATGGAGGCACGAGACGGCAGCATCTGGATTGGCACCGACGACGGTATCAGTCACCTGGGAGCGCACGCAATCAGGAATTTTCAGGTGTCGGACGGGCTTTGTTATTCCAGCATCCGGGCGCTGCTTGAAGACCGGCGTGGAGATCTCTGGATCGCAACCGACGGGGGACTGAGTCACTTACACAACGACCGATTTGTCGACGATGTGGCCACCGAGGAATTACGGCGGTATAAGGTTTGGGCAGTTCATGAAGACAGCGCAGGTACTCTATGGTTTGGAACGCGCAACCGGGGCTTGTACCGCCTGCAAGGCGGCAAGCTGACACACTACACCACCGCTCAAGGGCTGGCGAGCAACAGCATTTATCAAATCCTCGAAGATAACCAGGATAACTTCTGGATGAGCGGCCCTAAGGGGGTTTCGTTGTTGAACCGGCGCGAGTTGGATGCCATGGCTGACGGCTCGGGGGCGCCGTTATCACTTACGTTGTACGGCATCTCCCAGGAGATCCGGGCGACTCAACTCTACGGTGGAACCCAGCCGTCAGGCTGCCGAGGCGCAGGCGACAGCATGTGGTTCCCGACCAACCTGGGCCCGATGAATGTCTCGCCCAAGCAGGGCGCTCCTTTGCCTTCTCCGCGGGTTGTGATCAATGAGGTATCGGTCGATGGCCAGCAGACGTCGGCTCCGCGCCAGATGACGCTTGCCGCGGGCGCCCTGCGCCTCGAAATCGCCTACGCTCCGATCCTTCTGCGTTCTCATGATGGCATCCGCTTTCGCTACAAACTCGATGGATTTGATGAGGAATGGAAGGATGCCGGCGCGGGCCGGGTCGCTTATTATGCTGCACTGCCTCCGGGTTCTTACACTTTCCATGTTGCAGCCTTTGACGTTGGTAATCCCAAAGCCACGACTGAGGCCTCTCTACCTGTCACTATGCGCGGCCACTTTTATCGCAGTCCCTGGTTCTTATGCGGCTGCGTCGTTTTCTTATCCGGCCTCGCGTTCGCGGTCTACCGGATTCGCGTCCGTCGTCTGCACTTGCGCTTCGAGGTTATCCTGCAGGAACGAAGCCGGATCGCCCGCGAGATTCACGATACGTTACTGCAAGGGTGCACCAGCGTCTCGGCACTGCTGGAAGCTCTTTGTGGAATGGATATCTCTGACAGGCGGGAAACGCGCGAGCTGCTGAACTATGCCAGAAATCAGGTACGCACTACGACAGATGAGGCAAGAGAAGCGATCTGGAACCTGCGTCGCGAAGGATTGATGCACAACGACGTAAATGCCTCGATCGAGAAGATCGCCGAACAGAACGAGGAGGAGACAGGCATCCCGGTAGAGGTGCGCTCGGAAGGGACAGTTTTTCCACTGGACCAGATGACGGCGCACGAACTTTTGATGGTGATAAGGGAAGCGATTCATAATGCGGTCCGCCATGCCAGACCTACCAAAGTGCACGCGTCGCTGAGTTATGAACCGGGTTGCCTAAGCGTCACCGTCCGTGACGACGGCTGTGGCTTTGACCATAGCCTTCTGCATGATGAGGAAACACGGCATTATGGGCTGTTGGGCATGCGCGAGCGCACCCGGCGCATGGGGGGCACATTTCATTTGAACAGCGCCTTCGGCCAGGGCACAGAGATTGTGATACAGGTACCCAAGCATGGTCCTGGGGAAATGACACGTGCGGCACGGGAGGCGGAGTATGAGCGAAGCTACAAAGATTAAGATTCTGATCGTCGATGACCATCCGGTGGTACGAATTGGCATTGCGGCGATCATCGACACATGTCCCGATATGACTACCGTCGCCCAGTCGAGCACGGCTGAGCAAGCGATCAAGCTTTTTGACTTGCACCTGCCGGACATCACCCTGATGGACTTACGTCTTCCGGGGATAAGCGGCGTGGAGGCGATCCGGAGAATCCGGGCAAGTCACCCCGAAGCGCACATTATCGTGCTTACCACCTATGAGGGAGACGAGGACATTCACCAGGCTTTGGAGGCTGGAGCGCGGGGCTATCTGATCAAGGGAATGTCCCGCGAAGTGCTCATTCACGCAATTATCCGGGTTCATGGTGGATCGCAATTCCTACCGCCTACAGTTACCCGCGCCCTTGAAGCACGCTCCAAGGACTCCGCCCTGAGTGCACGTGAACGCCAGGTGCTGGTCCTGATCGTGTCAGGAAAGAGCAATAAAGAAATTGGTTCGGCGTTAGGCATCGCAGAGGCGACGGTTAAGTGCCACGTCACGGAGATACTTTCGCACCTGCAGGTAAGCGACCGTACCCAGGCGGTAGTTACCGCTCTTCGGCGGGGCCTGATCCACCTCTGACTCACCGGGGTTCGACCGCAATTCCCGCCGGCTGCGCTTCACCCTCTTTTTGTGGTTTTCCCAAGCCATAGGTGGCCCCTGCGGCCTGCCGGTCGGCATCCCCGCCATTTCTCTGCAAGAAAATCGATGCCATTCCGACCTTCGTCTGATTGCGCGCCGTTATCGCGATCAGGTAGTGTTCGTCCCGCTACTGGATATGGCAGCCGAGTAGTTACAAAACGGGGCTCGATCGGTAAGTGAGTCAAGCGATACGTTTCCATCCCCCATAGCCGGCGCGCAATATCGAGGCCTTCTGCTTGCGTAATGCTTTTATTTTGGGAGGTATCTATGAGCAAAATTACCAGATCTATCGTAGCGTTGATGCTTGCCGTTTGCGCGCAAGCAACGCTGGCTCAAAACACAAACTCGGCGGATGTTCGGGGAACCGCGACGGATCAGAGCGGCGCGATTGTGCCGGAAGTCACAGTGACGGTGACGGATATAACCAAGAACGTCACCCACACGTACGTTACCGATGGAGCAGGCTTGTTCGATACGGGCCCCATTGTTCCCGATCAATACACCATAACCTTCACCAAAGATGGCTTCCAGACGCTGGTACGGGGACCGGTCACGCTGGATGTAGGAAACATTACCATCAATGGGGAGCTGAGCGTAGGCTCCCTGACACAGAGAGTCGTGGTAAGGACAGATGTGCCGCTGCTCGACACTGAGACGGGAGCACAGTCGACCACCATTCCCGAGCAGGCCCTCGCGCAGCTACCCGTCGTCAGTGCCAACTGGGAGGACTTCATCATCCTGACGCCAGGCGCGCGGGGAGTGCAGGGACCCAACAGCAGTTCGCTGAACCCGCAGGCCAATGCGTCGATCAACGGGAACATGCCTTACAATTCCATTTTGTCTGACGGCGCGAACATTCTTTTGTTCTATAGCCTGAATTCCAGCCAGAATATCTATGACAGCATTGCCGAGATACAGACACAAACCTCAAGCTTCTCTGCCCAATATGGCATGGGAGGTGTGATCTTTAACCAGATCAGCAAAGGTGGCAGCAACACTTTCCACGGACAGGTGTACGAATACTTCCAGAACGATGCTTTGAATGCGTCGCCCTACGCCTTTGGAGCCAGGACCAAGGTTCCCTTGCTGCGCTATAACCACTTTGGGGGCAACATCGGCGGCCCGATACCGTTCTCATTTCTAAAGAACAAAGCTTTCTTTTTCTTCGATTACGACAAGTTGCTTGAGAACACAGCCTCCATCGGGTTCATCACCGTCCCGACCACGGCGATGCGCGGTGGAGACTTCACCGGACAACCAACGATTTACGATCCGGCAACGCAGACGGTCGATGCCGCCGGAGTGGTCCATCGGCAGTCATTCGCGAGTGAATACGGGAATGGCAACAAAATACCGGCGGCCATGATCGATTCCGTCTCCGGCGCGTTACAAGGCTACTTTCCTCAGCCGAATATAGCCGGAACGATTGTCAATGGCGTCACGACAAACAATTACTTTTACAACATAGCCAGCAAAACGCCCTCAGCGGGTTACTTCGGCCGCCTGGACTATGACATTACCCCCAGCAACCGGCTTACCGCGTCAGAGACGAACTTCACGACTCACTCAAACAATCAGAACATCGGCGCCTGCCCTATCGATTGCTATCCTTCCAGCGATCAAAACGACAATGCGCAAGTCACCGATGTGTGGACCATCCGGCCTGACACCATCAACGAGGCGCGCATGGGCTTCACGGATCAGCTGGATTACTACACCCCTGAAACGTATGGCGCGGGCATCCCGGCCAAGGTGGGGTGGAAGTTTTCCAAGGCAGACATATTTCCTTACATCAACATCAACGGAGCCTGCTGCTTCAATGGGGCCATGCAGCCGGGACCGACGGCTGTGTACCGGGAAATGACTTATGACCCTTCTGATGTGGTTACCCTGATTCGTGGCCGCCATGTGCTTAAGTTCGGCGGTGAGTTATTGATGATGCAATGCAACTGCACTACCTGGAACAACGTGAATGGCGGGAGCCTGACTTACACTGGCGCGTACACCGCATCGTCGCAGGGCGCAACCAATACCAGCGGCGTTGCCTATGCGGATTATCTGTTGGGATATACGCAGTCGTGGAGCGCTAGTGTCGCGCCGCCTTTTCACGCCAGGTTGAAAAACCCCCAGATTTTTGCTGAGGATAGTTTTAAAATACGCCCCGGTTTAACCCTGAACCTCGGCCTGCGCTGGCAAGGCACCACCGGGATTAGCGACACGGCGGGCGACATGTATTCATTCGATCCTGCGGTGCAGAATCCTGCCACGCAGACCCTGGGAGCTATGTGGTATGGGACGACGAAAGCCAATGGCCGTACCAACCTTCAGCACCCGGTGTGGTCTACCTTCTTGCCCCGCGTCGGATTTTCTTACCAGGCGAGGCCTAACCTCGTCGTGCGCGGTGGATTCGGCCTATTCTCTTACGGTTGGAGTCACGATGCCAACGGTCAGGGAGACGGATCTGCCTTTTCTTCGAGCGGAAATTATTCTGACTCTTCCAACGGTGTGAACCCGGTTGTGCTCTTCTCCTCCGACGGCAGTACGAACTATCAGGGTGGGGGTGGTTCCAGCGTCAATGCCAAGTACATTCTGCCCACCACGAATCCGGCAGCATTCAACGGTCAGGCCGCTCCCTACAACGAGTACCACACGCCGGTCACGAAGGTTTACCAGTGGGATCTGGAAGTGCAGCGGGAACTGGGCTCGAACATGGTGGCTAAGATCGCTTAT
>Ga0302324_100022837_pt1 | contig 12137 bp, 8 predicted proteins | sample Palsa_T0_1_FD_201949 | JGI IMG/M metagenome (GOLD analysis project Ga0302324, IMG submission 201949) | Peat permafrost microbial communities from Stordalen Mire near Abisko, Sweden - Palsa_T0_1 | ecosystem: Environmental > Terrestrial > Soil > Palsa > Peat permafrost | place: Sweden: Abisko...
CAATCGCGCCCACAATTGCCCAGCGCACAATCCGCATGTTCTTGCGGAGCGGCCACAGACACACGGCCAAGACAGCGGCCGCATACGTCAGCAGGGGAGTGCTTGAATTTGAACAGATGGTCATTACCGTACAACCGACAAGTCCCATGGCCGCAGCAAACTTGGCTTTCCCGTTCTTCCACAATAGAAGGAACAACGGCAACAAGCTTGCAGCAAACGTTCCCGCCAAAATCGAGTGCTGGAATACTCCCTGAGAGCGGATTTTCCCCTCACGGATCTCGGGTGTCGCGCGAACTCCGCCACCGAGCATGCCAAACACATTGTGGAGGGTCAATTGCTCGAAAACCATGGAAATCCCCAGGATTACCGTGAGCGCGGCGAAACATTTTATCGCCCGGTAGACGTCGCTTTCATCCCGTATCCACGCCCGGATAAGCAAATAAGCGGCCGCGAAATCTATTAGAAAACCGATCTGATTGAAGACCGCCTGGGATTGCATGTATTGGAGCGATACGGCGGCCGCTTCCACAAAGACGTAGCAAAAAAACGCGCCGTCGATAGAATTGAATCCCCCGCCTACCATACTTTCCTGCGAGGTAAGGCTTGTCACCATCATACGGAAGCAACCGACCAGAATAAGAATTCTGGACACGAAGAAGTGCAAGCCGCCAACCGTGAGTTGCTGGCCCATGGGAACCAGAAATACGCAAAAGAGAAACGGCACAATCACGTACTTCCGTGGCAAGATCAGCATCAAGATGATGGCGATCAGCATTTCGACAAGCACGAGCGGGTGCATACTTATACTCCTGGCGCCCTTCGTCGAGCGGCGGGCTTCCGATCCATTTTCCGCAGGTTTTGGTACTCAGTCATGGGAATGTTGCTCCGGTGGGCGGCCGCTAGTCCTTGCCGCCTGCCTTTCCTTTACGAAAAATCGCGTGGATGCTCTCGCCGTCTCCGGCCCTTGAGGCCAACCGGCTCACCGCCGGAAAAACAGTCAAGCGAAACGCCTTGCGAACCACTCGAAAGGGAAGGCTGGGCCTCACAGCCTTCGCAAGCGGACGACGTTCGATCCCGACTCTTCTGGATATATCCTCCAAGAGGTAGCGCAGGCTGGACTCGATGAACATCTCGCGATCGGTAGTTATCGAAACCTCGTCGAGGCCGACGGACTGGGCAAGTTTCCGCAGTGAATTTGGAGAGAAATGGAATAAGTGACGAGGCATTTCCAAACCGTACCAATAGGATTTGAAGGTGCGCGCCCCAGCCGAATCAATGTTGGGCACCATCATATAGAAGATTCCACCCGGCTTGAGCCATTCGGACACTTTCACGAGAACTTCACGCGGCTGATAGAGGTGCTCGAGCACGTGAAAACATGTGATCGCGTCAAAGCTGCCGGGACGGAACGGAGCGTCAAGAATATCTCCAACAAAGACGTTCGCGCCGCAACGGGCCTCCGCCTTCTTGGCCACTTCATCCGACATCTCGATTCCATACAGGGCCCAGGAAGAATCTTTTAAGCCAGCTAGGAATTCCCCGGTGCTGCACCCCAGATCCAGTATCGTGCCCCCCGATTTATGCTGCGACAGCACCTCCCATCGACCTTGCCAGCGATCCGGCTCTTCCCCGGCGGCGGCTATGGCGCGGTCGTAGTCTGCCCCGTAGTGTTGCCCCATTTCGTCGTGATTTGGCGGATCATCCTGCCAGACGAGCGAGCACGAATGGCAGCGAACAAGCCGATACACCCTCGTCCGGCCATGAAACCTATCTGGCGCCTGGAGGAAATCCACAGATTCGCCGCCGCAGATAGGACAGCGCTGTAAGTTCGCAGCTTCTGGTTTGGAAGCTTCTCTTTGCGTAGGTTGTTGCAACATGCTCATCTCGAAGTATTCAGAAAGAGGCAAATAACCCGTATCTCAGACGTCCCGATCCTAACTTTCCTGCTCGACAGAAGATATGATCCGCTCGAAGTCACTCTTCTTGCCCTGCACCACGACTTGGAGAAAGTCCACAAGCTGATCGACGCTTCGTTCCCAGTTCATTTGGGAAATGACGCGATGGCACGCCTTGGCCAGCCGCACGCGTAAAGGCTCATTGTCTAGTAAGAGGGAAATGTTCTTCGCCAAAGCCTCCGGATCCTTGGGGGGAGAAACCAGCCCCGTCACGCCCTGTTCAATGAATTCCCGGATGCCCAGGCTGTCCGTGGTTACCACCGCGCACCCACAAGCGGCAGCTTCCGCAGGGGGAAGCGAGAAACCCTCCACCCAGCTTGATCCTACGAATATTTGTGACTTGTTGTAAATCTCCTCGACGATGAAGTCTTGCGGAGGATTCCGATGGTATTCTGCCCACTTTGGAATCCAAGACTGCGCGGGAGACAGGCCAAATAAAACCACTTTCACATCAGGATATTTTTCGTGCACGATTCCGAGAGCTTCGATCCCGTCGACTGATCCTTTGACGGGTACTGTGGAGAAAACCATGGACACCTGCCTCGGGCGGCCCTCAATCGGCCGATCGAGTCGGTAGCGTCCCTGATCGATCGCATTCGGTATGTAGTGCACATCCGAGCATCCCAGTTCTTTCCCCACATCGACCAGCCATTTCGCAATCACGACTTTATGAAGGGGAGCGCGCCACGTGGCATCCACCAGATCCTTCTGGGCATGGTAAGACTCGTAACCCTGAATCATGTAGCACTTTTTGCCCTTCGTCTGTGGCAGTTCCAGTACGGATCGAACGGTGGCCCACCCCGTGGCAAAAATCGCGTCGGCGTCGGGGATGTGGCGCGATTCAGAATCGCGAACGTAGAGCAATTCGACCCTCTTGTCGACCGTTTGCCAGTCTACCTTCGGCTTGTAGACCAACGACGCGAGTTCCCAGGCCTTGCTCCTAAGCCAGTCGCGTGTGGACCAATCCGTATGCGGAGCATATTTCAGCCGCAGCGGCTGCACGATGGCAACCTCATGCCCCCGGTTGACGAGTCGATTCGCATATTCGTAGACGACGCGGAACCCCCCCGATGGGTCCCAGTTGTAGCCCGGCATCAAAAATGTGATCTTCATTAGACGACTCTAAGACAGCAATCTGATTCTACGGCCCCAATCGCTTTCGCATCCGCTCGCGCCGGCCCGAAGGGCGGTTTCAAAGAAGCACCGAAGGCGGAGTTCTCTGGCGGCGCTTAAGCAACGCCGCTCGTAACAATCCCGGTGCCACCATGGTCAGCAGCCACTTGAAAGCCACTTTCCCCGTGAAATTGTATTTCATTGCCGTCGAGAGGGCGCGCCGCGCCATCTTGTAATCTCCGTTGATCAGGTACCAGCTGGACCAACCGGTATGAACCTCTTGCAAGCGCCAGAAGATACGCTTCCGAACGTTCGGGGCCAGCTTACGGTCTTCGCTCAGCCACTTCTCGTACAGATATTGATTGATTTCAAGACACGTCTTTTCTTCTCTTGTCATCTCCATCAACCCGTTCGTTCTGCGAGGAGTTCGATCAATCTCAACGAGCGGCTTGTTGACGTAGCACACCATGGTTTCCGAGGCCAAGTGAAACAGGAAATCCGAGTCGTCGCCAAGCTTGAGGCGAGGATCGAACCTGCCCACCCGGCGAATCGTTTCAAGTCGAACCATCAGTCCCTGCAAATACAAACCATGGTATCCATATGCAATGCGCTTGCCAAGATCCTGAAAAATTCCAATAAGGCCATCGAACTCCGCCCCAGCTTCCTGAAATGCAGTCCTCTTCAGCGACGGGTTATTCACAAAGCGCGCATCGGTCACGCACGCGGCGGAGATGTCGGCGAATTTTTCCAGAGCTCGGACCTGCCATTCAATCTTCTCCGGCAGCCAGCGATCATCGGAATCCAGGAAGGCGATCCAGTCACCGCTAGCTGCTGCAACGCCCGTGTTCCGGGCGACCGCTGCTCCTTGCTGGCTTTGACGGATATACCGAACTGGAGGATCTGTGTTCTTGCTTCTATGAATGTAATCTTGCACTACGGTCCTGGTATCGTCGGTGGAACCGTCATCCACAATCACGATCTCGTGGACGGGATACGTTTGATTTAGCACGCTCTCTATCGCCTGTTCTATCAGCGCGGCTCTGTTATAAGTCGGTATGAGTGCCGAAATGGTCTGCAAGTGAGGTATTCCGATTTACCCATTTCGTACTTCGGTGATTTCAACAGCTCCGCCGGCATTGGCCGGCTGTGACGCTTGGAGCAGCCCCAGGACCTGCTTGAGCATCGAGTTTCTTTCTGTCTTGTCAAAGATGAAAAAGAAGGCCGCCATCGCGCAGATCAACGCTTGCAAAATGATGACCGCGCACACCATTCCCACATTCGGAAGATTCAATTTCCTGAAACATGCCATCCAAAGAAATGTGGATATGAGCGCTGGGGCAACCACGGATCGGCCGAACAGCTTGACATAGTACCCGCCAATCGAAATTTGCAGGTGTCGGCAAACGTAGAAGGGTTGGATAAGAATTTTGGCAATCGCTATCGGGACCAATGTCCCTAACGCGACACCGATCATTCCGTAGTGCCGGGCCCAATACACGCTGAGCCCGAAGTTGGAAATTGCTTCCGCTAGAGTGAGCCCTGCCAAAAACCGGTGCCGGGATACTCCAAACATATATGAAACAGAGGGTAACTGCGAAACGTCACAATAGATCCCCAGAACGAGCAGCACGAGGGGCACATACGCGTCTAGATAGCGCTGCCCCATCCACTTCTCTATGAAAACATGCCCGTAAAATATGAGAGAAAGAGCGACGATCGTCGACACCGAAGCGGATACTTTTGTTCCCAGGATAAACACTCTCCGGATTCCGTCAAAGTCCGCGCTTCCGAACAACTGGCTGAACCACGGGGAAAGTATGCCTACGATTGCGATGATCAGTGCCAGAAACGCTTGTGAGAGCCGGCCTGCAATGGCGTAATGCGTGACCGCGCTGACTCCGACAAAGGCGCCCACCATCCATCCATCTATGGAAAATCTGATCTGGTCGCTGATTTGGATGACCAGCGCGTGTCCGCTATAGTGAAACAAGCCCCGAAACGTACGCCAACTGGCAAGCGCTGTAGAGATCCGCAACCCTTCCTGGATTCTACGAAGAGCGAAATAACCCAGCACATAATTGGCCGTCTCGGTAAAAAACGATATCAGCGCAAGCGATACGACTCCACCGCCGCCGCCGATGATCGCCAGAATCAGCGCGGAGCGCGCGATGAGGACGAGGATACCGATCGATGCGGTAATATCGAATCGCAAATGTGCGGCCGTGGCGCCCATGAACGCCCTGCCGGGGAAACCTACCGCGAAACCAGCGCCCGTAATGAGCAGCACCTTGCGAAAAAGGGAGATGTCGGAGGCGCTCGCAATATAGAACTTCGACAGATAAGCCACGGCGACCGTCAAAACGAAAACGGCCATCCCCAGCATCGCGAACGCATAAAAAGCCGTCGAAATGGTCCGGTTGACCGATTCAGGATCTTTATCCCCGAGCGACTTCGCAACTTCGTATTGAACGGCGGTAATAATGCCAAGATCCAGAAGGCCGTAATAACCAAGCACCGCCGCGACGAGAACCCAATAGCCGTAATTCCGTTCGCCCAATCGGTGAACGAGAAACGGCATGAGAAAAAAACCGATCAGGGTCGTGGCCAGAAGGCTAAGGACACGCAGACTAGACCCTCGCAGGGCGATGCGATGTCTTTCCAAGGTTATGAATTCCGCTTTTTGTTGGACGTTATGCTTCTTGGAGCGTTGTTGCTAGTTCAAAATCGATCCGCGATGGAAAATCTCAGCCTGCGGTCAAGCCCATGGAAGGAAGTGGCCGGTTCTTTCGTCCGGTTTTGCGTAACATCCCTTCCGCGCGCCGCGGCTCCTTGGAGTCGTGTCTCCCGCATTACTCAACGGTTACAGACAAGTTGGTTGGCGCCGCAGGCGTCGCTCCGCTGCTAACGGCGGTGCCGCCGGATTGATAGGCTCCGATTGTCCATGGCCCGGTAGATGGGCGTGGGTTGCCCGCTATGTCGCTGCACAGCGCCGCAAGGTTTCCAGTGCAAAGGCTTGTTAAGTTAGCCCCTTTGCCGATCAGCGGGGAACCACTTTGCGGAGCGCAGGAGGAGCCCACCGACCCCGCTACGCATGCGGAATCGAGCAGAAGTGGATTGGGTGCGCTCATCGGATAGGGATAGCCAATTCCATGCGGGTCACAAGTGTTTGCCGCCCCCAGGCAGGTCCCCGCCTGCCATGCAGCGAAAGAGCCGCTATCGACGCCTGCGGCCGCCCAGCAGTTTGTTGATCCGCAATACGAATAGGCGTTGTAATCAAAAGCCGCGTAGGAGGTGCTTCCACTTCCGCCTTGCTGAATCAGCTCTCCCGCGCCTTGGCTGACATTGTTCTCCACCGTTTGATGGGTGGAGTTTTGTACTACCTGCAGCACGCCATTGCTGCCACTGTAGCCCACCGCGGTGTTATTAACCATAATATCGTTCATGTCGCCCGTCGTGGCGTTGCCGAATGGACCCCAGAAGCCCTCGAAGCCCGAAGTCGCCACGCCCACGTTGTTGAAGATGTAGTCGGTGCCTCCGCCGACCATGCAGCGCGTACTAGAGCCGTTGCCCTCGAGGAAGATGAATTGGGTTATATCGTTGCCCGTCTGCCCGTCAAACTGGTTGTTGTACAGATATAGTTGTTGCGAAAGGCCCACTGTATCAGGGCCAAAGCAGTGCAGGCCGTCGTGGTGATAGGCGTCGGAGGTAGAGTCCCAGATCGCCCAGTCGTGCATGTGATTGCCGAAGATGAAACCATGCACGGGTGCCGTGGCGATGTTGTGGTCGGCATTGTATGCCTCCATGCCCGGTCCCACTGTGATGTAGTCGGTGCCTCCGATGATGCCCCAGCCTACGTCATGGCAGATGAAATTCTGCATGGTGATATAGGTCGTCGTGCCCTGCATGTCGATACAGGCCTGGCCATTCCAGTTGGGATCCTCGGCCGCATTCCCGGTGCGCACATACAGGTTGTGCATGTCGATGTTTTCGATGGTGATGTGGCTGGAGTTGTAAACATCGATGGCAATCGTCGTGGCCTGATTCGCCAAGTTCGTACCATTTGCCGTATTAACGATGGCGCCGTTGCAGGGTGTGACCGTGAGCGTCGCCTGATTCCATCCACAGGTTGGGCCGCCGTTGATGACGATGTAGCTTTGCTGATTCGTGTTGATCGCCCCGCCGGTTCCCGAGCCGCCGTTCAACCAATACGGCGCGGTGAAATTCGCACCTGCCTCAAAGAAAAGTGTAATCGGATTGCTGCTCGTTCCGCTGCCTTGGAAGAACAGCATCGTTCCCCCGGCGGTTCCCGTAAAGGTCCCGCAAAGGTGGACTGTCGTGCCAGGGCCAATGGGATTGCCCCCCCAATGGGACGCCGTATTGAACCATGCAGCGCTCAAGGTATCCCCGCAACTCGTTCCGCCACCGTTGCCATTCTGCGAGACGTACACATCGTTCGCCGCGGCATTGGAGGGAAATAGGAAAGCGCTCAGCACCGCCATGCACAAAAGCGCGAGACAAGAAGCAGTTCGACGGCGTACCCCAAGCGCGACCCGGTTGCTAGATTCACTCTGCACAGTCATTGATGACACTCCGTTAACTCCAAGGTAGAAGGGGCCAGGCTTACAAAGCTTACGTTATCAACGGCTCTGGCCATCCCGCTACTGGCCGGCAGTGTAAGGACCGGACAGGTTGTACACCTGTACCTGCTTGAAGCCTTCATCTCACGGCGCTCTTCAGGAGGTTCCGGACGCCGCTGGGAACCAGCGTGGAGGCAGCTCTGACCAACATCATGGGCTCACGTGTCTCTTTGAACCCCTGCACATAAAGGGACAAGGACTTCATGCGCTGACCGGAATGCAAGTAGTTGTAAGCAAGCTCGCGGCAGTGCCCGGAAATTCCCCGGTTCACGGCACGGAGAGCCTCCCGGTCGTTCACCAGCTTGGCTTTTTCCTTCAAGCAAATGTTGAGAACGAATAGCTTATCCTGCTCAAGAAACTTCTGGTGAGTCGCATCTGGAGTGCGCCGCTGAATCACCAGCGGAAGGTCGATGTATCCGAAACAGGCGGAATGGGAAAAGCGCAGAAATAGGTCCCAATCCGTTCCCGAAGGCCACGCTTCGTCGAATGTTCCCGCTTTCTCAAACATCTCTCGCCTGACCAGGACGGCCGTAGGCTTGATGGGAACTTCCTCCAGCAGGCAGACAAACATCTGACGGCCGCTGAAAACGTATTCGCCCATTCCAGGATTTTCCTGCAGCAGCCGCGGAAACGACTTCATGAGCGCTATGAGGGATGGGACACTGGTCGAATCACTCTGTATTTCCGTGTCGCAGAAGACCACATCCGCCTCGGGATGCCTCCCCAAAAAGCCTGCCAGCGTTTCCAGATAGTTTGCTTTCCAGACATCGTCGGAATCGAGGAAGGCGATCAACGGTCCCGTCGCAGCTGCAATTCCTGTATTGTACGCCGCGCTGCACCCTCGATTGCTCTTGTGTCGAATGTAGCGGATCTTGTCATTCTTGAACTGTTCCACGATTTCGCAAGTTCGATCGGAGGATCCGTCGTCCACCACGATGATCTCAAAATCGGCATGGCTTTGCTCGAGTGCGCTCGCCAGCGCGTCGCCAATGATATAGCCGCGGTTATAGGTCGGCAGTATGACGGATACCTTCATTCATTTTCTCTTGATCGCTGATTCCAGAGAGTCTGCACTTCGCCTCTAGGTTCGCTTGGCGACTGCAATAATCTCCGAAGCCAGCACGCGATCCAGCAAGCCCAGCGTCAGCCGGCTCGCCGTTCTGGCCCGCTGGGGCAGAAGTTCGATGGTGCGCTCGAGTCGAAGTCCTGCGGCGTTTGACCAGTCCCGCAGGATCCTGCGTGATATGGTGTGCACGCCGGTAGTTTCAAAGTCCCCCAGGCGTTCAAACGATTTGTCGCCACGCATTTTCATGCAGATGATCGGCAGAGGCACACGGGAGTAACTGGCGACCTTCTTGGCCACATCATAGGTAAGCTTGAAACGAAGCAGGTTCGGCACCAGGATGATGGCCACGGAACCCGGCGACAACAGTTGCGCGAACGAAGCTAGAACGGTTGTCGGATCCTCAAGCAAATGCAGTATGCTGGATACCAGAAGGCAGTCGAATTGACGTCCCGCCAGTTTCCCTCGGGCTATTTCAAACGTTCCTCCGACAATTTCGACGCCCCCGGCCTCCGCACCACCGGGAATCACGGTATCGATTGGCACGGCGGTTACTTTCATCCCTTGCTCCGCGAGCCGCGCTTCCGTCGCGCCCCAACCGCACCCCACGGAAAGGACGCTGCGAACGCCGGCGGGAATGGCTGCAATGATTTCCGGCCGGACGGGCTCATAGTAGCCCTTGGAGTACAATGCGCCCCGCAACTTGGTTTCCGTCCGAAACAGACTGGCCGGCCTATGGCCATTCCGGCCAATCCGCAGAAGAGCTTCCACCTGCCTTTGCATCTCGGGCCCACCCACCCCGAAATCTTTCCCCGTGTATTTGTCGGAGAGGTGGTGAACCAGAAAGTCTTCCAGGTGCGAGATGCAAACCATCTTGCTGAATCCGCATTGCGTGTAGGGATCGGTTGCCGCGGTGCAGATCAAATCATACTTCCCGTCCCAGCGCTCCGGGAGGAAGCCTCCGGACTCGATGGCGCGTCGAAGCTGCTCGCGGGTAATCACATAACAAGCCGAATGCTCGTTTGTAAAACGGGCAAAATGATAGTCTCCGATGGACTGCACCGATTCAGATTCCCAATGGAAGTGGCCGTGTACCTCGGGATAACTCACGGCGCCGTTTTGACCCCGTTCCACGCGAATGAAACCAACGATGGCATTCTCCGGCAGGACCTTGGATACCGTAAGAAAGGCCGCCAGGTTCTTCTCCGTAATCAGGGTGTCATCCTCGGAGTAAATAAAGAGGTCATAATCGTTCAGCCGTTGGGCGAAAATCTTCTTGTGGCTGAAAGGAAGCGTCCAACCATTCTTAGGCAACTCTACGACCAGCTCCGCGCCGGGGCCGACTTCCTTTTTTATATTCGACAGCACCACGATGTCCACCTGGAACGGCATGGAGCGGTACTCTTGCAGGAGTTGGGATAGGTACCGATCGTTGCCTACACCGTAGCTGGCAATGACCACCAGGATCTTGAGGGTAGATCTTGATTCCCCGTTCACGGGCGGATCCAGGGCCGTTGTGAGATGCCCTTGCCTTGGGTTGGCCCGCAATCGATTGCCGCTCTTATTCATATTCAATTCGATTGGTGCGCTGCATGGACGAACCATTATGATGAACGAACTTGTTCAACCATTGTGGCCAGTGCAGCCAGTCGTAACCGCCTTCGAGTTTGGCGCGAAACAGCGAGTAGTCGTCCCAGGAGTTCACCGGCAGGCGCGGAAGAAAGAACCGGTCGTCGTTGCGGCTGGCCCGGCCGAGAACCGTCGAAACCCCGCTCTCAAAACCATGATTTTTTAGGATGTCCTCGAGGAACCGGGTAAAGGCATGGTCTTCCTCGGGGAAAGCAAACGGGTAGGCAAAGGATCGCACCGCGGCGCCAACGTGATCTTCGATCGTGTCCTTCGAGAAGCACACCTCATAATCGATCTCCTCGGGACCCAGGGACCGTAAATCCGGGTGACTGACGGTGTGGGACCCGAATTCAATCCCCTCGGCGTGCAGTTCGCAGACTTCCCGCCACGTCATGTAATCCACTCCCTCAATCCTGACGGGCGTTTCCTGAATCCTGCTGGTCGCCAGAAACACGCTTGCGGTGAACCCATATCGTCGCAGCGAAGGAAACGCATCGATGCAAAAATCCTGATAGCCGTCGTCAAAGGTAATGACCACGGTCTTTGGGGGGACCACGCCTTCCTCGATGCCCGCTCGCAATTGCGCCAGGCTCAACGTCTGATAGCCGGCTTCATGCAGCCACTTCATCTGCTTGGCAAACATCTGTGGCGACGTATTGATTTGATAATACGGATGCTTCTTGCCGAACAGATTATCGGAAACGCTGTGGTACATCAGGATCGGAATGCGCCCGGAGTCCTTCGCGGCGAAGAGCCGTTTCAGGGGATAGCTGCAACCCAGCGTAAGCAACCGGTCCAGCCGCGGCAGTGCGAATCCGTCTCCTAGGATCCGCGACACCCGCCGTCGGATATATCGCCGGGAACCCTGGCCGGGAGGATCGTCAGCGACGATTACGTTTCTGTATTTTGATTTCAAGGTCAACCCTGTTTCCGCTTTTCAATTTCTAAACCGTGCTGGAAACCGGCTGCTTGTGCTTTACGGCGGGCTCTTGGCTGGAGATGAATTCGCACACTTCTTTCACGACCCGGCGCTGCGACTCCTCGGGCAATTGCGGATACATGGGCAGGGAAAGAATCTCGGAAGCGACGGCCTCGGTTACCGGAAAGTCTCCCGTCCTGTATCCGAAGCCTTCATATGCCTTCTGAAGATGAAGGGGAACCGGGTAATGGATTCCGGTGTCGATATTCGCTTCCGTCAGATGCTTTTGCAACGCGTCTCGATGCGCCGAGCGCACCGCGTATAAGTGATAGACCCCTCGAGACCATTCCGGCTGGTGCGGAGCGACGATCCCTTCCACTCCAGAGAAGAGCTCGTCGTATCGCTTGGCGGCTTGCCGCCGCTTGCTGTTTCCTTCCGCCAGGTGACGCAGTTTCACGCTCAGAATTCCCGCCTGGATCGAATCCAACCTGCCGTTATACCCTTCGATATCGTGGTAGTACTTCTTGGATTGGCCGTGATCGCGCAGCATGCGGATCTTGCGCGCGACCTCTTCGTCATTCGTGGTTACCGCGCCGCCTTCGCCGCACGCCCCCAGATTCTTGCCGGGATAAAAGCTGAAGGCCGCGGCGTGACCCATCGACCCCGCCTTCCTCCAGCGGTTGTCTTTCTCTGAAAAGTATTCCGCTCCGTGCGCCTGGCAGGCGTCCTCGACGACAATCAGGTTATAGCGCTTGGCAATTTCCAGAATGGCGTCCATATCGGCCGTTTGCCCGTACAGGTGCACGGGAACCACGGCGGTG
>Ga0302324_100022838_pt1 | contig 12136 bp, 11 predicted proteins | sample Palsa_T0_1_FD_201949 | JGI IMG/M metagenome (GOLD analysis project Ga0302324, IMG submission 201949) | Peat permafrost microbial communities from Stordalen Mire near Abisko, Sweden - Palsa_T0_1 | ecosystem: Environmental > Terrestrial > Soil > Palsa > Peat permafrost | place: Sweden: Abisko...
TCGGGTTGCGCTTCGGCGGCAAACGCCTGGCTGCGGCGGAACGCCAGGAAGATAAATCCCCCCAGAATGCAAAACGGGGGCAAGCCCAACAGCACGATGCCGACATTCATCAGGTGGGCGCGGGCCGCGTTCTGGGCCGCGGCGGTGCGGAAACACATGACGCACTGCCCCCAACAACTCGCCGAAGCCAGGAACAGTACCAAAGCCACCCGTTTCATCGCGGCCTCATCATCATCAAGCGATTGGAATCCGGCATAAATATCAGGAGCATCAGAATGATGCACAGGATCAACATGGGGAACAGTGTCAGAAACAGACTTAATTTCTCAAACTTCAGGTGCATGAAATACGCGATAATCAACGCCGCCTTGATGACCGACAGGCCCACCAGCGCCGTCAGGAATATGAGCACCGGGATTTGTTCGTAGGCTAGAAATACCTCAACGCCGGTCATGAACAACAACGCGAACCAGACATAAAGGAACGTTTTAGTGGTTGCGCCGGAGACGGGCTCCATGGTTTCGGTGTGTGCGCTCATTATGCCTCCTTCAGATTTTGGCGGACATCAGGTAGACCAGCGGGAAGATGAACATCCACACCAAATCCACAAAGTGCCAATACAAACCGCTCACTTCCACGTCTTCGGCTTTGAATTTGCCGCGGCCCACGGCAAACGCGATAATGCCGAGGTAAATCAAGCCGATCACCACGTGCGTCATGTGCAGACCCGTGAGCGCGAAAAACGTTCCGCCGAACAACGGCACGCCCCACTCGTTGCTGAAAGGCGTGACGTGTTCGTTGTTGATCAGGTTTAGCCACTCGGTGAGGTGCAACACAACGAATGCGGCGCCGCCGGCCATGGTGGCCAGTATCCAGGCGACGGCGGCCTTGCGATTGCCGTGATTCATGGCGTGTACCCCCATCACCATGGTCAAGCTGCTGGAGAGCAGGCAAAAAGTCATGACCGTGGAGAAGATGATGCTGGGCGAAAAATGGAACGGCGTCGGCCAGTTGGGCGTGGACAGCCGCACATAGGTGTACGCCATCAGCATCGCGGAAAATGTGAGCGCATCCGAGATCACGAACAGCCACATCCCGAACTTCTTCGAGTTCACGGCATACGGCGAACGCCCGCCTGACCAGACCGAAGTCACGGCTGCCGTCGAATTGGCTTGCGACATCGACAAATTACCCCCAAACCAGAAATAGAGCCATCAAATAAAGCCAAAGGCCGTCCACGAAATGCCAGAAAACCGCGCTCACATCCACGGCGGTGCGCTTGCCAGGCCCCAGACGCAGGCTGAGCGCCTGCACATCCACGTAAACCAGCGCCGTGAGGCCGCCCAATATGTGCAGGCCGTGCGCGGCGGTGAGCAGATAGAAGAACGAACTGCTGGGATTGCTGGCCACGAAAATCCCGGCCGCGTTCAATTGCCGCCAGGCGAAACCCTGGCCCAGCAGAAAGAGCGCGCCGAGCACCGTGCCGGCGGTCCAATAGCGGTTGAACTCGCCGCGGCGGCCGCTCTTCAGGGATCGGCGCGCCACTTCCAGCAGCATGCTGCTGCAGATCAAAACAATTGTGTTCACCCAGAGGACCGGCGGCAGCGGCAACGCTACCCAGTCGTTGGACATACCACGCCGCACCACAAAAGCGCTGGTGAACGCGGCGAACGCCATGGTGGTGGCGGCCAACAGCACCATCAAACCGGTCATGGAGGCACGGCGCGAAGCGCCCCGGCCGTCAGAGCCCCCGCCCCCGCCGAAGCCCCCTCCGCGGGGAGGGGCCGGCGGCTTGATGATGTCCGATGTGATAGAGCTGGGCATATCAGATCAAGGTCATGGGTTGTGGGTGATGGGTGTTGGGTTCCAGGTGGCGCGTTGCGACCCGCCACCCATCACCTTCCACCTATCACCCGTTTTACTCCGCATGCACGTCCACCGGATCCGTCTGCATGACATAATCGCGCGGCGCGCCGGGCACGCCGTATTCATACGGGCCGTGATTCACCACCGGATGCTGGCCTCCAAAATTATCGAAGGGCGGCGGCGACGACACCGTCCATTCCAGCGTGGTCGCGTTCCACGGATTCATAGGAGCCTTCTTGCCGTATTTCATGCTCCAGAACAGGTTAAAGAAGAAGAGGATCTGTATGCCCGCCGTCCAATAGGCCGCGTGCGTCATGAAGGTGTGCACGGGCAGAAGTTTGCCGAGAAAATCGAAATTCGTGAAGTCCGAGTAGCGCCGCGGATTGCCCGCGATGCCCAGGAAGTGCATGGGGGTGAAAATCGCGTAAACGCCCACGAAGGTGATGTAGAAGTGGATCTTGCCCAACGTCTCGTTCATCATGCGCCCGAACATTTTCGGGAACCAGTAGAAGGTGCCCGCGAACATCCCGAATATGGCGGCCACACCCATGATCATGTGGAAGTGGCCCACCACGAAGTAGGTATCGTGGAAGTACAAGTCCAGCGCCGGCTGGCCGAGGAAGATGCCGCTCAGCCCGCCGGTGACGAACAGCGAAACGAAGCCAAGCGCGAACATCATGGCCGTGGTGAACCGGATCTTGCCGCCCCACAACGTGCCGATCCAGTTAAATGTCTTGATGGCCGATGGCACCCCGATGGCCATGGTCAGCACCGAAAACGCCATGGCTGAGTAAGGACTCATGCCGCTCATGAACATGTGATGTCCCCACACCATGAATCCCAGGAAACCGATGCTCAGGATGGCGTACACCATGGCCCGATAGCCGAAAATCGGCTTACGGCAGAAAGTGGAGAGCAACTGCGAAGTCACTCCCATGCCCGGCAGGATGGCGATGTACACTTCCGGATGGCCGAAGAACCAGAACAGGTGCTGCCACAGCAGCGGAGAACCGCCCTTGTGGTTCAAAATCTGGTCGCTGATCATCAGCCCGCCCGGCACGAAGAAACTGGTTCCGGCGGAGCGGTCCAGAATCAGCAACACTCCGGCCGCCAGCAGTACGGCGAATCCCAGCAGGCCTAGAATGGCGGTAACGAACCAAGTCCAGCAGGTGAGCGGCAGGCGCATCAGCGACATCCCCTGGCAGCGCAGGTCGATGATGGTGGCGATGAAGTTGATGGCGCCCATCAGCGACGCTCCGCAAAAAATGGCGATGCTGACAATCCACAGCGTTTGTCCCAGGCCTTCGCCTGGTCCCGAGTTGGCCAACGCGCTCAGAGGAGGGTATGCCGTCCAACCGGCTAGCGGCGGTCCTCCTTGCACGAAGAATGCGGCCACCATCACCGCCAGCGCGATGAAAGTGGTCCAGAACGACAACATGTTCAGCACTGGGAAGGCCATGTCCTCGGCGCCGATCTGGATAGGCAGGAAGTAGTTTCCGAAGCCGCTTTGGGGCGCCGTGGTCAGCACGAAGAACACCATGATGGTGCCGTGCATTGTCATCAGCGAGAGATACAACTCCGGGGTCATGATGCCGCCCTGCGCGGCGGTGGGCCACAGGGTGGCGAACCAGCCAACCTTGGCATCCGGGTGGATCATGTGGAAGCGCATGAGCAGCGAGAGGCTCATGCCCACCAGCACCGAAAACAAGGCCAAGAAGTAATACTGGATGCCGATCACCTTGTGGTCCAAGCTGAAGACATACTTCCGGATGAAGCCTTGGGGCGCGTGATGCGCGTGCATTACGGGTGAGGACATATGGTTGTTTTCACCGTGAATGAAATCGTCAAAACAGGGTCCTGGGGAATCATTACCTATTTGCGGCTTGGTCGACTTTCCATTTCTCGAAATCGGCTTCCGGCATTACTTCCATGGTGCTGCGCATCTGGAAATGGCCGAGGCCGCACAACTCCGAACAGGGGATCTCATAAACGCCGGGCGTGTCGGCCTGGAAGTACAGCGGAATTTCCATGCCGGGTACAATATCCTGCTTCAGGCGCAACTCGCGCACGAAGAAATTGTGGATCACGTCGCGGGAGTGCATGATCAGCTTGATGGGCTTGCCGGCGGGGACCTTCAGCGAGGCGCTCACGATATCGTCTTTGCCGGCCGGATCGTTGTCGTCCAAGCCGAACGGATTGCCCGCCGCATCGTTCACCAGCTTCAGGTCGGTGGCGCCGAATTTGCCATCCGGTCCGGGGTAGCGGAAAGAGAAGGCGAACTGCTTGGACATGATCTCGATGGGAACCGCATTGGGGTCCGGCTCCGACAGGTGCACGGCGGCCCAGATGCGCGTGCCGGTCAGCACGAGGCCCACGAACAGGACCGCGGTGGCGCTGGTCCAGATGGTTTCCCATTTGTTGTTGCCATGCGAGTAGGTGGCGCGCCGGCCGTCGTCGCGGAAGCGGAAGATCACCCAACCGAGGGCGAATTGCGCGAAAAAGAAAATGATGCCGGTGATTACCAGCGTACGCATGAACTGCGCGTCGTAGGCGATGCCGTGTGCGGATATGGGTGGCGGAAACCACCAGGTCTTGGCCATGAAGAAGTAACAAATGACGACCGTCAGCACCCAAATGATTGGAGCAAGCAGCATTACGTTAGCACCCTCAAGCCCTCGGGCGTGTGGCCCCAGGTTTGGACGACGATATCACACTCGATTTGGAGTTCGCAAGTATGTATGCCGGGAGATCGGCCGTTTTTGAGCTGGATTGGCAGATCGCAGGCGTGGCGCGCGCAGAGAGCCTAATCCCGACATTCTTTTGCACCGTGGGGCGGGCAATTCTGCCCGCAGCCGGCTGTTCAGCCGGCTTTGACCGCCGAAAAGGCGGCCGCGGCCATGATTGGCCGCCCGACGGTCGCGGATCGCCGCCTGGTGTTCGATTATGGGACTAGGTTCGTTTGGTAATTGCGGGTGGCTCAGATTTGGGAGGTTTATGAGGGCGGGCCAAATCCGGCGGGGGAGAGCTTTAGAAGGGCATTGAAGCGCGGGGCAGCGAATTCGTAGGAAAGAGGAGCTTGTCATCCTAATCACAGTTTACAGCCGAGGGTGAGCTGGAGGTCTTAAGTGCCTTGTTTTCAGATCAAGAGGGGTTGCGAACGGTGGGAGGAGCGAGCTGCGCCACGTCGGCGATCCGGAGATCGAGATCAAAAGGGGAAAAACCGCGGAGCGGCGAGCTTCGCTCGCTAGCCGGGCTTCGCCCGGCGCGACTGCAGGAGTGCAGTCGCGGCAGGCCAGGGTGCCTGCGCCACGTCGAAGGGCCAAACTCCAGGCAGGTGAAACCGCCTGCCCCACCCGCGCGCTACATTCAAACAGTGTCCCCAGCGCGCCGATTGGCTTTCGACATTCTCACCGCGGTCGAGCGCGGCGGCTACGCATCCGACCTGCTGGCCGCCCGCGCCGCGCCCCTCGATACCCGCGATGCCGGTCTGGCATCGGAAATTGTCTTCGGCGTCCTGCGCTATCAAGCGCAGCTCGATTACCTGATCGAGCATTACTCCGGCAAACCGGCTTCCCGGCTGGACGTTCCCGTGCGGTTGGCGCTGCGCATGGGAATTTATCAGCTTCGCTATCTGGAGCGCATCCCCGCGCACGCCGCGGTTTCTGAGAGCGTCGAGCTGATCAAGCGCGCCCGCAAGCGCTCGGCCGCCGGGTTTGCCAATGCCATCCTGCGCAAGGTGGAACGCCAGCCGATCGCCTGGCCCAGCCCCTGCATCGAGCTTTCCCATCCCGCGTGGCTGCTGGAGCGATGGGAGCGACAATACGGACCGCAAACCGCGGCGGCCATCGCGCAGGCCAACCTGCGCGTGCCGGAAACTTACGTCAACCCGGACACCGCGCGCATCCAGGACATCGGCTCGCAGTCCATCGTGCCGCTGCTGCGCCTGCAGCCGGGCCAGGCATTTCTGGACCTGTGCGCCGCGCCCGGCAACAAAACGGCGCAAGCGCTGGCCGCCGGCGTACGCGTCATCGCCTGCGATATTCACCTGCACCGCCTCGCGCCGTTGAAGGCGATGGGCATTCCTCTGGTGGTGCTGGACGGCGCCCAGCCGCTGCCTTTCCGCCGCCGTTTCGACCGCATCCTGATCGACGCGCCCTGCTCCGGAACCGGCACGCTCGCCCGCAATCCCGAAATCAAGTGGCGCCTGCGGCCCGCCGACCTGCCGGAGTTGCACGCCCGCCAGGTGGCGCTGCTGGAACAAGGCCGGCGCGCGCTGGCTCCCGGCGGATCGCTGGTCTATGCCACCTGCTCGCTCGAGCGCGAAGAAAACGAAGATGTGGTGGCCAGCGTACCCGCGGCGCTGGTGGCCGAAACCATGCAGCGCATTCCAGGCCGGGATGCCGGCGATGGCTTCTATGCCGCTGTGATAAAATCGGAGGATTCCACAAATGGTTGAAATCCTGCCGTCCATTCTCGCCGCGGATTTCGCCCGCTTGGGCGAACAGATCGCCCAGATGGAGCGCGCCGGCGCGAGCATGCTGCACCTGGATGTGATGGATGGCCACTTCGTGCCCAATCTGACGATCGGGCCGCCGGTGGTCGCCTCCATCCGCAAAATCACCAAACTCACGCTGGATGTTCATCTGATGATCACGGACCCCGACAAGTACGCGCCGATCTTCATCGAGGCGGGCGCCGACCAGTTGACCGTGCACCAGGAGGCCTGCAAGCATCTGGACGGCACGCTGCGCGAGATCCGGCGGGCGGGCGCGCGCGCTGGCGTGGTGATCAACCCGGCCACCCCTGTGGCGGCCATTGAAGAAGTGTTGGGCCTGGCGGATTACGTGCTCGTGATGAGCGTCAATCCGGGATTCGGCGGGCAGCAGTTCATTCCGTATACGCTGGACAAGGTGCGGCGGCTTTGCGCCATCCGGCGCGACCGCAGTTTGGCATTTTCGATTGAGATCGACGGCGGCATCACCCGGGAAAACATAGGCGATGCAGTGCGGGCGGGGTGTGACTGGATCGTCACAGGGTCCTCGATATTTCACACCCCGGACCCGGCGGCCGCATTCGCCGGGTTGCACGAGGCAGCTACCCAAGCGCATGCCGTCAGTTGTTGAAACCGTGTGGGGCAGGCCCTTGGCCTGCGGCGGCCTCTCAGGCCGCCACTTGCGAAGAAGCGGGTCCAGGGGACCCGACCCAGAGGGTCCCCCGGCCGAGGGCCTGCCCCACTATTTCCCGCAGTGGCGCTGCAATTGCTATCCTTGATGAGTTAACCAAATGAAGTATCCACGCATTCTTAACAACCTGATCGTGCTGGCTGCGGTCGCGGGCCTGCTCAGTTCCTGCGGTCTGCGCCGCCACAAATACGCCGACCCCATCACCAAGAACACCGAGCAACCCGATAAGGTGCTCTTCGACCGGGCCATCAACGATATCGAGCACAGCCGGTTCGAAATCGCGCGTCTGACCTTGCAGACGCTCATCAACACCTACGACAGCAGCGAATATCTGGCCAAGGCAAAGCTGGCCATCGCGGACAGTTGGTTCCGCGAAGGCGGCGCGCACGGCCTGGCGCAGGCCGAGGCCGAATACAAGGATTTCGAACTGTTCTATCCCCAAATGGAGGAATCCGCCGAGGCGCAGGAACGCGTCTGCGATATCCACTACAAGCAAATGGACAAGGCGGATCGCGACCCCATCCATGCCATCCGCGCGGAGGACGAGTGCCGGCAGTTGCTGCTGCAATATCCCAACAGCAAGTTCGCGCCGGAGACCCAGCAGAAGCTGCGCAATGTGCAGGAGGTGCTGGCCGCCCACGAGTATGCCGCCGCCACGTTCTATCACCACAAGGGCAGTTTTCCGGCTGCTGCCAACCGCCTGACGGGAATCGTGGATCAGTACCCCCTCTTCAGCCAGGCCGACGAAGCCCTGTGGGTGATGGCCGATTCCTACAATCGCATGGGCGACCGCTTTGAGGATAAAGAAGCGACCGCTTATACGCGCATCGTGAAGGATTATCCGCTGAGCCCGCACGCGCAGGCCGCCAAGGATAAGCTGCAAGCCATGAAACGGCCCGTGCCGGAAGCCGATCCGGTGGCTTACGCGCGCATGAAGTACGAGTTGGAAAATCGTACCAATGCGAAGTTTTACAACAACGCGCTGGATATGTTCAAAAGGAATCCGGATACGCGCCATGCGGCCAAATCCGGAACGCCGGCTATGACCGCCATGCGCCCCACCATTCCGGCTAGCGTGCCGCAGGTAGCCGGCACCGCGGCAACCGGCACAACCGGCGGTGTGGGTTCGGACGTCTCCATCGGCACCGTCAGCGATACCAAGGAATTAGACACCCGTCCCGACGCGCGGGCTAACCCGCCTGCCGGAGGCACGGTTTCCGCGGCCGTGCCTGCCGCCACCCCGGCCGAGAAACCGGGCGAAGCCGTGGCTCCTCAGCAGCCATTCGCCACCAACCATCCGCTCACCGAAAAACAAAAGAAAGAGGCCATGAAGAAGGCGCAGGAGGCGGCCAAGAAGAAGCAGAAAGAGGACGCCAAGAATGCGAAGGCGAAGCCCGCCCAACCGCAGGCGCAGGCGCCCGCCGCCCAGCAGCCCGCGGCTCAGACACCGCCGCAGCAAGACAAATGAGACTCAGTTTTAGCCAAATTGTGGGGCAGGCCCTTGGCCTGCGCGGGTCCCGTGGACCCGCTTCGGAAGATGGCGGCCTGAGAGGCCGCCGCAGGCCAAGGGCCTGCCCCACCTGCCCGGAATGACGCGCATCCTGCTCGCCGACGACAGTCCTCACGCCCAGCGCATGGGCGAGCAGATTCTCAGCGAAGAGGGCTTTGAAGTGGTCACCGTCAGCGACGGCGATTCCGCCTTGCTGCGCCTGGAAGACGTGGACCCGGACCTGGTGCTGGCCGACGTCGTAATGCCGCACCGCACCGGCTATGAAATCTGCCAGTACGTGAAGGTCAGCCCGCGCCATCGGCATGCCCGCGTGGTGTTGATCGTCAGCGTCAAGGATCCCATAGACGAGGCCGAAGCGCGCCGCGTGGAAGCCGACGGCGTCGTGCAAAAGCCTTTTGAAGCCTCCGTGCTGCTGGGGGTGGTGAAACCGCTGGTGGGATCGGCCGCGAAAGCCCGCGGCTCCAGCCCGGCTTCCGCAGGGGCAAAGCTTGGGCCCGGCAAACGTCCCGCGCCGAAGACGCCCGTAGTGGCCCTGATCGATCCCGAGCGGGTGCGCGCCGCGGTCACGGTCGCCTTGGACGCCTCGTTGCCTGCTATCATCGATGAGATCACCGATAAGGTGCTGGTAGCCCTCGGCACGCGATAGAATATGCCCGATAACAGTTTCGACGTTGTCTCCAAAATCGACCTGCCGGAGGTTAGTAACGCCATCCAGCAGGCGCTCAAGGAGATCCACACCCGCTACGATCTGAAGGATTCCAAATCCTCGATCGAGCTGAACGAGAAAGATCACAAGATCCTGCTGGCCAGCTCGGACGAGTACAAGTTGAAGGCCGTCATCGAAGTGCTGGAAGGCAAGCTGGTGAAGCGCAAAGTGCCGCTCAAAGGGCTGACCTACGGCACCCTGATCCCCTCGGCGGGCTCCTCTGTGAAACAGGAAATCTCACTGCAGCAGGGCATTCCCATCGAGAAGTCGCGCGAGATCGTGCGTAAGATCAAGGACAGCAAGCTGAAGGTGCAGGCCTCCATCCAGGGCGACCTGGTGCGCGTGAGCGGGCGCGACCGGGATACTTTGCAAAGCGTCATCAAGCTGCTGCACGATAACGATTTCGGCATCGACATGCAGATCACCAACTACCGGACATTCTAGGCAGGAACTTTCTTGCACCGTGGGGCGGGCAATTCTGCCCGCAGCCGGCTTTTAGCCGGCTTTGGCCGCCTGAAAAGGCGGCTGCGGCCATGATTGGCCGCCCCACGGTGAACTCGGAATTGCGTCTCTGTCAAAAACAAACCCCGTCGTAACCCGCTCCCCTGCGCGGCGTCTATCACATTGAGGATCTTTAATTTATGAGACATTTCTGCAGCTTCGCGGCCGCCCTGCTATTGGCTGCCGGCGGCTTTGGGCTGTATGCTCAGCAGTCGGCGGGGCAGGTCGCCCTGCATGTGGTCGCCGTGGATTCTTCCGGCCAGCCCGTTCCGGATTTGACGGCGTCCGACTTTAAGGTCTTCGACAACGGCGCGCCGCAGCAGATCGTTTCTGTGAAGCTGAACCAAAGCGACGGACCGCGCGCCCTGGTGGTTCTGTTCGATCTGTTGAACTCGGACTTTTCTTCCCGGGGAGCCGTCTGGGAAGCCATGAAAACATCGCTGTCTCAATTGCCGGCCCACAATCCCCTTTATCTCTATCTGCTGGTTGAGGATGGCAGCCTCTATGCCGTCCACGATCTAAAGGCCCCGGCCAACGACGCTTGGACCGAGAATATCGGGCCGCTGCTGGATGCCGCTATGCATCAGACCAGTCAATTGATGCCTCAGGATTTCAGATCCTCGAGCCCGGTCCGGATTCCGGCTCGCTTCACCACCACCTGCCAGGCGCTGGAAGACATGCGCGCGCGGATGGCCGCGTTGGCCGGCCCCAAGGAACTGTTGTGGGTCACCTACGGCTTTCCCAGTTCGATTCACTTTGCGGATCGGGGCTGGTGGGACGGCGGCCCGACCCTGCGCCAGCTTGGCGCACGGTTCGCGCAATCCGGAATTACGATTTACACGGCCGATCCGGGCATGAATCTCGGACGTGGAATACTGAATCGCGACGCGCTCGATATTTTGACCGGCGCCGCGGGCGGCCGCACGTTTGCGACGATCGACCTGAACCAGGCGATCGCCCAGGCGGAAGCGGATGCACGCATCAATTACAGCCTTTCGTATCAACCGTCTAGCTGGGATGGCAAGTACCACAAGTTGCGCGTGACGGTGGCCCGCAAGGGGATTCATCTGCAAACCGAACGCGGTTATTTCGCGGTGCAGGGTTCGTAAGGGGGTGGACTCTTCTTGTGGGGCGGGCAATTCTGCCCGCAGCCGGCTTTCAGCCGGCTCTGGCCGCCCCACAATTCGGTGCAAGAAGCGTCGATCAGCCCGCGATTTCACGGCGCCAACCATCAAAAACAGCCATTCAGGCCTTAATAGCTAATTCGCCCGTTCGATGCAGTACCATGGTTAGCACAGCCATGGGCATCAATATCGGCCTGGATATCGGTTCCATCAGCCTGAAACTGGCGGCCCTCGGCCGGCCGGCGGATCGCGGCATTCTGGAGCAGCTCTGCGCCGGCGGCCGGCCTTTCCGCATGGCCAGCGGGCCGGCACTGCTGGCGCTATCGGACTATCGCCGCATCGCCGGCAGCCCCATACAATCCGCCTACGACCTGCTGCGCGATTTCTACGACGTGGTGCCCGAGGACCGTGTGGAAGGCATCCGGGTGACCGGCTCCGGCAGCCGCACCATCGCCAAGATTTTGGGCCTGTACTTCGAGAACGAATTCAAAGCCATCGCCCGCATGATCGCCGGATTCCATCCGCAGGTGCGCACAGTCTTCGAAATCGGCGGTGAAAGCTCCAAGTACATCCGCCTGGAAAAGCAGACCATCCAGGATTACGACCGCAGCGGCGAGTGCGCCGCCGGCACCGGATCGTTTCTCGACCAGCAGGCGTTGCGCATGCGGTATTCGGTGGAAGAGGTCGGCGACCTGGTGGCGCACGCCGGCTGCGCGGCGCGCATCGCCGGCCGCTGCTCCGTGTTCGCCAAGAGCGACATGATCCACGCGCAGCAGAAAGGCCATTCGCCCCCCGAGATTCTGCGCGGCCTGTGCGACGCGGTGGCGCGCAATTTCAAGAGCAGCGTGGTGAAGGGCCGGCGTTCTGCGAGACCGCGCCCACCAGCGCGACGGGCGCCTCCACGGGCCGGCGCAGTGATCCACGACATTTACCTGCGCACCTCCGGCCGCCCCATCGAGGCCGTGCAGCAGGGCCTCGCCGAGTTGGAAAGCCTGTGGGGCAGCCGTTTGGACATTCGCGGTGTGGGCGCCACCGGATCGGGCCGCGAGCTGATCGCCGAATTCGCGGGCGCCGACGTGGTGAACGACGAAATCACCGCGCACAAAACAGGCGCCATCCACGTCAGCCAGACCATGGGCGGCGAGCCAGTGGACACCATATTCGAGATCGGCGGCCAGGATTCCAAGTTCATCTCCATCGAAAACGGCGTGGTGGTGGACTTCGCCATGAACGAAGCGTGCGCGGC
>Ga0302324_100022846_pt1 | contig 12134 bp, 11 predicted proteins | sample Palsa_T0_1_FD_201949 | JGI IMG/M metagenome (GOLD analysis project Ga0302324, IMG submission 201949) | Peat permafrost microbial communities from Stordalen Mire near Abisko, Sweden - Palsa_T0_1 | ecosystem: Environmental > Terrestrial > Soil > Palsa > Peat permafrost | place: Sweden: Abisko...
GAGAATTGGGCGCATCCTCCTCTGTGGTGCGTCGGCCCGGTGTATGGGCGACGGCGGTTCCGGAGGTGACGATCAAGGGGCGGTCAGAGCCAGCGAGCGCGGTACCAAGTGCTTCGATGGCGCGCCAGTCGATCTCGCAGACTTCCTTGAATCGAGCAAAATCATGGACGAAAGCCGTGTGAATCACGCCATCCGAGGCAGCGACTCCGCGGCGTAGGTTGTCCAGATCTTCAACGTCGCCCCGATGAACTTTGACTTGCGCACCAGCGGCGACCAGCGACTTGGCGCCCGCATCCGAGCGCGCGAGTCCGAGCACCTGATGACCAGCGTCGATCAGTTCTCGGACGACTGCCGTACCAATGAAGCCTGTAGCACCAGTAACAAAAACACGCATAGTCTTTCCTCCTAAAGAAGTTGTGGTTCAGTCAATGGCGACGTTGATGGGGACGACGATAGGGACGAAGCGCTCACTCGACTTGCGAGCCGAGCCGAAGCCTTCACAGTGATCAATCGCCATTCGCCGGCTGATGCGGGTAGACCATCGCTCGCGATCAACTCCTGCAGCCAGTCTACTGCTGAGAGCTCCGCCTGTTCGGACCCGAGCAACTGGGTGATGGCGGTGAAGAATGCAGACAACTCCGGCTCCGCCATCGTCATGAGGTCGGCGCAAGGATGATTTGCATTCTTCGATGGGTTATAGCGAGCGCGTGGATTCATATTCCTCACCTCTCCAAAACCGGAGAACCCCGGAACCGGCTATTGACAGGCTGCCCTATTCCGATTAAAACGGAGAGTGTCTCCGAATCAGTTGATAAGATAACCGGAGACTGCCTCCGGTTGCAACCTTTTTTTATGCCGACCAAAAACCAGAAGATTGCCCCACGAAAACCGCGTACCGACGCCCAGCGCAACCGCGAGCGCATTCTGGAGGTGGCGAAGGAGGCATTTACTCGGACCGGTGCCCATGCCAGCCTCGACGACATCGCCAAAGAGGCAGGCGTGGGAGCCGGAACTCTGTATCGCCACTTTCCTACGCGAGACGCACTGATTGAGGCGGTCTATCGGACGGAAGTGGAAAAACTGGCCGCAGCCGAGAAGAAGTTCTCCGCAGACCTTCCACCCATCGACGCCTTGCGAGCATGGATGTTGCTTTTCGTCGATTACATCGCGACCAAACAGATCATCGGCCCCGCTCTAAATTCGGTCGTTGGAGGGCCTTCGAAGCTGTATGAAGCCTCACGCTCTCAGATCCGGGGAGCGATTGATTCGTTGGTGAAGCGTGCGATCAAGACTGGCGACATTCGTAGAGATCTGGAGCCATTCGATCTAGTTCGGGCATTGATCGGCGTCTCGAACGTGGCGTCCGGTCCTGACTGGCAGCAAAGCGCCAGGAGACTCGTGGACATCCTCATCACAGGTTCGCGGCCAATCAAATAGAAGCCGTGGTCGAACGAAAAAAGATTCGCATTGTGCATACTTCCTCAGTGAGGCGCGCCCTGCTGGTTCGCCGCCGCGTGAATTTCGGCGACATAGCCACCGGGGAATTTCACCATGGTCTCCTCCCGGCCGTCGGCCGCATAGGGAGTGACCAGAATCTCGACGCCCGCTGCTTTGGCCTTGGCGATGGTTTCGGTCAGGTTGGCAACTTCGTATCCGGTAATCTCTTGTCCGTAGGGATAAGGCAGGTGCCCATCGGTAACCTGAACGCTCAGCTTGCCGAAGCTGGATTGGATCCGGATTCGGCGATAGGTTTCGTTCGGCCGTCCGATTTCGACGCCCGGAGCATGCCCGTCATCCGAGACGACGTTGCCGTGAGAAAAAGCAAGAAAGCTGCGAATGAAAGCGTCTCCGCTGTCGGCGGAAACATAGATGCGGTTTTCGGGAATTGTCTGAAGCGCAGGATATGACGGCGGAGTCGTGTGCCAGTAGATTTGTGTCTTCACAGCGCCGGGGAATTGTATGACCGCATCCCGCCCGACCGGATCGTTGAACGGAGTCACGACGACATCGGCGCTGTTCGCGCGCGCGGCTGCGACAGCCGTATCCATGTCGGTCACACCATATCCCGTCCGCTCCAGCCCGAACGGATAGGGGATTGGCGTCATGAAACCGAAGACCGAGAGACTCCCGACAGGCGTCAGCACCAGTTGCGACATCGTCTTGCTCGGAGTCGGAGTCACAGTGAGGACGCCCTGTTTGGTCTTAGTGCCGCCGAAGGTCGCCAATAGACTGGCAACAAAGCGGTCGAAATCTCCTGGCGTGACATAAACGTGGGTTGTATCGTATTGCGAGCCGATGGCTACAGCTGTCGGTGTCGTGTTTTGACCGATTGAGACACGGACCGCTCCAACGGTCAGAACAACGGTAAAAGCGCCCACCAAGAAAGCCCTGGTCTTTCGCATCGGAATCTCCCTTTCGTCGCAAATGCTTTGGTATCAGATCCTGGCTCAACGCGCGGTACATTTTGTATCCTTGCTGCTCGCCTTGCACGGAATCACTTCCGCCAGGGTCGAACATTCGAGATTACATCCTAGCTTGCCGTTCCTTCCTAGGCCTTTCTGGTGTGGTAGGACAAATCAAGGTTTCCACGTTGACCCTTTTCGCTGCCGCTCCTACAATCCGAGTGCTGCACACGACTTCTTCACGGGGTCCAAACTCAATGCGCTTGATTTCTACAAGGACACTTTTGCTCTCCTCCGTCTGGCTGACGATGGCGCTAGCGACTGCATCTGGGCAATCTGAAGGTGCTGCCCATCGAGACATCGTGATCAGGAACGCCATTGTGATGACCGTGACCCACGGCAATATTACGAATGGCTCGATCTACATCAAGGATGGCAAGATCGGCGCAGTCGGCGAGACCGTGAACGCACCCGCCGGCGCCACGGTCATCGATGCCGGAGGAAAGTACCTGACCCCTGGAATCGTCGATTCGCACTCGCACATTGCTCTCGATGACGACGTCAACGAAGCCACCAGCCCTATCACGCCGCACATGATGATGAAAGATGCTTTCGACTACCAGGATAAGGCGATTTACCGTGCGCTGGCAGGCGGCGTTACCACATCGCTATTGCTACACGGATCAGCCAACATGATCGGCGGACAGGCGGTTGTCATCAAGCACAAATACGGCGCGTCGCGCGATGACATGCTTTTCCCAAATGCGCCCCGGTCGATCAAGTTCGCGAGCGGCGAAAATCCCAAGCGCGTTTACGGCAGCCGCGATCAGTTGCCATCAACCCGCATGGGGAACTTTGCGGTGCAGCGCGAAGCCCTTGTTCAGGCGCAGGACTACATGAGCGAATGGGACAACTACAACGAGAGAGTCAAGCGCGGCGATAAAGATGCCACCCCGCCCAGGCATGACCTGAAGCTTGATGCCCTCGCCGACGTGCTCCGCGGCAAAATCATGGTCCAGATTCACATTTATCGCGCCGACGAAATGCTGACCGAAATCGCGATGGCGAAAGAATTCGGCTACAAGATCCGCGCCTTCCATCATGCCCTCGAAGCCTACAAAGTCGCTGACCAGCTTGCCGCCAACAACATCGCCATTGCCACGTTCTCCGACTGGTGGGGTTATAAGCAGGAGGCCTGGGACGCGATCCCGTGGAACGCCACGATGGCCATGCGAAAGGGGGTGCGCGTGGCCATCAAGAGCGACTCCGAGGATTACACGCGCCGCCTCAATCAGGAAGCCGCCAAAACCATGCGTTACGGCGGAGCTACCGAAGAAGAAGCCTTGAAGATGATCACGCTGAACCCCGCCTGGATCGTCGGCGTCGACGACCGCGTCGGTTCGATTGATGTTGGCAAAGATGCTGACCTGGTGATCTGGGACGGATATCCGCTGTCGAGTTACGGCGTGCCTGAAAAAGTTTTGATCGATGGCGACGTGTACTTCGACCGCTCGCTCCCGAGCCTTGGAACCACGCATTACACGGAGGGAAAATAATGCAGCCGCCGGCTATCAGCTATCAGCTTCCCGCGAAATCTGGATTCCTTGCGTTACTCGGATTGACAATCGTCTTTGTGATGGGAGGGGCAGTCGCGCAGGACAAGACTCTGGTTCTCCGGGGCGGCAAGCTGTTGACCGTGACTCACGGCGTGATTGATAACGGTGCGATCGTCATGTATGGCGGAAAGATCACTGCGGTTGGTGACGTGAGCGAAATCCATGCCCCCGCTGGCGCACAGGTTATCGATGTGACCGGCATGACCATCTATCCTGGCCTGATCGATTCCGAGACGCAACTGGGTCTTACAGAAATCTCCGCCGAAGAAATGACCAACGATCTGGTCGAACTGAGCGACGAGATCATGCCCCAAATGCACACGGCCGAGGCGTTTCACGCGGAATCCACCCTGATTCCGGTGGCTCGCATGAACGGTATCACGAATGCCGTCGTCGCTCCCGAAGGCGAGGACACGCTGCCCGGCCAGGATTCTTTCATTCAACTGGCGGGAGCCAATGCTACGGAGATGCTCCTGATCCGCGATAACGCCATGCCTCTCAACTTCACCGGTGATCAGCGCCGCAACAAAGGCGGTTTCGAAAAGCGCAAGTTCCCGTCGACGCGCATGGGCCTGGCAGCGCAACTGCGCCAGGCCTTCCTCGACGCGCAAGACTACAAACTGAAGTGGACCGACTACCAACGCAAAAAAGCCGATGCTGCCCTGAACAAGGATAAGGATCAGAATAAGGATAAGAAACCCGAGCCGCTTGCCCCCAAACGCGATCTCAAGTCGGAAGCTCTACTCCCTTATCTGGAAGGCAAGAAAATGATCGTGCTAGCGGCCGAAAGCCCTAGCGATCTGCAAACGGCTGTTAGTCTGGCCAACGAGTTCAAACTGAAGTTCGTGCTCAATCACATCAGCCACACTCAGCCCGTCCTCGACTACGTGGCCAGTCTCAAAGTGCCGGTAATCGTCGGACCCATCTACGAAGCTCCAAAAGAAGATGAGCGCTACGATACCGTCTATAGCCTCCCGGCGCAGCTCTACAAACGCGGTGTCAAGATCGTCTTTGCCTCTTACTCTGCTCATAACGTGCGCAACCTGCCCGACCAGGCAGGATTCGCAACGGCCTTCGGCCTCCCCTATGATGAAGCACTCAAGGCGATCACCATCAACGCCGCCGAGATTTGGGGCGTCTCCGACCAACTCGGTTCCCTCGATGTCGGCAAAACCGCCAACGTCGTGGTTGCGAACGGCGACCCGCTGGACGTGAAAACCGATGTGAAGCGGGTCTTCATTGCAGGACGTGAGGTTCCAATGACCGACCGGCAGGTCCGCTTGCGAGACGAGTATTCCAAATGAGGTGAGAAGTGAAGACGCGCTAATTTCTTGGACGGAGGGCGGAGTGTCGTTAACGATTCAGCTTGAGCGCCGCATTCAACATTGGCTCAGGGTTGCGGCTGATAGCGGAAGCTTCGGGACCAAGTTGCCCCTCCAATTCCAGGCGAACCCTCTTCACTGCAGCTACTTCCTGACCATTGGAATCGGAAGAGAACAATGACTGCGACTTGAGCAGGCTTGCATAGACAAACCGTGCCGGGAAGCCCGTCTCTCGTAAGAAGATCGCGTACAGGTACCAGTCGACAGCCTCGCTGTGTTGGTCGTCGAGTCCCGCATCAAGCAGAAGCGCCTTCTGATAGAGGGGCAGCGCCTTCTTGGTTTCGCCGAGCTTCGCTTGCAGGGAAGCCTCCGCTATGCTGGCAAAGCTCTCTAATTTTCTTTCCCCCGTTTGAGCCGCGAGGGAGCGCGCCATTTTGTAGTGGCGCAATGCCAAGTCGGGGTGATTGGCCCGCGTATTGCAATCTGCCAGCTGAAGCGCCACGCCGATCAGTTTGGCCGCAGGCGGGAGTTCGGATGCAGGCCGTCGCACCACCTTCGTGAGGTAGGCTTCGTAGTGACCGATTGCATCCTCGAAGTTTTCTTGTTTCTCCAACTCCAGGGCCAGATAGAGATCGGCATCGGCTTGCGACGGGTCGAGGGTGAGAGCCTTCTGCCAGCTCAGTTCAGCTTCATCGGCATGTCCGAATTGCTGGGCGAGGATGCCATGATTTACCAGCAGAGCCGCATCCCTGGGCGCGAGCTTGAGCCAATTGCCGGTGAGCTGATATGCCTCACCGAGCCGTTTCTCCTGGGTCAGATATCTCAGCCATGCATCGCGGGGGGCAGGATCAACGGGGTTGGCCTTTATCGCATATTGCCAGGCTGCAACGGACTCCTGGGGGCTGCCCTCTTCGAGCGCCTGGCGTGCCAGTTTCGTTTCCAGTGGCGTGTCGTAAGGAGCCAGTGAAGCCGCGCGCTTCAAATCGGCCAGATTGCTGCTGTGCAAGGCGAAGTAATAGTGCACTTGATCGACACAACCCCAAAGCAGCAGTACGGAAGCTGTCCCCACCCGCAGAGCGCGTGCGGCGGAACTCGGTCCGGCCAGCCAGCGTAATGCCGTCATCGCCCTGCTCCCCGCCTCCATCGTGCCTTCGGCAATCTGGGCGCGTGAATTCAGCAACAAAGCGGCGATACGTCCGTCCCGTAACTTCCAGAGGGCACCGTCAAGGAAAAAGTGGTGAATGTTCACCAGGGCGGTGAAGAGCAAGAAACTGCGCGTGAAATCAAAATGGAATACCAGGCTCGAGAGCCAAGGACCGGGAATGAAGAGTGCAATGCCCCCGACAACGAGAATTGCGAAATAAGAAAAAGGACGCCAGGGCCGGTTCGGTGTGGCCGCTGCTTCTCGCTTGGCATAGTAACTGGTGATCCAGAGATATTGCGCGGAGTGCATTACGGCGAGAACGCCTGTGCTATAGCGGCTCCGCGGAACTTGGAATCCTTCCACCAACGCAAGCAGGGCGGGCATCAGGAACCAGACGCACTGAGTGGAAAATAGGGTAAGCGACGGGATCATTCTGCGGAAGCTGCCCTGCGCGATTAGCCGGGACAGGCCGAAGGTGGAACAGGCCACAAACGCGATGGCAAGGAGGATTTGGGCTCGCGAGCTTATCGCCGCGGGGATGTTGAGCGAGACGAATAGAGGATCGGCAGACGGCCCGGAGTGGAGGCTCAGCAGCAAGACTGCGTATGAGATCAGGAATGCTGCGTAAAGGGCGCGCCGCTCCAGGTTTGTGGGCTGGGCGCCGGCGCGGCGGGCAAACATGATGAACAGACCGTAGTTCTGTCCGCTGTAGTGCCAGGGGCTCGCCGTGAGATATAGGGTGAAGATGAAAGGAAGAGAACGAATCCAGAAGTGCGAACAAATGACAGTCAGCGCAACCAGCAAAGTGATGTGAACCGTAAAGATCCGGTACTTTTCAAAATCCTCCCTCTTATGATAGGCGCGATAAATAGTGGCCATGTAGTGCGGGTAATTGAAGAACAGCGCAAGGATGTAGAAAAAGACGGACCACGTGAGTGTGCTGGCGGCAGAAGAGACATAAGCGAGCAGTAATAGCGGAATCGACCACGCACCGCACCCGACCACCGAATCCAACCATGGGTTATAGATCCAGACGGGTTCATCATGGCTCGCATTTTGCTTGTTTCCGAGCATTGCAATGGGAAGTGCGTCAACGGTACCTTGCTGCATTCTTTGGAATTGTAGGTTGACTTTGCTCGGCCTCGGATATCCAGAAGTGTTCGGCCAGAAGTAATGTGTTGTCGCGGACCAGCTCCGAACACAGGCGCGCGTGGTGGTGTACACCTCGCCCCCATCCAGCAGGAACATCAGAACGGCGCCAGAGCCGCAGCCGCCAACCGTATTTACATCAACTATCCCCGAGCCTGATGGAAGTCGGAACGGATTCGGCGTAAAGTTTGGTAGTGGGCTAACAGAATTAGCCACTACCTAAACTTCGTTTTGCCCGTTTTCGGGTGGAGTTGATCAGGCGCTCGATTCATTACTTGGAGGAGACCATATGAAAAGAGTTTGGTTGGGAGTGGTTTTGTTTGCCGTGGTTGCATCGCCCGCTTTTGGGCAAGGTAAAGAACAGGATCGAGTCGAGAATGCTGGGAAAGTGATGAAGGAGATTATGGACATTCCCGACGATATTCCGCAAAGCGTGATTGACAAGGCTGATTGCGTCGTCGTTCTGCCATCGGTTCTGAAGTTCGCAATCGGAATCGGAGGGAGCTATGGCCGGGGAGTTATGACTTGCCGGGGTGGGAAGGATTTCCAAGGTAGCTGGGGTCCACCGACTATGATGGCGCTGGAAGGGGGGAGTTTCGGATTGCAGTTGGGCGGCCAGGCGACCGACTTCGTACTGTTGCTGATGAGTCCTCGATCTGCCGGGAACATCCTTATCAGCAAGGTCAAGCTGGGAGGTGATGCCTCCGCTGCGGCAGGTCCAGTGGGAAGAAACGCTTCCGCTGAAACCGACATAACCATGCGGGCCGAGATCCTTTCATACTCTCGCGCTCGGGGGCTGTTTGCCGGAATCTCTCTAGCGGGATCGACCCTTCGTCCGGACAATGATGCCAACAAGAGCCTGTACGGAAAAGAGGTAAGCGCAAAGGACATCGTATTTAACGGTGCGGTGGCGGCCCCTCCGTCGGCGGACTTGTTGTTGGCCACGCTGAACGGAAAGTCTCCCACAAACAAATCGAAGAATTAGCGGGCGGGAAACTCGGGCGGCTTTTCTTTCCCGCCGCCCCTACAGCACACTCCTGCCTCACACTAAGCATTTGTCCGATTGTCCGTCCTAGTGGACGGCGCTAGCATGATCGGGACACGGTCGGGCTTCCCATTCGCCTTCGCTCGATTGTGCCTTGGCGCGGCCTTCTCGGGGGGAATCTGGGAAGCCGCGCCATCAGCGGCAGGGCAGCCGGGCCGGGGAAGACAAGCGGTTTGCTCTTGCCCCTTCAGAAGGACAATGCAAGAGCGCTCTGCGCGGCTGCCCTACCGCGCCGAATATATCTCGAAGTCTTGCTGCACCAGACCGACCTTGATGTCCTGTTACAAAATGCGAACACATCCGCGCGGCTGGTGAGGAGCTTAGGCTGACGGATTCCGGGCGGCCTTTCTCACTTTCCCAGAAAATTCTGATTGCAGCTGGTCTACTTTTTCGGGATGCTAACTGATTGGCGTTGGGTTGCCGAGCTTCAAGGGAGATCCGGAGGTCGCCGCTTGCGGGCGGAGGCAACGCTTCGAGCGCGGTGTCTGCACGGCGCCACGCCGCGTCGAGGTCACGCCGATCGGGCGCGACCAGCGCGCTCGTGGTTTCCAAGATCGCTGCCGGCGCGGGGCGAGTACGTTAGGTGAATCTCAAATGTTCTATCTTCCGAAGAACAATCGTTCCAGTACCGGACCGAGAGCCAAGGCAGGAAGATAGCTCAGGGCTACCATGGTTATCAAGCAGACCGTGAGTAGGGCTCCGAAGACCAGAGAATGGGTCGGAAGGGTTCCCGAAGAAGAAGGAGTGTTTCTCTGCTGACCGAATAGATCTGCTAATGCTAATGCAGGAATCGCTAGGCCAAACCTGCCTGCCATCATCGCTAAGGCTGTGGTGAGATTGTAAAACGGAGTGTTCGCATTCAGTCCGGCGAAGCTTTGGCCATTGTTGGCGAGGCAGGACGTATACGCAAACAGAATCCCAGTGAAACCATGTGGGCCGGTGTTGACCGTCAGCCCGGACAATCCCAGCCTGGTGCTTAAGGCAATCGCGGCGAGCGGGAGGATGACGAGCGGCGCGGCCAGAGCGTAGAGCATGATCATTTTGTTCTCGCAGGGCCCTATTTTCTTTCCCAGGTATTCAGGCGTACGTCCCACCATGAGCCCCGCTAAGAACACAGCGATCGCAGCGGCCATGACCATGCTGTAAAGACCAGTTCCGAGTCCTCCGAATACGACCTCTCCCAGCAGCATGTTCACCAGCAAAACCATGCCCCCGAGCGAAGTATAGCTGTCGTCCATTGAGTTGTTGGATCCCGTGGCCGTATTGGAAGAGACGACAGCCGTGAGCGTCGAGCCGCCGATGCCGAAGCGCACCTCCTTACCCTCCATGTTCCCGCCAGATTGGAGGCGATCATTTCGGAAATCCACATTCCCGAGTTTGGGAGTTCCCTGTTCGAAGTGATGTACGAAGAAAAGACCGCCGACGAAGAGAAGCACCATCACGCCGTAGAGAAGCGATCCTTGTCGAGGCTGGCCAGTCATCCTGCCGAAGGTATTGGTCAATGCCGCAGGCAGAAGCACGACAGCTAACATTTCGAGAAAATTTGTAAGGGGCGTGGGATTCTCATAAGGATGAGCCCCGTTTGCATTAAAGAAGCCACCGCCATTTGTGCCGAGATTCTTGATGATCTCCAGTGCAGCTACCGGACCCTGCGGTACGACCTGCTTCGTGCCTTCGACGGTCGTAGCCACGGAATAGTGTTGGAAGTTCAGTGGGACGCCCTGCCAAACGAGCAGCAAGGCGCCGATCAATGCTCCCGGCAATAGAATCCAGAGCAGGGCGCGGGTTAGATCAACCCAAAAATTGCCGAGTGTGTGGGAGAGTTGCCTGGCAAGACCGCGGATGAAAGCAATACCCACGGCTAAACCCGCAGCGCCTGCCAAAAAATTCTGCGGGCAGAGTCCCACCATCTGGCTGAAATAGCTCATTGTGTTCTCGCCAGCGTAAGCCTGCCACGTAGTGGTCGTGGAGAAGCTGATGGCTGTATTCATAGCCAAGTCAGGCGATAACGACGTGGTGTGATATTGAGGGAAGAACCAGGGAAGAAATTGCTGCATTCGAAGAATGGCATACAACAGGAGCGTGCCGGCAAGGCCAAAGACGACGAAACAGGTCGCATACTCTTTGCCGCTCATCTCCAAATCAGGGTCGACCGCCGTAATACGATAGATGAGCCGCTCAACGGGAAGACACAAACGATCAAGCATCGTTCGTTTCCTGGAAAAGACTCGTTCCATGTATCCGCCCAACGGTTCCACGAGGACGGTGACGATGGCGATGAACATCACGTATTGAATTGCGCTGTAGAGATCCATCCCCCACTCTGAAGCATGCAACCGAGGCGGCGTCAAAGAATGGAACTTACGCTTCTTCGGAATGCGCCATGTGCCCTGTCATGCTGCTTGCAGCATTCTAGTTCTGCGTCGCTGCGTTTGAAAGGAAAGAACTTCTGCTTGGAAAATTCGCCTAGCGAGGGATCGCCTGAAAGCGGAACCAATACCCTCCCAGTGAGATGATCGACTGCGGCCGACGACAGGCCCACGCCGACATGGAAATCGATCTGTTGCTGCTTGGTAATCTTTACAGCTGTTCCAAAATGCAGCAAGTGCCGCGGCCGACCATTTTCCGGGAAGTCACCCGCGCACTCGACAAAATCCAGCCCTTTCCAACTTCAAATCGTTTCTGCTTCCGTGATGCGCTATCGGGCTTATCTTCAATGAGTTAGGTCGACTGCCGGAAAATTTAGCCGGACAGTAGTGATGCTGTTTATATGCTGACCGGCCTCGACGTTTCCGCCGGCATCTCGTTGGCTATCGCGGAACTAGCAGCCCACTATCGACTGGAGCGCTGGCGGTCGTTCGCCACAGCCGGGCCGCCTTTCGGCCGGGACGCTTTCAACGACCCACCCCCGCCAACGATTAACGACCGTTATTCTGCATCGACTCGTTCAAAAATAACGTGCTCCTCGGAGACGAAGTAAGCAACCTTGTTGTGGTCAATGAAGTTCTTTTCGTCCTCGCTGGAAGCTTTCCATTCAGGGGATTGACAAGCCTTCAGCAAGGATTCAATGTCGTCAAACCAGAGTTCCGACACGCCGTCGTAATCTGGCCGTTTGTCACCGGGTACGGTGATGCGGAGGCTCTGAACCAGTCTGCGGAGTCGAGGAATTCTAGCGCCGATAGCGCCGTGGATGATCTTCCAGTAATGAAAGAACTCCTTGCCCGTTAGTCCCGGCCGCTTGGCGATGCCATATACAGGCTTGATCATAAGTTATTGTTATGTAGGCATTCCGAATCTGCATCGACGGTACGAGACGCCACTGTCGCACCGTTCAGCGTGTACCATTTGGATATGTGCAGAATCCATTCGGGCCGTCCGGATTCCAGGCGCTCATCATTAACCATAACCATAACCATAACCATAACTCGGTTCCGGCTCAGGGGATTCCAATGGAAG
>Ga0302324_100022848_pt1 | contig 12134 bp, 8 predicted proteins | sample Palsa_T0_1_FD_201949 | JGI IMG/M metagenome (GOLD analysis project Ga0302324, IMG submission 201949) | Peat permafrost microbial communities from Stordalen Mire near Abisko, Sweden - Palsa_T0_1 | ecosystem: Environmental > Terrestrial > Soil > Palsa > Peat permafrost | place: Sweden: Abisko...
CGCACTGGCGGTGCTCTTGCTGCCGAACCAGTATCAGTCGCGCGCACAGATTTTTGTCGATACCCGCACCGTCCTCAGGCCGTTGCTGCAGGGCCTTGCGGTGAGTTCGCAAACCCAGGATCAGACTGATGTTGTGCGCCGCGCGCTTCTGGCGCGCCCGTCGCTCGATAAGGTGGCGCGCAACACTGGTCTTTACAAGCGGGCCAATTCACCTGAGGGTGCCGACCGGATGCTGACGGAGCTCGGAGACCGGATATTCATCAACGGCGACTCCTCCCTCGGCATCTACACGATCACCTATTCGGATTCGAGTCCGAAGATGTCGTTGGTGGTCGTGCAGAACCTGCTCGACACATTTGTGCAGCGTTCGCTCGGCGCCGGCCGTGCCGATACCCAGAGCGCCGAGCGGTTTCTCACTCAGCAAGTCGCTGACTACGAGGCGCGGCTGTCCGAATCGGAGCGCCAGCTGGCGGACTTCAAAAAGAAGAACCTTGGAAATATGCCGGATCAGCGTGGCGACTCCTTTGTGCGACTGCAGGCCGAGATTGCAAATCTCGAGAAGGTCAGGACCGACCTCGCCGTCGAAAAGCGCCAGCGCGACGAACTACGAGGCAAGATCTCCGGCACCGATAGCAGGGGCAGCGCTGCCTTGCAGGCGCTGCCGACGTCACAGGAGATTCAATTGGCCACGGCGCTCGATGCGCGCATCAGGGATGCCAAGCGCCAGGTTGATGATCTGTTGCTAAAATTTACCGAACATCATCCTGACGTGCAGGCAGCCGAAGAGACGCTGCGCGCGCTCGAGAAGCAGCGTGAAGTTGAACTTGGCAGTGTACGGGCCACGAATGGTTCCCAGTCGGAGACTTCGAGCGCACCGGTTGACCCGGTGATTCAGAATCTTCAAATCGCGCTGAATGGCGCGGACGTTCAGGTGGCGGCGCTCGAGACTCAGGAACAGCAGGCCGCAGCGCGCGTGACGGAGCTGCGTCAGGTGCTGACGACTGGCCCCGAAGTCGAAGCGGAACTCGCCAGACTCAACCGCGATTACGGCGTGACCAAGGTACAATACGAGGCATTGCTGCAGCGACTCGAATCTGCAAAGTTGTCCAACGACGCCGATCGCAGCGAGGACCTGCGCTTCAAGATTCTCGAGCCACCGCGCCTGCCCATCCAACCCGTCAGTCCTAATCGGCTCTTGCTGCTGATCGGCGTGCTGGTGTTCTCCGTGTTGATTGGCGGTGCCGTCGCGTTCGTACTGGCGCTCACGCAGCCGGTGTTCTTCTCGAAGAAGGCGATTACCTCGGCGACCGGTCTGCCCGTGATTGGAGTGGTCAGCCGCGCCCGTACGCCGCGACTGCTGGCCGCAGAAAGGCGCGCGAGCTTCACCTATGCATCGTTCGCGTTGCTGCTCATTACCGCGGTTACGGTTGCCGCCGTTTTCAACTATCCCATTTCCAAGCTACTGCAGCACTTGGTAGGTCTCGACCGCATATGAGCATCATTCAGTCCGCCATTGAGCGAGCAAAATTGGTGCCGAGCGCTTCGCAGGAGGCGGCAGAGGAGGCGCAGCGAGTCGACGCCGTCATTGAGACCGGCGCGCTCATAGCGGCCCCGTCTCTTGTGCGCTGGCCCAAGCGCGACCGTCAGGTCGTGCCCATCGACATGGACTACCTGCGAGCGGTCTCCCTGTGCGCCGCCTCGGGAGGTTCACGGCGCCAGCAGGATGACTATCGCGCCATTCGCCGCGAGGTCATGGGGGCAACCCTGCGCCGTCCCCGTCCTGATCGGGAGCCGCGCGGTCCGATCGCCGTCGTCACCAGCGCCCTGCCCGGAGACGGCAAATCCTTCACGTCGCTGAATCTAGCGCTCAGCATCGCCTCCGAAGGCGTGCACGATGTGCTGCTCATCGACGCCGATACGGTCAAACACACGATCACAAATGCGTTCGGACTTCTGGAAGCACCGGGTCTCATCGAGATTCTGGAAAACCCGGCGAGCGACTTCACAGCCTCGGTCGTCCATACGAGTAACGAGCGGCTGCACATTCTTCCGGCGGGCCACCGTAACGAAGGGGCAACGGATCTTTTTTCGGCGGGGCGGATTCTGCCGTTTTTCAACCATCTTGAGGCACTGTTCCGCGGCCACATAGTGATCATTGATACTCCACCGATCCTGCTCTCGCCGGAAACTCCGGTGATGGCGGACGCGGCCGGGCAAGTGCTGCTCGTAGTGCATGCAGGCCATACGCTGCAGGACTCCTTCAAAGATGCTGCCAGCCGTATTAGCCAGTCGGTGCCGGTTGGAGTGGTGCTAAACGCCTGGGACCCCTTGTTACCTTCGGAGAAAAAAGCATACCGGGGCTACGCAGAGTATGGCCGGGACTCCTCGTGACGAGACCGACACGTATCGCATTGCTGGGGGCTTGCATCTTCTCCTGCGTTCAAGCGCAGGCATTCGCGCAGGATGCGGCGACTCTGCCCGCCGGACAGACATCGATCGCTCCGCGTGCGGAGGTCGCGGTCGCATACTCCGACAACGCCGAGCGGTCAAACTTCGACCCGCAATCCGTGGGCGCGCTGGAGGAGAGCGTCGGGGTACGGGTAGAGCGCGGCGGGCCGCTGAACATAGACGCCGACCTCTCGATGCTGCACTACGATCTTACCGATCATTTGCCGAGCGAAAATCTCCCATCGGGAAACGTGCGCGTCACGGATTCATTCATTCCAGATCGGCTGTCACTCACTCTCGAAGACAATCTTGCGCAGGTTTCTACGCAACCCTTCGATGTCCTGGCTGACCCGGACCGCCAGACCGTCAACTTTCTCACCTTGGGGCCACAGTTCACCGAGCCTCTGGGTTCGCGCGGTCGGCTGTTGTTCGATGGTGAGTTTGGCACCACGCATTACGATACGTCGAACCTCGACAACAAGCGTTATATGTTCGAAGCGGGCGCCGAGCGAATTACCGGGGAAGCCTCCGCACTGTCGATTAACTTTCGGCACGAGCGTGTGCAGTACGATCTGGACGACCTGTATCCAACGACACAGAGCGATGCGGGGTTCCTGCGTTACAGCGCACGCACGTCGCGCACGTTTATGAATGTGGAGCTCGGCGCTGACACGATTCAAGTCACTAACGAGCAGCGCCACGATGCCCCTCATATTGAGCTCACCCTGCAGCGCCTCATTTCTGCTCGGAGCACTCTCAACTTTGAATTCTCATCGGGATATTCCGATGCCGAAGACAGTCTGCGGCAGAGTACCGCCAGCGGCTTTAACGCCGGTAGCAACCAGAACGTCGTAGCCGTCGCCCAGCCGTTCAGGGCAGACCGGGCTTATGTATTGCTGTTGCACAACAGCTCGCGCGGCTCCGCAGCCTTCGATGTGACCTGGGAGCGCGAGATTTATCAGGGAGATGCAATCGATGATCGCTCGGTCGCCGGAGCGGACGCCGCAGTTGACTACCGGCTGACGCCGGTCCTGACGCTAACGGGTAAGCTGCGCTGGCAGCGCGAGCGGTTTCTGAGCACCGGAGTATCGGACGACGTGGGAGAGCTCGAGTTGGGTCTGTCGCAGCGTCTCACTCGTACGCTGCAGCTGTCGCTCGTCGGTGAGCACACGCACGGCACGGGCAGCTCTAATATCTATGCGTTCCATGAGAACCGGGTGTTGCTGGCACTGAGCTACGCGCCCAAAGGAAGTACACCGCAGGTGTTCGACCCGGTCAGCCAATTTCGCTACTACAACTGGCCGGGGGCACCGCGCAATTTGGTGGCTCCAGCGCCTTCCCCTACGTTGCCGCAGTCCCCGGCACTGCCCGATCCTGACGCTGGCCTGTAGCTACTGCAGAAGCCCGCGCTCCACGAGCACGTTGCGCATCGGACCAAACGAGAACTCCGTCAGCAGGCGCTCCAGGCGCGCCTCGCAGCGATCAAGATTTGTATAGTGCCGGAACCGCGAGAACCAGCCTACCTTGACGCGCGGCTGACCGGGGTCTACTTCCCATGGGTGGAGGTAGAACGTGAACGGCCGCGCGTGCGTTTTATTGATCTGGCGCAAGCCAGTGCGCGTGACCCAATAGGGCAAAATGCGAAAATACCCTCCGCCAGAGACCGGCACCTGAACGCCCATAAAGGAGGCCGCCGACATCGGGAATTCGACCAATCCGCGCTTTGACGGTGCAAGCAGCACGCCCGGTTCTGGCGCGGCACCTGGAATTCCGTATCGATCGTGGCGAATCGGAAACACTGAAGAGTCGTATTGAAACCCCAGGTCGATGAGCACATCGAGCGCCCACAGGGACTGTTGCGTGATCGAGAAACTCGCCGCACGATAGCCTGCGACGGCGGTGCCCAATAGATCCTCCAGATACTTCTTCGAGCGCGTCGTCTCTTCGCGAAACACGCCTTGTGTCTGCCGATAGACGAGTTCGTGGGAGTAGCCGTGACAGGCGATCTCATGGCCAGCCGCCGCGATGCGCTGGATGAGGGCCGGAGAGCGCTCAGCGACCCACCCCAGCACGAAGAACGTCCCCTGAACACCGCGCCGCGCTAAGAGCGCGAGCAGCCGTTCTGTGTTCTTCTCCACCCGATACTCCCGGGTCGGCCAGCTCGCGCGGGGTATCGCCGGCGCAAGCGCTGCGACTTGGAAATAGTCCTCCACGTCGATGGTGAAGGCATTGAGGATCCGTGGCATCAACTTCGCACCCACCCAGTCCAAAATGCGGCCGGCTCGCCAATGAGCACGGCCTGGTACGATTCATCATGCCCGGCGAGAGCCATCCGGCGCGCGTGCCGGGTCACGAATTCAGGCGCAAAGAGGTGCAAGGCTCGCCATGCGTCGATGTCGAATACCGGTCGGGTTTTCAAATGCGTTCGAGTTCACAGAATCGACTCCCTGCACTGGCGCAGGCGAATGAACACACTGCCGGGGTGCGGCTCGCGCACAAACCTCGAGCAGCCCTAGTCGCCATGCCGGCGCCAGCTCGCCGGGGGTCCGGGATCGGAATCATCGATGATTTGCCGCAGCCATTGCTTCAGGAGTCGCGTCTCGTCATAGCCCAGGTGCCGCTCGGCATCCGATTCGGCTGCCTTAGCGGCGGCCACGAGTTCAATGACGGCCTGGCGTCCCGCATCGGTCAGGCTGACGGGGACTCCCGGGTAATAGGCCCCATGTAGTTTCACGAAGCCTGCCGAGGCGAGCAGCGCTATCTGGTCGTAGGTCACCTGCGTGCCGGTGTAGGCCAGCCGCGCATCGAGCTGCGCGATCGACTGTTGCTCATCGGTACTCAGAATACTCAACACGAACCAATCCGCTTCGGCAAGGCCGTGCTGATCGAGCTCGCGGCGCAAACGCAGAAACAGCTGGTAGTGGGCACGACCGAGCAGGTAGATCAGAAAGCCGGAACTGAAGCTGCTGTCGGTTTCCGGCGGTGGATCAGCGATGGCGGCCATGCCCTGCTTGCGGGCGGCGATTGCGTACTCGCCGGCATGAAACACGAGCGGAGCGCGTTCCGATTGGTCAAAGGCGACTACCGCGCCGACAAAGATCACATGATCGCCACCTTCGTAACGGTACGCGGTGCGGCATTGGAAACGCGCGGCGCAGCCCTCGAGCAGTGGAATGTCGCCCGGGCCGCGCTCCACCGCCAGTGCGCCAAACTTGTCGGCACCGCGTGTGGCGAAACGCTGGGCGAGATCATCTTGGTTCGCAGCCAGTACGTGCACAGCGAAGTGCTCGGCGGCCATAAAGGCCGGCAGGCTGAGGGAATGGCGCGAGAGGCTCCAGAGCACCATGGGGGGATTGAGGGACACGGAGTTGAAGCTATTGGCCGTGAGGCCGATGTCTTGGCCTGCGCCATCGCGCGTCGTCACGATCGTGACGCCGGTCGCAAAGGCGCCAAGCGCGCGCCGAAATTGCTGGGAGCTTGTGACGGGTGGCGTATTCATGGGTTCATGGCGCTTTTAGCAGGCCGCTTCAGATGTTAGTTATCTTGTCGTTAGCGCGCGATATTACCGGGCGCGGGCCTCGAAAGGCACTTTCAGCAAGCCGAAAAGCAGCGGACCTTTCTGCGCACGGGATCAGGCGACGCTTCGCTTCATCTGTTCGGGCGCACGAGTCGGTGTGCGCACCTGGGCGCACCGGTTGAGCGTGCAGCACGGGCCCGTCACCCTCGCGCCACGGTCCTAATCATCGACCTGGCCCCAATTTGAATAACGACTCTAACGCTTCTTTGCCGGTAGGACGGCAGAGCTCAGCAACCGACACAATTCGCTCATCGCGATTGCAAATGGCAAGATACCGGCATACTCGCCGCGGTGAGGTTGACAGTCAGGGGACGCCTCCCTTACCTTCGCGACCCGCTTCTGTGGGGCTATAGCTCAGCTGGGAGAGCGCTTGCATGGCATGCAAGAGGTCCGCGGTTCGATCCCGCGTAGCTCCACCAGTTAAATCAATGGTTTACTGAGCCGGCAATTCGACGGCAGAGGCTGCACGATGTGCGCGCCGGCTTGCATAGCGTTGCATTACTGCTCGCGACCAAATGCGCTCGTTCCTCTTGCCGGTGCAGCGCCAACCTGCGCAATGCGAGACAGCCATGTGCTCGTAAGGCGCCGGCAAATACCGCAGAGGAGTTGGGGGCGGGCCCGAAGAGATCACGATGTCCTCGTTAGTTTTTCCCGCCGTTCTTTTTGCTGCACTTCTCAGTGCGATCTGGAATGCCATAGTCAAAACCGGCACCGACAAATACCTCGACATCGTCCTGGTGATGTGCGCGGCAGCAGCGATTTCCATCATCCTCTTACCGTTTGTCGAGCAGCCTGCGGTGCAGAGCTGGCCCTACCTCGCAGCCTCCTTCATTACTCAGCCGATCTATTTCATTTTGCTCACAGCCGTCTATCGAACGGGCGAGATGAGCGAAGCTTATCCATTGATGCGCGGTACTGCGCCGTTGGTGGTTGCCATGGCTGGCGGCCCCTTGATTGGCGAGGCATTGCCTGTGCAGAGATGGCTCGGGGTGGCGTTGATCTGCGCCGGGGTATTCGCTTTGGCGATCGATGCGCGTCAGCGCAACGGTGCAGCGCGCACGGCCGCGCCGTATGCACTCCTTAATGCCTTCGTGATTGCAGCGTATACGCTCATCGATGGCGAAGGCGTGCGTCAATCGGGCGCGCCGCTGGCGTATGCCATGTGGATCAATGTGATTAGCGTGGTGCCTTTGCTCGTCTGGACGTTGTGGCGCCGGCGCACGGCGTTTCTGGCATACGCCCGCAATCGCTGGCACTTTGGCTTGTATGGCGGCGCGGCGACGTTTGGCTCCTACTCGCTGTCATTGTGGGCGATGACATTGTCCCCAATTGCACTGGTTGCTGCACTGCGCGAGACATCGATACTCTTCGCAACCGCAATTGCAGTGCTCGTGCTGCGTGAGCGCATCGGCTGGGCGCGCTACGTGGCTATCGGAGGTATCGCGGCCGGCGCCGTCGTACTGCGGCTTGCATGAACACGAGCCGCGGACCAAGCGAAAGCGGTAGTCCGTTTCCTCGCCTTCGTCAGTCGATGCTCTGATCCGCGATCACGTTGCGCGCGGATTCTTCGACGCCAGCAAGCCAGCCGTGGATCTCGCTTACGATCGCAAGGGCGATCGCTTCGGGCGTCAACGCGCCCAGATTGAGGCCGACCGGACTGTGCAGCCGTGCCTGCAGATAATCGGCCGCCTTTCCGATCTCTTGCATAAGTCGCCGCCGTCGCGCCCTCGGGCCGAGGAGGCCGACGTAGGCTCGGGTTTTGGCAGTGGCGAGCTCGCGCAAATAGGCGGCGTCGGAATTGAGGTGGTGACTCATTACCACGGCGGCGTGGTAGCGGCTGACATCAACGCTACGGTGCAGCGAATCCGCATCGGCGCACAGCACCTCGGCTCCCGGGAAGCGTCGCGCGTCAGCGTATGCAGGGCGGTGATCGACTACCGTGACTCGCCATCCGAGCGAGCGCGCGGCGCTGACCACCGGCGGCGCATCGGGTCCCGCGCCGCAAATGAGCAGATTCGGCGGCGGCGCAAGAAATTGCACGAATGCGCGCACGCGCCGAGCGCCGACTTCAATGTCAAGTTCGCTCGATGCCGCGTGAGTGAGCGCTTGCTCTGCTGCCGCGGTGAGCTCAGGAGGCAACGGCGCGCCGGCGCCATACGTGCCGAGGCTTAGGTGAGCGGCCTCGTGCACGATGACGAGCGATGTTGCTCGGCTTTCGCGGCTGGCCTTTATCGCCGTCGTGAGTGCCTGCGCGGCGATACTGCCCGCTGCGGCAGGTTCGAGCAAAACGCGCATCGCACCTTCGCAGCCCGCGCCCATGCCGAACAGCAACTCATCTGGCCCGCGCATGTCGTACTCGACCGCGCGTGCAATGCCGCTCTCAAGGACCTCCTGGGCATGGATCTTCAGATCCGCCTCGAGGCATCCTCCACTCAGGAGCCCCCGGTAGCTGCCGTCGGCCAGGATCAGCATCCGGGCGCCGGGCTTTCGATAGGTCGAACCGGCGGTCGCGACAATCGTTGCGAGCACCCTGGCAGAACCGTCGGCGGGCGCGTGTTCGTGTAACAGCTCAAGGCTCGTGTCGAGGCGCGCGGCCACCCGCTCGAGGAGCGGATTCATCGTCAGGGCAGGGTGGGACGGTAGGGGTTTAGGACGCGTCTGTCTGTCTGCGCCCGGATGCCGCACGTCTCTCCGCTCCAGACCAGTTTGCCGCCCGGCCGATCCTGTCGGACGCGCGACGAGCCTTCATACGGCGGTCGTCATGGTGCTTGTAGCTGCAACGGCAGGGGCTGACGGTGCACGCGGCAAGCGGCAGCGAGGGCGCCTCCTTCGAAAAGAAGCGCCGCATCTTTAGATTGCGCGCCGCGCCACAGCAGGTAGGCCCCGGAACGATCGATACGGCATGGTAGGGGTTCGTAATGTGGTAATGGGTGGAAGTTACTCCCTTGACTGGGGGTGCAGGTTTGCCACCCAACAAGCCGCCCAGCGCCGACCTTAGTCCGTTCCAAGCCATTTAGTTGTCCCCCGACTGCGAAGTACCCCGCATACCCCCCTAGTCTACCCGGCATGGCAAGCAAGCGGAACCGCGGCGTGCGTGGAGTCAGCAAAGCTCAGGATTGAACAGCCATTTACCATAGTGGCGTGGGCTTTCTATGCCATGCGCATACGCCTAGCAGTAACGGACTTCCGTCACACGGATTCTGATAGGATTGCTCCTGTATCGGGGCTCACTGATGTAGACCGAATCTCCTTTGAGGCTAAGGAACAGCCGCCTGCCCCCGCGTTCGCTCGAGGGCGATTTTGTCGGCAGGATTTACAGTAATTCGAAATGCCGTTAGGTACTTTTGGATTAACACATTGATGCCGAACGCATTTTGATCCTGGCGCGAAACTTGCAGCGGTGAACTGTGGTGGGGATTTAAGGGGACCTTGAACTATGCAGAGCCGAGTCCGTGAGTAGGACGGTCGTTTTCAAGCACAGTTTGGGGGTCGGGGTTTTGACTCTTGCCCAAGCCATTGTGCAACCGTTGCTGGCTGGCGGATGTTTATTCATCACGGCGACGCTGTTCAATATTCCATTCGATCAGCACTTCCTGCTGCTGACGGCGCTGGTTGTAGTCCTGGGAGCCGCGCTGCTGCAACCGCAGCGTAGCCTCACACCCCAGCTCATTCATGGACGCTGGCGTCTCGCCGGTCTCATCGCATTGCGCTGGCTGATCCTGCTGTTCGTTCTGCTGGCACTCGGCTACGCGACCAAGAGCTCGACCGGCTTTTCGCGCCGCGTAGTTTTGACCTGGGCGGTTGTCACTCCGGTCATTCTGATCATCGCAGGCCTTGTGATGTATGAGGCCCTGCGCCGGGTGCTATCCGACCCGGCGAACGCCCGGCGCTCGGTATTTGTCGGCTATAACGAGATAAGCCTGGCACTTGCGCGGCGCTTGATGGGCAATACATCCGCCGGTATTACCGTGTCGGGTTTCTTCGACGATCGTGCCGCGGCGCGCCTAGGATCGACTCCCGGCGTGCAATTGTGCGGCGGCCTTAAAGACATCGTACGTCATGTCAAAGCGCATGCGATCGATGTGATTTTCGTAGCACTGCCAGTTAGCCACCTCGGACGGGTCAAGCAGTTGCTCGAGGATCTGCGCGACACGACGGTTTCGATTTATTACGTGCCGACGGTTTTCGCGTTTGATTCCATCCAAGGCGGCACGAGCGAACTTTTGGGTGTGCCTCTCATCGCTTTGTGCGAGACACCTTTCCATGGCTACCGTGGCGTCAGCAAACGCCTCACGGACATGGTGGTGGCTTCGATTGCACTCCTCGTGGCCATTCCTCTCATGATCGCCGTCGCATTTCTGATCAAGGTGTCTTCGCCTGGTGCGGTGATATTCAGACAGCGTCGGTATGGTCTCGACGGCCGGGAAATAATCATCTACAAGTTTCGGACGATGACCGTGATGGAAGATGACAACGGCTCGATTCGACAGGCAACGCGCGATGATGCGCGTGTAACTGCCATCGGGAGATTGCTGCGCCGTACGTCGCTTGACGAATTGCCGCAACTCGTCAACGTGTTACAGGGGCGAATGAGTCTTGTCGGTCCGCGGCCGCATGCCGTGGCGCACAACGAGCTGTATCGTAAGTTGATCAAGGGCTACATGGTCCGTCACAAGGTGCCTCCGGGAATCACCGGGCTTGCTCAGGTTCATGGCCTGCGCGGTGAAACCACCAGCGTCGAGCAAATGGAAGCCCGCGTGCAGTACGACTTGGAATACCTGCGTAACTGGTCGGTACTGCTCGATCTTAAGATCCTCCTCAAGACGCTGAGCATCGTGGCCCGCGGTCGCAACGCCTATTAGGGCGGCGACGCGCTCCGCGTCAACTGATCGTAGCGGAGGCCTCGGCTGAGTAGTTACTCTGGCTGCCATCTGTCGTAACCGCGGTAACGGAAAAATAATACGTACCGGCCGGAAGGTTTTCGACGACGTAACGCGTAATACCGGCATTGTTGATTGCGATCGTATTGGTAAAGCTCATCGGGGCGGTACCGTAATGGATGACGTAGCCGCCCAGGTCGGTGAGCGGAGTGCCATCCGTGTTTTCCGTTGGAGCCACCCACGCGAGGCTGACGTTGCCATCGCCAACCGCGCTACCGCCTGCTGGTGAACCGCCTGCCTGCGAGGGGCTCAAAACGGAAATCGTAAAGGGTGCAAGATACACCGTCGCATTGCCGTCGCTCACCTGCATGAGGATCCGGCTGTCGACACCGACGTCCGCGCTGGTTGGCGTCCCAGTCAGCAAGCCGGTTTTGGTGTTAAACGTCGCCCAGTTGGGCTCTCCTGCCACCGAAAACGTTAGTGCGGTGTTATTGCTTTGAACCGATGCGCTTGGCTGAAAGCTGTACGTTCGGCCGACGACCGCAGTCGCTGCGGGCACACCGGAAATCTGCGGGGCATAATTGGCTGCACCGCTGACTACCACGGAGTGAGTGGCCGAGGTCGCCGCGCCTGCGCCCGCATACAGTGATGAGGATGCCGTGGACTGAGAGGCTTGACTGGACCCCTCGTCGCATCCGGCCAGAACAGATGCGAATGCAATCACGCAGCAAATGCCGAATCCCCGAATCCCTAAATGCTTTTCCATCGCGGCCCCCGCACAGTCAAAAGTCCGGTGCGCTCGCGGCTCTGCGGAATTGGCTGCCCGGACGCGGGTCAGGTCCGCCGCGCGCGATGCGCGTTAATCCGGTCTATGGGTGAGGGCAGGCAGCGAATTGCAATGAAACGAAGCGGCTGAACGCGCATCGCCTCTAACGAAGTCACCCCGTGACTCCGGCAACCCCGCTGTCTTAGGCCAAGGCCCTTAGACCGGAAGCTTTGCGTCCCCACCTTTCGATGGGTTTGCCTTTCAATTACAAATTAATCATACGCCATCGAATGAATGACGCAATGTCTCTAAATGGCGAAAAGGTATAATGTTAAAGGCGCTTGTGCGCGATTTTTCGAGGCGTCTCGGGCAACAATCTGCGCGCTTTTATTGAGACACTCGATCAGTGAAATGTCGGCGTCCGCCGCACGATCGGCGCGCGCCGATTGCGCCCTCAATGGGC
>Ga0302324_100022850_pt1 | contig 12133 bp, 11 predicted proteins | sample Palsa_T0_1_FD_201949 | JGI IMG/M metagenome (GOLD analysis project Ga0302324, IMG submission 201949) | Peat permafrost microbial communities from Stordalen Mire near Abisko, Sweden - Palsa_T0_1 | ecosystem: Environmental > Terrestrial > Soil > Palsa > Peat permafrost | place: Sweden: Abisko...
CGCCTCACTAAAACCTGCCCAAGTATGAGCGGGACTCCTACACCGGTGCGGCTCAATTCGGCCGCTTTACGGGCCGCGGCCTCAGCCTCGGCGAGGCGGCGCTCACGAATGTAAAGAAAAGCCAGGCACAAATAAAGGTAATGATTAACCGGGTCCCGCGTTGCAAGGCGCTCCTGTATTTGGACCGCCTCTGAGAGATGCCCTAGGGTCGCCGCGAGTTGAGTGCCGAGTGTACTTTCGAATGCAGGGTCTACGCGCGCGCACTGCCATATGCCGCTCGTGCGCCCGCACAGTCCCAATCTAAAAATTTGATCCAGGCAATAGCGTCGTACGCTTGAGCAAGAGAGGGATCGAGAGCGAGCGCGCGATTGGCAGCGCGCAGCGCCGGCTCTCGTCCCTTTGCCCACGGGACCACTTCGAAGCCGGCGCTATAAGCACGGAGCGCGTTTGACAATTCCGCCCATGCAACTGCAGAAGCGGGATCCAGGTCTACCGCCTGCTGGTAAAGATCGACGGCCTTCTGCATGTCGCCTTGCTCGCCGCGGAAGCGAAAAAAGCGTGCCTGCAGCCGCAGAGAGTATGCGTCTACATTGACGGTCGGAGTGCCATGTGGCGAGAAAGTACTCCAGTTCCGCCGGCATTGGCGCGGAGTCGATACGAAACGCAATCACGGGGTGTCGTTTCGAGCACGCTCGCTCCACTTCTCTGAGCACGTGTTGAGAGGTAGCGGCGTTTACCGACAGGACGAGCACGATCACTTTTGCCGCATCAATCGAATGAACGATCGCACCGGCATAAAACTCGCCGGGGACGACATCGCGCGGTGCGATCCAACACTTGGCGCAGTTGCGCTCAAGGATGTCGACGACGGCTTTGGCGATGGCCGTGTCCTGCGAGGCGTAGCTGATGAAGACGCGGAAGGATGAGCTTGGGATCTGCACGGCCGCCGACGGTTCATTTGGCGGTTGGCCCCCACCTGATTCGGGCGCGTCTCCCGACATTTCCTGCCCCTAGCCTCCGGTTGTCTGCCGGAGGATGCGCCGAGGGCATCAGGCGCGCAACTTGCGGCCGTCAGCCAGCGTCCCGTTGGGGAACTCCGCGCAAGGGAGCCAAACCGGTGTGTCCGGAGTGACTGCTATCGGGCGAGAATTTTGCAGCCTCTTGTGTCCCCACTTGGCTGGTTGCGTTCTACGCGAACGACCAACAAGGGAGGGGTAGGGGACTTACCCCGTGGGCCTCGGCCAAGGGCGATGGCGAGCAGATTGGGCCGACCCGACGCGGAAAAGGCGTGAAAATCATGGCGATAGTGGATCGCCATGGACTGCCGCTGGCGGTCACGACGCATGCCGCGAACCATCACGAAGTCACCTTGGTGCAGCTGACGTTCGATTTCTACATGATAGAGGCGAAGCCGGAGAACCTGATTGGCGACAAGGCGTACGACAGTGATCAGCTCGACCAGAGGCTGCGCGAGCAGGGCACCGAAATGATTGCCCCTCACAAGTCGAGCCGCAAGCGCAAGACTTAGGACGGACGGCGGCTGCGCCGCTACGAACGCCGCTGGATCGTCGAGCGCTTCTTTGCTTGGATTCAATGGCAACGTCGGCTCCTGGTGCGCTGGGAGTATTACCCCGTCAATTTCCTCGGCTTCGTGCAGCTTGCAGCCCTATGCATCCTGCTCAGACGGTTTTGAGATAGGTTCTAGTCTCCGGTGATTGTGTAATTCTCACTCTGGATCGCCGAGTTCAGATATCCGTTGAGCACCGCAACCGCCTCGACCGTCTCCGTGGTGCTGACGGTGATCGTACCCGTGTACAGTGTGGAAGACGTCGTGGGCTTGGTGCCGTCGGTGGTGTAGTAGATGCTCGCTCCGAGGCTCGTGTCCGCGTCGGTCATCGAGAGCGGCTGCGGGGTGCTGTATGTGCCCGATTTGAGCGAGAAGGTGGGCTTCGCGGCTTTCGGCTCGATCTTATAAATCGCGTGGGCGATGGCTGATGGCAGCCAGCCATTCAGCGTCGCCATTGCCTTGATGGTCTCGTTACTGCTGACGGTGATCGGCTCTACGTACGCGGCCGATGAGGCCGTCGGTATTGTGCCATCGGTTGTGTAGTGGATAGTCGCGCCGCCCGTTGAATCGGTGATTGTGATCGTCTGTGGTGTCGTGTAGCCCCCCGCCGGCGGGGTGATGCTGGGCGTGGCGACCGTGTACACCGGGGCCGCGTCGGCCAGCATGAAAATGGTCCCGCCACCAGTTGTTCCGCCGCTATTGGTCATCCCGTACAGCGATCCGTTGTTGTCGATGCCCAGCGTGGTGTTCGGGTCCGAACCGTCGCCGTAGCCATAACCGGCGAATTCTGCGATCGTCGAGAAGACGTAAACGAAGTGCGTGAAATCGGACTTGCGCTGGTATTCGAAGACGACACCGCAACCACTTTCGCACGCGTACGCGGCTTCCACCAAGCCACCCTGCGACGCCGTGCCCCAGTAGGAACTGTCGTCGGACTCGAACAGTCCCGCCATTGGAACGCCTCCGTCCGAGCCACCGCTGAAGCTATGCTGGAGGCTGTCGTAGTACGGTTGGTCGAGATATTCCTGCTGCAGTTGGAACAGCGTTCCAAGGCCGTAGGCCCCGCCGGCCTGCGTTGTGCCCCAGAGATAAACCCCGGGTAAAGAGCCTGTACCTTCGCCGCCGAGCAGCCCGCCGTTGGGCACCGCGCCGTCGGTCGTTCCGCCTTGGAAGTCATAAACCTGCGCGTAGGTCCACGCGCCCGGACTCGACGACCGCGTGAGGGTGAATACAGTGCCGTTGTTCAGATTGGGATAGGTCAAGGCACCATTGGGCGTCGTGCCGTAGATCACCCCGGTGCTGTCCATCAACAGGCCCGGGTTCGGCCCCGTTCCGTCGGTCGTGCCGTTGAAGGCGTGCAACACTGTCAATGTCCAGACCGTTTCGCCGTCGACTATCGACGGCGACAACTCGAACACTGTCGTCTTCGTCGTGCCGTAGAGATTGCCGTCAGAATCCTCAATCAAGCTGTTCGGTCCCGTGCCGTCGCCCGAGTTGTTGAAGGAATAGAGGATGGCCTTGCTCCACGTGTCGCCGGCTGCTGCAGGCGGCCATACCTGAAAGATTGTTCCGCAACCCTTGGTCGCCTCCTCAACAGCATTGCAAGCCGCGTCCGTCGACTCACCGCCGTATTGGGTCGTCCCGTAGAAGCTGCCGCTGCCTTCGGGCCCCGGCACCAGGTTGCCGTCGGGCGCGTAGCCGTCCGTCCATCCGAGAGTTGCCGGATTCGCAAAGTCGTAGACCGTCTGCTTGCGCCAGGAGCTGTCGGTCGCGCTGGGCGGAACCATCCTGAAGACCTCGCCCATCTGGTATTGACCACCGGTTGGCGTCGAGCCGTAGCTCATGCTGTTGGGCATCACCAGCAACGGCCACTGCGGCGCGCTGCCGTCCTTCTTACCCTTGAAGGCGTAGATCGGTGTCTCCGAGGCCGCGCTCGAGGGACACGGTCCTGAGAGCATCAGGAGCGATGCGGCCGCAGCCGCAAGAATGTGCCAACGATTGTCCATTGTCCCTCCTCGGAATTCGTACTTGGACGAGTGACTGCCCCCATGAAACGAGTCGTTGTCGGATTGGTGCAAGTGTCTCATCGTTATACCGCGGTCAATCCATACGCTCTGCACTCAGGTAGATCGGAATCGGAGGGCAAAAAGTGACATCGGTTTGATCCGCTCAGGCCCGACGGCACGAACCAGCGGGGACCTCACTGGGCCGATCCGCTGCAAGCATGGGGAGACGCGTTGGCCAAGCGGGGCAAGATTGAGGAAGCGCTTGCGAACTACGATGAGGCTCTCAAGTACGCGCCAAACTGGAAGCAACTCAAGGAAGCGCGACAGGCGGTTGCGGAGCAAAAGAGCTGATTTGACTTCAGCGAAGCGGACGGTCGTGGACGGCAGCTTGGGGTCAAAGAGCGGCGGTCCAGTCAAACTGGCAGCAAGCAATGATTCCGACGATGAGCTGAGGGGCTCGCTGGGGCGCCGAATACTGTCGCCAGTCGCCGCGAGATTCGATGCACCGTGATCATCCGTTTTAGCCGCCCCGAAAACCCTTGAAATATCAAAGGGCTAGAGAGAGTCGGTAATTAACGAATCCTGCCCTCGCTACCAATATTTATATTTATTTTTTAATTCAAAATGTTGAGCGTAATAGCTAAAGTTATTTCTATGTAAATTTCCTGATCCTTACCAGGCGCGCCGATGACTTCATCGCGGCGTCGATTGAAATCGTTGCACGGGTTGCTTTGAACAACGGTGAAGGTGTGCGAAAGCTGCGCGAGGGGCAGCGTCGTACGGCCCAAGCCGCAGCACACAATCAGCTCTCGCCGATCTTCGGTCGCCATCAATATGATTCTGCCGCCTACGATTTCCCTAAGCGTCGCGCGCGTTTCGCGCGCGTTCTCCTCGAGTCGCTTGACCGACGCCGAGACGAACTGCGCGTAGAACTGCGCTGATTGCGGGGTCGAACCCGCGTCTGCAACACGTTGCTCAAGCGCTGCGCGCTGCTCTTCGGCTTCAAGTTTCAACTCTGCCTGGGTGAGCCGCTCGGCAAGCTTTGGACTGGATCGCAATGCGCCGTGAGCGATGGCATCGACGAGGTTCGATATCTCATCGCGCAAATCCTGTCGCCGATCGCCACCGGTTGAAGCCGTGGATTCACTGTCAGGACTTTCTCCACCGTTCCGCATGCGCCACGCACGAAGAAGACGCTCCAGGGCATCATCCCCTACAAGAACCCCGTGAATCCAGCTCAGTAGCTGCTCCTCCAGTCGAACGCGCGGCAGGAGTAGCTTATTGGCACAAGCATGTAGGCCGCCATTGACGCGGCTAGCGCACACGTATGCCTGCCTGGGACCGGAAACCACTTGGTTGCTCGCGCAGACGCCGCAACGAACTATTCCCGAAAGCAGGTACTTCGGGTACGTGCCAGTCGCCCGTGCCCGGTGCTTCGACAGCCCGAGGCGCACTCGGGCACCGATACGCACCGCCTGCTCACGCTGGCGAGCCTTCACTTTCTCCCATAGATCTTCCGAGACGATGCGCAGCTCCGAATGCGAAATGACGATCCATTCCTCTTTCGGACGCAGAGGATATTCGCGCTCGCCGGATTTGAGCTTCTTTCTGCTCCGACGGCGATTCCAGACATATCTGCCGATATACATCGGGTTGTTCAGAATGCCGCTTCCGCGCTTGGAATCCCCATGAATCGCCGAGGCAAGCCATTTTCCATGTTGCCTCCGACGTATTCGACGCCACTCGCCGCCTGGCGAACTAATGCGCTCCTCGTTCAAACGATCGGCGATCCACCGCGGACTCTCGCCAGCGGCGTGCCATGAGAATATCCGCCGAACTTCACGGGCTTGAGCATCGTTAATTTCTCGCCGGCCCGAGCCACTGCGGGTGGCAGGGATATATTCATAGCACTTTCCGCCCGCGATTCTCCCGTCCAGGGCCAGTCCCTTGAGGGCACGGTGCGTGCGGCGCGCAATCTGACGCAACTCCTGCTTCGCCATTGCGCCCTTGATGGCGATGAGAATATCCATTCCTCGTTTCCGGAGCGCGCCCGATCGCAGTATTCGCCGACCGCATCGAACCCATGCCGCCGGCAGAGCTCGCGGCACTCGCGCAGCTGATCGTCGATGTATTCCTTGCGTTGTTCATTCGTCGACACACGAGCATACAGAATAGCCTTCATGGATTCGCCTTTTGCAGTACCGGATGACAATTGTCTTGCTGTGGGCGACATCTTGTCGAAGTCCCATATTGGGACTAAAATGCCGGGATGAGGGTGATCGCGGTTTCCACGCTGAAGGCATTCTGGAGCGCTCACCCTGAGTATCGGGACGCAGAGGGGCCAACGCTCGCCTGGTACAGGGACGTCCTGAATGCGGATTGGTCAAAGCCGAGCGACGTAAAGGCGCAGTTCGGCAACGCGAGCATCCTCAGGGATGGCCGCGTAGTGTTCAATATCGGTGGCAATAAGTACCGTATCGTCGTGTGGATCAATTACCCCTATAGGGTCGTGTACAGCCGCTTCATCGGCGCGCACAAGCAGTACGACGCCATCGATGCGCAGACGATTTGAGAGGTAATCAATGGACATCAAGCCGATCAGGACCAAGACAAACTACCGAGCGGCGCTCAAAGCAGTCGAGTCCTTGATGACGGCAAAGGCCAATACGCCCGAGGGCGATCGCCTGGACGTGTTGACGACGTTGGTCGAGGCCTACGAGCGCACGCACTTTCCAATGGATTTGCCTGATGCCGTGGAGGCCATCAAGTTCCGAATGGAGCAGTCGGGCCTCACGGTTGAAGACCTGGAGCCGGTGATCGGCCGCAAGAATCGCGTTTATGAGATTCTCAGCCGCAGACGATTACTGACTCTGAGGATGATCGAAGGCTTACATACGAAGTTTGGGATTCCGGCTGAAAGTCTGCTCAAACAGCGAGCGCAGAGAGGCCCTAAATCGGCCGAAAGGCGCTCGAAAAGTGAAGAGCGGTAATCGGTGCGCCACTGGCGGCGCTGCCCAGGCGCCTAGGTGCCTAGTTGTTCAAGCGCGGGTCGCGGGGCTCGATGCCGATCGGGCCGGCTGCTTGGAGCAGATCGCGCCGGAAGAACCTCACGTACATCGTTGCCAACAGTTGCATCGCGAACAGGACGATGCACACAATAACAATGCTTCTGCCGGTTCTGAACGGCGCCGACCTGAGTAATGAGAAGAACGCCGCGTATATTAGATATAGGTTCATGATGACGCCCAAGATCGGTACGATCAGGTTACGCGCAATCTCAAACTGCCCGGGCAAGATGCGTCGGAAATAGAGCAGGTTAGCGATATTGACGCCCGTGAATGTGAGCGCGGCGAAGAACACCATCGCATTCGACCACCATACGAAGCTGTCCAGTCCGTTTTGCAGGATGGCAAGGCTCACGCCTCCCAAGGTAACGCAAGTCAGGACGACGACCAGGACCGCGGCTTTCGGAACGCGCTCTGCGCCACTGAGTCTAGCGAGGGGCGCCGGCAGCAGGCGGTGGCGCGCCAAAGCGAAGATAACGCGTGAGGCGCCTTGGACACTGCCGATGTAGATCGCGGTAAGACCGGTGAAAGCGGTGGCTATCACGATGAGGTTGCCCCAGCCCCAGTAAGCACGCGCCACCGGCGTGATCGCGGTCAAACCTTGTGCGCTATATTCAACTACCTTGTCGAAAGGCGTGGATAGGGTGAGAACCCAGGCGTTCGCCGTCCAGAAGAGGGCAATGCCGATGACGGCGAAAATGAGCACCCGTGGGACGTGATGGTGCGGCGCGTGAGCCTCCTCAGCGGCAGTAGCGACCACATCGAATCCGGAAAACGCCAGCATTCCGAGGATTATTGCCGCCCAGAAGCCGGTCAGCCCTTGCGTCGCGTGCGCCGGATTGAAGGGGCCGAAGTCAATGCCACCCGGCTGCCCAGCTTTAACCCAAAGTATGGTTGCTGAAAGAGCGAGGACGACCCCCGTTTCTATCACCATCAGTCGGATCGTGGTCTTGATGGACGCTTTGGCGCCGCGGACGCAAATCCAGGCGATCAATCCCGACTGCAAGACAAGTCCGATCACCAGCGCGGCCAAGCCGGGGATAGGCGCATGCACCCAATCCAGGAGGTCGCGGAAGAATAGGCCGAACAGCAGCGGAACGGTGATCGCGGCTGCAATAAAGTAAGTGATCATCACCAGCCCAGCGATCAACCCAGTCATCGGATTGACGGCGGACCACAGCCAAGCCGCTGCAGCACCAGCCGAAGGCGCGTGACGATTCAGACTGGCATACGACAGGGCCGTGGGCAAAGTTATCGCCGATGCCGCGAGGAAGACGAGGGGTGTGACCGGCCCCGCAGTGGCCTCCATTGGGCCCCACGTAGCGTAAAGGCCGATGGCGGGAGAGGTGATCCCGATGACGAGCGCGGCGAGTCCCCATGGGCCAATGACGTCGCCCTTGAGTCGCGGAGCGGTGACGGCCTCATCGATAGCCGTGTGCTCCACACAATCTCCTCAAGGGCGAACTGACCTCAAATACCTGGCCGAATTCCAAGGTGTTAACTCAATACAAAACGGACGGCAGCCAGGCGCCATCGGGTTGGTTGTAGAGACCGATGGTCATCAGGGTCATTGTGTAGGTAATGCGCAGACCCTGCTCGAGACACCACCGCACCAACTCTCCGTTGCGCGTCGGGACCAGAAAGCCCGGGCCTGGGAACGAGTCTGCGGCTCCTATAAGCGCCTTGAGGTCATCGTTGGTTTCGCCCACTGCATGGCCGAAAAACGCTATAGGGGTCGCATAGCCTGTAACGCGGCCAGCGCGCTCCACGATGCGGGCCGCGCCTTGGACAATCGCGTCGGTCAGTTCGCCACCTCGATCATGCCCGTGCACACGAAAGCAAACTCGGTTGCATGCGGCGAGATCATTCTTGGTCGCAGGACGTACCGCATGACCGGGTATAGCCTTGCGGACCGCAGGCCCTTGGAGACATGCCAGCTGCTCGCGCACCTCAAAGCCCAGCTTGAGATAGAGAGCCAGGGAGCGGTTGTGGTAGCCGGCCTGAACCAGCCGCATGCCAACGAAGCCGCGCTCTTGCGAACGCCGCATGACCGCTTGCATGAGCGCACGGCCGGCGCCATCGTTCTGTAGCGTCGGATTGACCGTGATCGGTCCGACTCCGCTGATTGGATTGCGCTCGTCCAGAAAGTTGCTGCCGACGATGTTTCCATCGATCTCGGCAACTACATTGAAAAAACTCTCATGGGCGATCAGCCCGGCAAGAAAGCCGGCCGCCACTTCTGGACTAGGGAAATCGGGCGGAAAATTATGCGACTCGGCGACGGCTTTGAACGCGCGGTAGCAGATCTCGCCGACCGCGCTGCCATCTGCCGTCTCCCCTTGGCGCAGAAGTACGGTCACTCTGGGTCTCCCGGTCAGTCAACGGCCCTGCTGTCGGGAAGCATTCTAGTACAATCGTACGGCGAGACCTCAGTTGCACCAGATAGTGACGCTTGGGTGCCTATGACCCGAAATTCTGACCCCCGCTGCCAACCGAACCTGCGGCCACGGCCATAGGGGCTGCCCAGCAGGGCAGCACGGTGAAACGCAAGGTGCGTCACCGGGTGCTTTGTCCTCATTCGAAGAAAATCTCGTGGAAATCCAGGTTCCTAGAATTCCGAATCACGCCCCCGCTACCAACCAAGGCAAGTCGACGAATCAGAGGGCCCGCTGAGGCGAACTGCTGAATTATTGTATTCGGCGTATGTAGCTCCTGCGCAGGCCCTGAAATCATCTGGCCGCGCAAATTTCCACCAATCAACATTAACCTCCATTAGTGCCAGTCCGCGGGATCGCATCTCTCGGAGGGGGCAGCGCCAATAGGTGACTTACGGCCACGACCGGCCGATCAAGCCCGACTCCTGGATCTGCCGGACAGCGGACGGTCCCTGGATTCCAACCTCAGTTGCGAGACGATAAGGACCGTTTTCCCTTGCAGCTACCTCGAGCACGCAGACGGTCCTGCGTCGCAGCATTAATATCTTGTGCCAGGCCGGCATACTATCCGCGGCTCCGGGACGGACCCCGTGGCCCCACCAAGCATAACGACGGATAAAGGTGAGATGCGATGAAGCTTCTATTCCCAACACTGCTGCTGCCCGCGGCGGCGCTCGCTGGCACCGGGTTCGACGGCACGTGGAAGACGAACATGGAATCCCTGAAAACGACGGGGGAACCACTCGTTCTGCTCCTCGCCGGAGGCGAATACACTTGTTCGAGCTGTAATCCACCGTACACCGTGAAAGCAGACGGTGCTGAGCATAAGGTGACTGGCCAAGCCTACTTTGACATCGCAAAGGTGAAAGTGACTGGACCGAACTCGGCTGACATCGTATTGAAGCAGGGAAGTAAGGAGTTGGTGCGCTTCAGCGATACGGTCTCTGCCGATGGCACGATGCTCACCAGCAAGGTCACGAATCTTGCTGGCGTGCAGACCGTGACCGATGAGCTGACGGCGAAGCGCGTGGCCGCCGCGCCTGCGGATTCGCACCCCCTCTCTGGCTCCTGGGTGGAGCAACAGCACGTGGGAGGTGACCTGCGCCCGGTGCAGTACCGAATGACTGCCGAGGGATTCCAGATGCGCTGGAACGGCCAGAGTTATGACGCAAAGTTCGACGGCAGGGAGTATCCGGTCGCAGGCGATCCAGGCAAGACCACCGTGTCGCTCAAGAAGATCGACGATACCACGGTCGAGGAGACCGATCATCGACAGGGCAAGGTCGTCGATGAGATTCGTCTGGCGCTCGCGAAGGACGGGAACACGATCACGGTCATCGACAAAGATTTTGCGCGCGGACAGACGATCACTTACACACTAGAAAAGCAACGTTGAGTACTGGCACGCGCCGAGAACCTGATAGGAAGGCAGGCCCGGGGCGCCAATGGGTCACGGCCCACTGTCCGGCGTGGGCTTACCAAATGACCGGATTTGGGAAATGCCGATGTGTCCGACGGGTCAATTCCGGCCCGTAAGCTTGGCGGCGACGTCAGACCCCTGCAGCGGGTGCCAGCGATAACCTATATAGGCAATTAGCGAATCCTGCCCCGTCTACCAACCAAGGCAATTCGGCGATTCAGATGGCCCGCTGAGACGAACTGCTGAATTATTGCATTCGGCGGGTGTAGGTCCGGCGCAGGCGCTGAAATCATCTGGGCGCGCAAATTCACACCAATCAACATTAATCTCTATCAGTCGCGGGATTGCATCTCGCGGCGCGGAGCCAATGGGCAACTTACGGCCACTTTGAGACATTCGTGCCGCCAAAACCGCAGCTATAAAGCGGCCATTCGTCTCATACCCGAATGCGGCGCGAACTTTCACGGACCGGAGCGCTGCAAGCGAGAGTCGCTGGCAAGCGCTGCTGCCGACGCCGCCAGCCGTTTGCGTCCGGGTATCAGCATGGGTACTGCGCGCCTGTACTCTACGTATCCGACGCCGTGTTCAAAAACAAGGTCTCGTTCCTCGAACTGAATCGCAAGAATGATATAGGCGGTTGTTGCGCAAGCGAACAGTAGGTGCGCCAGCGTCATCATTGGTGTCATCCAGAACGCGAGCAGGAAGCCAAAATAGAGTGGATGGCGGACGAACCGATAGGGCAATGGAGTGCGAAAGGACACTCGCGTGTACGGCTTTCCAGCCAGGGGTAACCAAACCTGACGCAGGCCGAACAGGTCGAAATGGTTGATAAGAAATGTCACGACCAGTACGGTTGCCCAGCCCGCGGCAAACAGCGCCCATAGAACGATCCGCAGGCCGGTATTGTCCACAGACCAGATCTGGATGCCGATCGGCCGCCACTGCCAGAACAGCAGCAGCAGCGCCAGGCTCGCGCATAACACATAGGTCGAGCGCTCGATGGCCCAGGGCACGATCTGGGTCCAGCGTTCCTTGAACCATCGCCTCGCCATTACGCTGTGCTGAACGGCAAATAAGGTCAACAGCGCACAATCGATCGCTATCGCGCGGGTTAATGAGGTCGTGGCAGCGCCATCGAGACGCGTGGGTACCAAGAAGCCTCCAATGAACGCGATCGCATAAAGGAACGTGGCGAGAAAGACTAGGTATGACGCCACCCCATAGGTAAAGAACAGTAGTCGCTTTAGCACCGCCTTTCCTCCTGTAAAGGACAAGAGTGTGCGTGGCCGGCCATGCGATGGCGATCGGCGCTTTGTCCCGATTGGTCTAGTATTGGAGCCCGGGTATGTGACAAATGTCCCGGCCGCCCCAATGACAGTTCCCAACAAGATTCGGCAGCACGTTCGCTATCTCAAGGCGTCGGATGGGACGCGTCTGGCGTGGGCGGAATCGGGAGCCGGTGAGCTCGTCGTCAAAGCCGCCAACTGGCTCACGCATCTGGAATTCGAATGGGAGAGCCCCGTTTGGAGACACTGGATCCAGTTCTTCTCCGCCAATTGCCGGTTTGTGCGCTACGATGAGCGCGGCTGCGGTATGAGCGACTGGCAGGTCGGCACCTTGACACTTGATCAATGGACCGC
>Ga0302324_100022855_pt1 | contig 12131 bp, 12 predicted proteins | sample Palsa_T0_1_FD_201949 | JGI IMG/M metagenome (GOLD analysis project Ga0302324, IMG submission 201949) | Peat permafrost microbial communities from Stordalen Mire near Abisko, Sweden - Palsa_T0_1 | ecosystem: Environmental > Terrestrial > Soil > Palsa > Peat permafrost | place: Sweden: Abisko...
ATCCGGCGAACCCGGTAAAGATCGTGATTCCAGCCTCTTCCACTTTGGCGGCGAGCCACTTCACAAACTTGTTGATCGAGATGACATAGTTGCCGTGGTCGCGTAACGGTGGGGGGACGATGGGGAACTTGTGCTGGCCGGACCTGGTCAGGAAATATACGGATTCCTGGGTGACTTCGGCGTCGATCGGAGCCTCGGCCTCAAAGCCGGGAAGAAGCTCGCGCATCGAGCGGGGGTCTAATAGAGCGCCAGAAAGGCAATGCTGGCCAGCCTCCCGGGCTTTTTCAAGGACATAGATGTTTTCCTTGGTGAGTGGAGCATCGGGATTGTGGAGGTTATGGGCGTCGATCAACTGCGACAGGCGCATGGCGCACGCCATTCCCGCCGGCCCCCCGCCGACGATGACAATGTCGGCCTCCATCTGCGGGCGTTCGATGTTTTCCAGCGGTTTGCGGAAGTGGATCTGATTCATAAGTGGTCGTCCGAGAGCGGGCCGCTTCGCCGAGGACTGGACTCCTTGTTGTAGCGGATGGGCGGGAGTTCAGGCAAGCGTCCGGCTTTGGGCAATCGGCCAGCAAAGGTAGGGCTGCTATCAAGATCAAGGTCAAAACCAGATCGTCGCGCCCGGCGGGCAGTTCGTCACCGGCAGGCTCAGTCCGAACGGCAGCCCGATCCACTGCTCGAATGGCACCTACGGGGCACGTCGCAAGAACGAGCGCCCCGGGAGGAGGCGGCTGGCAACATCGCCTCAACCCCAACGGGTACCTGGTGCCCAGCCGGACTGCTCGACTCAGCCACTCCACGCCTGTCGTTCTCTTTCCCCAGCCAGAGATTCACAGCATGGCCCTTGACATTAAAAACGAAACCGTTCAGTATCGTTTAGAGTCTTCGAGGAAGAAATGATTCGGGTTCAACATCTGGTCAAGACCTTCGGCGATTTCACCGCCGTTCGCGATATCTCTTTTGAGGTGGGCCAGGGTGAAATCTTCGCCTTCCTGGGGCCGAATGGCGCGGGCAAGACCACTACCATCAAAATTCTCACCACTCTGCTGCCGCCGACCAGCGGAACCATCGAGCTCGATGGCCTGAATCCCCGGACCCAGCAGAAGCAGGCGCGGCAGCGGTTCGGCATCGTCTTTCAAGACCCCAGTCTGGACGCCGAGCAGACCGCTTACGAAAACATGATCCTGCACGGAATTCTCTATCACGTCCCCCGCCAGCTGCGTGAGAGCCGCACCGAGCACCTGCTCAAGCTCTTCGAGCTCTGGGACCGCCGCGACAGCTACGTCAAGACCTTCTCCGGAGGCATGAAGCGCCGGCTTGAAATCGCGCGCGGCTTCCTGCATACGCCGCGCATCCTGTTTCTCGACGAACCGACGCTGGGCCTCGATCCGCAGAGCCGCAACCTGCTCTGGACTCACGTCAAGCAAGTCAACGAGACGGAGCGGACCACCGTCTTTCTCACCACTCACTACATGGACGAAGCCGAGCGCGTGGCCCACCGCATCGCCATCATCGACCACGGCGCCATCGTCGCCCAGGGAACGGCCGCCGAGCTCAAGCAGCAGACCAACACCGATTCGCTCGAAGGCGCGTTTCTTGCCTTAACCGGTTCAACCATCCGCGACGAGGCAGCCAGTTCGGCCGACGGCTTGCGACAGGTCGCAAAAATGTGGAGGCGATGATCCGATGGGAGCCATATACATTCTCTGGTTGCGGGAGTTGAAGCGGTACGTTCGTTCGCGGATCCAGATTGTCGTCTCGCTCGGGCAGCCATGTCTTTATCTGCTCGCCCTCGGCTTTGGTCTCGGCCCCGTCTTTCGCCAGGCCGGCCACGGCAGCTATCTGCAGTTTATGGCGCCCGGGGTGGTGGGGATGACGGTTCTCTTCAGCTCGGTTTTCTCTGGCATCGCGATGCTGTGGGACCGCCAGTTCGGCTTCTTGAAAGAAACTCTGGTAGCCCCGGTCTCGCGCATCCAAATCATGATCGGCCGCACCCTGGGTGGCGCAACCGTCGCGATCATTCAAGGCTCGCTGATTCTAACCATCTGCCTGGTTGCCGGCTTTCGCCCACATAGCTGGTTCGCGATACCCGCCGCCTTTGCCTTCGTGGTGATGATTGCGATCGTCTTCGCCGCCCTCGGCACCGCCATTGGCTCGGTGATCAAGGACATGCAGGGATTTCAACTGGTGATGAATTTCCTGGTGATGCCCATCTTCTTTCTCTCCGGCGCGCTTTTCCCGCTGGCCAACCTGCCTGCTGTCATGGCCGTCATCACCCGCCTCGATCCGCTCACCTACGGAGTGGATGGACTGAGAGGAGCATTGACCGGACTCTGGCACTTCAACGCGGCCTTCAATCTTTCCGTCCTGGCCGCGATCGCCTGCGTCTTCATCGGCCTTGGCGCTTACGCCTTCTCGAAGATCGAAGTCTAGCCCGGGAATCCATGGCAAGACAGAGAAGCGAGCAGGCGCATAGCCGGGTCATCGAAGCGGCCATCGCCCTCTTCGCCGAGCGCGGCATCGAGTCTACCAGCATGGACGCGATCGCCGCTGATTCCGGCGTGAGCAAGGCGACTATCTACCGTCACTGGCCGGACAAGGACACGCTATGCCTGGAGGTCCTGGTCCGCATCCATGGCCTGGATAAGCAACTGCCAGTCTTCGACAGCGGGGATTTCCGCGCCGACATGATCGCGCAGTTGCGCTACGACCCAGCCGAGCGGTGCAAGGCACTTCGCGAACGCATCATGCCGCACCTGATCGCCTACGCATCCCACAATCGGGTCTTTGGAGCCGCATGGCGCTCGCGAGTGATCGAGCCAGTCCGTATTTCGCTGGGCAATATGATGGAGCGCGGCAAGAAGCGAGGATTCCTCAAGCCGGATCTTGATCCCGACGTGGGTCTGGCCCTGCTGCTCGGTCCGATGATTTACCGCAACGTCGTCGCCAGCAAGCTCGGAGGCAAGGTGCCGCAGGATCTGGAAGTACACGTTGCCGATGCCTTCCTGGCGGCTTTCGGATTGAAACCGAAACCTGAGTTCCCCCCTGCTTGAGCTCGCCTCAATGAGTGGAGAAGGTTCCAGACTCGACCCGGTCACTTCACTCCCTTGCTTGGGTCCCACGAACCCTGAAGTTTACGGACATAGATGATTTGGCCGACGTGATAGGCGTTATGTGCGCCGACATGGGCGATCAGCGACGCCGACTCCGCAATCTTTTGGTCATCCGCAGCCTCGACTGCCTTCTCCCATTCGCTAAGCACCTGATCGAGCTTCCTAACGGTGTCGTTCCATGCTTTGCTGTCGAAGTTGTTGAAAGTCTCGTCGTTGTTGCCACTGAACTTCGGCGGGGTCTCACCTTTGAACCTGGCCAACGCGTCCGTGTCCCAGAAGAGCAGGTGATTGGCCAGCTGACCGACGGAGTGGTCGCCCGCGCCAGGGGTCCATTTGGCCTGATCGGCGGTGAGGCCGGCGACGGCGATGTTGATGGGCACGAACCAGTCTTCCTTGTCGTGGGTGGTGCGCAGTTGCTCGAGCAGAATGCTTTTGAGGGTCGCGTTTTTGGGGGGTTGTTGCTGGCCAAAGATTTGAAACGGCGCCGCTAAGAGCAGCAGGAAGAGGATGCGCTTCATGTTGGTGGCTCCTGATTCAGTAGCCGGCAAAATGGGAAGGCTACCTTTCTTGGTTTTCAAAAGTAACTGTGGGACGGGGGCAGCCCTGTTCCGTGAGCCGAATTCCAAGCTTTCGTTCCTAAATAAATCCGCGGCCCACCTTTGCCGAACGGGCATGGCAACCAAATCGTGGCAAGATGCCATCCAAAAATCCATCGGCATGATAAAACCGCGTCGGGGTGATTTTCGTGTAAGATCGCCGATCCAGGTACTTCCGGGAGAGAGAGACTCCCGGCTCGAACATAAGCCCACCGCCTGAGAGTACTTTCCTAGAAAGCGGGACGGCCGACGAGTGACTGAGTTTCTATGCTGATTACTCTCCCACTGATGCCTCACGCAGTTTGCTGGGCCTCAGCTCCCAGGTTGATTTGGACAATGGTGATCACGAATCTGATCACATTTCTCAGCTATTTTGCCATCTGCCTGACTCTGTTTCATCTTTCCCGGCGCACCCGCCGGGTGATTGCTCGCGACTGGAAGTACTTTCTGGTTGGATTCGCGCTGTTTATCGTCGCCTGCGGATCGACCCACCTGCTGGAAGTAGTCACCACCTGGTGGCCTGTCTTTTGGATCGATGCGGGGACCAACATTATCACTGCCGCGCTTTCCGCCTACATTGCTCTGATGCTGATCCGCAGAGTCACGCAAGTGGCCTTCGGGGTCAACGACTATGCAGGGCGCCTGGCAAATACCGAGAACGAAAAGCGGCAGATGGAAGAGAGCCTCCTTGCCGCCCAGAGGCTCGAGGAGTGGAGCCGCATGTCGGCGGCGGTGAGCCACGAAATCAGGGGCCCAATTGAAGCGATCCAGAATCTCCAATATTTGATCCGCACTACCCATGGCGTCTCCCCTGAGGTTGCCAATCTCACCCGCGCCACCGCCGAAGAAGCGGCTCGTTTGCTCACCATTTCCGAATCGGCGCTATCGTTCATTCGTCAAGGCAAGGATCGGGAGCCGATCGATATCCATGCCGCCCTGGAATCGGTCCGCTTTGTTCTTGATCCTCTGATCCGCAAAAAGGGGATCGAGTTCAAGGTTGATGTTCAGGGCGATAACATGGTGGAGGCCTACGCCGGCGAGACAAGGCAGGTTCTACTCAATATCGTGCGGAATGCATGTGAGGCGATCAGCCGGCCAGGTGCGCACGTGACGGTTACCATCAAGGGCGAGAGTGAAGGGGTGGAGGTGGTGGTGATCGACGAGGGAATCGGAATCGAGCCGGCGATCCTGGCCAGGATCTTCACCTTCGGCGTCACCACCAAAGGCCAGGAAGGCAATGGCATGGGTCTTTGGATGGTGAAACACATCCTCACCAAGTACGGGGGCGACGTCGAGGTCAAATCTACCCCGGGCCAAGGGACACGCTTCAGATTGTGGTGGCCAAGGGTCGTGCCGGCGAGCCTCTGATGAGCAAGATGGGAAACGTCGTCATTGACTCTAAGCGCTGAGTTTGGCTTTCTTTATCTCCTCGGTTAATGGCGGGACGATGTCGAACAGATTCCCCACCACCCCCACATCCGCAATCTCGAAGATAGGGGCCTCGGCGTCTTTGTTGATGGCGACGATGGTGCCCGCGCCTTTCATGCCGACGATGTGCTGGATGGCTCCGCTGATGCCGAGGGCGATGTAGAGCTTCGGCGCGACCGTCTGGCCGGAGCTGCCGATCTGGCGATCGAGGGGGAGCCAGCCGTTGTCGCAGATCGGGCGGGAGGCTGCGACTTCTCCACCGAGCGCCGCGGCGAGGGCCTCAGCGACAGCCAGGTTCTTCTGTTCCTTGATTCCGCGGCCGACGGCGACGATGACTTCGGCCTGCCCGAGATCCGCTTGTTTCGCCTCCTGAAAGACCTCATGAGGGATCACCCGAGGCGCGGATTCAGCCGTGGCGGCAGCCACGGTTTCGACGGGCGCGAGGCCGGATTCTGCCTGATCGCCACGGAAGGCTCCAATTTGAATCGTCGCCATCCAGGGCGCGTCTCCGTGAAACGAGACATCGGCTGAAAATTTGCCCTGAAACATCTGGCGGATGAAGAGCAGTTTCCCCCCACCCTCGTGTTTGTATCCGGTCGAGTCTGAAATCAGAGTTCGATCGAGCGCCAGCGCGAGCCGCGGTGCGAAGTCGCGCACCTGATAGGTATGCGGGAAGAGCACCAGCTTCGGCTGCTTTTCTTGGATGAAGCGCTTCAGCGCATCGACAAAGGCGTCGGAGGTGTAATTTTCCAGGGCTCCAGACTCAAGCGCGTAGACCTTTTGCGCGGCTTTCAAGGCCAGTTCCCCGGCGGGAGCAGCCAGATGGTTGCCGGGGAGGACGGCTTCAATTGACCAGCCCATCTCTTTGGCGATGGATTGGGCGGCGGCGATGGTTTCAAAAGAGACGCGATTCAGTTTGCCTTCGCGTTGCTCAGCGACTACGAGGATGGTGTCTGGCATGATTCTCTGACCATTCTTGCGAAGGTGAACCGGAAGACCTTCGACTCGGTTGCGGCTCCCCTCCGGATGACCCAATCCTTCATGCAGCTGAGGCCGGGGGCTAAAACTCGGGGCTACCGCGGCGCAGCGCTGTTCCCGTGGCGATGAGCACCAACGCCACCCCAAAGACGATCACGTCGAAGTAGAACATCGGATGAATCCAGCCGGGCGAGTAAGTCAAATCCTGGCCGACCCAAAGCCACAGGATCACGCCGATGATAATCAGGAGGCCGGCGATGACCTGAAGAGTGAGCCCCCAGGTGCGGCGTTTATCGAGCCACTCAACCTGGTCGGGGGTGAGGTTGCGTTCCTCGGCGGGGATCAACAAGTTAGCCATTTTCTTCTCCTACGTTCCAAGCCCGGGCTTCAAGGCCCATCTGTTTGAGCTTTTTCGTGAGACCAGAGCCCACGCTTCCGCCGGTGCCATGCGAATTCCTGATCCCTCAGGAGTTGAAGCCCGGGTGGTTCCAATCTCTTATGGCAGGGCTGAAGAGGAGCCCCTTCAAACCATGCCACACCAACATTAAATCACGCGGGCGTGGTTCCGGAGATGCTCGACGAGCTTCTTTGCGATGTCGTTGGGCGATCCGGTTATCATTTCGGTCCTTTTCTGCTTGACCGGGACGTAGAGCCTCTCGATCTTCTGCTGGTTGGGGCTGAGTTTCGCCTCGACTTCCGCATAGCCGACCTTGCGAAGGGGCTTCATCTTGGCCTGCTTGATGCCGATTAGCGTCGCGTAGCGGAGCCTGTTGATCCCGCTCTGGATGGTTAACACGGCGGGCAGCGGAAGGTCGATGTGCTGATAGTGTCCGGCTTCGAGTTCGCGCTTGAGAGTCACACCGGCCTCGGTTTTCTCGATCCCGATGATAATGGTCGCGTGAGGCAGGCTGAGGATCTCGGCCAGCAGCACGCCGGTCTGGGCTGCACCGAAGTCGTCCGATTGCAGGCCGGTCACGATCAGATCGAAGCCTTCCTGCTCGACAGCGGCAGCGATGGCACGGGCGGTATTGGCGGAGTCGAGCTGGACGAACCTGTCATCCTCAAGATGAATTGCCCGGTCGGCGCCCTTGGCCAGAGCTTCGCGAAGCACGGTCTGGGCACGCGCCGGACCGGCGGTCACGACGACCACTTCGCCGCCGTGCTTTTCCTTCTGGCGCAAAGCCTCTTCGAGCGCATAGGCATCCGGCTCGTTGACTTCGTAGGAGACGTCTTCTCTAATCCAGGTGCCGGATTCGTTGAGCTTGAGCGGAGCGTCTTTCTGGGGGACTTGCTTGATGCAGACGAGAATCTTCATGAGTGATTTTCAACAGCCGGGACGCCTGGGTCCAGACGCCTAAGTATAGCGGAAGGGGAAGGCGCGGGGCGAAAAACGCGGTCGACCGGAGGAACTTCTGCTTCCGACCATGCGTAAGCAGCTTGGGGTATTGCTGCATTGAAAGCGCTCTCGCTGATCGCTCTATCGTTTCTGCTCCCGCTTGCGGATGGTCAAAAGACTGCGCCGACTTCGACAATTCCTACCGGCAGAGACGCGACCGTCGAGCCCGCCTACGATGCGCAGGGACGGCTGCAGCCTCCCTTCAAGTATCGCGAGTGGATCTATCTGAGCTCGGGTATCGACATGAGCTACACGCCCAGACCGGCGATGGAGGGCAGCTCGATGTTCGACAATGTCTTCGTCAACCCGGCGGCTTATCGGGCATTCAAAGAGACGGGGACGTGGCCAGACAAGACGGTGCTGGTGCTGGAGAGCCGCGCTGCTCAGAGTCGCGCTTCCATCAACCAGCGCGGCAACTTCCAGAGCGCCCAGCTCATGGGATTTGAAGTGCATGTGCGTGATGAGGCGAAGACCCCCGGTGGATGGGCATTCTATGAGTTCGACGGCGACCAGCCGGCGGAGCAGATTCCGGTCGCGGCAGCCTGCTACTCCTGCCATGAGCAACATGCGGCGGTAGCCACGACCTTTGTGCAGTTTTACCCGACGCTGGTGCCGATCGCCAAGCAGAACAAGACGCTGAGCGCAGCGTATTTGAAAGACATCGCCGCGCAACCCTGACCCTATAGAAACGCGACCGTCTGAATTCCGGCGACCTCGAAACGCTTGCGGCAGCGGATGTTCTTGCAGGCCATCAGATCGTCTTTGCGTACCATGTACGACTGGGCTTTGGCGAAACGGGCGCGATCGCGTTCGTCGGCGTTGCGGGGGAGCGAAGCTTTCTTGCGGCGAACCAGCCAGCCGATCTCATACTCCTCGGCCTTGCCACAGTGGGGGCAGGTCAGAGTATGGGTCCGTTGCTCGGGTTTTTCGTCGAAAAAGTCGCGTTCTTCCATGGGCATTGCCGTCCCGTGTCTGTAAGTCAACTGCGAAGATTCTATTCTTCTAGGGTACACGCACAAAAGAGCTTCGCGAAAGTATGATGGGATGGGTCGTGGCTCGGGGAGAGCGTCGTGGCGGCAAAGAAGAAGGCAGTCAAGAAGTTCTCCGTCACCAAGGCGGTCAAGGCGAATGCCCGCGAGCGGGTGGGCCAGCCCAAGCCGGAGCGGGTGATCGCAGAGAAGCCAGGTCAGACGACGCGCAAGGCCAAGCACAAGGAAACGCTGACCGGGATTCTGAGCAGCGAGCCGGAGTAGCCGGAGTCTTCAAAGCGCCAATTTTATTGGACAGGAGGGTTGTATGGGCAAGATCACTGGGTTAGGCGGGGCGTTTCTGAAGGCGAAGGATCCCCAAGCACTCTATGCGTGGTACGAGCAGCATCTGGGGATTCGCCGGGCCGAGTATGGGTCGTTTTCGTTTCCTAAAGAGGATGTGAGCGGCGACACCGTGCTGGCGTTTTTTCCGGAAGACGCGGAGTCTTTTGGGCGGGGTGCTAAGACAGCGAGGCTGAATTTTCGCGTGGACGATCTGGATGGAATCCTCGACGCGATGATTGCCGCCGGGGTTGAGGTCGATCCCAAACGCGATGACTATGGGTTTGGGAAGTTTGGCTGGTTCACCGATCCGGAGGGCAACCGGGTCGAGCTTTGGGAGCCTGCCGCAGAGGAAAAATAACGGCTCAGTGGACCAGATTCGCTCGTCTTTTGGCGCTGCTGGGGTACAAAAGCGCGTTTTTATGGGTTTTGTCACGCTGGAAAGTTCTTCATTGCTGAATGGATTGTAGTGGGATCTGTTCCCGAGCCATCTGCCGGTCCCCCCGCTCAAGGGCGAGATGTGGGGCACCCGCCTCTCTGGTCGACCTCAGACGAAAGCCACCCGCTTCTTTTCTTCACTGTCCCCATCCCCCTAAAGTAGGATGAATTGCAATACATCACTCGAGCGGGTCGATTGCGTTGTCTCCTGCTCATGCGACCGGTTTTGGCGGCGGGTCGCATCTGCGTTTCTGCCTACGGTCGCCAGTTTCGGCAAACCAATGCTCAGCCAGGCACCTGGGCGGCCTTCTACCCATCGTGTTCTCCGAGGATTGAATGATCCGGTTTGCGATGTGGGGTTTGACAGTCTGGCTTGCTCAGGCCGCCTTCGGTCAGGGCGCCACGCCACAGCAGATCCACATTTTGCCGATTCCGAATCAGACCTACGGAGTCGCCCCCTTCCAGGTCATTGCGCTGGCGTCCTCCAACCTTCCTGTCACTCTGACCGCGCAGGGGCCAGTAACCCTCAACGGACGCCTGCTTACGATTACCGGCACCGGGCGAGTGACCGTCCTGGCGCAACAGAATGGAAATCAGACCTACGCGCCCGCCAGCGCTCAAGCGAGTTTTTCCGCCTTGCCGGGGATGCAGTCCATCCAGGCGCAACCGGCAACCATCGTGTACGGAACTCCCTTCGACGGCGCGATCTTTGGCGCGAACGCTACTGCAATCCCAGCGCCCGATCCTGCAGCCGACACCCCTACCGTCTCATGGCAGCTGAGTACCTCGCAGATCAACGGCGGAAGCCCCTCGGATGTGACCGTCCCTTACTCGTCTCCGCTGCTTCGCTACGAAGCCGGGAACTTGGTGGAGACCTCGACGCCGATCGGCGTCAATGCCCTGGAGCCCGATCCCGCCCTCATCGGACTTCATGTCTATAAGGTCGCCTTTACCTGCGACTGCCAGCAGTTCGAATTTGCAGTGAGATCGGGAACCTATTTCTACCGGATTTGGGTCAACGGCTCATGGACCACGTCAGACTCCGCCGCGTTTGAGAACCATAACCCGTACGCCGTATTTTTTGAGGTTACGTTTCCCGACAAGCGTCCGCGCCAAGTGAAGGTCGAGTTAACCTATGCTCCTGCTTTCTACGGCCTGGTAATATCTCCCGCGGATACCATCTCGGCCCCGCAAGCACCCCTGGGGAAGCGAGTCATCATCTTTGGCGACTCATGGACCGGGCCAACGATTGAGGAGCCGGTATCTGGTCCGTACCAGCCCGGACTGATGGGATCGGGTTACGCGCAGACCCTGGGCGAGTACTTCAACTGGGATTGGTGGGAAGACGGTCTGGGCGGGACAGGCTTCGTGAATCCTGGGCCCTACGGCATTACCTGGCCGCAGCGCGCGCTCACCGACATTTGCGGCTTGAGCCCCGACAGGGTAGTGGTTTTCGGCGGCGGCAACGATGGCGGCTACTCTGAAGCTGAAATCCAGCAGGCCGCGACCTTATTTCTCGCCGAGATCACCGCCTGCCTCCCGAACACGCCGGTCTATCTGATCGGTCCGCAGGGCGTGGAAGACAACACCGCGACCGCAATGGCTGCTGCCGCCGCCCTCTTTCCAGCAAACGTGACGTATGCGGGCACTGCGGTGATGCGCTGGATTTACGGAGACCCCACTGATCCCACAACCGGGAATGCCTATCTCTACATCGACGGGCATCCAACGCCGCTTGGACACGACTTTGTCGCCCAAAAGGTTGCCGAAACCGTTCTCGGAATAACTCCCGCATTGGCGCCCCAAAGCTTCCCCCTATTTGCTCCTGTTCCGGCAACCGGGTCGTTCAGTTACTCGCAGGTGGCCGGAAGCCTCGTCAACGCCGGCGAGCAACAGGTTTCGGTTATATTCACTCCTGCCGACCAGGTCCATTACGCGACGGCAACTCAGCCGGTGCCGCTGACCGTGACTCAGGCCTCGTCGTCGCTCTCGCTAACCACCAGCGCTTCGAACATCCAGACCGGCGCGGTGGTGAAACTCGCAGCCAATGTGTCGCCGCAGATCGGAGGCACTCCGACCGGCGCTGTCCTGTTCACCGACGGCGGCCTACCGCTGGGCGCTGCGAATCTCAGTGCCTCCGGAACGGCGGTCTATTCCACCAGCAGCCTGGCACCGGGGGTCCATTCCATCTCCGCCTCCTACGCTGGGGACCAGAACTTCCTCTCCGCTCCTGCGCCCTCGCCGGTGAGCATCGTCGTGATTCAACCGCCGGTCGCGCCGTCGGTCATGGCCAAGCCATCAGCCACCAGCATTACCACTGCCCAGGCACTGACCGTGGGGGTGACAGTCGCTGGCCCAGCCGGCAGTCCGACGCCTACAGGTTCGGTCACCCTGGGCAGCGGAAGCTACAACGCCAAACAGAATCTGGCCAGCGGTACGGCCACTTTCCATTTGGCTGTGGGGGCACTTCCGGTTGGTACCAACACGCTGACGGCGGCATATGCTCCTGACACCGCAGGCGGCGTCTACTACACCCCTGCAACCCAATCGGCCGCAGTGACGGTAACCCGGGCGATCGGCACCGCAGCGGCGACCGTGACGCTAGCCCTGTCGGCCACAACGGTTACCGATAGCCAGCCGGTCAGTGTGGGTGCCTCCGTCGCCGGCGGCAGCGGGCAAGCTACACCGACTGGCACACTCACGCTGGCGAGTGGCTCATACAACACCCAACAGCCTCTCGCTGGCGGTATGACGACATTCAGCATTCCCGCCGGAGCATTGAGTGAGGGCCCGAACACGATGATGGCGAACTACTCTGGCGATATCTCCTACGCTGCTGTCAGCGAAACCGCGATCGTGACGGTAGTTC
>Ga0302324_100022858_pt1 | contig 12129 bp, 12 predicted proteins | sample Palsa_T0_1_FD_201949 | JGI IMG/M metagenome (GOLD analysis project Ga0302324, IMG submission 201949) | Peat permafrost microbial communities from Stordalen Mire near Abisko, Sweden - Palsa_T0_1 | ecosystem: Environmental > Terrestrial > Soil > Palsa > Peat permafrost | place: Sweden: Abisko...
TTGCCGCAACCGGCGGCGCCAACGCGCATCGCGGCGCGATTTGGGTCATCGGACTGCTCGTGGCCGCGCGCGCCATGGCCGGCAGCGATCCGGCACCGCATGCGATCACGCAGCTGGCAGGTCGCGTTGCCTGTTTCGACGATCGCCTTGCGCCGCCGCAGGATACGCATGGTCAACGCGTCTGCGAACGCTATCGGGTGCCCGGCGCCCGGGGCGAGGCGCGCGACGGCTTTCCGCATGTGATAAAAATCGGACTTCCCGCGCTGTGGTCGTCTCGGGCACGAGGCGCCCACGAGGACCATGCACAACTCGATGCACTATTGGCGATCATGAGCAGCTTGCAAGACACCTGTCTACTGCATCGCGGCGGTCCGCAGGCACTGCGCGCGGCGCAAACCGGTGCACGGGCCGTGCTTGCCGCGGGCGGCAGTTCGAGCGCACCCGGGTGGGGAGAGCTGCTGCGTTTGGACCAGGAATTGTTGGCGCTTCACGCCTCGCCGGGCGGTTGCGCCGACTTACTGGCCGCATGTTTGTTTCTCGATCACACCCAGGCGAGGCGCCGCGCCGTCGGTCGCCCCGCTCTTCCACCGAGGGAAGAATGGAGAGACTGAAACTCGACTATCCCGCTCATCATCCCGTGCTGCAAAGGGTGCATGTGGGCGTGGTCGCCTCCGGCGATCTCGAGGTGCTGTTGGAGCCTTCCGCCGATGGCCGCGCGCATGTCGTCGTGAACACCAGTGTCGATGGTTTCGGCGCCACCTGGAAGATCGTTCTCGATCGCTTCTTCGAGCACTTTCAAGGCGCCGCGTCCATCGAGATCAATGATTTTGGCGCAACGCCGGGCACCGTGATGCTACGACTGGAGCAAGCGGCTGAAGCGCAGAGCGGCGGAGCGTTGCCATGACCGCTGCCGATGGCCGGAGACTCCTCAGTAGACAGAGCTTCATAGAACTAAGGGCGCGAGAGCGTGCCCGCGCCCTGCTCGATGACGGCAGCTTTCGAGAGTTGCTGGGTCCGTTCGAGCGCCTCAAATCCCCTTGGCTGCCGTTGCAGGACATCGTCGCCCAGGCCGACGACGGAGTGGTGCTGGCGCGGGGCACGCTCGACGGGCGCCCGGCCGTCGTCGCGGCCATCGAGGGTGCATACCAGGGTGGCAGCATGGGAGAAGTATCCGGCGCGAAGATTGCCGGCGCGCTCGAGCTTGCGTTGCACGACTGCGAGCACGGCAGGCCCGTATTGCCGGTGTTATTGCTGGAGACCGGCGGCGTGCGGCTGCAGGAAGCGAATCTCGGTCTCGCTGCCATCGCCGAAATGCATGCTGCCATCGTCGCATTGCGGCGGCATGTGCCCGTGGTGGGGGTGGTGGCCGGCATGGTGGGCTGTTTCGGCGGCATGTCCCTGACCGCGGCGCTTTGTAGTTGGCTCATTGTGACGCGCCAAGCGCGGCTCGGCATGAACGGACCGGAAGTCATCGAGCAGGAGGCGGGCATCCGGGAGATGGACGCCTCGGATCGAGCACTGGTATGGAAGCTCATCGGCGGCGAGCAGCGCCACGCGGTTGGAATGGCGGACGAGCTCCTCAAGGATGACGCGGGTGCCATTGGGGCGGCGGTACGTGCCGCGTTTTCCCGGGGATTGCCGGCGCAAGAACGCAGCGCTCAGGTGCAACGCTATCGGAGCCGGCTGGCCGCGATCGATCCGCAGCAGCCCTTGGACGGTGCGGGCCTGCGCGAGCGCTGGGGATCCCCACCCAACCCATGAGCACGCAGACATCAGCGGCCAGCCGTGGCGCACTCTGGCTGCAGGCTCTCACCGGACAAGCGGGGATGCTTGCCGAGGGAGCAAGCGCGGTGCGCGTTGCGCCCGCATCGCTTGGATCGGAGTCGGCCACCGTCATAGCCGTCGTGCCCGATCCTCACAATCGCTTTCCGCGAGCTCGCCAGGGCGAGGTGGGACTGGATGAAGGCTGGGCGATCGCCGATCAAGTCCGCCGGGTCATCGCCGAGGGAGACTCGGGGTTGCGGCGGCCGATTGTTTGCGTCGTCGATGTCACCAGCCAGGCCTATGGCCGGAGCGAAGAATTGCTCGGCATTCACCTGGCCTGCGCCGCGGCTGCCGATGCGTATGCGTCGGCGCGTCTTGCCGGACATCCGGTCATCGCGTTGCTGGTGGGTAAGGCCATGTCGGGCGCGTTTCTCGCACACGGCTACCAGGCCAATCGGATTCTGGCACTCGATTCACCGGAAGTCATGGTGCACGCCATGGGCAAGGAGGCCGCCGCGCGCGTCACGCGCCGCACGGTGAGCGAGATCGAGCAACTCGGCACGCGCTTCGCGCCGATGGCCTACGATATCCACGCCTATGCGACGCTGGGACTGTTGCACCAACTGATCGCGGGCGTGAATGCAGACGCGCCGGATTCCGCCGATGTGCAGCGGGTGCGCGAGGCTCTCGTATCGGCCGTGGCCGACACCCGCGCCGGTAGCCGCGACTTGAGCGCGCGCTTGAGCTCGGCGACGGCACAGCACCTGCGTGCCGCATCGATCGAAGTGCGTCGACGTTTGCAGGAACAGTGGGATGCCGGCTGATCGGCCCTTTGGGGTGCATAACCTGCTGCAATTGCGCAATGTCGATGATTTGCATTGGGAAGAGGCTCATCCCGATTGGTCATCGGCGGCCCTGCATCGAGCACCCTGGGTGGTCGTGCGCAGGACTCACGCACGCTCAGCCCTGTTGCCGGTCGGCGTTCGCGGCGATGCCCGGCAGCAACGTGCTGCTGCGTGGCTGCCGATTCACGCCGTAGAGCAGATCGTCACACCACAAATCCTGGCGAGGCAGCGCACCTGGCATGGCCGGCCCCGAACGAAGCTGCTGCCGGCGCTCCTGGTTCTCGACGCCGCGGCGGCGATCCTCGAAGAGCACGGGTGTGAGGATCTGTGGGGTCCGGGCGGCAGTGTGGGCTTTGAGCTCGCCAGCGGTGTGCCGAGCGTCTCGGCACAGAGTGACCTTGACCTCGTGCTGGATGCACCGGAACCGCTCGAGGTCCGTGACGCCGCCGCGCTCTTCACCGCGCTCGAACGACTTTCCGCACGGGTCGATTTGTTGCTGGAAACTCCGTTGGGTGCGGTGGCTTTGAGCGAATATGCGAGCGGCCAGGGCGTGGTGCTGCTGCGTACGCCTTCAGGAGGGCGCTTAGTGGCCGATCCGTGGCATGCCTCATGGGCGGCAGGGGAGACTGCGTGAGCGTCGCTTATCTATTTCCCGGACAAGGGGCGCAAACTCCCGGATTCTTGGGGCGCCTGCCCGATCATGCCGCCGTACGTGCGACGCTACTCGAGGCGCAGCAGTTTGTCGGGGAAGATCTGTCGACCCTCGACTCGGCACATGCGTTGGCCTCCACCGTCGCGGTGCAACTCGGCACGCTCATTGCCGGAGTCGCCGTGGCGCGCGCATTCGCGCACGACGGGTTGCGGGCGGACACCGTCGCGGGCCTGTCGGTGGGCGCCTTCGCCGCCGCGGTTGCCTGCGATGCGCTGGGCTTCTTCGACGCGCTTTCGCTGGTGAGATTGCGCGGCCAGGCGATGGAGCGCGCCTACCCGCGCGGATATGGGATGGCCGCAATCGTCGGTTTGGAGGAGCGCCAAGTCCGGGGCCTGATCGAGCAGGCGGGCAGCCCTGCCGTGCCGGTGTACATCGCGAACATCAATGCGCCGACTCAAATCATCATCGCCGGCGCTGACCCGGCGATGGAGGGGGTGTTGAGTGAAGCGCGGCGAACCGGAGCGCGAAAGACGTACCGCATGGCGGTCAGCGTCCCCTCACATTGCCCTTTGCTGGCGGATGTGTCGCAACAGCTGCGGACCGCGATGGTGCGCGTACGATTCAACCCGCCTCGAGTGCCTTACGTGAGCAATCGGCGTGCACGGCCTGCGCACGACGCCGAAGATGTTCGCGAAGATTTGATCAGCAATGTCGCCCACACCGTGCGCTGGCACGACGCTGTCACCGTGCTTTACGAGTTGGGGGCGCGTCTGTTCGTTGAGCCGCCGCCCGGGCGGGTGCTTACCTCCCTGGCCGAGGAGTCTTTTCCCGATGCACGCTGCGTTGCTGTCGAGGAAGTCAAGATGGAGACCGTCGAATTACTGGCTGAGCGCGAACACCAAACCGATTGACGGCGTGGTGACGCGTCGGCCGTTGGGCCGGGCTATAATGGCGTTCATCATTGGGACGGGGAGCATTTATGAAGCATGTGGTTTGCACTGCTGCGGCAGTCGCGGCGGTCGTACTGGGTTTGGCGGCCGTGTCGGTCGGCGCCGCCGATGCGCCGTCGCCGGGCGCCGCGCAGCTCGCACTGGCAACGGTTCCGGCCAAGGGCACCGCACGCCTTACCGTGGAGTCGCCCGCCTTTAAGGACGGCGGCGACATCCCCTTCGAGAATACCCAGTATCGAGGCAATGTCTTTCCGGGCCTGTCGTGGACCCACGGCCCGTCCCGGACCCGATCCTATGTGATCATCATGCAGGACCCCGACTCCCTTTCGGACGGCATGCCCATCCTCCACTGGACGATGTTCAACATACCGACGAGCGTCACCAAGCTTGACGCCGCCATGACCGAGCCACCCGCCGGGTCCAGCTACGGCCCCAATATTCGCGGACCGAATCATGCATACATGGGTCCGCACACCCCGCCCGGACCCAAGCACCACTATCACTTGCAGTTATTCGCGCTCGACACCACGCTTGCGCCGAATGCCGGTGACAGCTACGCGGCTTTGGCGCAGGCGATGCAAGGCCATGTGCTTGCCGAAGGCGAGCTGGTGGGCCTGGGTCAGGCCGATCCCAATCGATAGGGGTCAGGGCTCGCGCGGGTAGAAGACAGATCGCGCCTAAACATGACATAGGGCTTAGAGCGGGCTCCGGGAAAATGTGGGCGATACGCGGTCGGTGGTTTAGCCACTGTTGTCGCGACTCACTCATGGTGACTGAAACTGGAGATCCGTAAACCTGCTGCGTCCATGGCAAGGCGCGGCATTTGTCATCGAACAGGACGGATTTGTCGAGTCCGTCAGACATCTTCACGTCATAGTCTGTTGCGTCCCCGCCCGTTGCAAGCCCCCGCTGCCCCGGCACGTGACGATGAGCTGGGCGCGGGGCACGGGCACCCCCGGTGCAGTGGAGCCTGATCTGAACTGCCAGGGTTCAGGAGGCCACCGCGGCGCAAGCCGAAATCGACGTGCACCAATTCGCTGCAAGATCAGGTTGCGAACTTCGTCTTGCAACTGTGGGACGCGCTGCGAGCGCTATCGATCGGCCGCTCGGCGCGAAGCCGCAACAGCGGACTGCAGGGTTTCCAGATTTGAGATGCCGGCGCCGATGCGCCGACCCACCAATACACCCGGCGTTCCGCGCAGACCCAAGGCGCGCGCCTCCGCATCGTTTCGCCGCAGCAGGCCGTCGATGGCAGCCTCATGCGTGACCAGGTCTTTCCCCAACTGGGCCATGTCAATTCCCGCCCCTTTCAGCGTCGCATCCACCTGGCTATTTTCGGTGAGGCGGGGGCCGCTGATGAGCGCATCGTGGGCCTGAAGATACTTGCCTTGATAGTTTGCAGCCAGCGCCGACCGCGCCGCATAAACGGATACTCCGCCAAAGATGGGCCACTCTTTGTAAAGGACCGCCGCCGCACCATCCTTATCGATGAACGGATGAAAAGCCGGGGCCAACTCCTTGCAGAAGGGGCAGTTGTAGTCGAAGTACTCAACCACCGTGACATCGGCGGCGGCAGACCCCAGCAGGGGCGCACCGGGCTCGCGCAGTATGTGCTTCTGTACCTCTGCCGTAATCGGGGGCCGGCTCTGTGCCGCGGCGACAGTCGGGAACGCCAAAACGAGCGCCTGCGCTGCGAACAGCGCAACCCGGCAAATCTTTGGAAATCTACCCTGCATGGATTGTCCCCACTGATGTTTCAGCGCAATGTTGTCACGGCGCTGCCCACGATGCTTCCCTGGTTGCTCTTTTGCAGCAGCACGGCCACGCGGGATGCATCCGTGGGAAATGACGCCACCGGCACTCGCAGCACGCTTGCCTTGCCGTCCCAGGTCGCGACGCGGCGGAACTCCCTCACGATATTGAATTCGGTGAGGGTACGTCCGGAATTCTCGCCGCGTCCGATCGCCGTGGAGGCCTCGGGAAGATAGGCAACCAGATTGACGTCGTAACCGCGCAGCTCAGCGCGTTCCGGCAAGCTGATGGTCAGTTCACTGGGCGATACGTCTACGGCAACCGGGACCAGTTCCTGCCGTCGCGCCAAAGCTGCGAGGATGCGCCCACGGTCGGAGCCGACATAGCTGGCGCTACCGTCGATCACCACCTGCGGCGTGAAGGCCGACGACAAGCGCAGAGTGTCCACATAGCGCGCCTGGCGCGCGGCAGCCAGGGGAATTTCATAACGGTCGCGCCAGCCAATGCTGTCCCAATAGTCGACATGAAACGCGAGCGCGACGACATCGGGCAGTCTTGCAAGCTCGCCCAGCAGTGCGTCGGCGGGCGGACACGAGCTGCAGCCCTGCGAGGTAAACAGTTCCACCACCACCGGTTTGTCCGGCGGCGGAGTCGGTGCCTGCGCCCTGGCTGCCATGCACGAGGCGATTGCCCCAAACCCGAGCCCCATAGCCATCTGGTTGAGCAGTTTCATGCGAAGGAGACCGCCGCAAACCATGAGTTATTACCAACGCCGCTCTGCGGTGAACGAGGCGGCCATGGTTGACGGCCTGATGCGCAGCCCGTAAAACTCCCGTCTCATTTGCCGAAGGAAGCCCGTCTCATTTGCCGAAGGAAGCCCTATCTTGATCAAGTTCTACTATCACCCCTCTCCCAATCCCGCCAAGATCGCTCTGTTCCTCGAGGAAGCGGGACTTGCGTATGAAGTCGTTCCTGTCGATACCCGCAAGGGTGAGCAGTTTTTGCCAAGCTTTGTCGCGATCAACCCCAATTGCAAGGCTCCGGCCATCACGGATGGCGACGTGCGGGTCTTCGACAGCACCGCGATTCTCATGTATCTCGCCGAGAAGACCGGACAATTCCTGCCGGCGAACACACCGAAAGCGCGGGGCGAGCTGCTGTCATGGCTGATGTTCATCGCAACCGGCATCGGTCCGTACTCGGGGCAAGCCGTGCACTTCAAGCACCACGCGCCGAAGGGTCTGGACTACGCGGTCGATCGCTATCAGTTCGAGGCGCGCCGCCACTACGGCATTCTCGATGCGCAACTGGCTGCCGGGCCGTATCTGCTGGGGGACACATACACCATTGCAGACATGTCCGCATGGGGCTGGGTGCGCGCGTTGCCCTTCATCCTGGGTGATGAGGTCTGGGAGAGCATGCCGCGCTTGAAGCGCTGGTTTGATCTCATCAGCGCGCGGCCCGCAGCGCTGCGGGCCAACGCCCTGAAAGACAAGTACACCTTCAAGACCGAGATGGACGCCGAGGCTCGGAGCCACATGTTCCGGCATGTTGCAGCCGGTTAGCGACATCGCCCGGAGTCGCTCCTCGACTCGAGTGAGGTGATGCCAGCGCAGCGCCTGACTCGGCGGGCAGTCTGGACGGCCGCGGCCATCGGGGCCGCGGCCCTGGCTGCGCTTGGCGGCGCGCAGCTGCTGCCGTCCCCCGCGCCGGATCTGCGCCGACTGTACGCCAGCGGCATGGAACGAGGCCAGGTGCCCCCGGTGATCATCATTCCAGGCATCCTGGGGTCGCGGCTGCGCGAGCGCAGCAGCGGCCGGGAGATCTGGCCGGGGTCAATCTACAACGTACTATTTTCCGCGCGCTCGCTGGCGCTCGACATTGACCCTGCGACCCTGGAACCTCGTGCCGACGATGTCGAGGCTTACGATCTGTTTCGTGGCCTGCTGGGGATCGATTACTACGGGGCGATCATCGACACGCTCGAGCGGCTGGGTGGCTATGTGCGCGGACAGCCCGGACATGCCGCCGACGCCGGCAGGCGGCGCTACTATATTTTCCCCTACGACTGGCGCCAGGATAACGTGGTGACTGCGCGCAAGCTGGATGCCTTGATCGAACAAATTCGCCACGACTACGGAGACCCCAGCCTCAAGGTAGACATTGTCGCGCACAGCATGGGCGGGCTCATCACCCGCTACTACATTCAGTACGGTGTGGCCGACGTGCTCGACGGCAACGAGTTCCCCGCCAATTTTGCCGGAGCGGACAAGATTCGCACGGCGGTCCTGCTCGGCACGCCCAACTTGGGTTCGGTCAGCGCTCTGCGCAGCTTGCTCGCCGGGTATCGCGTCGGCGGCCAGGCCATTCCAGTCGAGGCACTGGCAACGATGCCCAGCGTGTACGAACTACTGCCGCACCCGGTGACCAATTGGATTGTCGATGGCAAGGGGCGGCCGTTGGAGCGAGATCTGTTCTTCGTCGGCACGTGGATGTCGTACCAATGGTCTGTCTTCGACCCCTCGGTCGAAAAGCGCGTGAAGGCACGGTTCTCCGCGGAAGAACCTGGACGGCAACGGGTCGCCCTGCTGGGCGACTACTTCGCAAAGCGCATCGAGCGCGCCAGACGATTCGTCTGGTCCCTGACCTACAATGTGGCGCAGAACGCACCGGTGCGGCTGGTCGTGTTCGGCGGCGACTGCACTTTGACACCTGCGCGCGTGGTCGAGGAGCAGGAGTCGGGACCTGCATCCGAGACGCATGCCGTCGTGCGCTTGCTGCCCAATGCGATAAAAGACCCGCAGCCTGGGATCGACTATGCTCGCTTGATGCTCGAGCCGGGCGACGGCGAAGTCACCAAGCCTTCATTGCTGGCGCGCCAGTCGCTCGACCCCACGGAGTCTCGCTCCGATGATGTGTTCTTCCCTCTGGCCTATGCCTTTTTCCTGTGCGTGGATCACGTGCACCTGGCCGGCAACATCAATTTCCAGGACAACCTGCTCAACGTGCTGCTGGAGCGGGGGCGGCCCTGGGAAAACCCAGCGCCTGCCCCCGAGGATCTCGGACAGAAAAACTGATCGACTCGCGAGATCGCAAATTCCACGATCATCCTTCGGGCTTCTGCTCCTGGGCTTGAGCGGACTCCAGTTTCTCGATATCGGCAAGGTCCTGCATGCGACCGCTGGCGCGCTTGTTGGCAATCAGGTCCTGCAACGAAATCACGGGCACTTCGATGCCTTCTATGAAAATTGCTTTCCTGTTTGCATACGCTTGCTCGAATTTGACGCCGCTGATGTTAGTGATGATATCGATGCGCCGAGGACTATTGCCGATTTGAAAAATGATGCCTTCGGACGAAAAATCCGATTCTGATATGTCATTCAGGGGTGCAAATCTAACGTTTTCCTCTAATAAGCACTGCAACATCTCTTTGTAGTCTTTGTTCAGCATTTGTTTCCCGAAAAAATGCCCAGACGTCGCGTGTCAGATCCCACACTTCCGAGAGGCGCTCCGCGGGAGTGCCTGGCATGTAGCCACCATCGTCGGCATCGGCATGCGATCGATGGATACTGATTTGTTGCCGATCGAGCGGGAGCATGAAGTGAATCTCAATGGTTCGATTCAGATGACGAGCAATGATTGTATATAATGTAAGTATATGATAGCAATGGCTTTTCTATTCCTCCGGCGGGACGGCAAGTTCGGCATAATTAGCGCTCGGTCCTGTGGGGTGGTGTCGTGTTCCCATTACAAATTCCGACGGGGAGTCAAATGCCATTGGTTTTCGCTCAAGGAAATCCGCCATCTGCTGCCGGGCTCGCAGTGGTGGCCGCGATGCTCGCTTTCATGCCGGTGCTGACCTCGGCTCAGGCCGGCCCCGCGGCGGATCATCGCGCATGCGCGGGTGACGATAGTGGATTGACGTTGCCCGCCGGGTTTTGCGCAACGATTTTTGCCGATGAGATCGGTCATGCCCGTCATATGGTGGTGGCTCCGAGCGGAGTCGTTTACGTGAACACCTGGTCGGGGGTGTATTACGGCAATGACACGCCGCACGCCGGCGGCTTCTTGGTCGCTCTGCAAGACCGTACCGGCAAGGGCAAGGCAGACGTCAATCTGCGATTCGGCGAGACTGTGCAAACGGGCGGCGCGGGCGGTACCGGCATCGGTTTCTATCACGGCGCCCTTTATGCTGAGAGCAACGACAAAATAGTGCGCTACGCCTTGCCCGCCGGATCCATCGTGCCGAAGGATGCCCCGCAATCCATCGTGACCGGTCTGCCGCTCGGAGGCGATCACCCGATGCATCCTTTTATAATCGACGGAACCGGGCTCATGTATGTAGACATGGGTACTGCGACCAACGCCTGCCAGGCGCAGAACCGTACGCTCGAGTCGCCCGGTGCCAGTCCTTGCACGGAGCTCGCGACGCGCGGCGGCATTTGGCGCTACGACGCGAACAAGACCGGTCAAACATTTTCGCCGGCCGAACGATTTGCGACCGGAATACGCAATGCCGAAGGCTTTGCCATCGATTCGGCCGGCCGTCTGTTTGTCACACAGCACGGCCGCGACCAGCTGCACTCGAATTGGCCTGCGGTCTATGAGCTGGAGCAGGAGGCTACGCTGCCGGCCGAGGAACTGCTGCACGTCGAACAGAGCGGTGACTACGGCTGGCCGGAATGCTACTTCGATCCGGGGCTCAACAAGCTGGTGCTTGCTCCGGAATACGGCGGTGATGGCAAGCGCAGTGGCGAGTGCGCCAAAAAGACCGGTCCCGTCGCGGACTATCCGGCGCATTGGGCGCCGGACGGCATGGCGCTCTATGACAAGGAGCAATTCCCGGCGCGCTACCGCAACGGCGTATTCATCGCGTTTCACGGCTCATGGAATCGGGCGCCCTATCCGCAGAAAGGCTACAACGTCGTTTTTCAGGCGCTGGCGGGCGACAAGGCGTCCCGAAAGTGCGAGATCTTTGCCGACGGTTTTGCGGGAGCCGAGAAATCGCCTGACAAGGCCGCGCATCGTCCCACCGGTCTCGCGGTCGGACCCGACGGATCTCTGTACGTTTCCGACGATGTGCGCGGAAGAATCTATCGCATCGTCTACCGCGGCGGACCCGTTGCAACGGGCGGGGCCGGCGGCATAGTTCCTTGCCCGAGCGCATCGGCTTCTGCGGGGACCATTGTCGCCGCCGACGCCAAGCCCCCGGAGGGCACACACCCGGACGCCGGCGTCCGAGATACGGCGACCTTGCCCGTTCCCGAGGGAGCTACCACCGACATGGTGGTACTTGGCGACCGCATTTTCCACGGCCAGGTGGGTGGTGCGGCCTGCACGGGTTGTCACGGGTCGGCCGGCACGGGCACGCCCCTCGGCCCCAATTTGACGGACGATCGATGGTTGTGGAGCGACGGCAGCAGTGCCGGGATCGCAGCCACCATTCGGGTCGGAGTGCCGCACCCCAAAAACTATCGGGCACCCATGCCGGCCATGGGCGGCGCTCAGTTGACGGCCGATCAGGTGTCGGCGCTCGCGGCTTATGTGTGGGCCCTCAGCCAGCCCACGGGAGCGGCACATTGACGCGTAACGCAGGAAAGGAACGATCGACAATTCGTATCGCGCCCTTGCAACACGCAGAGCATGCTCACTGGGCGCAGCTATGGTCCGAGTACCAACGCTTCTACGGCGTTGAGCTCCCGGCGGCCGTCACGGAGGCGACCTGGCGGCGCCTGCATGAAGGGCGAGTGCATGGCCTCGGTGCCCACGACTCCGCCGGCCGCCTGATCGGCATCGTTCACTTCCTGTATCACGAAGATACGTGGTCGACGGTGCCCGCCTGCTACCTGCAGGATCTTTATGTCGATCCGGCATCCCGCGGCACCGGCTGCGGCCGCATGCTGATCGAGGCCGTTGCCGAGGCATCCCGGAAAGCGGGAGCGAACAGCCCGTATTGGCTGACCCATCAAAGCAATGCGGTGGCGAGGCAGCTGTACGATCGCCTGGCTCAAAACCAGGGCTTCATTCAGTATGTCTACCCGGCCGCACAGGCCGCGGAGAATCCCTAGATGCATGTCGTCAATTCCACCGCGCAGTTGCCCAAGGCGGCCGCCTACCGCGAATTGCAGCAACAGTTGGCCGCGTTGTTTGCCGGCGAGCGCAATGG